>ERZ1034804.23-NODE-23-length-41551-cov-14.636375_pt1 | contig 41551 bp, 36 predicted proteins | sample MGYA00520635_ERZ1034804 | MGnify/ENA primary metagenome ERZ1034804 (study PRJEB33766, sample SAMN09781685) | gut metagenome | biome: gut microbiome | host: Homo sapiens | place: Madagascar | study: EMG produced TPA metagenomics assembly of the PRJNA485056 data set...
CCGAGGCCAGCGCCCAGCGCCACAACGAGGGTCTGAAGAACACCAACAGCAGAATTAAAGAAAGCCATAAATAGTACCTCCGAAAAATATGTTTTTAGATTTTGGAGGGTACATTTCTTCCACGAAGTTTCATCGAGTCGTTGTCAAATCAGGCTGCCGCCGTCAGGCGACAGGTTCACCGGAAAGGTCTGCCTGATACACCTCAACCGCATCATCCGGCTTGAGCTTGAGGCGATGGGACAGAAAACGCTCTATGTCAAAGGCGTATTTCTTGTCATAATCCGCTGTATAGCGGTAGAGGGGATGCTTGGTGAGATCATATTTGTTGGACAGAAACGGGCGGACGCCGCGAAGCTGCAAGATACACTTGCCGCCATCCAGCACGGCAAGCTCGTCCACGCTCATCAGCTCCTTGCCCAATTTCTGATAGTTCAGCGAATGGGAAACCTCGCGGCCACGGCTCTCGCCGGTGTTATAGCTGTCGATGGTTTCCTTGCCCAGCGCCGCCGCCAGCTCTTTCAGCGTACCGGGTTCCTTACCACCCAAAAAGATGGAACAGTCCATGTTGCCGATGATCGTATCCGCGCTGTCTTTATACAGGGCTTTGAGCTGGCTCTGTGCCTGCAAGACAAGGCAGCAGGAGATTTCTCTGGAACGGATTGTCGCTACCAGCTTTTCAAGCCTCGGTATCTGGCCGATATTCGCGGCCTCGTCGATCAGGCAGCGGACATGAACCGGCAAGCGTCCACCGTACACATCATCTGCCTTTTCGCAAAGCAGATTGAAAAGCTGGGTATAGCACATGGAAATGAGAAAGTTAAAGGTATCATCCGTGTCGGACATGATGATGAACAGGGCGGTTTTCCGGTCGCCCAGCGTGTCCAGTTGCAGCTCGTCATAGGCCGTCAGCTCCCGAAGCTCCTGAATGTCAAAGGGAGCAAGCCGTGCGCCGCAGGAAATAAGTATGCTTTTCGCGGTCTTGCCGGCACTTAGCTTGAATTTGGCATATTGGCGGACGGCGAAGTGGTCTGGCTTGCGCTTTTTCAGTTCCTCGAACATCAAATCCACCGGATTTTTGAAGTCCTCATCGTCCTCACGCACCTCCATCGCATTGATAAACTCAATGAGCGTAGAGAAATTCTGTTCCTCCACCGGCGCTTCATAGTGGATGTACCCGATAAGGGCGGTGTAGAGCAGCGTTTCCGCTTTCACCCAGAAATCGTCACCGGCTTTGCCCTCGCCCTTGGTGTTGGCAATCAGCGTCGTGACCAGCTTCAAAATGTCCTTTTCCGAGTGGATGTAGGCGAACGGGTTGTAGTGCATGGACTTCTTGAAGTTCAGGGAATTGAGAATCTTGATCTGATACCCGTTCTTTTGCAGCGCATGGCCGCAGGAAACCACGATGTCCCCTTTGGGATCGGTGACGACGAAGCTGGTGGGATAGGTTTTTGATGTGCATTGGAGCAGATTGGGCTTCAACCAAAAGCGGGTCTTGCCCGAACCGCTGCCGCCGACGATCAGGACATTTTTGTTCCGCGCCGTTTTCGGGTCTTTGGGGCGGCTGTTCATCGTCAGCCGCTCCGTCTGCGTGAGAATGATGTTGTTTTCAAACGCGGGATCGACGTAGGGCTTGATGTCCTCGGCGGTTCCCCAACGGGCGCTGCCGTACTCAAGATTTTTGCGGAATTTCTTTGCGTTTTTGCCCTTGATATAGACCGCCAGCCGAATGGCGATGGCGGCGGCAACGCCCACGCACAGGTCAATGAGATGAAAGCTGGGGACAAGGGAGTGGAACGCCGTGTTCAGGCCGGTCATAATGTTCAGGAGCTTCGTGGAAGCGTCTGAACCGGGAGCCAGCCGCACCGCCTCGCTGACCTTGGTTGCCAACAGCGCGATGAACACATACGGAATATTGGGAAGAATGAGCTTTTTGACGTTGATTTGCTTCATCGTTCCAGCTCCTTCCGCTTTGTCCTGTCCACCACAGCCGCCTGAATGAGCGACTTGAAGTGTTGCAGCTTTTCCAGCACCGAGGGGCGTTCTGCTTTCCTGACCTGCTTGGCGGTATATTCCTTGAACGCGGCGGTCATGGCGTCGGCGTCCGGTGCTTTGAAGAACACCATGTACCGCTTTTCGCCCTTGACCTTGAATGGAGCGAAGTCAATGCCATACTTCCGGGCGATCCGGTTGAATGAACCGATATTCTGATCGGTGACTTCAATGCTCTGCAATCCCTTATCCTTGGCGGCGAGCTGCTTGACGGTCATTTTTCCGTGGGGATTGGCCTTGCTGTACTGATGCTTCTGATGGCCGTTTTTTAGCTGCTCCAGCAGCTTGGCAACGGCCTTGCGAAATTCCTGTTCACCCAGCTTTCCGCAGGAGATCATCAGGGATACGATTCTCTGTTCAACTTCTTCCTGCATGACTTATCACGCTCCTTTCCTCCGATTTGCAGGGAGAACGCCGGGACACTAAGGCGGCACCACCAGCCGGTGCAGAAGATGCTTATTCATTTCTGCGCCCCTGTCCCTTGACGGTCAGGATGCCGTCCAGCGTGGTGGCGGTGATCCGCAGGCGCTCGGCCACGGCGATGTCATTTTTCACGCTTTCATCTACGGTGCTGCCGCAAACTACCAGCACACGAGCGCGGCGCAGATATTCCCGCGCCATGTCGATGCCGTCCTTATGCTCCTGCGGAATCTCATCGCGTAGGAACAGCGGCAGAAACAGCGTGGGGCAGATGGGCGAAAAGCCCGCGTCATAGACCGCCCTGCAATACTTGGCGGCGTTTTCGGTGTTCTCAAACTCATTCTCGCTCCACGGAGCGGTGATGTAGGCAAGGGGGCGTTTCATCGGTATCAAATCCTTTCTCCCGGAATCGGGCATGAAAAATGACGGCCTTTAGGGGCCGCCGTGAAAATCGTGATTGACCAGCATGGCATAGTGGTTGTCGATGGTGGAAACGGAATTGAACAGCGCCGCCATAAGATAGGCTTTCGTGTTCCAGACGCGGGTGGTGTTCTCGCGGATACCGTCCATGACCTTTTCGATGTGCATGGAGGTGATCTTTTCAAAGCGCTGTTGGACGAAGCCGGTGGGGTACTCCGCATCCCGCCCGATCTTGACCGTGGGGCTGCGGTTCATAGCAACCTCCAGCATAATCTCCACCAGCTCATCGAGCTGCATCCGGTCATACTGCTGACAGAGGATGTCGTATTCGATTTGCTCTCTGATCTCCGCTTTTTTCTCAAATCCGTCCGTCATTCCGTCCGCCACAGGCAGAAAGAATGAATGAGTGCTTGATAGATCAGTATTTGATTTTTGAGTATTAGATTTCTTAGTATTTAATTGCGCGGGATTATCCGTATCCGGTGCCTCCGTATCCGGGTTATCCAGATACGGGTTTTCCGTATCTGGTAAAGTCGTATCCGGTGGAGAGGGCTTCCGGGGCTTCTCGAAGATGGTGTACTCCGTGTCGGAAATGCGCCCGTCCTTGCCGCGAAGCTGACGGCGGATGATGTAGCCCGCCAGCTCCAGCTCCTTGAGCGTTTTCCCGATGGCGTCCACGCCCTCCTTGCAGATCGCAGCCAGCCCCCGCGTGGTGTAATTCCACTCGTCGGGGAGGGAGAGCATCATGGAGAGCAGCCCCTTGGCTTTCAGGGAAAGATTGCTGTCTTTCAGGTGATGGTTGCACATCACCGTGTAATCCCGCGTCCGTTCAACGCGAAATACAGCCATATTGCTTCAATCCTTTCCGCAGGGCAGTCAACCTGTTTGGCCGTCCTCCTCGGCAAACCGCGTATCCAGCCGCTTTACGCTCCAGTTCTGCTTGAACTGTCCCAGCGGGCCGGTGCCGAACTGCGCCAGCGCACGGCGATCCAGCTCCAGCAGCTTTTCCCACAGCTCCGGGTGATGCTTTCGCAGCTTCCGCAGCTCGTCGATACGCTGGAACGGGCAGCACCAGCAGGACGCACGGTGGTAAATCTCATACAGCCCGCCGAAGTCAAAGCCACGGTCGTAACAGGCTTGGAGCGCCTGCGCCTCCGTGATGCCCCATTCCACGAGGGGATACTGCTCATCCTTGCAGCGCCACGCTTCATCGGCGGCGATACCGACATAGTGAATCGCGCCCAGCTCGCCTTTGAGTCGGTTGACCTCCTTGGTGATGAGGTGCGTTTTGAGCTGCCCGGTACACCAGCGGACGCGGATTCCCGGCCAGCCGTTGCCGTAGGGCGGGATGCCCAGCTTTGCACGGTTTTCCAGACTGCGGGGCTTCTGCTTGGGTTCGTCGAACATCAGGTATTCAAAGCCCTTGGGATGCCGCAGCGTGGTAATATGGATGCCGCGCTCCCGGAAAAGATGCTCGTCCAGTTTGGCAAGGTGTTCGTACATTTCCGGGAACTCCATGCCGGTGTCCGCTGACAGCACCATATTGATGGGCATATCCCGTTCGATCATCAAAAGCAGCATGGCGGTACTGTCCTTGCCACCGGACAGGCTGACGGCGTGAAACTGCTTGCCGTTTGCGTTCTGAATGGTTTCCCGCATTGGGAAGCCGCTCCGTTTTCACTCCTTTCCCACATCACAGCTCATAGATGGGCTGCTCGTGTTCGTAGTAGGGATCGCACAGGGCGGCAAGCTCGGCCACCAAGTCCTCCAAATCCAAAGAAATCTCGCTGTCTGCCCAATCGCTGCCCTTGTAGACGCGATACTCGGTGACGTATTCGCCTTCTCCGGCGTTCACGCTGAATTTGGCAACGACGGCAAAGCCCATATCCTCCAGCAGCCACAGCTCCATCGACCGGGCGGCAAACACCGCGCCGATATAGCTGTCGCCTACGTCCTCATAGAGAAGCGTCGCACGCTGCTTGAACAGCTCCGCGCTGCGATAGTCCAAGCTCAGCGCATTCTTGCCGTCTGCGCGATAGGCATAGACCGTTTCGGCCTTGTTCCAAACGGCTTGCAGCAGGGCGTGATAGTCAATGTTTTCCAGAAACTCGTCGATCTCCGTTTCTGTGTAGCCGACCTCCGTACCCTTGCGGAACAGCGTGGTCAGCGCTTTTTCCAGCTCTGTTACTCTGCTCATGGTAATTCCTCCAATCATTTTAGTGACGCCGCTTTTTCCGGTCAGGGAGGATATGCCCCTCAATGACGGCGGCGTGTTTGCGGATTTTGATTTCTCCGCGCCTCTCGGATGCCTGCGCCTTGGCATATCCCACGTCGGAGAGGAACAACCTCAGCCGTTCGCCCTTTTCACCCACAGGAGATTTCCATGACGGGACATCAAAAATAATCATGTGGCGGGTTTCGTCCATAAAGCGCTCCAGCGCAAGGATGCTGTGCCCGCCGACAAAATCATCAGCGTTCATATTCGGCACCTCGCGCTCTGATCTGAAATGCGGCAAGCCCATAGCGGGCGATCAGAGTGGCGTTGACGATCAGGCGCAGCGCCTCCGGGTCAATGACCTCCGGTTCCGCCAAGTCCGCCATCGTGACGGCCTCCGTCTTGTCGCAGAGGTCGCGCGCTGCCATGAACAGTGCGTAGTTGTGCGGCGAGGTGTTTTTCAACACCGCATAGCCGAACTCAATCCCGTCCTTGCAGAAGCAGTTTGCCGTGCGGCGGTAAATGTCGTCGTTGGAGGTCAGCAGGTACATGGCCGCATAATAGGCGTTGGTATCCCTGCGGCGGCGATAGCCCTGCACGGCACATTGATACTGCATTCGGCGCTCATGCTGCTCGTTGCTCCAGAGGCTTCCGGGATAATGCTTGATCAGCAGGTTCAGGCGCTGGAACAGACGGCGTTCATGGGGAAATGTCTCTAAGACTGCCTCGCGGTAGCCGACCACACCGGCCTCAATGCGCTCGGCCAGCCACGGGCAGCGCAGGGCGGTACAGCCCAGCTTTTTCACATACTCGGTACAGAGCTGGCAGCTCACATCTTTGGGCGTGTATTTGAACGTGTTGATATACATGGCGTCCTCCTTTTGGCATGAAAATAGCGGACAAACAAACTGCTTGTCCGCTCAACGGCTCTGGTCGCGCTGGCGCTTTTTCTGCCATGCGTCCAGTAATTTGAAGATGGTGTTCTCGATCTGGAACGGGGTATAGGAACGCGGGAAGTATTTGCGGAGCTTTTCACCGGAAAGGGTGATGTCGTTTTTCTCCGGCTTCTTCTGCTCCATCATAATGGAGAGCATGGTGTCCTCGTTCAGCTCGCCGCTCTGACTGAGCTTTTTCATCCGCTGTGCCTGCGAGAGCGAGGGGGTGGCCTGTTCGCTGTCGATGGTTTCCAAAAGCAAGCCCTGCTCTTTGGGAGTCAGCGCCGCGATCTGATAAGCGGGACTGAGGGCGATCTTCTTCTCGTCCACCATCTGCTGAAGCTCCGGGACTAACTGCGTCAAGGCGATGTAGTTGCGGATGGTATCTCCGCTCACACCGGCATCCTGACCAACTTCATCATCGCTGCGGAACTTCGCCGAAATTTTCGGCGAAGTCAGATCCGTCCGTGCGCCCTGCCGCTTGATGGCCTCCATCTTCATCTTGTAGGCTTTGGCGCGTTCGGAGGGGAGAATGTTCTCACGCTGAAGGTTGCTGTCCACCATGATGATGGTGGCAGCGTCCCGGTCAATGTCGCGGACAATGACGGGCATGGTGGCCAGCCCAGCCAGCTCGCAGGCGTGTTTGCGGCGGTGGCCTGCAATCAGCTCATAACCGCCGTCCTCCCGTGGCCGCGCCAGCGCGGGGACGAGGACGCCGTATTCCTTAACGCTTTCGGCGGTTTCCTGCATGGACGCATCCTCCCGCACCTGAAAGGGGTGATCCGGGAACGGATGCAGCTCAGAGAGCGAAATCTGAACAACTACTTCCTGCTGCGGTTTCGGCTTTTTGGATGGCGCGGGCTTTTTGCCCGGTTCTTTCTGCGCTGTTTTTTCAGTCATCGTGTTCCTCCTATCGGCATCTGATTTTGGGTACAAAAAAAGGACATTTCTTCTTTTCAGAGGAAATGTCCTGATTTCTTGGACGGGCTGACAGCCCGCCCAAACAGTATTTAGTTTTTGTCGTTACTATAACACCCCCTACGATATAACTACTTCGCGGCTCGATTTTTCGGTTTGGAAAAGGATGAAAAGCCTTGCCAGATAACCGAAAACCCTTGATATACGGGGCTTTTCCGGTTTGTCGTAATTATACCGTAAGGGCACACAAACGCCAGCTTGCTGATTGCACAGGGCGTGGATGTACGAACGGTTGCCAGCCTGCTGGGTCATGCACAGGCAAGTACGACGCTGGACATCTATGCTCACGCATTCGATAAAAACAAGCGTAAAGCACAGGAAAAACTGGGAAAGGCGATTGGACTATGAGAAAAATCAAGCTGACTCGTGCAGACAAAAGTATCCTGCTGAAAGCACTTGCACCTTATTATTACCGTGAAAGGACTCTTGGGCATACCACACAAGAAGTTGGAAAGCTGATACTGAAAATCAATGCTCTCCCAGCCGATAAAAGAGCCACCTTTTCCACAGAAGAAATTTTCCTTATGCGAAAAACTATAAACAGACTGAGAAATGAACGGCTGGCAAAAGGGCAGTACACCGATGCGGCAGATGATATGCTGCTAAAATTGTTCTAAACCTAAATAACATTAAAACAAAAAGCGCATTGCAAAAGTACATTGCAATGCGCTTTTTGGTGCGCCCGAAGGGATTCGCCAAGCCGCGCCCTAGAAACGCCCCACTGGGGCGTTTCTGCCCCGCGGGATGCAAAGCGAGGGGCACGGGCTGTTCGAATCCGCTCTTTTACTGCTCCATAAAATCCATGCAAAACAAAAAGAGCAGCACCCCATAAGGTGCTGCTCTTGGTGCGACCGGGAGGATTCGAACCTCTGGCCTTCCGGGTCGGAGCCGAACGCTCTATCCAGCTGAGCTACGATCGCTTATGTATGAAAAACGCCGTTACAGCGTATTTCAATCTTGTAAGGTAGTCAATTTCCAATAGTGGTCAATTCGTGGTCTGACTACCGTTGACCACCGCGTTTTTGCAAGCACAAATCACGCTGCATCGAACAAAAACGAGCCCAAAACCTGCCCTGTCGCAGTTGTCGGAGAACTACGACAGGGTGGTATAGACCGACGTTGAAACGTGAATTTTGTTGGCTTTGCACAGCTGTCGCCAAAACAAGAAAAAGCCTGTTGGTGGTTGTCACAGCAGGCTCTTCTGGTGCTTTGCGGTGCGGCTGCACAGTAGTGGTCAAATGGTGGTCAAAAATCCCCACCACTCAGCACGCAGTATCTCCAAAGAACGACTTTACAGAGGACAAAGGCGCACCATTCCGGCGGGCTTTGTCCTGCTCATAAGCAACACGGGTGGCTTCTTCCACAAATGCCTTTGCTTCCGGGAAGGCACTCGACCATGTCACGTTGAACCGCCGACAGGTCTGATAGAAAATACGATAAAAAGCATCTCGCTCCGGGTCACGCTTGAAATAGTCCTGCGCATTCATGGAAAACACCTCACTTCAAATAAGTAATAAACACATTCATAGCAGCTTCGCCGGAAAGTTCGTACCTTGGCGCACCGCCGAAGCTTGGCAGGGGAGCGGCACCAAAATCGCGCATATAATGCTCGGCCAGTTCTGGCACTTTTGCTTCAAAAGTGACCGTGCCGCCGCAGTCGTGATCAATAGACAACTTAATGCCGTAGGCAATCAGTACGCGCCCGATGCCGGAATATTTCTTGGAATGACCAACAACCGTGGGATTGCTTTCCGGCTGACTTTCAATATAAGTGATGTGAACCATCACATCATTTTCAAAAATCTCATAAGCGGTCGGTGCAACCAATTCACCCACAGCAGTTTTCAAGGTCGCCTTAAATCGCTTTAACCAGTCACCCTATGAGGATTATCCCGGTATTGTTGTGGTGTTGTTCCCACATACCGTTTAAAAATCTGCGTAAAGTAACTCTGCGTTGAGTAGTTCAGAAAACCGGCAATGTCGGCGAGACTGTAATCGGTGCTTGTTAAAAGATATTTTGCCTCGCGCAGTTTTTCACGATGAATATACTCCGGAATACCCATTCCCATCTCTGTCTTAAATTTTATCGACAGACTCCGGCTGCATAGCTTGCAACATTGGGAAAGCTCCTCTACACGCAGATCTTCGTGCAGATGGGCCGAGATATAGGCGATACAATCCTTTACTACGCTGCTTTGCGCACCGCTGTTTTTGGCATCGGCCACGCGGCGGCAAAAATCCATTGCCATTGTGTAAGTCAGCTGCTGTACGGCGGGTATTTCGGTCTGCGCGTCCATGCGCTGGCAGTAGACATCACTCAAATTGAATGCTGTTTCGCCGGAAAGACCGCCGCGAATCGCCGCGCGGGTCAGCAGCGTGGCAAAGGATATAAAGGAATATTTCTGCTGCTGCAAGGGGCTGGAACTCATTCTGCCGATTTTGCCCTGCGAGGGCTGCAGCAGGCGGCGCTGCATCATTTCGACATCGCCGTTTTCCACAGCGCCGCATACGCCGGACTCAAAATCCACCGGGATATGAAACTCCGCTTCCTCCCGCTGGCTGAAAAGCGCACGGTCGGGCAATTCGGTGCGCAGCACGGTGTTGTCCACAAACAGGATATTTTCCGGCGTGATGCTGACCCCGTGCGTCAGCTTTACCAGCAGGCACAGCAGCGACTTGAGCTGGTACAGATTCACCAGTGGCATCTGCGCTGCCAAATCGCAGAATTCTTGCGATCTTTGCGGTTCAATCGCCTGAGAAACGACTTGCAGTGTCTCGCTACGTGTATGTTGGAATGGGCTGACCAGACCGACAATGCAGAATTGATTCTCCGGTAGCTCGACCACGCCAAGGAAAAAGCCAGGTTCAAGGTAGGTGATCAGCGGATGTAGGGCATCGCGCTTTTGTAAAAGAAAATCTGACAGAACGAATCGGATAACAGCGCTTGACACAAATTCTCCGTGATCTTCCGGTAATATCAACAGTGACTCGCCTTTCTGATTTACAATGGCTAAAGGGATATGGCAGATATCATAAAGATCTTTGCAACTATTGTAAAAGTCCATGTCATGGCCTCCTTTTGTATAGTGATATCATATTTTTGACACAAATGTCAATATAACGATATAGAAAATTCAAAGAGTGTTTTATAATGAGGGTATAACAATAAGGAGGAATACACTATGAACCAGTATCTTTTGCCGTTGGATGCTTATATTCCTGACGGAGAAGCCCATGTGATGCCTAACGGAAAGTTGTATGTATATGGAAGCCTGGATCGGGAGGACTATGCGTGGTGCACGGATTCCTACCGGGTCGTTTCCAGCAACGACCTGAAGCATTGGACGATTAGCGATACCAGCTTCTCCACGAAGGATGTGCCTTGGGCCGGTCGAACAAAAAAAGAGGCAAAGGCGCTTGACTTTAACAGCATGAATTCGATAGACGATCTGCCGCAGGAAATTCGCCTTTTTCTGCCGGAGGAAGCTAAGCAGATTCCGTTTGCGGTTTTGAAAGAGCAGATTATGAAATTTCAGACGCAGAACCCACAGAGTGATGCCGTGTCGTTATTTGCGCCGGACTGCATCTGCAAGGACGGCAAGTACTACCTGTATTTCTGTATGTCGGACGATACTGAGGGCGTTGCCGTAGCAGACCATCCGGAAGGACCTTTCAAAAACGCGATACAGCTGAACGCGATCGGCATCGACCCAGCTGTTTTTATCGATGATGACGGTACAGCCTACTATTATTGGGGGCAGTTTAACTCTCACGGGGCGCGGCTGACACCTGATATGATGCACATCGAGGAGGGCAGTGTTGTGGACAACCTGCTGACCGAGGAAGAGCACCACTTTCATGAGGGCAGTTCGATGCGAAAACGCAACGGTATCTATTATTATGTGTTTGCGGACATTTCGCGCGGTAAGCCCACCTGCCTTGGCTATGCTACGTCAGAATCGCCGTTAGGACCGTTCACCTATCGCGGCGTTATTGTGGACAACAGTTCGCTTAACCCGGAAAGTTGGAACAACCATGGCAGTATTGAGGAAATCAATGGACGGTGGTATGTTTTCTTTCATGTCAGCACTAAGGGGCGCTATAAGCGCCGAGCCTGCATGGCACCTATCGAATTTGATGATCGTGGTCTGATTCGAGAGGTCAAGTTGTAAAACGATCACATTTTAGACATAACAATCGGAAATACGATATAGAAAGCCGCCAAACTGCGGTACAATACCACTGTAAAAAACCGCGCCCACCTCTATAGGGTGCGGGTAAAAGAAGGAGAATCATTATGGCAAAGAAACCACTCGGCACCGATTCAATGGGAATTCAAAAGACCATGCGTATCGGAGACTATTTGGGAGACTGCGGCGGGCAATTCGCATTGAATGCAATGAGCGGTCTGGTAAGTGCGGTCTTGTACTTTTATACGGAGAAAGTTGGTGTTGCAGCAGTTACGGCTGCCAATGTACTTTTGGCGGCAAAAATTGTCGATGCCTTTACCGATCTTATTATGGGAAAGATTATGGACAATGGTAAAAGCCCCAAGGGCAAATGCCGTCCGTGGTTTCTACGCATGGCAATTCCCTGTTTTGTGGCTATTGTCGCGCTCTTTACAGTCCCCGCAAGCCTGACAGGTTTTGCACAGATTGCGTATCTTTTGCTTTCCAATATCTTCCTGACAGGCGTTGTATCTACTGCAGTTGCATTGCCGTATGGCGCCATTCTTGTTATGCGCACTAAGAGCCTGGAAGAACGCAACAAGATGGGCATTACTCGTGCAATTGCCGGGTATATTATCGGCATGATAATTGCTATTGCACTGGTACCCCTAACCAATGCGCTTGGTCCTAACGGTGTAGCAGATCAGGCAGCTTACATTAAGTTTGCCATTATTATCGGCGCACTGAGTGCGGTACTTTTGTTAATCTGCTATAAGACCAGCAAAGAAACAGCGGCACAGGATGAAAAACCGGATGATGGGCTTCCTTTTGGGGATGCCTTGCAAAAGCTTGTGCATAACAAATATTGGGTTATCGTATTGCTGGCAAACCTGTTTGTTAATGTTATCTACGCACTGTCTTCTTCCTCCGGCACCTACTACGCCAAGTACATTCTGGGCAACGACAACCTCATCGGCATTATGGGTGCCGTGGGTCTGATCCCGACCTTTGTCGGCTTTATCGTGGTCGGTCCTATGACCAAGAAGTTCGGTCTGACCAAAACCCTGAAAATTGCCTTTGCACTGGGCATTATCGGCAATGTCATCCGTTGCGTCAAGCCCGACAGCTTTATGCTCTGCATCACGGTGGGTCTTTTGAGCAGCTTTGCCACCATCCCTATGATGTGCCTGGGCGGTACGCTGGGCAGTATGGCCATTGACTACAACGACTACAAGTACCACAACAAGATCATCGGTATGGCCTCCTCTGCCTCCAGCTTCGGCAGCAAGGTTTCCAGTGGTATCGGCGCTTCTCTTGTCGGGTGGATTCTCGCCATTGTGGGTTTCCAAGGCAACATGGAAGTTGTCACCCCTGCTGTCCGCTACGGCATCTACACCTTCAGCATTTACATTCCAATGGTTATGTTAGTTATCTTGTTTGTTTTAATCTCGAAGTTTGACTTGGAGAAAGAATATGGGAATATGATGAAGGAGATTGCCTCAAGAAACGAAAAAGAGAAAGCCGCACAGTAAAAACACTATGCCCTGCCGCCTTGTACGGCGGGGCAATTTGCATAGGAGGTATCGATATGCTGAAACTTTACGATTTAACGATAGAATACAAGCACAAGCCGCTGGGTCTGGACGAGGTGCAGCCCCGCTTTGGCTGGAAGCTGGAAAGCGACCGCCAAGACACCCTGCAAACCGCCTACCGCCTGCAGCTGTCCTGCGGCGGCGAAATCGTCTGGGATTCGGGGCGCGTGGCAAATGCGCAGAGCGTCTTGCTGGAATACCTCGGACCCAATCTGACGCCCCGCACCGAGTATGACTGGACAGTCACGGTATGGGACAACCACGGCGAAACCGCCGAAGCCGCAAGCCGCTTTGAAACAGGTCTTTTGAGCGGCAGCGCATTTGAGGGCAAGGCGCAGTGGATCACCCACACGCTGGACAAAACCAGCCCCGTCAGCCCCGTGCTGTACAAGGACTTTGTCGTGACAGGCACCGTCAAAAAAGCGCGCCTTTACGCCACCGCCTTGGGTATGTACGAGGCGCAGGTCAACGGCGAGCCGGTGGACGATACTTACTTCCACCCCGGCTGGACGAACTACCGCAAGCGTCTGCAATACCAGACCTACGCCGTAACGCTGCACAGCGGCAAAAACCGCGTGGCGCTGACGCTGGCGAACGGCTGGTACAAAGGCACCTTGGGCTTTATGCCGGAACCCAACCACTACGGCGATACCACCGCCGCGCTGGCAGCGCTTTGCATCACCTATGAGGATGGGCGCGAGGAATGGCTCGGCACCGACGAAAGCTGGCTCTGCACGACCGGGGCAGTGCAGTTCTCCGAAATTTACGACGGCGAAACGCAGGACTTTACCGCCGCACCCGCCGCGCCGCAGCCCGTAAAATTATTTGAATATGGTTTTGACACCCTCGTCGGGCAGGAGAACGAGCCGGTTCGCTGCCTGCAAAGGCTGCCCGTTGTCAGGGAATTTACTGCCCCCAACGGCGACCACCTCTTTGATTTTGGGCAGAACCTGACCGGCTGGGTCGAGGTAGAAATCTACGGCGACAAGGGGCAGAAGCTTACCCTGCGCCACGCCGAATCGCTGGACGAAAACGGCAACTTCTACACCGAAAACCTCAGCTGGGCAAAGGCGACCGACACCTATATTTTAAGCGGCGGCAAGCAGATTTTGCACCCGCATTTTACATGGCACGGCTTCCGCTATCTTTGCGTGGAAGGGCTGGCTTACGGGCAAAACGTGCAGTTTACGGCGTGCCATCTTTCCACCGATTTGCAGCAAACAGGCAGTTTTACCTGCTCTGACAAGCGGGTGAACCGCCTGCAGCAGAACATCCAGTGGAGCCAGCGCGACAATTTTGTGGACATTCCCACCGACTGCCCCCAGCGCAGCGAGCGTCTGGGCTGGACGGGCGATGTGACCGCCTTCTGCCCCACCGCCGCCTTTAATGAGAACATTATGCCCTTTATGACCAAGTGGCTGCGGGATCTTGCCAGCGAGTTGGGACCCGATGTCAGTATGCCGCAGGTCGTACCAAACATCTTGGGCAACCAGCAGGACGGCGCGGCGTTCTGGGGCGATGTGGTGACCGTGCTGCCGTGGACGCTCTACCGCGCCTACGGCGACAAGCGCATTTTGCAGCATAGCTACGACAGTATGAAGCACTGGGTCGAGTTTATCGAGAGCCAATGCGGCGAAAACGGGCTGTGGCAGACCGGGTTCCAGTACGGCGACTGGCTGGGGCTGGACGCCGAGGCAAACGCCTTGGGCGATGAGCGCAAGGGCGCAACGGACGACTACTTTACCGCCAATGTCTGCTTTGCGTGGAGCTTGCAAATTCTTGCGGACACCGCCGCCGTTTTGCAGTACACCGAGGACGCGCACCGCTGGAGCTGCCGCCGCGAGGAGCTTGTGCGGGCGTTTCGCGCCGAGTATGTGACCCCCACCGGACGCCTTGTCAGCGAAACGCAGACCGCCCTGATTCTGGCGCTGCACTTCAATATGGTGCCGGATGAATTCCGCCCGCGCCTTTTGAACGCGCTGGAAAAGAACATCGGTGCGCACAAAACGCATCTGCTGACTGGGTTTATCGGCACACCGTTCGCCTGCCTGACCCTGTCCGAAAACGGCAAGCACGACCTTGCCGGGCGGCTGCTTTTGCAGGAGGATGACCCCAGTTGGCTGTATGAGGTCAAGATGGGTGCCACCACGATTTGGGAGCGCTGGAATTCCATCCGCCCGGACGGCAGCTTCAACCCTGCCAATATGAACAGCCTGAACCATTACGCCTACGGCTCCATCGGCAACTGGCTGTACACCAAGCTGTGCGGGCTGGAAATTCTGGAACCCGGCTACAAGAAATTTGCCCTGCGCCCGCAGTTTATCACGGGCATCACCCACGCTGAGCTGAGCTACGAGAGCGTCTACGGCAAAATTGCCATTGCGTGGCGGTGCGAAGGTGGAAAAATTACGGTGGATGCCACAGTTCCCGCCAACACCACCGCCGAGCTGACCCTGCCCGAACAGCCCGAAACGCTAACCCTTGGCAGCGGCAGCTACCACTACGAGTACGCCACCGAAACCAATCTGCTGAAGAACCGTTACACCATGGAAACGGCGCTGCACACCATTCTGGATCACCCGGTTGCGCGCGCCATTTTTGCGCAGTACTGCCCCGAATTTCTGGAAAACCCGATGCTGGAATATGTAAAGAACGAGCCTGTCACCGCGCTTCTTGCCTACGGCGATTCCATCAAGCCGCTGTTTGAGCAGGTGCTGGCTGCGATGAACGCCGCCGAGGATACACAATGAAAAAAGAAGATATTTTCCTGCGCGACCCGTTCGTCTTAGTACACGGGGGCAAATATTACCTCTACGGCACCCGCAGCGAAACCGCCTTTGTCGGCGAAGCCTATGGCTTTGATGTGTATACCGGCGCCGATTTGGAAAACTGGGACGGTCCTTTCGAGGTGTTTCACCGCCCCGAAAACTTCTTCAGCAAAAAAAGCTACTGGGCGCCGGAGGTACATTTCTATAACGAGCGGTTTTATATGTTTGCCACCTTTGCCGACACCAAGCGCGGACTCGGCACGGCGGTGCTTTCATCCGACAGCCCGATGGGTCCGTTTTCCCTCTGGTCCGATGGCTATCTCACCCCCAAGGCGGACCGCTGCCTTGACGGCACGCTGTACCTGAGCAAGGACGGCACGCCGTATCTGGTATACTGCCATGAGTGGCGGCAGATCCACGATGGAACTGTCTGCGCAATTCGCCTGCGCCCTGACCTGAAAGAAAGTGTTGGCGAACCGTTTGTGCTGTTTCGCGCTTCACAGGCAGAGCCGTATGTCAAGCGGTATATGCTTTTTAACTATGTGACCGACGGTCCTTTTTTGAAACGCACCCCGGACGGAAAACTGCATCTGCTGTGGTCAACCTACACCGCAAATGGGTATGCCGAAGTCACCGCACATTCGGACAACGAGGAAATCACCGGGCATTGGCTGCCGGATGACACCCCCTTGTATGGGCGCGACGGCGGACACGGTATGATATTTGAGAACTTAAACGGCAAACCCTACCTTGCGCTGCACTACCCGAATACCTTTAAAAAAGAGCATCCGTGCTTCTTACCGCTGCACTATAACAGCGGAAAATTCATATTGGGAGAGTAAGACAATGGATAAAAAAGTACAAGACATTTTGTCTAAGATGACACTGGAAGAAAAAATCAGCCTTTGCAACGGTGCGGATTTCTGGCACAGCAAGGCAATGGCGCAGTACGGCATCCCGGCTATCACTATGAGCGATGGCCCCCACGGCGTGCGCTGCCAGAAAAACGGCTCCGACATGCTGGGCGTGAACGAGTCAGAGCCCGCGACCTGCTTTCCCACCGCCGTGACGAGCGGTGCAGCGTGGGATGCCGAGCTGCTGAAGGCCGAGGGCAAAGCCATCGGCGAGGAGGGACTTTCCTACGGTGTGGACGTCGTGCTTGGCCCCGGCGTCAACATCAAGCGCAACCCGCTGTGCGGGCGCAATTTCGAGTATTTCTCCGAGGACCCCTACATTGCGGGCGCCATGGGCGCGGCATGGGTGCAGGGCGCACAAAGCACCGGCGCAGGCACAAGCCTCAAGCACTTTGCCGCCAACAATCAGGAGTACAAGCGCTTCAACGGCAACAGTCAGGTGGACGAGCGCACCCTGCGCGAGCTGTACCTGCCTGCGTTTGAAACGGTCGTCAAGACTGCACAGCCCGAAACCGTCATGTGCAGTTACCCGCGCATCAACAATGTACATTCCAGCGATAACTATTGGCTGCTGACTGAAGTGCTGCGCCGGGACTGGGGCTTTGACGGCATGGTCGTAACCGACTGGGGCGCACTGTGCAGCCGCGTGGCCGCCATGCATGCCGGGTGCGATTTGAGTATGCCGGGCGGCAGCACCTACATGGAGGATCGCGTGGCCGACGCCGTGCGGAGCGGTGCGCTGGCCGAAACCGATGTGGACGCCTGCGCCGCGCGGGTCATTGCACTGGCACTGAAGGGCGCGAGCCGTCCTAAAGGCCGTGCCTTTGACAGGGACGCCCACAACGCACTGGCACAGAAAATTGCCGAAAACGGCGCGGTGCTACTGAAAAATGAAGATGGCATCCTGCCGCTGGAGACAAAAGATATTGTGCTGATTGGCGAAATGGCCCGCACGATGCGTTATCAGGGCGCAGGCTCAAGCCACATCAACCCGACAAAGCTGACAAGCCTGTGCGATGCGCTGCCCGATGTGCCGTTTACTGCAGGCTGCGACGCCAAGGGCGAAGTGACCGAGGAAACGCTGCGCGAGGCCGCCGACGCCGCAAAACAGGTAAAAATTGCTGTTGTCTGCGCGGGCCTGCCCGACATTTACGAGTCCGAGGGCTTTGACCGCGAGAATATGACGATGCCCGAGGGACATATCCGTTTGATTGAGGCGGTTGCCGCCGCCAACCCCAACACCGTGGTGGTGCTGTTCTGTGGCAGTGCTGTGGAAACGCCGTGGCTGGATAAGGTCAAGGCTGTTTTGTACATGGGTCTGCCCGGTCAGGCGGGCGGCACGGCAGCGGCCAACCTGCTGACGGGTGCGGTCAACCCGGGCGGCAAGCTGACCGAAACGTGGCCGATGACCTATGCAGATGTGCCCAGCCGCGATACATTCGGCAAGAAAACCACCCACTACAAAGAGGGTCTGTACGTTGGCTACCGCTACTACGACAAAGCGGGCGTGGATGTGCGGTTCCCGTTTGGCTACGGGTTAAGCTACACGCAGTTTGCCTACTCCGACCTGAAAATCGAGGGGCACACTGTGACCGCCACGGTGACCAACACCGGCAGCACCGCCGGTGCCGAGGTCGTGCAGCTTTATGTTGCCCCGCCGCAGAACGGCCTCTACCGCCCCGCCAAGGAACTGAAGGGCTTTGCCAAGGTCAGCTTGCAGCCCGGCGAGAGCAGAACGGTCACGTTTGAATTGAATGACCGCAGCTTCGCCGTCTGGTGTGATGGCGGCTGGAAAGTGCCGATGGGCAGCTATGAAATTCTCGTCGGTGCATCGTCGGCAGACATCCGCCTGCACGCAGCCATGGCTGTGGACGGCGTGAGCCTGTCCGCACCGGAATGGCAGCAGGGAAGCTGGTATGAGACTTTGCAGGGCCTGCCCACCGACGCAGAGTTTGAAGCACTCTACGGCGGCCCGCTGCAGAGCGATCCCGAGCCGAAAAAGGGTGCGTTCACGATGGAGCACTCGACAATGGAACTAAAAGACCTTTCACCCGTTATGATGCAGATGTTCAAAGGCACCGAGGCAACGATTGCCAAGAGCTTTGGCGGAAAGGCTGATTACAGCGACCCGACGTTCAAAATGATGGTCATGTCCGGCGCGGATGCGCCGCTGCGCGCGGCTGTGCTGTCCAGCGGCGGCGCATTCCCTGCTAATCTGGCTGAGGGGATGCTGGCGATGGCCAACGGCCACCCGCTGCAGGGCGTAAAAAAGATGGTGAAAAAGTAAGGCGGTAAACATGGATACAACCGGATTGGAAGCACTGCGGGATATGTTCGGCCCGAACCGTTATGAGTTGAAATTTTACCCTGCGCCTGGCAGCGAACGGACACCGTTTGCACTCGTCTGCCCGGGCGGCGGCTATGCCTGCGTGATGAGCTGCATTGAGGGAAAGCCGATTGCCAAAGCACTGAACGAGCGCGGGTATTCTGTGTTCGTGCTGCGCTATCGGTGCAGGGAGCGGGCGAGATACCCCTCGCCGCTGATAGATATTGCCAACGCTGTAAAAGAGATCCTCGCCCATGCGGACTGCTATCGCGTTGACCCGCAGAATTATGCGGTGTTTGGCTTTTCCGCAGGCGGGCATCTGGCGGCCATGTACGGTGTAAAAGCACTTGGTTGGGGTAAATTCGCTTTGCCGCGGCCAACGGCGCTGGTGTTGAGCTATCCGGTCATAACAATGGGAGAGAAAACCCATGCGGGCAGCCGAGACAACCTGCTGGGGAAGCATCCTGCACACGATGCAATACAGCGGTGCAGTGTGGAAAAGCAAGTGACTGCCGACTACCCGCCTACGTTCCTCTGGTGCGGCGATGCCGATAAAACTGTTGACCCGGACAACAGCCGGATGCTGGCAGACGCATTGGCAGCCTGCCATGTTCCGCACCGCCTGACGGTGTTTCCCGGCGTGGATCACGGCGTTGGCTTGGGCAAGGGGCTTGCCTGCGAACAATGGCTGGACGAAGCTGTAACATTCTGGAAGGAGCAGGAAGCAAAATGAAGGCATTTCGTCTCAAAACCGAACATTTGAAAGATCCGCTGGGCATTGACTTTACCGCACCGCGGCTGTTCTGGAATTGCGAAGGCGGTGTGCGGCAGACGGCGTATCAAGTTATCTGCCACGACGAGAATGAAAACCTGTTGTGGGATTCCGGCAAAATCGAAAGCGGCTCGATGCACACGATCTACGCGGGCACGCCGCTGCACAGCCGCGTTCATGTGGTGTGGCAGGTGCGCCTGTGGGATGAAAACGATGTGCCCGGCGACTGGTCGAAACCCGCCGTATTTGAACTGGGATTGCTGCACGCCGACGATTGGCGCACGCAGTGGATCACGGGGGACTACATCCCCGACCCGAAGCGCCGTTACCCGGTAGACTGCTTTAAAACGACGTTCGTGGCGGGTGAAATCAAAAAAGCGCGGCTCTACGCCACGGCGTGCGGCGTGTATCAGGCGGCCCTCAATAGGCAGCCCGTCGAGGGCTTCACGCTGGCTCCCGGCATCACCGACTACCGCAAACGGGTGCAGTACCAGACCTACGACGTAACCGCGCTGGTGCAAAGCGGCGAAAACGCGCTGACCGTGCAGCTGGCCGATGGCTGGTATCGCGGCTGCTGCGGCGCGTGGGGTCTGCGCAACCAGTACGGCACCGAAACAAAATTTTTGGCGCAGCTGGAACTGACGCTGACCGACGGCACGGTGCAGACCGTTTGCACCGATGGAAGCTGGCAGTGGTCGAACGACGGCCCGGTGCGCTTTGCCGACAACAAGGACGGCGAGCGCATCGACGCGCGGCGCACACCGACCTACAGTGGCCACGCCAAGATAACAACCCACCCTGTGCAGCCGACCGCATCCGACAACGAGCCGCTGACCGAACACGAGCGTCTGGCGGCGAAAATCCTGCACACCCCCAGCGGCAGAACAGTGCTGGATTTCGGGCAGAATATTGCGGGCATTTTGCAGTTTACCGTGCAGGCAAAGGCCGGGCAGCGCATCTGCCTGCGCTTTGGCGAAATGCTGGATGAAAACGGCGAGTTTACCCAGAAAAACATCCAGACATCCAATGAAAAAATCACATCGCCCCTGCAGCAGGTGGACTATGTCTGCAAGGCGGGCCGAAACGATTATAAGACCGCGTTTACGATTTTCGGATTTCAGTATGTGTTGGTCGAGAGTGAAATCCCGGTTGACTCGGCAGACTTTACGGCTATTGCCGTCTACACCGATATGGAGCGCACGGGGTGGTTCTCGTCCTCCAACGAACTGCTGAACAAATTCTTTGACAGCACCGTGTGGAGCGCCAAAAACAACCACGCCGACCTGCCCACCGACTGCCCCACGCGGGAGCGCCACGGCTGGGCGGGCGATGCGCAGATTTTCTGCCCCACAGCCTGCACGCTGTTCGACTACGCGGCCTTTGCCCGCAAGTATGAGCGTGACCTCTGCGATGCCCAGCATAAGAACGGCTGCTTCACCCAGATTGCCCCGGTGGGTGGTGTGGACAGCTACATGAACGCGATGGACGGCTCGGCGGGTTGGTCCGATGCGGGTGTACTGATTCCGTGGGATGTGTACGCAGCCTACGGCGACTGCAAAATCCTCGAAGAAAATTACGATGCCATGTGCCGCTATGCGCGATACAAAATCGGAACGCTGGGCAAGTGGTATCCGACTGCCACGCCGACAGGCATTGGCTTGAAACACGGAAAAGACATCTCCAACTACGGCCAGTCCTACGGCGAGTGGGCCGAGCCGGAGGACGTGAAAGCGTTCTCGATTTCGGAGTTCGTCAGCCCCCACCCGGAGGAAACGACGGCCTACATCGTCTACCTGATGGAACAGATGGAGAAGATTGCTGTGCTGCTGGGCCATGTTGCCGACGCCGCCGAGTTTGCCGCCGCGGCCAAGCGGGTGCGCAGCGGCTATCAGCACCTTGTGGCGACGAAAAAGCACAGCCTTGACACAGAGCGTCAGGCGAAGCTTGTTCGCCCGCTGTACATGAAGCTGTTGAATAAGCCCCAGACCGCCTACGCCCGTAAGCGGCTCATCAAGGCGCTGGACGACTACGGCTGGCGGCTCGGCACAGGCTTTTTGTCAACGCCGTTCGTTCTGGATGTGCTGGCGGATATTGACCTGAAGTATGCTTACCGCCTGTTGGAAAACGAGGAACTGCCCGGCTGGCTGTGCATGCCCAAGCAGGGAGCTACGACGATTTGGGAAAACTGGGAAGGCCCGAACGCCGCTGCCCCGGCCTCGCTGGATCACTATTCTAAGGGCGCAGTCTGCGACTGGCTGTTCCGCGTGATGTGCGGCATAAAAGTGGACGGGGAGAATCATTTTACCATCACCCCGCGCCCCGGTGGGCATTTCACCCACGCCGAGGCTGCTTATGTCAGCGCCTATGGCCGCGTGGAAAGTGCGTGGCAAAAGACCGAAAACGGCTTTACGTTTACCATAACCGTCCCCGCCAACTGCACCGCTACCGTGATCCTGCCCGGTCAAGCGCCGCAGGAACTGGCAGCGGGAGAATATACACTGGAAAGCGCGTATAAATGAAAACGATTTTTAATCCCTATCTGCCCAGCTATGAGTATATCCCGGACGGAGAACCCCGTGTCTTTGATGACAGATTGTATATTTATGGCAGCCATGACCGCTTTGGCGGGGATGGCTACTGCCTGAACGATTATGTCTGCTGGTCTGCCCCGCTGGCAGATTTGTCCGCGTGGCGGTTCGAGGGTACGATCTATAAGAAAAGCCAGCACCCCGGTGGCGCGGCGGCCTTGTATGCGCCGGACGCTGTGCGGGGCGCGGACGGGCGGTATTATCTGTATTACAGCGCCAAGGATAGCTATAAAATTTCCGTGGCAATATGCGATACTCCAGCAGGGAAATATGAGTATCTGGGAGACGTCCATGCCGAGGATGGCCATGCCTGCGGCACACTCCCCGGTGAGTGGATGGAATTTGACCCTGCTGTACTGGTGGACACGGATGGCCGTGTGTGGCTTTACTCCGGCACAGGCGGCAAAGCCGAGGGCCCGGAAAAGAATCAGCACCCCGCCGTGGGAGCTTTCGTGCGGGAACTTGCGCCCGATATGCTGACAGCCAAGGGTGAGAGCAAAATTATTATGCCGCGCGAAAAGCATGGCTTGCGTAAGCCAGCCTTTTTTGAAGGTTCATCCATACGAAAAATCGGGGAACTGTACTACTTTGTTTACGCGGCTACTGATTTATCGGGACTGCATTATTGCACCAGCAGCCGCCCCGACCGGGATTTCGTCTATCGTGGACGCATTCATTCAACCTCTGATTTCGGTTTGCAGGGGTATGGCTTGTCGAACCCATTATATCCAGTAGGTAATAGTCACGGTGGTTTAGCTTGCTTAAATGGGCAATGGTTTATTTTCGATCACCGCATGACGAACCGAACACTGTTCAGTCGGCAGGGGGTCGCCGAGCCTGTGAAAATTCAGGCAGATGGCACGATACAACAGGTTGAGGCAACAAGCTGCGGTTTGTCCGGCGGCACAATGCAAGCCGCAGGAACAATTCCGGCTTATGCAGCCTGTATCCTGATGAGCCAAAAACTGCTAGGCATCATGCAAAATCCTGCGGCTATTCCCTACATCACGCAGGATGGCGGCGACCGGGAAAGTGGACCGACACAGTATGTCAGCAATATTCGCAACGGCTCTATTGTGGGCTTTCGCTATTTTGTGGATGGCAGCGGCGTAGGAAAAATCACAGTAAAAGTGCGCGGGAAAGCCGAAGGCGTTATCCGTATACACACGGATTTAAATAAACCGCCGCTGGCAGCTATGCCGGTACATTCCATACAGGACACAGCATGGTTCGATGTTTCGGCTAAAATCGCGCTTGCCGAAAAGCATTTTCCCTTATATTTTGTATATGGCGGAAAAGGCACGTTGCGGATGCAGGAATTCCTCTTAAAGTAAAAAATGAATTTATGGCTTAACATTACAAATAGAAAGAAGCAGTTGAAATACTATGAGCATCATACATTCTGTTGTGAATCGCACTTTAAAGAAGAATAAGCGTGTCTATGACCCCAAAAATCCAATGGACTATCCGGCAGCAAGAGCCACAGAGGTAGAACAAAATAAAGGCGTCAAAATTCCGAAAGCTGTGAAAATAGAGGAAAACACACTGGGCGGAGTTCCTGTGGAATGGCTGACGGCATCGAACAATCCGACGGATCGGATTGTTATGTATATCCACGGGGGTGCCTTTGTGGTGGGCAGCGTTAAAACCCGCCGCGCTTTTACTACGTATATAGCAGAAACACTTGGCTATAATGTAGCAGCCGTAGAATACCGTCTTGCGCCGGAATCACCCTTCCCGGCAGCACCGGAAGATTGCTTTGCTGTATATAAAGCACTGTTGGGATCTTATAATGCAGAACGTATTGTCATTGTAGGTGAAAGTGCGGGTGCAAATCTGGTATTAGCTACACTTTTGCAAATCAAGGCAGCCGAATTGCCGCAGCCCGCTGCTGCCATGTGCCTTACGCCCTGCGTACAATACGATGCAGTATTGCCGAGCTATCGTGAAAATGCAGAAAAAGATGCAATCGTTGCAAACCATGTTGAAGAAATGCTGGATATGTATTTCCGGTCACATGATGAACAAAAAATCAAAAATCCTCTTTTTGCTCCCTATTATGGTGACTTTGCGGGATGCGCACCCATCTATTTGTGGGCATCCAATGCGGAAATTCTGCGCGACGACAGCGTGAAAATGTACGAAAAATTAAGAAAAGAAAACCATCCCTGCAATCTTTATTTGCGAAACGGAATGATGCATACATGGATGATCATTCCGTATTTCCCGGAAGCAAAGAAGGATTTAACGCGCATGAAAAAGCATATAGAGGATGCCTTTGCAGGTCGGTTTGAACAAGAAGAACATGTTGTCTATTTGAAGTGATATCTTATAGATAAGAAACAGCGGAGGAATACGTATAATGGGTGCATCGGTGCAGGTGTTTCGCCAGTTGTGCATTATGTTGCTGTATATGCTGGTGGGATATACCCTGTATAAGAAAAAAATCCTCACCGAAGCAGGCAGTAAAGAACTGGCCGCTATGCTGGTAAAGCTTATCATTCCTGCAGTGATTGTAAACAGCTTTTGCAGTGAATATACGCCGGAAAAAGCACAAAAGATTGCAGTAAGTGCATTGGGTGCAGCACTGCTGTTAGGTGTTTCAATCCTGATGGCGCGGCTTGTATTTCCGCATAAACCAATCGAGCAATTTTCGGCGGCATTTTCCAATCCCGGCTTCATCGGCTTGCCGCTGATACAATCCATGCTGGGGGAAGATGCGGCAGTGCTTGTTGTAGCATTTATTGCAATGCTGAATATTTTGCAGGCAAGCTACGGTGTTTGCATTTTGCGGGAAAAGCAAGACAAAATCAAGTGGAAACCACTGCTGCTGAATCCCATTGTTTTGGGAAGCGTGGGAGGCGCTGCGCTGTTCGCTTCCGGTCTTGGTGCGCATATCCCTGATGTGGTGCAGACAACCTTACGCGGAATCAGCGCATTAAACAGCCCGCTGGCTATGATTGTACTGGGAACATACCTTGCCAAGGAAAATGTATGCAGCCTTGTGAAAACGCCGATGGTTTATGTTGTGTGTATCATTCGGCAGATATTGATTCCAATCGGTAGTATTCTGCTGCTGTATTTGTTCCCGGCTGATTTTAACTTAAAACAAGTGTTGCTGATTGCGGCAGCCTGCCCGGTAGGCGCAAATGTGGCAGTATACGCCCAGCTATACGACAAGGACTATGCCTACGCCGGGAAAATTGTAGTGCTTTCTACATTGCTTGCAGTGTTGACAATGCCGATCATGATTGCAGCAGGGAGTGCGTTGCTCTAAAAAGGGTAGACGAAAAAGAAAACAATAACGTTACTATGAATGAAAAGATTTCGCTTTATGAACGACGCAGGAGGCTGATAACAACTCTCTATGAGAGACAAAACGACATTGTGGGCAATCTGCTTTTGAGTTTTCTGTAAGCTCACATACGATTCGCAACGGTATTCGGGTATTAGAATTGGAATATCCGATTTATACAAAGATGGGTGCAGGCGGTGGTGTATTCGTTCTTGATTCGAGTCGCTTGCAGCAGCGATGGCTGACTGTGCGTCAGCGAGAACTTTTAATGAATGTGTGCGATGCTTTGGACGACGAGCAAGTCTTGCTGATGAAATCCATCATAAGTGGATTGTCACCTTGAAATGTGAACACCTCGTAAACGACTAGCACTTGCTATTGACTGACTGCTAACGGCTGGAGTATACTAAATATACAGATTTATTCTGTACCAGCACCTTTACAACTGAATACACAGCATAACAGGTACTTTACTTTCCCGGTGGGGCGCACAGCAAGGTCAAGGCAGACCCTAACCCACGGCAGGGAGAGAACATAATGATACTCCAGATGCCCCACAGCTTCAGATGGGGTGACCGCGCAGGGGTTGGAATCAGTAAGATCCTTGCAGAGTCAGTGTACGGTCGTCGTCAGCGGCTTGCCTGTTATGTTCCTATGTCTGGGGGCGAGCGGCAAATTAGACTTTTTTCTCAGCATTTATTTTGATGTACACGGTTTCTTTTGTTTACTTTTTATTATTTACATGACCGTGTGATTGACGCTATTATGCGTATTATTTGACTTTTGTTGAATTCACATCAAGATTTGCGGGAGAAGTGTACCCTCACGCCCGGATAGAACAGAGAATATATAAAAAGAGCCCGGAGGGCCTTACCGATTTTGGTAAGGTCCTCCGGGCTCTTTTTTTCTCCCCGGAAAGTGTGTTCAAGAGGGTTGCACAGAACAACGAAACGAATTGAGAAAGGAAGTGGGCGTATGACAGGATTACAGCTACGAGATTACATGAGAAATGCCCGTGGGCCTCCGGAGTGAATCAGAACTGATTCACTATTTGAGAGAAAAAACGAAAAAGTGAATCACATCTGATTCACTCCCACACCTCGCCCAAACACGCCCCGTGTGGGGCAGATACCCCGCGCCGCACACGGACGCGATGTCACCTGCAAACCCGCCGTTTGGCGCGTTTGTGGGGCTGTGGGGCGGCGTGAGCCGTACAACTTACTACTGGAGAGTAAAACTTACTACACACAAAATTACGATACTATGAGATAATAGATGTATACCAAACAAGAAGGGATGATGCAAATGACTTTTACAAAACTTTCGAAAGCAATCTCTGCAGAAGAACTCCTCTCCACGCCACTGCCGCCCGTAAAGTGGATCATTCCCGGTCTGCTCCCAGCAGGGCTTGCGTTGTTTGCAGGCCCCAGTAAGGCGGGCAAAAGTTGGCTGACCTTGTGGCTGTGTTTGCAGATTGCGCAGGGCAATCCTGTCTGGAATCGAGAAATAGAGCCACGCACCGTGGTTTATTTCTCGTTGGAAGATACATTTAACCGTCTGCAAAATCGCATTTTCCAGCTTATCGACGGCGGTGATGCTCCGGAACGGCTGATTCTGCAAACGGAATGCCCCAGCATCGGGCAGGGATTGGAGGAACAAGTTGAGGCACTTGTCCACACATATCACGATGTTGGTCTAATCGTTATCGACACGCTTCAAAAAGTGCGTCTAAGCGACGGAAATGGTGGGATGTATGCAAACGACTACAAGGAGGCCGGTGCATTGAAAAAGCTTGCGGATAAGTATGGCATCTGCATTTTGCTGATCCATCACCTGCGCAAACAAAGCGCATCCGACCCATTTGATCAGATTTCCGGCTCCACAGGTCTTATGGGTGTGGCAGATACCAGCTGGGTCATGCAGCGCAAGCGAATGAGCCAGACTGCTGACATTTTGCTCACCGGGCGCGACATGGACGACAGGACGCTGCATTTGCGTGAGGAACACTGCGTCTGGACGTTGGAAGATGAAGAAACCGCAGAGGAACGAGAAATCAAGGCTGTGCCGGATTACTTGTGGAAAGCGGTGGAGTACATCGAAAGTGTGGGAAACTGGCAGGGAACGGCATCTGAGTTGCTTGAGGCGGCACACATTGAGGGAGTACAGCCAAATCAATTTACCTATAACATGGCGAAGTATTTCGATAAAGTATTTGAACCGAAAAACATCCGATATAAAACCCATCGAAAAAACAAGGTTCGCCTTTTGAGCTTCTATGGTGACGATGGTGACGGTGGTGACGATGATATTGACATAACTCAATTATCGGGGTGGGGTATCCCAGAAAGACCGTCACCATCGTCACCATCGTCACTCGGAGCGCTTGAGGGAAGCAAGCATGGGCGAAGTGTTGCCACAGGGCAACCCGCCGAAAAGCCTACGGGGACAGCCCCGAACCCCTGTGAGGCTGCTGGCGCATGAGAAAGCGAACTGTCGGAATCAACATCCGGGTGACCGTCACCGAGAAGAAAAAGGTGACGATGTTGGCTAAGAAGTGTTGCTTGTCTCTCTCGGAATACTTACGCCAGCGGGCGCTGGGATATGAACCGGGCGGGCATCCGCCCAAGGAGGTATTTGATGTGTTGGATAAATTGGATGAAATCGCAGAAGGCTGTGCACCAGCAACATGTGCCGAAATCGGCACTTGTGCTGACCGCATGAGGGACCTGCTCATTGGCGGTAACTAAGATTTGGGCAATCAAGGACAGCTTACAGCGCGTCCTTGATTACGCAGCCAACCCGGAAAAGACCGAATACGATGCCCTTGCCCAGACTCTCCACTATGCGGAGAATGATGCCAAGACCAAGCTGAACGAGAGCGCCCAGCTTGTCACCGGCATCCATTGCAGGGCAGACCATGCGTGGGAGGATATGCGAGCCGTACAGGAACGCTTTGGTAAAGCAGACGGCGTGGTGGCGCTCCACGCCTACCAAAGCTTCCGCGAGGGGGAGGTCACCCCGGAGCAATGCCATAAGATCGGCGTGGCACTGGCCCGCAAGGTATGGGGCAAGCGTTTCCAAGTGCTGGTCGCCACCCACATGAATACGGATAATCTGCACAACCACTTCGTTATCAATTCCGTATCGTATGTGGACGGTAAGAAGTACGAGCAGCGCCGCAGCCAATACGCTGAGTTCCGGGCGGCATCCGACAAGCTGTGCCGGGAGTACGGCTTGTCGGTGGTGGAGCAGCCCAAGGCCAAGGAACCGGCGCGGTACGCCCGAATGCGGGAGGCCATCGACCAAGCCTGTGAGGATGCCAGTACCGCCGAGGACTTCCACAGGGCGCTGTATCGGCAAGGGTATATTTTTGGTAGTGACCCGAACCGCAGATACGCGACCATCCGGGCGCGGGATGGCGGACGAGCCGTGCGACTTTATAGGCTGGGAGAAGAATACGATTTACCTGCCATAGATGACAGGCTGCGCGGAAATTACCTGTTGTATGGGGCAGGGTTGTATGAACGGAAGCACCCGCCCCGGCAGTATACGCCGAAACGGTATCGCCCCAAGGATACCTATGCAGGAAAAGGCATCCTCCAAATTTTCTTCGAGGTATTCTTTGGTGAATCCCAGATGCACCGCTTGTATCTGTACTACTGTTATCAGCTGGGTATCCTGCCCAAAAAGCAACCGCCACGCATCAACCGCCCTGAATTAGAGCGTATATGGAAAGACACCGAGAAAATCCTTGCAGAACACGCCTTTGTTCACGACCACAAGTTTCCCTCTTTGCAGGCAATTGCGGACTACCGCAAGAGTTTGTTCCAGCAGATGGAAACCCTTGCCGCGCAGCGAGCTGAAATCGTCAAGCAGATGCGCCGAAAGGACGCTCCGCCGGAACTGGCTGACCAACGCATGGCGTTGACCTGTAAAATTGCCGAACTTTGTAAAGAGGATAAAATCGCGGAAGGCTCAATCAAGCGTATTAAACGGACGCGTGAATCCAACCGCATAGACCGCGAGAATCAAGAACATCATACAAATCATAACCGCCGCCGAAACCGTTCTCGGCAGCGCTGATAAGGAGGTACAATGGCTTACATCAAGAAAAAATCCGAACGAAAATACAAAATCACCGTCTGCAACGGCTATAAGGTCAACGGGCAGAAACGGATGAAAGCACAAACGATAACAGTACCGCCGGAAGTTCCCAAGCGCGGCATCCAGCAATACGTTATGGCTGAAGCGGAACGCATCGAGAAAAAATTCAAGTATGGCGTTGAAGAAAGTGACCAGACCCATTTTGAACAGTACGCGGAAAACTGGCTCAAGCGGCAGGAACCGTTCTTTAAGGCTACCACCTACGCAGGCTATAAGAGAAATCTCGACATTGTTTACCCTCTGATTGGCGGTATTCCGCTTGCAAAACTGTTGCCCATGACGCTTGAAGAAATGTGCGAAGAACTCCGTAAGCGACCCGGCAGGGGCGGAAACTGCATTAAGGAAACGACTGTGCAGAAATATTTGGAGACGGTTTCTTCTGTGCTGGAAGATGCCAAGAAAAATGACATCATTCCGTTTAACCCGGTGCATCGAGTGCGCAAGAAACACTTTGAAAAGGAGGTACAGCATATTCCGCAGAAGTATGAAATGAGTAAATTGATGCGGGCGATTCAGAACGAACCGATTCTGTATCGGGCGTACTATACGCTGGCCATCACAACCGGGCTGCGGCGTGGGGAACTGTGCGCCCTGCAATGGCGGGACATAACCGGTGCTTGTGAACTGACCATCCGCCGTTCCCGCAGCTGTGCATCCGGGCAGATTGTTGAGAGCGACACCAAGAGCCATCGGGAACGGATTGTAACCATTCCGCTGGGGATATGGGAGCTTCTGATGGCGTTGCGACAGCAGCAGGTGCTGCATAGCGGTGTTCCGGACAGAGAACAGCCGATTTTTACTGACCCCGACGGTCATGTGCCGCACCCGGATACTTTTACACGGCATCTGAGTAAACTGTATAAGCAATGCGGATTATCTAAGGATTACCACCTGCACACCCTGCGGCATTTCTACGCAACCTATCTGCTGCAGGAGGGCACCAGTAAACAGGTGGCGGCATCCCTGCTGGGGCATGCGGATACAGCATTCTTGGAACGCACCTACTGCCACCCGCAGGACGTGGCGAAACAGCAGGCCGCAAAGCTGATGCAAGATCTGCTGAACAACCAAAATCCGTGCTATGTTGCATTTATGAAAAATAGGAATAGAAAACCTAAGAAAGCAGGTTAAATAACAGGCGGCACCGTCAGAGATGGCGGTGCCGTTTTTGTCAGTAATAGGTAGAATTTTGGGTGAAAGATTGTTGGATATGGTGATAGCTTTCTGTCGCAGTTGTCGGTATGCTTTGTAGTACCGCAGGTCAATAAAATAACACTAAGGAGCGTGCAAAATATGGCGTCTATCAGAAAGCGCGGCAGCAACAGCTATTTGATTGTGGTATCTCGTGGGTATGACTACGAGGGAAACCGACTGAAATCTGTACAGAAAACCGTCAAGCCACCCAAGGAATATACACCGAAGCAAGCTGAAAAGTGGGTAAGGGAACAGGCAATCCTATTTGAACGCGAAGTTCAGCATACGCCGGAACCCATTAACCGAAGCATTACGCTGGCAAAGTACATTGAACACTGGGTAGCTGATGTGGGACCGAAGAAGCTGGCAGATTCTACATTCCGACGCGACGAACAGGATATTCGCAGAATCTTGCCAGCACTGGGCAACTACAAGTTGACCGATTTGCGTAAAGAGGTTATCCGAGATTTTTACGAGGGAATGCGGCACTCGCCGCGTCTGGACGGCAGAGGGAATCTATCCGAGAAGTCAGTCGAAGGTTTACACAACACGCTGTGCGGCATCCTATCGGCGGCTGTGGACGAGGGATACCTTACTCACAATCCCGCATGGAGATGTTACAAACCGAAAGGACAAAAGAAAGAGCGCCCGGTGGCTGACGAGGAAACCGTAAAGAAACTTATTACAGCCTTTGAAGGTCAGAGTATGAAGTACGAAACCTATTTCAAGCTGGTACTTGCAACCGGGCTGCGGCGTGGGGAAGCCTGTGGATTAAAATGGAGTGACATCAACTGGCGCAAGCGTACAATCCATGTACAGCGGGGTGTGGTCAAACTCAGTCACCAAGAATCAATCACTAAGGACCCCAAGACCAGCAGCGGTGATCGCATGGTGTATTTGAGTAAAGAAATGTGCCAGCTACTCAAGGCGTGGCGGAAAGAATGTGAGTGGGATAGGCAGCAAACCGCGAACGAAACCGTATCTGAAGATGACTACTTATTCCGCCAGCCTAACGGCAAGCCGATGAACCCTTGCACATTCACTTACAGATTCAAGCTGATTTTGAAAGCCAACAGCTTGCCGCTGGATTTGAATGTGCATAGCTTGCGCCACACGAACGCCAGCCTGCTGATTGCGCAGGGCGTGGATGTCCGCACGGTGGCTAGTCTGTTAGGACACGCACAGGCAAGTACAACGCTGGATATTTATGCCCACGCCTTTGACAAGAATAAGCGCAAGGCGCAGGAAAAGTTGGGAAAGGCGATTGGATTATGATGAAGAAAATCAAATTAACCAGAGCAAACAAAAGTATTACGCTGAAAGCACTCGCACCTTACTATTACCAGCAAAGGGCGCTTGGGCATAGCACACAAGAAGTTGGAAAGCTAATACTGAAAATCAATGCTCTCCCAGCCGATAAAAAAGCTACTTTTTCCACAGAAGAAATCCGCCTTATGGGTACCACTGTAAATCAACTGAGAAATGAACGGCTGGCAAAAGGACAGTACACCGATGCCGCAGATGATATGCTACTGAAGCTATTCTGACACAAAATCAAAACAAAAAACGCATTGCAAAAAATACATTGCAATGCGCTTTTTAAGTGCGCCCGAAGGGATTCGCCAAGACGCGCCCTAAAAATGCCCCGCGGGACGCAATGCGCGGGGCACGGGCTGTTCGAATCCTCTTCTTTTACTGCTCCATAAAATCCGTGCAAAACAAAAAGAGCAGCACCTTATGGGGGGCTGCTCCCAGACTGCCGATAAACACAATAGAATGATTGCGCACTTTCGGCAGGTTTGTAGGGAACGGTCTATCTCCGCGCCCTACATTTCTACTCGACTGGTTTCTTTTTCTTGGTATTGGCTGCCCGGATGGTCTCAATTCCTGCTGCTTCCATCCGAAGGATCGCCAGCCGGGAAACAAACCATTCGTCATTTTTGATCCAGTTGAGAGAACTGTTCACCTCATAGGAGCCGGAAAGCGTATAGCGGAAAAAAAGCTCTGCCTCAGCTTGAGAAATACAGCAGTACTCCATAAGCTCCGGGATGACGATGGGCTTCATTATAAGGAAAAGCTTATTTTTAATGTACTCCGAGAGGGTCCGATCCTGAAAGAGAATCCGATATTTGGGCGTGTCGGCGATCCGCTGACACGCCGGCAGGTCGCTGTTATGCTCCCGAAGGGTCGCTACGGTATCGAACTGAAGCAGATAGTGCATCCGTTGCGGCAAAGACATGGACAGGGTGGTTGAAGAATCCTCTGCCACCTCAAATGCCTCATTAATAAGTTCATCCAGCACCTGATCCAGCGTGTCATAGTGACTATAAAATGTAGTGCGGGTAATTTGGGCTGCTTCGCATACCTTGCTGATGCTCAACTTTTCAAAGCTCTTTTCTTTCATCAATTCCAGCAGGGCATCTTTGATTGCATTCTTTGTATAGGTGATTCGGCGATCTTCCCGTCCGGCACGCGTTTTCATCATCTGCTCACCCCCGTTTATTATCTCATAAAACTATACACGTTGTCAAGGAAAGTACAGTTCTGTCTTTTTTGTCCGACTACTGTACGGTTTTTACGGTTTCGTTTAGTATAGTACAGTTTTGGCTAATTTGTTCTTGTTGCTGAGCAAAAATTTTGTATAATTTTTTTTAGAGAAGAACCTCAAGCTACCCGATGGGACGGTCGTAAATCTGGTTAAGGAGGCATTTACATGATTACGTTTGAAGTGGAAGATGTTATCAGTGTGCTGCAAAACTGCGCTCCCTACCTCATCGCTCTGGGCGTTGCCCTGCTGGTGGGGATTGTCGTACTTGTTGCAGTGCGTGGGCGGCCGCGCCCCAAAAAGTTTTTGATCCGTGCACAAGCCGGTCTGGCCATGGTACTGGCTTTTGTCCTAGCTGTCAACGGCATCATGCTCGGCGGTGTATCTGCCCTGCTGGATCTGGCATTGACCGATCAGGCTAAGATCAGGGAAGAAACCATGGACACCGCAGAGCAAACCGCCCTTCAAATCGCAGAGGAAGGTTTTGTTTTGCTGCAAAACGATGACCACACCCTGCCGCTTACGGATGTGACCAAGCTGAACCTGTTTGGCTGGACAAGCGCTGTTCCCATCTACGGCGGCACCGGCTCCGGCGGCATCAATACATTGTATGACGTCGTCAGCATTCAGCAGGGGCTGGAACAGGCCGGTTTTTCTGTGAATCAGGAACTGTTGGATTTTTACACCGCCTACTCCGCCCGGCGTCCCGACATGACCATAACCACGCAATCCTGGACATTGTACGAACCTCCGGTGGATACGTATTCCCAGGAAATGCTGGACAACGCCAAAGAATTTTCCGATGTAGCCGTCCTTACTTTGGGTCGTCTGGCGGGCGAGGGGCACAACGATATGCCCATGGCTATGGCCGAGGCTGGATACGACAACAATTCCGATCAATATGACGATTTCCAGCCCGATGACCACTACCTTCAGCTCTCCCAGACCGAAAAGGATCTGGTTGAGATGGTATGTGACAACTTCGACACTGTGATCCTTCTGGTCAACAGCGGCAATCCCATGGAACTGGGCTTCGTGGATCACTATGAACAGATCAAGTCTGTGCTCTGGTGCCCCGGTCCCGGCAATGTAGGCTTTACTGCACTGGGCGAGATCCTGAGGGGCACCGTAAACCCCTCCGGCAAAAGTACGGACACCTTTGCCTATCATCTGAAAAACGCCCCCTGGTGGAACAACTACGAGGACTACCACTACTCCAATCTGGAGCATCTGGCGGTAGAGGGCATGAACAGCGGTGTGTCCCAGACCTATTACCCCTCCTTCACCAACTATGTAGAGGGCATCTATGTGGGCTACAAATTCTATGAAACCGCCGCTGCGGAGGGGCTTATCGACTACGACGCTGCGGTTCAGTATCCCTTTGGACACGGTCTGAGCTACACCACCTTCACCCAGAATATGAGCGATCTGTCTGTTACGGACACCACGTTCTCTTTCGATGTCACCGTTACCAACACCGGTTCTGTGGCCGGTAAGGATGTGGTAGAGGTTTTCTATAATCCGCCCTATGTAAACGGCGGCGTGGAGAAGTCCGTTGCCAATCTGCTGGACTTTGAAAAGACCGATCTTCTCCAACCCGGTCAGAGCCAGACCCTCTCCTTTACCTTTGACAAGGAGGACATGGCGTCCTACGACTACCGGAATGCGAAAGCCTATATCCTGGACGCAGGGGATTATGTGATCTCCCTCAACAGCGATTCCCACACCATTCTGGACCAGCGGATTCTTACCCTGGATGACAAAGTGGTCTATGACGCAGAGGAAGGGCGCGCAAGTGACGACCTCACGGCCACGAACCAGTTTGATGACTGCGCCGGGGATGTGGAGTATCTTTCGCGAGCCGACCACTTTGCAAACTATGCTCAGGCTACCGCCGCCCCTGCCTCCAGGGTGATGCCGCAGGAACTGGTGGAGCAGTACCATTTGAACAGCAACTTTGACTCCAATACCTATGTGGACCCGAACGCCGTAATGCCTGCCACAGGAGCAGATAACGGTCTGACCCTGGCAGATATGCGGGGGCTGGACTACGATGACCCCAAATGGGACCTGTTGCTGGATCAGCTTACCGTAGATGAGATGACCAATATGATTGCTCTGTGCGGCTACCAGACCCCTGCCATGGAGTCGGTGGGTAAGGTTCAAACGCTGGATATGGACGGTCCTGCCGCCATCAATAACAACTTCACGGGTTACGGTTCCCTGGGACTTCCTGTTGAAATTGTAATTGCGAACACATGGAACAAGGACCTTGCCACCCGCTGGGGTGAAACTATGGGACAGATGTGCGTGGAGATGGGCATTCAGGGCTGGTACGCGCCCGCCATGAACACCCACCGCAGTCCCTTCGGCGGACGAAACTACGAGTACTTCTCCGAGGACGGCGTACTGGCCGGACGCATTGCCGCCAGCGCAGTGACCGGTGCCATGAACAAGGGGGTCTACTCCTACATCAAGCACTTCGCCGCCTATGATTTCAATGGCAAGATGGTCTGTGTCTGGACCAACGAGCAGGCCCTGCGGGAAATCTATCTGAAACCCTTTGAAATCTGCGTCAAGGAAGGAAACGCCAACGCGGTCATGGTCTCCTGGAACTTCCTTGGCGTCAAGTGGACCGGAGAAAACAGCAGCCTGATGAACACGGTTCTTCGGGACGAGTGGGGCTTCCGCGGCATGGCCATCACCGACTTTTTCCGCAACAACGGTCACGGATTCATGAATGCCGATGCCGCGCTGGCCAACGGTGTGGATGGTATGCTGGCCACGGTGGAGGGCGGTCCCAACTTTGTCACCGACCGCACCAACCCATCCTCGGTCACTGATATGCGCCGTGCCTGCAAAAATGTGCTGTATACCGTAGTGCAAAGCTACCTCTACGATCAGGACCACCAAAACCGGCAGGATATCGGCTGGCGAGCCTATCTCTACATCGCTGACGCAGCAGCAGCGATCGTCCTCATTGGACTGGAGCTTATGGTGCTGCGGGGCTACCGAAAGCGCAAAGTAAGCGCTGCCACATAACACATCCGACCGCCGGAAAATGTCTGTTCCGGCGGTCGGATTTTTATTCGAGGTGATGCCGTTTGAAACTGACACAAATCCGCAATGCCACCGTCCTGTTGGAATATGCGGGCATCCGCTTCCTTAAAGCAATATGGGAAAAGAAGATGTATTGGCTCTGCATCGGGCGGCGCCTTCCGCCCTTATCGTTGCCACGCACATGGAAGACCTGAATCACCGGACCCTGTCCCGTCAGGAACTGCGGGACTTTGCCCGAAAAAAAGGGGTTCTTTCGAAACTTCGCACGCCCGCAAATGGGGAAACTCTTTCCCTCTCCGCAAAACCTTCGGGCAAATAGAAAAGTTTCTGAAAATCCATCCGTCACAATCGCTGCAAGGGCGTCCCTTCCGACTTTGTGTGATATTGTTCCAGCACATCTTTCAGCGTAATTTTTTGCATTTTTTGTTCCGCTGTTTTTTGAATGTCGAGGTAAAAATCCCGCAGCACCAGTTGAATGTTCACGCCCACACCGCAGTCCGGGTTGGTGTGGGTATCCTGATGCAAAATGGGCTTATTGCCTTCTACTGCCCGATAGACATCCAGCAGCGTGATCTTCTCCGGCTCACGAGCCAGAGCGGGGCGGGGGTGCCCCTTGACGCTGACCAGCAGCCCTCCCGTCCGCAGGGCGGACATGAGCTGGCGCACATAGGCAGGATTCGTCTGAATGCTCTCTGCCAGCTTGTTGCTGGTCAGGTCGCAGTCTGGGTACAGAGCGATAAAAGCCAGAATATGAACAGCATCGCTAAGGCGGGTGGGATATTTCATAGCCTGATCTCCTTTTTTGCTTTGATGTTATTTTTATTATAACAGCATATTGACAGCAACGCAAGAGGATGCTAAAATAATTTGAAGTAAGAATAAAAATAACACCCACTTGAAAGGAATGGTAACAATGAACTTCTATGATGATCTGGTCATGCAGACCCAGATGAATTATTCCAGGCACTATCCTATCTATGCTTCCGGCAGTACGCCTTATCAGCTGACTGACAAAAAGCCGCTGCCGTACAGCGAACAGATCGATCGGTTGGTACAGGAGATAAAGGAAGCCGACTGTGTAGTAGTGGGCGGAGCCTCCGGTCTGTCCGCTGCCGGCGGCGGAGATTTTTACTACGAGGACAACGACTCCTACCGCAAATACTTTGGAAAATTTGCCGAGAAGTACCACTTCAAAGGTGCTTTTGCAGGGATGGGGCACCCTTGGAATACAAGGGAAGAATATTGGGGGTATCTTGCCACCTTCCTTCACACCACCCAGACCGCAGCGGTGCGCCAGCCCTATCTGGATCTGGACGCTTTGCTGAAAGGCAAGGACTTCTTCATCCTCACCACCAACCAGGACACCCAGTTTGTCAAGCTCTACCCCGAGGAGAAGGTGGCAGAGATTCAGGGCGACCACCGGTTCTTCCAGTGTACCGCCTGCTGTACCGATGACACCTGGGATGCGGTAAAGCCGGTGGCGGATATGGTGGCAGCGATGGGGGACGGTACGAAGATTCCCACGGAGCTTATCCCCAAATGCCCCCACTGCGGCGGCGAGGCGTTTCCCTGGGTGCGGGGATACGGTAACTTCCTGCAAGGCAAGAAGTATGAGGAACAGTACGAAAAAATTTCTCGCTATGTGCTGGAACACAAAGACCGCAAGATTTTGTTTTTGGAGCTGGGCGTGGGTCGCATGACGCCCATGTTCATTCAGGAGCCTTTCTGGAACCTGACCTTTAGCTTTCCCCATGCCCGCTATATCGCTGTCAACAACAAATATGACTTCCTGCCCAAGCAGTTGGAGGACAAGGGCATGACCATTGTGGCGGACATTGCGCAGGTGCTGCGGGATGCACGGAACACCATGGAAAGCGGGGATAACGATTCATGAGGGTAGGAAACCACGCGGCGATTCAGGAACTTGCCGAGCGTATAAATCAAGCGGATGCCATTGTGATCGGAGGCGGCTCCGGTCTGTCAAGCGCGGCGGGATACGACCACTACCATTGGTCCCCGGCGCTTTCGGAGGCGTTGGCGCCCTTTCGCGAACGGTATGGTTTCACCTCCCCGCTGGCCGGATTCTACCATTGCTTTTCCAGCTATGGGGAACAGTGGGGGTATTACAGCCAATATATGCGCTTCCTGTGGGAAGCCCCTACCGGGCAGCCCTATCTGGACCTACAGGCGCTTGTTGCGGACAAACCTGCTTTTGTGCTGACCACCAATGTGGATCAGCAGTTTTTTCGGGTATTTCCCCAGAAACAAATCTGCGCCTTTCAGGGAGACTTTAGCTACTGCCAATGCAGTCAGCCTTGCCGGGATGATATTTGGGAAAACCGCGAGCTGGTGAAGGAGCTGACTGGTTGCTTGGCAGGTGTTCGCCTGCCGGAGGAAGCTGTTCCTCGTTGCCCGGATTGCGGGCGGGTGCTAGTGCCCTGGGTACGAGATGATACCTTCCTGGAGGGAACCTTCTGGCAGGATAGTCTGCACCGCTACCATAGCTTCCTGCGACATTGGATAATGGATCAGTCCGACAAAAAAGTCCTGCTGTTGGAACTTGGCGTGGGTGAGATGACGCCCAGTATCATCAAACTACCTTTCTGGGAACTTACTGCCAAAAACGAAAATGTTTTTTACGCCTGCCTCAACAAAGAGGCGTCCCATGCGCCAGAGCATCTGCGGGGACGCAGCCTGTATCTGCAAGGAGATTTGGCGGAAACCCTAGCTGCCCTCCGACAGGAGCGATCTATCGCAGCAACCATAAAATAGAAAGGGGCGAACGAATATGATTGATTGGAATCCTATTGCGGAAAAATTCAGAGAAGCGGACGCTATCCTGATCGGGGCCAGTAACGGACTGTCCATCACCGAGGGACTGCATTTGTTTGCGGACAATGCGGCCTTTGATGAATTGTTTGGAGATTTCAAACAAAAATACGGCTTACGTTGTATTTTGCAGGGCATGATGGCCGGATGGCCCAGCGAGGAGGAAAGGTGGGCTTTCTGGGCTCGGCTCATCCATCATTACTGCGGGCAGTACCGGCCTACGCCGGTGATGAACGATTTGAAGGCCATTGTGGGAGAGAAAGATTACTTTGTCGTCACATCAAACGGAGAAGGTCACTTTGAACTGTGTGGCTTCGATCCGACGAAAATCTATGAGATCGAGGGCAACTGGTTTACGATGCAGTGTGCCCGCCCCTGCCACGACACCCTCTATTCAAGTTTAGAGGTGGCCGAAAAATTATCGGCTGCCGAACAGGGCTGCCATGTGCCTACAGAGTTGGTGCCGCGCTGTCCCAAGTGCGGCGGTCCCATGGACATCCACATGGGCGCGGGTCAGAGAATGATACAGGATACCGCAGCCCGGGCACGGTTCCAAAACTTCCTGAACACCTACCACGGGAAGAAACTGGTGGTTCTTGAGCTGGGCATTGGCTGGCGCAATCAGTTGATCAAGGCTCCGATGATGCGCCTTGTGGACGCCGAGCCAAACGCCGCGTATGTGACCATCAATCTGGGTGAGGTCTACATTGCGGACAATATCAAAGCGAAGTCCTTCGGGCTGGACGGGCGGCTGGATGAGTTGCTGCCTGCTCTCCGGGAGGCGTGCAAGGCATAACGATTTACGTATTTTCCGGACATAGCAAAACCTCCTCGTGTAGTTCTATTATCCTACACGGGGAGGCTTTTTGTCTATTGTCTACTTTTTATGGATCGGTTCAATTTTACACCTCTCCGGATGTTTACGCAACTATTGGGATGGTCTCCAAAAAAATGCTGGACAACAGCAGCTCAAAAACGGTGATGTCCGGCGTTTGTTTAGATTTCCAGCTCGTAGCTCCCGGATGCGTTTTTCAGGTATTCTTCCGGATTACCGTTCAGAATCAAATCGGCATAGCCAAGCGGGTCATTGTAGATGAGATAATCTAACTCCGACCTCTGCGCCATGGTCACACCCAACGCATCCTCGACCCCGGTGCAGTCGATGGAAATTTTTCGCCCATCCCAGAGTAGCAGTTCTACGCAACCGGTATCCATGTTGAATTTGCAGGCTCTTTCATCGTACTTCATGTTTGTCTCCTTTCCGCCTTACGGCACCTTTACAGTTGTGACTTTCGTGATACGGTCTTTCTTCTGATAAGGTTTTGGACACACAGCCGTCAGGGAAGAACCTGAATTTTCATTTCCGAAGAAAACAAAAAATCCGACCCCTTCTCCTATCGAGAAAAGGTTCGGATTTTCATGGTTTGGTGCGCCCGAAGGGATTCGCCGAGCCGTGCCCTAGAAACGCCCCACTGGGGCGTTTCTGCCCCGCGGGACGCAAAGCGCGGGGCACGGGCTGTTCGAATCCCTCTCTTTTACTGCCCCATAAAATCCGCGCATAACAAAAAGAGCAACACCCCATAAGGTGCTGCTCTTGGTGCGACCGGGAGGATTCGAACCTCTGGCCTTCCGGGTCGGAGCCGAACGCTCTATCCAGCTGAGCTACGATCGCTTATGTATGAAAAACGCCGTTACAGCGTATTTCAATCTTGTAAGGTAGTCAATTTCCAATAGTGGTCAATTCGTGGTCTGACTACCGTTGACCACCGCGTTTTTGTGAGCGCAAATCGCGCTGTATCGAGCAAAAACAAGCCTAAAACCTGCCCTGTCGCAGTTGTCGGAGGCCAGTGCTCTATCCAGCTGAGCTATGATCGCATATATTGAGAAAACGCCATGCTGACATGTTCCGGAGGGAGAAAAAACCAGCTTTTTGTACAGAAAACAAACCGTTGTTGACCGGGTACACTTTGTGTGTTAGACTGGCAGTAGAACGTACAAAAGCAGGTGCAAAGCCGCTGTAAAAAGCATTGCAGATGGAACGAAAGATTGCGCTTTAATCATATTACCACATTGCGGCGGCGGATGCAAGTATCAAAATCGTTTTGCGGCAATGCGAAACGGATAAAAATTAACTCTGTACTTAAGGTGTGTCTGGAAAGTCGAGCATTCAGTCTATTTCAGATATCCCTTAGGGGGGATCTGAAACAGTCGAAAATATCGTCTATTTCTACAAACGCAGCGGGATTATGCGTTAAAAAGCCTTGGGCAACACCGCACAATTCCCGCCTTGCGGCTTAAGCACCGCTCCGGCAGCTGCG
>ERZ1034804.24-NODE-24-length-41351-cov-10.205565_pt1 | contig 41351 bp, 48 predicted proteins | sample MGYA00520635_ERZ1034804 | MGnify/ENA primary metagenome ERZ1034804 (study PRJEB33766, sample SAMN09781685) | gut metagenome | biome: gut microbiome | host: Homo sapiens | place: Madagascar | study: EMG produced TPA metagenomics assembly of the PRJNA485056 data set...
ATTTCTGCAATACTATCACTTAATTGTCATCAAGTTTCTTTGACAAATTTCGATTTGCCAAACTGCCCACGCAAGTTCGTCACTTTCTGGCCGGGATTTTTTTACGGATGGTTTCCAGGCGGTTCAGGGCGGCACACAGGGTTTCGTCCCGCTTGGCAAAGTGGAAGCGGATCAGATGGTTGACCGGCTCCCGGAAAAAGCTGGACCCCGGAACAGCGCCCACGCCGACATCGCGGGCCAGCACTTCGCAGAATTCCAGGTCGCTGTCAAAGCCAAACTCGGAAATATCCATCAGGATGTAGTAAGCGCCCTGGGGAACCGTGTGCTGCAGGCCGATGGCATCCAGACCTTCCACAAACAGGTTCCGCTTGCGGGTGTAAGTGGCAAGCAGGTCGTTATAGTATTCCTGGCCGAAGCGCAGGCCGGGAATAACGGCCTCCTGCAAGGGCGCAGCGGCGCCGACCGTCAAAAAGTCATGCACTTTTTTAATGCGGTCAGTGATTTCCGGCGGGGCAATGGTGTAGCCCAGCCGCCAGCCGGTGATGGAGTAGGTTTTGGACAACGAGCTGCAGGAGATGGTGCGCTGCCACATGCCGGGCAGGGTGGCAAAATAGGTGTGGTGATAGGGCGCATAGACGATGTGCTCGTACACTTCATCGGTGATAACGTAGGTATCGTACTTTTCGGCCATGTCGGCAATCAGTTCCAGCTCTGCGCGGGTGAACACCTTGCCGCAGGGGTTGGAGGGGTTGCAGAGGATCAGCGCCTTGGGGTGCTGGCGGAACGCGGCTTCCAGCTCGTCCACATTAAAGTTGAACAGCGGGGGATGCAGCGGAACATAGATCGGCTCGGCACCGGAAAGGATGGTGTCGGCACCGTAATTTTCATAAAAAGGCGAAAAGACAATGACTTTATCGCCGGGGTTGGCAACGGTCATCATGGCGGCCATCATGGCCTCGGTACTGCCGCAGGTGGTCACAATCTCGGTGTTGGGGTCGATCTGCCGCCCCATCAGGCGGGACTGCTTTTCGGCCAGTGCTTCGCGGAAGTTCTGCGCGCCCCAGGTGATGGAATACTGGTGGAAGTTTTCGTGCGATACTTCGGCCAGGCGGTCCAGAATCGCAGACGGCGGGTTGAAATCCGGGTAACCCTGGGAAAGATTGATGGCACCGTACTTAGCGCTGACGCGGGTCATGCGGCGGATAACGGAATCGGTAAAATGTTCCGTGCGGGTGGATAACGGCTGCATATACATTCCCTCTCTCGATAAAAATAAAAACGGCGGGGAGATTTACCCCCAACGGTGCGCCCTGCGGCCGATGCAGGAACGATATGATCAAACCGTGAGTTCGATCTGGTTCCCCTCAATCGCAGCAATGCAGCTTTCGTAATAGCCGTCGCCGGTCGTTCTGGGGCCGCTGATGACCTTATAGCCGTCAGCTTTCAGTTCTGCGGTCAAGGCGTCTACTTTTTCACGGCTGCCCACGCGGAACGCGATATGGGCATATCCGGTACGGGAAAGCTCTTTTGGCTGATCCGGCATTTCCGGTTTGTGCATCAGCTCAAGCCGTGCGCCATCATCAAACGTGAGGAAATACGAGCGGAAGTCTGTTTTGGGGTTATGGTATCCATCGTTTGACGCTGCGCCCAGATATTTCATAAAAAATGTTCTGGCGGCTTCCAGATCATTTACATAAAGTGCGATATGCTCGATCATCATAACGTTATACACTCCTTTGTAAGCGGCCGGGCGGTTTTATGCCTGCACAGGGAGCTTAAAACTCCATGCTGTGCTCGCCCTGGCGGATGTCATCGCGCTGGAGCTCGGCTAAAATATCATCCTGGCCGCTGTGCAGCAGCAGGCGCTTGCTGTAGGTTTCAAAGCGCTCACATTCGTTGTCGGCCAGGTAGGCGGCAGAGTCCGGCCCAAGGGCCAGCTCATTGACAAAAACCACCATCTCCTGCCCATCGGCAAAGGCGCTTTCCATAAAGTCAAAGGCGCTTTCCAGCGCGTCCCCGGCCAGGCCGACGGCATCCTCCCGCTTGCGCACCTGGGCGTTAAAGCTGGCGCGCACGGCATCAAAGGCAGCATCGCGATCCAGCGCGGGGTCAAGGGCAGCGGCCCAGGCATGCAGCAGAGCGCTGGCGGTGGTGACAACAGCCAGCTCTTCCCCGGTCAGGGTGCCGGCAGCCTTTTGCGCGGTCAGGTGGTCCGCATAGACATTGACCTGCGCGGCAAACACGGCGGCGGGCACAAAACCATCCTGGGCGGGGTCGGCGTTGTTCAGGGTGCGCTTAAAGCTGCGCATTTCCTGGTAGCAGGCGTCCGTCACCGCGTCCGCCCGGCGGGCAGCGGCAAAGCGGGTGTTCAGCCCGGCCAGCAGCAGGCTGACAAGGCTGATGCGCTCATCAAAAGCGGCTTTCTGTGCGCGCTCCAGCACGGCGGCAAAGGGGCGGCCCTGCAAAATATCTTCCACGCCGTAATCCTGGCGGTACTTTTTGTACAGCTCCCAATAGGCAGCAAAATCGCGGGCAACTTCAGGGTGGCGCAGGTACTGGCCGATCAGGGTTTCGTCCACCGGCAAATCCAGCTTGGTGCAGGCCGTCAGCATGGCGGAAAGATCCTCCCAACCGCGGGCCGTGACAAACTGCGGTCCGTCCACATCGTTCTGGATGCGGTAAAAATGCTGGGGGCGCAGTTCCAGGTAAGCCTGCACAGCGGGGTGCAGGCGGTGGGCGCGGGCATACTCCTGCCAGACGGCAAGGTTCGGCTCAATATCAATGCGGCGTACACGGTCCAGTGTGACAAGGTCAAAATCCCGCACGCTCTTGTTGTACTCCGGCGGGTTGCCGGCGGCAACAATCACCCAGCCGGCGGGCACAGCCTGGTTGCCAAAGGTTTTGCACTGCAAAAATTGCAGCATGGTGGGAGCCAGTGTTTCGGATACACAGTTGATCTCGTCAATAAACAAAATACCGTGTTCCAGGCCGGTCTGCTCCATCTTGTCATACACGCTGGCAATAATCTCGCTCATTGTGTACTCCGTTACGCTGCGGTCCGCGCCGCCAAAATTGCGGTGGCGGATAAATGGCAGGCCCACGGCGCTTTGGCGGGTGTGGTGGGTGATGGTGTATGCCACCAGCGCAATGCCGCATTCCTGCGCGATCTGCTCCATGATCTGGGTTTTGCCAACGCCCGGCGGGCCCATCAGCAGAATAGGCCGCTGGCGGATGGGCGGAATCAGCGGGGTGCCGGTATCGTCCACGGCAAGGTATGCCTTGACCGCGTGTTCAATTTCCTGTTTGGCGCGTTTGATGTCCATGGGGGTACACTCCTTCATCAAAACATTAGGAACAAATAAGATGAATTACAACTCGGGCAGGTCCTCGGCTTCATTCTCCTGCCAGTCGATTTCCGGCGCTTTGGGCACCGGGTCAGGCAAAAATTCTTCCGGGCTTAAAACCAGCCGCATGGCCCAGGGCGGGGTATCGGGCGGCGGGGTGCCGGTTTCCAAAAACAGAAAAGCTGTCTCGTAAGGCGGGCGCCTGGTAGGGTAGGTGCCTTTGCCATCGGTAAAGTAAAGCACGCCCTGCAAATCCCGCAGGGTGCCGTCCCGGCGCAGCTCCTCAATTTTGGCAAATGCGGGGCGGAAGTCCGTTCCCCCGCCGCCGGTCAGGGTCAGACGGGCGGCAAAGCGGTCCAGCTCGTCGGTGCTGTGCAAAAAGGTCAGGTCCCGCACGGCATCGTCACACTGCATCACGGCGATGTTGCATTTGGCAAAAAAGCTCTCGCCGGTTTTAAGCAGGCCGAACGTTTCTTTCAAAAATGCCTTGACCAGCTCGCCGGAGGTGGACTCGCTCGTGTCGATCACAATGACAAAATCCCGGATTTTTTTGCTCTCCCGGCTTTCCAGCGGCTCAATCAAGGGCAGGTTGCCGTAGGTGCGCAGGCCGTAAGAGTAGTAGCCCAGGTCAAACTCATCAGGGTCCAGGCGGGGCTCTTCGCGCATCACGGCAAAGCGGCGCAGAAAGTCCTTGTACAGGCGGCGGCTGTGGGCTGCTTCAATCTGTGCCTGCATCGTTTCGGCCCCGGCAGCCTGCCCGGCCTGCTGGCCTGTCTGCTGCATGCTGATGCGGGTTTCGCGCCCAAGCTGTTCCCAGCGGCGGCCCTGCACCTGAGCCTGCTGGCTGGTGGGGTCCTTGGGCCAAAGGCGGTGGCTGTCGCACACAAATTCCCGGTGCAGCTTTTGCAGCTCGGCGGGCTCCTGGGCGGCAAGCCAGCGGTAAATGGGCCCGGCGGCGGGCATGGCCCCGTTTTTGCGCAGCGCCTGGTAGGTTTTTTGCCGCAGCCAGCCCACCGGACGGGTCAGGGATGGCACCTGCAAGGCATCAATCGTCTGCTCCACGGCAATATCGCAGGCCAGCCCCCACAGGCTGGTGTCCCGGCCTCCGCGCAGCCAGGGGTGGCGGAACACGCAGTGCAACACGCTGTGCAGCACCGCGCGGGGCAGATAGCGCCGGTTGCTGCGGTACAGCCCAATGAACCATTCCGGGTCATAGCACAAAGCCGCGCCGTCCGTGGCAAGGTTGTGCAGCCCCGCGGCAGGGGTGGGCACCAGCGCACCCAGGGCCGCGTTCATGTAGCGCAGGTCCAGGTACAGCTCACTGCGGATGCGGTCCATGGCGCGTTTGGCCATGGCGGCAATCCATTCTTCCTGGGTCAAAACATGTTGGGAGGGCATTGATCATCACCACCAAAGTATGGGAAATCTACGGCACATCAAAGGTCATCAAAATCATAGGTTTTCTGCCTGCGGGGGCGCTGGCCGCCAAGGGTCAGGGCTGCGCCTTCGCTCCAGCCGGACTGGGAGCAGGCAAGCGCAATCTGGCGGCGGTTTTCCTCGTCCGCCAGCTTCAGCACCAGCTGCAAGGATTCTGTATCGTGCCGGGCAATCAGCGGGGCGGCGGCGCTGGCGGCATGGGCGGCCAGGTAGGCACTGTAGATGCCCTGCGCTTCCGGCAGCAGAGCATATGGGATACACAGCCGGTCCAGAGCAATGCGGCAGAGTGTTTTTTCGCTTTCGCCCACGCATGCCTGGGGGAAAGCCGCGTCATACTCCGCAAAGCGGAGCACGCTGCCGTCAAAGCACTGGCGGTAGCGGTAGCCCTCGCCCTCAATGCTGTGGTTAAAAATATGGGCGGGGGTATTTTCGTCCAAAAATTCAAAGTATTCCGGGTAGAACACTTTGGCTTGCACCGCCCCGCCGGGGGCAAACACCGCGCCGATATCCGCGCTGACGGCGGCCACCAGCTTTTTCAGCCCGGTGGGGGCATCGGGGGCGGCATCTAAGATAAAGCGGTCAAGCGCGCGGCAGTTGGTGAACAGATCGCTGCCCACACTTTCCAGCGCGGAACCGGCGCACAGCCATTCCAGCTTGCGGCAGTTATAAAAGGCAGCGTTATGCAGCGCCCGCACCCCGGCGGGCAGGGTAACGCCCTGCACAAAATCCCCCGCAATGGGGTGGGGGTAAGCAGCGGGGCCGCGGCCGTCAACGCTCCAAAATCGGGCATCAGCAGGCTGGCTGCGCTGGTTCTGCGCAAAGCAGTAAGGGCCGATCTCCACAACAGGGAACCCTTCGATCTGCACTGGCAGCGCGGGGCAGGGGCTGTCCCCAAACACGCGCAGAATGCGCGCACCGCCGGGGCACGCCTGCCATAAAATACCAAGTGAACTGTTCAAACCATGACCACCTTCAACAACAAAACAAAAGCTTGACAATACCCACATTATAGCATACATTGAATAGGTAAGGAATAGAAAAAGCAGGGCGCGGCGGGAATTGAGGAAGAAACCGCGCCCCGCAAAGGACTGCGCACTGTGACAGGGCGGACAATACCTGTGGCGGTGCGCTTACGTTATGTGGAGGATGTTTATGGCAAGAACGCCGGAGCAGAACAACGCGATTATTACAGGCAGCATACCGCGGCAGCTGCTGTTATTCTTTTTTCCCATCTGGCTGGGCACCATGTTCCAGCAGTTGTACAATACGGTGGATACCCTGATCGTCGGCAACTTTGTGGGTACCCAGGCGCTGGCGGCTGTGGGGGCAACCAGCTCTTTTGTGCAGCTGCTGGTGGGGCTTTTTGTGGGCCTGTGCAGCGGCGCGGGGGTGATTATTGCCCAAAGCTTTGGCGCGGGGGACTACGATGAAGTGAACCGCCAGATGCACACGGCACTGGCCCTTGCCATTGCGGGCGGCGCGGCGCTGACGGTGATCGGCCTGCTCATCAGCCGCCCGGTGCTGCGCCTGATGCAGACCCCGGATGAAATTGTGGGGATGGCATCGGAGTATTTGCAGATTTACTTTCTGGGCATGATCCCGCAGATGATTTACAACATGGGCACCAACATCCTGCGCGCGGTGGGCGATTCCAAACGGCCGCTGTACTTTTTGATCGTGGCTTCCATCGTCAACATTGTGCTGGATATTGTGCTGGTGGCGGTCATTCCGCTGGGGGTGGCTGGCGCGGCCATTGCCACGGTGGCCAGCCAGGTGGTCAGCGCCGTGCTGACAGTGCGGTGCATCCATGGCTCCCAGGGCATGCCGTGGCATTTGCAGCTTCAAAATATCCGCATTGAACGCAGTGTGCTGCTGGCGATCTGCCGCATCGGCCTGCCGGGCGCGGCACAGAGCGCGCTGTACAGCATCAGCAACATGACCATCCAGAGCGCCATCAATGGGTTTGGCACTGTTGCCGTTGCCGCATGGAGTGTGTACGGCAAGATCGACTTCCTGTTCTGGATGACGGTCAGCTCCTTTGGCATTGCCGTTACCACCTTTGCGGGCCAGAACTTTGGCGCACGCCAGTATGACCGCGTGCGCCGCGGCACCATGACCTGCCTTGCCATGACGGCAGGTACCACCCTTTGCATCAGCCTGGCACTGTATCCATCGGCCCAGCTGCTGTTCCGGCTGTTCAGCTCGGACGATGCCGTGGTGGCGCAGGGAGTGCAGATGATGCACTACCTGGTGCCGGTGTATATGACCTATATCTGCATTGAAATCTTTTCCGGCGCGCTGCGCGGCTGCGGTGATGTGCGGGTGCCCACCATCATCACAGTGTTTGCGGTGTGCATCATGCGTATTGTGTGGCTGGCGGTGGCGCTGCCGTTCAAGCATGAACTTTCGGTGGTGGAATTCAGCTACCCGCTGACCTGGATCACCGCAACCGTGCTGTTTGCGATCTATTACGCAAAAGGCGGTTGGATGCAGCGCTGCATTGCGGCCCAGAACGCCAAAACACAAGGGTGAACCAGGATGAAATTTGAACTGCGCCCTGCCCGCCCGGCGGATGTAGAGGCCATTATGCAGGTGATGACGGATGCCATGGCCAATTTGCAGCACCCGGAATGGTTTGTGCCGGATGATGCGGTGTATATGGCGGAGCATATCAGCGGCCCCAAGGGTTTTTGCCTGGTGGCGGAGGAAAAAGCGACCGGCGCACTGGCAGCGTATTTTACCGTCAAGCTGGCCGGTACTGCCCCCGATGCTCTGGGCTGGCAGTTGGGCATGAGCGAAGAAGAGCTGAACACCACCGCCCAGATGGACAGCTGCTGCGTGGCCCCGCCTTATCAGGGCAATGGGCTGGAGGGTAAGCTGCTGCTGATGGCGGAAGATACCCTGCGCGGCAGCCGTTACCGCCAACTTTTGGCAACCGTGCACCCGGATAATGCCGCCAGCCTGTACACCGGCCTGCACCGCGGCTACACCATTGCGGCCGACCATGTGATCTGCTATGGGGATAAGGTGCGGGATATTTTGTACAAAGAACTGGAAAGTAGGAATACAAATATGAATACAACAATCCGGGCCATGACCCCGGCGGACAAAGACAGCGTGATGGAGATGATGCGGGTGTTCTACAATTCACCCGCCGTGCTGAGCAATGGCTCGGATGAAATCTTTGCGCGGGATATCGAGGGCTGCGTGAGTGACAACCCATATGTAGAGGGCTATATGTTTGAGCAGGACGGCGCTGTGCAGGGCTATGGCATGGCGGCCAAGAGCTTTTCGACCGAGTACGGCAGGCAGTGCATCTGGCTGGAGGATATTTATATCAAGGCGGAATACCGCGGCCTTGGCATTGGCAGCCAGTTTATTGATTACATAACGAAGAAATACCCGGATGCTCTGCTGCGGCTGGAAGTGGAAGAAGAAAACGCCCGCGCTGTGCATGTGTACAAAAAGAGTGGGTTTGAGTTTTTTGAGTATAAAGAGATGAAAAAAGAGTAAGGACAACGGGACTTTCAGGTTTTACGGAGAATAATACGTAGGGACGCACATTGTGCGCCCATCGCCTTATGAAAAAATGAGATATTCCGGCAAAGTCCGTTATGCTGGCCGTTGCGAGCATCGGCCCTTACAAATTGGTGTTGGGTCCATCACAAATTTGCAATGTGCAACAAGACCATGTTGCGGCGGGGTGAGGGCACCCCGCCCTACAGAGCGTTTTAAATTTGGCAGCGCATAATAAAATCTCTGTAGGGAACGGTCTTGACCGTTCCGAAACCTTGCGTTAGCTGCCATCATGGTTTAGTACAATAAATAACAAAATGACCCCCACAGCCAGCGCTGCGGGGGTCATGAACTTTATGGGGAAATATTACTTGGTGCCGAAGATGCGGTCGCCTGCATCGCCCAGGCCGGGGATGATGTAGCCGTTCTCGTTCAGCTTTTCATCCTGTGCGGCAACATAAATGTCAACATCGGGGTGTGCTTCGTGCAGGGCTTTCAGTCCTTCGGGAGCGGCAATCAGGCCAATGAACTTGATGTGCTTGGCACCGCGCTTTTTGATCTGGCCAATGGCGTCAATGGCGCTGCCGCCGGTAGCCAGCATGGGATCCAGAACAAAAACATCGCGCTCGGCAATATCCTTGGGCAGCTTGCAATAATATTCCACAGGCTCCAGGGTCTCCTCATTGCGGTACAGGCCAATGTGGCCGACCTTTGCAGCGGGGATCAGGGTCAGCATGCCGTCCACCATGCCCAGACCGGCGCGCAGGATGGGAACCAGGGCCAGTTTGCGGCCAGCCAGCACATGGGTGCGGGCCAGAGCAATCGGGGTCTCCACTTCAACTTCCTCGGTGGGCAGATCGCGGGTGGCTTCATAGCACAGCAGGGTGGCAATTTCGCTGACCAGATCACGGAACTCTTTGGTGCCGGTGTTGCGGTCACGCATCAGGCTGATTTTGTGCTGGATCAGGGGATGGTCTACAATTTTAACAACGCTCATGGCAGATTCTCCTTACAATATAAAAATTCATCGGATACAATGCAAAGCCTGGTCCCAGGCGGGGTACAGCAGTGGGGGAGCCTTAAAGGGTTTCCAGCGCCATCATCTTGTCAATGCGCTTCTGGTGGCGGCCGCCCTCAAATTCGTGGTCCAAAAAGGCGTCAACGATCTGGCAGGCAAGGCCGGGGCCCACAACGCGGCCGCCCAGGCACAGGGTATTGGCGTTGTTGTGGCGGCGGGTGTACTCGGCGCTGAACGGCTCCGAGCAGCAGCAGGCGCGGATGCCCTTGATCTTGTTGGCACACATCGACATGCCCACACCCGTGCCGCAGCACAGGATGGCGAAATCGCTGCTGCCATTGGTCACAGCGCCGCAGGTGGCGGCGGCATAATCGGGATAGTCACAGCTGGCGGTGCTGTTGGTGCCAAAGTCGCGGTAAGCAATGCCGCGCTCTTCCAAATGCTGTTTGATGGCCTCTTTCAGCTCATAACCGCCGTGGTCAGCACCCAGGGCAATCGGTTTTTCAAATTGTACAGCCATAATCAAGATCCTTTCAATTCGTGGCGGACTGTTGGGCGGCTTCGCGCTCGGCGCGCTCACGCTCAGCCTGACTTAAACGGTGATAATCCGGCAGCAGCTCTGCGGGGGAAACGCAGGTGCCCGCATCCCACATGGCTTTGCCCGCCAGGGCAACCCCTGCGCCGCGCAAAACGCGCAGCGGCTGGGGGCAGGGCAGAATGCCGGGCTGGTCTTTATATGTATTGTAGCACAATGCGGCACCATCGCCAACAAAAATCAAAGGCTTTTTGCACTCTTTTACAAAAGTTTCCAGCGCAGTGACCGGTTCGGCGGCGTCCGGGGTCAGCCGGGCGTGGGTGGCAAGGTCAAACCCGGCCCAATACACCTGGCCGCGGCGGGCATCCTGTGCGCCAATCACAGTGCCTTCCCCGCACACGCCGTAAGCCAGGGCAGCCATGGTGGAAACCCCGGCGCAGGGGGTGTTGGCCGCAAAAGCCAGCCCTTTGACGGCGGCAAGACCGATGCGCAGCCCGGTAAAGCTGCCGGGACCGTTGGTCACGGCGTACAAATCCAGCTGGGCGGGGGTCAGGCCGCAGGCTTTCAGGGCGGTATCCACCATGGGCAGCAGGGTCTCGCTGTGGGTCAGCCCGGTGTTGGAAGCCATCTCATATAATAAAGTATCGTCGCGCATCACAGCGACGGCGGCGGTTTTACCCGCCGTATCAATGGCAAGAATGTTCATTCGGGGTCAGTTCTTCCTTTCAAAAAGGGCGTGGCGTCAAGCCCCAGGCCGGGTGATGGTAATTTTGCGGGTGGTTTCATCCAGCCGGTCAATGTTAATATAAATCGGGTTTTCCAGCGCCAGAAGGTCGGCGCAGTTTTCGCTCCATTCCGCCGCAACCACAGCGCCCATATCCAGATAATCATAAAAACCGGCGGCAGAAAGGTCCACTTCGGTATGGATGCGGTACAAATCAAAATGGGCAAAGGGCCGCGGGCCGCGGTAGTAGTTGACAATGGCAAAAGTTGGGCTGGAAACAGGGTCCGTGCAGCCAAGGCCCTCTGCAATGCCCTGGCAGAACGCGGTTTTGCCAGCGCCCAGCCCGCCGGTAAAGGCAATCAGGCTGCCGGGGGCAAGCTCTGCGGCAAGGCGGCGGCCCAGGGCCACGGTTTCATCCCGCGAATGGGTAATATATTCTTCCATACAGCAGGCCCTCCTCAAGATAAGCTGACACAAAGTCAGCATAAACTACACTAGGTAACACCGCACAATTCCCGTCCCATGGACTTAAGCACCGCTCCAGCGGTTGCGGCATACCAACTGCGTTGCAAAAATGCTCGGTCATACATCCAGTATGACCTGTGCTTTTTGCTTAGGGCAACACCGCACAATTCCCGCCTTGCGGCTTAAGCACCGCTCCGGCAGATGCCGCACCTCGCTCGCCGTATCGGCACTTAGAATTATGCGGTATTACCCTCATTATACAACATCCAGCCTGCTTTGTAAAATATTTTTGTGTGGCGCGCCATAAAACGCCGCAAAGCGTGGCATATTGCACAGGAACGCGGTATAATAATCGGTAATACGAGCAGGAACCAATACCATTGCACAGGGCAATGTGCTATACTGGGAACAAGAAAAGCAAAAGTGAAAGGGGGGCAGGCCATTGCTGCAGCTGACACGCCGCTATTTGCGGCAGATCGACGGAATATTTCTAGCGCTGTGCGCGGCGTGTTCGGCGCTCAGCGTGGTAACACTGGTTTCCATTGGGCATAACCAGTTGGGGTCCATCAACAAAGCATCGGTGCAGTTCATTGCCAGCGCGCTGGGCATCCTGTTGGCGCTGATCGTTTCTACGGTGGACTACCGTGCGCTGGCCCGTGCCTGGCCGCTGCATGCGGTGCTGGCCTGGGGCATGGTGCTGCCCACCCTGTTTTTGCACAACGTCCGCCTGGGCTTTTTAACGGTGGGGTACGATGCCGGCGGTACTTCCAACTACAGCTGGTACCGGGTGGGCGGCATGACTTTCCAACCGGCAGAACTGGCCAAAATCAGCTTTGTACTGACCCTGGCCCTGCATCTGAACCATGTGCGCGGCCGGGTGAATAAACTGCGCAGCCTGCTGGCGCTGGCGGTGCATGTGCTGCTGCCGGTGCTGGCCATTCACATCCAGGGCGATGACGGCACGGCGCTGGTATTTTTGGGCATTGGGCTGGTCATGGTGTTTGCGGGCGGTATTTCCGGCTGGCTGGTGGCTGGCGGGCTGGCCGCTGCGGGCGGTGGTGCGGTCCTGCTGCTGAAACTACGCCCGGGTCTGCTGAAAGGCTACCAGGCCAAGCGTATTTTTGCCGTGCTGGACCCCGAAAACCCGGCTCTGGCCGATATCGCTTACCAGCAGAACAAGGGGGCTATGGCCATCGGAACCGGCGGATTGACCGGAACCGGCCTTTGGGGCGAGCATGTGTTTGTGCCAAACTCCTGGAATGATTTTATCTTCAGCTACCTGGCCAACGCGATGGGCTTTGTGGGGGCGGTAACGGTTCTGCTGCTGTTGCTGGGCATCTCGGTGCGCATTCTGCTGGCAGCGCTGCAAAGCACGGATGCTTTGGGCCGCTACCTGTGCGTGGGCATCTTTGCCGCACTGTTCTGGCAGTGCATCATCAACCTGGGTATGAATTTACAGGTGCTGCCGGTCATCGGGGTCACGCTGCCGTTCTTCTCGGCAGGCGGGTCCAGCGTGGTCATGGTGTATTTGTGCGTGGGGCTGGTGCTGGCGGTATCCCGCAAGAACCGCCGCAAAAAGCTGGCGGTGCCCATTGAGCTGGAACAGGCTTGACACCGGCAAACAGACGCATTATAATAAAAACAGAAAAAGGCACTGCGGTAAGCGGTTGGCCCGGATCTAGGTTAAAGCCTTAGTAGATACTAAGAACCGTCACCCTGCCCGGTGGCGGTTCTTGCTTTTTACAGTGACCGTTGTGATGCTGCCGCAATTCGACCGCCTGTGCAAGATGAAGCAACAAAACAGACAAAATAGAGCCGGTGTACCGTAAGATGAATCAAACGGTACACCGGCTTTTACAGTGTCAGGCTTCCTCTTTTTTACTGGGGCTGCACAATGCGGGGATCAGGCAGATGGCTGCCGCCGCTACCAGAATATACACGGTGCGGGCCGCCCAGCTTGTCTGGCCGCCCAGCAGCCAGGCAATGACATCCAGCTTCCAAATGCCCACAAAGCCCCAGTTCAGCCCGCCAATGATAGCCAGCAGCAGGCAGATTTTTGAAAGAACAGAATTGCACATGTTGGAAAACACTCCTTCCTGTAACGGAAGTATGCCCATGCCGCGGTGTGTCTATTCGATTTTCTGCCACCGGGCGGAAGTTTGGGCAAAAACAGCACCGCACAGCAGCAGGGCGGTGGGGTTGGTCGTCAGGTGGAAGGGCTGAACTTCCATATAGGCGTAAGCCAGCATGGCAAACAGGCAGCAAACCTCAACCCGGCGGCCCTGCTTGGCGTGACCCCACAGGGCGGCGGCAAACAGAATACCCAGCAGCGCGGCGACCACCGGACCAAACTGAAACAGTGCAAAAGCAAAGCTGTTATCCACTGTGGGCCAGTTGAACATCTGCCCTGCAATTTTGACATCCAGCAGGCGGTAGGCCATCCAGGTCAGCGAGATGCGGCAGGTGAGCAGGGAGTCCAGCTTTGCCAGCCATGCGGGGCCGATATCATTGTTCCACGGTCCCACCTTGATGACCAGCAGCGGCAAAAGGTAACTGACCGCCGCCGTAAGCCCAACAATGCCAACACAGGCACCGGGCCACCAACGGGGTACACTGTGCCCGGCGCGCAGGCGGCAGAACACCAGCCCAACGGCCAGCGCCAGCGTGCACAGCGCAGCGCTGCGGCTGGCGGGCCCCACCAGCAAAAACACGCCGACGGCAAATACCAGCAGGCAGTCCACCCAGCGCACCTTTTGGGCACGCAGCAGGGCATAGGCCAATACCAGGCCGAACACCAGTCCGCCGAATGTGTTGGGGTGGCCGTAGCCGTAAGTGCCGCGCAAAGCGCCCATCCGCTCGCTGGTCAGGTCCGGGGCAACGATCCCGGCAAAGTGCAGTGCCAGCACCACCGCCATGGCGGCACAGCCGCTGGCAAAATAGACCTGCAGCGGGCGGCGCAGGGGAACATCCTTGGCGGCAAGCACCGCCACCATAATGCCGATCCACCAGATGTTCTGGCTGTTGAAATAGACCCAGCGGGCAATGAAATACAGCGCTCCGCCAGCCAGCAGCTCCCGCCAGGTGTAACGGGTGCCGAACAAAATCTTGGCACCAAAGCACAGGAACGCGAGCCATTCCAGCACGGGGCTCATCACGCCCTGCACCCACGCCCAGTTCTGGCGCGCCATGCTGTTGCAGAACACCACGCTGATCTCATACGCGGCCAGCCCGGCGGCAAACAGAATACGGCCAAGCTGCAGTCGCCATTCGGCCAGCTGCTGCCCAAATAACAGGTGCGGCGTGTTCCACAGGCCATGCAACGCCCCGCGCAGCCCGCCGCCCCTGGCAAGGGCAAAAATTAGGTCAAAAACCGCTGCGGCAAAGAGCGCCAACAGCAGAAAATTAGCAAAACCAAACAAGGGATTCCCTCCTGAAAAAACGCATGGCCCTGTGTTTGACAAGGGCGGGTGCGGATGGTATGCTTCTATTATAAAGATTTTGGACGCAGCACACAAGGGGGCAAAGAATGACGGCACAACGCTATCAGGCAATTTTTGATTGGTTCCGTGCCCGCCCGGCGGCGCTGCGGGTGCTGGGATATGCACAAAAGATCAGCGTGCTGGGAGTATATCTGGTGTATGGCGCGGTGTTGGCCGTTACGCTCTGGCAGCGCAGCGGCCAGTTCTGGCGCGTGCTGGCGGTCCCGGCGGCGGTGTACGTTTTGGGCACGCTGCTGCGCGCAGCCATTAACCGCCCGCGCCCGTATGAGGCATTGAACTTTACGCCGCTGTTCCCCAAGGATACCAAAGGCCAAAGCATGCCCAGCCGCCACTGCTTTTCCGCCGCAGCCATTGTGGCGGCGGCGTTTACCGTGTGGGTGCCGCTTGGCGTGGCCGCCTGCCTGCTGGCGGCGGTTGTGGCTGTGACCCGCGTGCTGACAGGGGTGCATTACCCCAGCGACGTACTGGCTGGCCTAGCCTTTGGCGCCGGGGCGGCTGTGATCGGCTTCCTTTTATGACATGAGGATGATAACTGTGAAACAATACAAAAAAATAATTGCTGCTGTGGCAGCTGCCGCAATACTGGCCCTGCCCCTGAGCGGGTGCAGCTTTAACGATGTGATGCTGTACCTGTACGGTGGTGACAGCTTTACCAAAGAGGAAGGCGAGGACTACCAGACCTATGACGGCGAAAACGGCATCAGTGTAACTTATGATGCCAATATCTGGAACGAACCCAGCATGTCGCAGGAGGATACCATTGGCATTACCACTGGCAACAAGCTGAGCTATACGGCAGTACTGCTGCAGGTATCGGATGTTTACACGGACTTTTTGGAAGAATCCGCCGCGGAATTGAACGAGGAAGCCCAGACCGTGCGGTATGACTTTGATTTGACCATCCCCGATGCAGAAACCGAGTCCGTCCGGTATGACTGCGGCACTTACCAGATGATCCTGGCCGAAGTGAACTATGACTGCGGCGTTACGCTGCATGTATCGGCAGCATCCCGCTCCGCCAGCTATGACCAGATTGTGGCGCTGCTGCAAAACGTGTACCCCACCGGTCACACGCCGGAAACGGCAGAATAAAAAGCAGCAGCCTTTTGCGGGCTGCTGCGGGTGGGAAAGGTTGGCTTGTAAAGGGGAAGTATGCCGTGTTCCGGGGTGAAATATCTGGCAAAGCCCCTATAAATGGGGTTCGGCACAAGTTTTGTAATACGCAACAGGACAAGGCTGTGGCGGGGTGAGGGCACCCCGCCCTACTGCCACTACAAAATCAGCGGATGAAATTGGTTCGGATGGTATTTTCTGCCTTGGGCGGCTCAATCCCTGCGGCTTTGCCTGCGGCAATGCACTTCAAGATCCAGGCCATGTTGTGGCCCAGGTTGCGCATGATCTGCATGCCCTCTTCGTCCAGGGCGGCCTGTTCGGCGTTGCTGCCGTGTACCATCGGCCAGTAGGTGGAGCTGATCAGCGGCATCTGGCAGAACTGGGGAACCTTTTCCAGGGCTTCCAGTGCGCTGGTGGTGCCGGCGCGGCGGGCGCTGGTAACAATAGCGGCGGGCTTTTGTGCCAACAGGCGGCCTGCGCTGTAGCCCAGCCGGTGCATGAAGCCCAGCATGCTGGCAGCGGCGGTGGAATAATGTACCGGAGCACCAAACACAATGCCGTCGGCCTTTTCCACCAGCGGCAGAACATCAACGACTGGCCCGCCAAACACGCAGTGTCCGGCTTTGGCGCAGCCGCCGCAGCCCACACAGCCGCCCACCGGGATAGCGCCAATGTGGTAGAGGGTGGTTTCGATGCCGTCAGCGTTCAAAGCCTTGGCAATCTCCTGCAAAGCAGCGTCTGTGCAGCCATGTGCGTGCGGGCTGCCGTTGATAAGAAGTACGTTCATAATCGTTATGCCTCCGTTTTGAGAAAAAAGCTTTTGCTGCGGGGAAAGTTGGTGCACCGGGGTGCTCATACCCGGAACCGCCGATCCCCCTGTATAAACTATATTATAGCACACCTAAGGTGTATCTGAAAACAAAGAAAATGACGGATGTTTCGCAAACACAAGCAGGATTTAAGGCAAAGAGCCGTAGGAATCCTTTGTGGATTCCAAGGCTTTTTAACGCATAATCCGGCTGTGTTTGTAGAAATAGAAGATATTTTCGACTTTTCAGATACACTCTAAAAAATGTTGAAAACCCTGAAAGGGAAGAAGGTCAAACACCATGCCTGTAACCTGCACCAATTATAAATTGAAATGCGGCGGCTGCCCGCTGCTGAACCAGCCCTACCCCGACCAGCTCAAGCACAAGCAGCAGTTGGAACAACGCCTGCTGGGGCGGTTTGCCCCGGTATCCCCCGTGCTGGGGCAGGCAGAACCTTGGCATTACCGTAACAAGGCCATCGCCACCTTTGCCACCGGGCCGCGTGGACGACTGACATGCGGCATTTATGCAGCGGGCACCCACCGCGTGCTGCCGTATACGGACTGCTTGCTGCAGGATACCGTCATTAACCAGACCATTGCCGCTGTGCTGGAAGCCGCCCGCGCCTGCCGCTGGCCTGCTTTTGAGGAGGATCGCGGCACCGGTCTGCTGCGCCATGTGCTGGTGCGCCGCGGTAAAACCAGCGGTCAGGTGCTGGTGGTGCTGGTGACCGCGCAGGAAAACCTGCCCGGCAGCCGCAATTTTGTGAAAGCCCTGCGGGAAAAGGCCCCCTGGGTGACCAGCGTGGTGCAGAACTGCAATCCCCGCCGCACCAGCGCGGTGCTGGGCAGCGATGTGCGTACCCTGTATGGCCCCGGCAAAATTACCGATACGCTGTGCGGGCTGCAATTCGCCATTTCGCCCCGCAGCTTTTACCAGGTCAACCCGGAACAAACCGAAGTGCTGTACGCCAAGGCCATTGAGTTCGCTGCCCTGACCGGCAAAGAAACAGTGATCGATGCCTACTGCGGCATTGGCACCATCGGCCTGTGCGCGGCGGGCAGGGCAAAGCAGGTCATTGGCGTGGAGCGCAACCCGGACGCGGTGCGCAATGCCTGCGCCAACGCCGCAGCCAATAAGATCAACAACGCGCGGTTCATCTGTGCCGATGCAACCGATTGGATGCGCACTGCGGCACAGCCCGGCTCTGGCTTGCCGCACCCCGATGTTGTATTCCTGGACCCCCCGCGGGAGGGCAGCACCCCCGCCTGCATTGATGCAGTGGCTGCCATGAAACCCAAACGCGTGGTTTACGTCAGCTGCAACCCCGAAACCCTTGCCCGTGATTTGACCCACTTGACCCGCCGCGGATGGAAAGCATTAAAAATCCAGCCTGTGGATATGTTCCCCCACACGGAACATGTGGAGACGGTATGTCTCTTAGTTCTGAGAAATCCGGTAACACATATCAACATTGATGTGGATGTGGAAGAAATGGTGCAGGATAAAAGAGGACTGGCAACCTATGGGCAGATCAAGGAGTATGTTCTGGAACGCAGCGGCTTGAAGGTCAGTAGCCTTTATATCGCTCAGGTAAAGCAGAAGTGTGGTATCATTGAGCGGGAGAATTACAACAAGCCCAAGTCTGACGATGCCAGACAGCCCCAATGTCCGCCGGAAAAAGAGAAAGCAATCAAAGAGGCGTTGAAGCACTTCGGAATGATTTAGTTCAATATAAGATTCGGCTGGCAGGTCTATTCAAGAAAAAGAGTAGACTTGCCTGCTTTTTATGCGCTCTATAGCTACAATCATATGTTATCAGAGTTTTCCTAATAGAACCTGAACAGCCACACAAAACGGCTGTGCTGTGAGACATCATCGGTTCATTTTCCATACGTTTTAGGCATATCTTGACACAAGATATGTTGAGTTGACGCAGAAAATCTGCTATAATCATTCTAATTCAAACGAGGTGAAGGATATGGAGCTAAGAGTCTTAAAGTATTTCCTGATGGTGGCAAGAGAAGAAAATATAACCAAAGCAGCACAGCTCCTGCATGTGACGCAGCCTACCCTCTCCCGGCAGCTCATGCAGCTGGAGGAAGAATTGGGAGTGCAGCTATTTCACCGTGGAAAACACAATGTCACTCTGACCGAGGACGGGATGCTGCTGCGCAGACGGGCGCAGGAGCTGGTTTCTCTGTCCGAAAAAACGAAGATGGAACTGCAGCACAAGGAGGAAATGCCCACCGGTGAAATTGCCATCGGCTGCGGAGAGACGAAGAGCATGGCGGCACTCTCCGAGAAGATGGTCTATTTCCGCCAAAAGTATCCTCTGGTTCAGTTCAGCATTTACAGCGCCATTGCAGATGACATCAAGGAACGCCTTGAAAAAGGGCTGCTGGATATGGGGCTGCTGGTGGAGCCTGTGGATATTTCCAAGTACGAATTTATCCGTCTGCCGCTAAAAGAACAGTGGGGCGTATTGGTGCGAGCCGATTCGCAGCTGGCGGAGAAAGAATTTGTCACGCCGGAGGATTTGCGTGGCGTTCCGCTGCTCATGGTGCGCCGAGAGCTGGTAAAAAACGAACTGGCGAATTGGTTTGGTGATTCCTTTGACCAGTTGGAAATCGCGGCAACATACAACCTGATTGTGAATGCGGCGTTCATGGTGGAGCAGGGACTGGGTGTTGCTTTGTGCTTTGATCTGGGAGCCGTTTTTGAGAATCTTCGCTTTGTTCCGCTTGCTCCCCGGATGGAAACAGGCTCCGTGCTGGTCTGGAAAAAGAACCAGATGCTTTCAGCGGCGAACGCGCTGTTTATCCAACATATTAGAAATACGATTTAAGCATTTCTCAAAATAGAATATAAGCATTAGACATTCCTTGGGCTTAGCGATACGATATAGGTGTTCGAAAGGACACCTATATTTTTTTGTGAAAGTGAAGGAGAAATCATGACGAAGCAGGAAGCGAGTGAGCGCTACAACATCCCAATTTGGCTTCTGGACGAATATGAAAGCTGGGGGCTTTGCCAGGAAGTAAAGAAAGTGATGGGGTCCTGGCAGTACGATGACAGCGATCTGGAGCGCCTCAGCATGATTATGACGCTGCACGATGTGGGATTTACGGGAAGCGAGATTGAGACCTATATGCGTCTGCTTCAGGAGGGAGATCACACAAAGGAGCTGCGAATGCAAATGCTCACGCAAAAACGGGATCATGCGTTGGACGAGATCCACTTCAAGGAAGCACAGCTCGCAAGGCTGGACTACCTGCGACACAGTATTAACAGCAAGAAAAAGCTTTAACCGGAGGTATTCCCATGAAAAAACGAATTTCTATGATTATGGTTATCTGTCTGTTGCTCTCCCTGACGGCCTGCGGCGTGAACAGCGGAACGAACAGCGATACGGAACCATCCGCAACCCAATCCCAGGCCGAAACGCCGTCCTCCGAACCTGCGGCAGAACCGACAGAAGAAGCCGCTAAAATGCTGGTTGTGTATTTCTCCGCCACCGGCAATACAAAAGCCGTTGCGGAAGAAATCACTCGGCTGACAGGAGCGGATCTGTACGAGATCGTCCCGGAAGTTCCCTACACTGACGAAGACTTGAATTACAACAACAATGACTGCCGTGCCAATCAGGAGATGAATAATGCCTCTGCCCGTCCTGCCATTGGCAGTGAAGCCATGGATGTTTCCTCCTACGATACCGTGTTTATCGGCTATCCTATCTGGTGGGGAACGATGCCGCGGATCATCAATACTTTCCTGGACACGTATGATCTCTCCAGAAAGACAGTGCTTCCTTTCTGCACATCCGGCAGCAGCGGTATTACCCAGTCTGTAACGGATATTCGGGCTGCGGAGCCGGATGCCGATGTGCGGGATGGCCTGCGTGCAAGCGGTGCCAACGACAGCAGCATTGAAAACTGGATCGCGGATAACGGAATTTCTGAATAAGGCGATGCAATATCAAAATAACAGGAGGATTTCAAAATGAAGAAGAATATCGGCGCTAAACTGGCCCTGTATCCCACCCCGCTGGTGGTGGTCGGCACCATGGTAAACGGGAAGCCCAACTGGACTCTGGTGGGGCATCTGGGCATCATCGGCCATGACCGGGTGATGGTGAGCATGAGCGACAGCCATTATTCCAATCAGGGCATCCGTGCGATGAAGACCCTGTCCATCAATATCGTGGATGAAGCCATGCTCAAAGAGGCTGATTATGCGGGGTGCGTCAGCGGGGCAAAAGAGGATAAATCCAAGCTGTTTGCCCATCACATCGCAGATGGCGGCGTACCGATCATTGACGCTGCCCCTGTTTCCATGGCCTGCACGGTTGAGAATGTCTACAAAACAGAAGGCTTTGAGAGCTTCATCTGCAAGATCACAGCCACCTATGCGGAGGAAACCGTGCTGGATGACAGTGGCAGACTGGATTACAGCGTTCTCAAGCCGGTGCTGTTCGAGATGCCCACTTATCAGTATCTGAAAACCGGCGAAGTGTTGGGCCAGTGCATGAGCATGGGAGGGAAGGAAGTATGAAAACAATGGATCAAAAAGAATTCGCCCGTGAAAATGTGTTTGGCTTGGGGGCAGAGAACACGACCTATGGCAAGTATTTCATCGGGAAATCGTATCTGAACCCGCTGACAAATCCGGAAAGCGGCCTTTTCCTGGCAAATGTCACCTTTGAGCCGGGTTGCCGGAACAACTGGCATATCCATCACGCAAAAAAAGGCGGCGGGCAGATGCTGATCTGCACCGCCGGTGAGGGCTGGTATCAGGAGGAGGGCAAAGCGCCGGTGCCGCTGACTGCCGGCACGGTCATTACCATTCCGCCCGAAGTCAAGCACTGGCATGGAGCGAAGAAAGACAGCTGGTTTTCCCATATTGCCGTTGAGGTTCCCGGCGAGGATACCTCCAACGAGTGGTGCGAGCCGGTGACAGAGAAAGAATACTGTGAATTGGAGGAAAGATGAAATGAGCAAGAAACTGGTAGCCTACTTTTCCGCCAGCGGCACGACAAAAAAGGCCGCTGAGCGTTTGTCAAAGGCCACGGGCGCTGACCTGTTCGAGATCAAGCCCAAAGTCCCGTACAGCAGCGCCGACCTGAACTGGATGGACAAAAAGAGCCGCAGCAGTGTGGAGATGAGTGACCCGTCCTCCCGCCCGGAGATTGCCGAGAAGATTCCCAATCTGGCGGACTACGACACGGTGTTCCTTGGCTTCCCCATCTGGTGGTATGTTGCGCCCCGTATTATCAACACCTTTGTGGAGAGCTATGACTTTACCGGAAAGACTCTGGTGCCCTTTGCCACCTCCGGCGGCAGCGGCATGGGAAGAACGGTGGATGAATTGCGAAAACTCTGCCCGAATGCGAATTGGAAAGCCGGTAAAATGGTGAACGGCATATCCGACAAAGCACTTGCGGACTGGGCAAACACGCTTTAAGGAGGGTGTCCCATGGAACTGCAAAAGACTGACCCAGAATTTATGGAGTGCTTCCGGCACTTCGCCTTTGATGAGGTGGTGAAGGAAGAAAACCAGCAGCTTGATGCGCCTACGCGCTATCTGGCAATTCTTGCCGCTTTGATCGGATGCGGCGGCGTGGATGCCTTCCAGGAAATGCTGCCCGCTGCGCTGAAAAACGGTGTTACGCCGGTGATGGTCAAGGAGACCGTTTATCAGGCTGCGGATTACCTCGGCTACGGACGGATGCTTCCCTTTTTGAACGCGACCAATGAGATTTTTGCGCAGATGGAGATTGCGCTGCCTCTGCCCGGTCAGGCTACCACGACCATGAATGACCGGCTGGAAAAAGGTGCAGAGGCGCAGGCCAAGATCTTCGGAGAACACATGAAAAAGGCGTGGAAGAAGGGCCACATCAACTGCTGGCTGGCCGCTAACTGCTTCGGAGATTTTTACACCCGCACCGGTCTTGACCTCCCGCAGCGGGAGATGATCACCTTCTGTTTCCTCATGGCCCAGGGCGGCTGTGAACCGCAGCTCATCGCCCACGCCAAAGGGAATATGAATCTGGGCAACGACAAGGATTTCCTTGTCCGGGTGGTATCCCAGTGCCTGCCCTACATCGGCTATCCCCGCAGTCTGAACGCTGTAAGCGTTTTAGACAAGTGCTGAAATATAAATGGAGGAACGATTATGAACAGGATCACTCTGAACAATAACATTCAAATGCCTATGCTCGGCTTCGGAACATTTCTGATGGGCGGCTCCGAATGTGAGGAAAGCGTTCTGGCTGCCATCCGAAGCGGCTACCGCATGATTGATACGGCGGAGGCATACGGGAATGAGGAGGCCGTTGGCAATGCAATCGTGAAAAGCGGTATTCCCCGCGAGGAATTGTTTCTCGTGACGAAAGTGAATTTCCGTTCTTATGAAAATACCCGTGAAACCGTGGAAGCATCCCTGAACAAGCTGAAAACCAGCTATCTCGACCTTGTTTTGCTGCACTGGCCCTTTGGCAATTACTATGCGGCATGGCGTGAACTGGAAAAGATGTACCACGAAGGAAAAATCCGGGCGATCGGCGTTTCCAACTTTGATCCGGGCCGTCTGATCGACCTGATTGAATTCAATGAGGTGGTACCCGCTGTCAACCAGATTGAAACCCATCTGCTCTGCCAGCGCCGTGCCGAACATGAATGGCTGGAAAAATATCATGTTCAGCATATGGCTTACGCGCCGCTGGGTCAGGGGAGAAAGAATGAAATGTTCGAAAATCCCGATTTGGTGGAGATTGCAAAAACACATGGTAAAACCGCGGCTCAGATCGCACTGCGGTATCTCATGCAGAGCGGTGTGATCGTCATTCCCAAATCAGTCCATACCGAACGCATCAAAGAAAACTTTGAACTGTTTGATTTTGCGCTCACGGCAGGCGAAATGGAGCGCCTTGCTAACATGGACACGGCTACACCTATGATCGGAAATCCTGAAAACCCGGCAATGGTAGAAGCTGCAATGAAATGGTAACAGAAGGAGAATGCTTATGAAAAAAATCCTTTTGCTGGGCGCAACCGGTACCGCCGGGAGCGCTCTTACAAAAAAGCTGCTGTCAGATACAGCGTATCATATCACCCTGTTTGCCCGCCATGCGGGGGAGCATTATTCTGAGGATTCCCGTACTGCTGTGATCAATGGTGACGCGGAAAACATGGAGGACTTAACAAAGGCGGTTCAGGGGCAGGACGTGGTGTACTGCGCCATATCCGGGGATGCGCTGCCTAAGATTGCCGGGAACATTGTCACCGCTATGTCCGAAAGCAGCGTCAAGCGCCTTATTTTTATGGGGGCGGTAGGAATTTACAATGAGATCCCGGATGAGATTGACGGAGAGGACAACCTGGATCATGAACCGGCACAAATCCCCAACCGTCAGGCGGTTGACATCATAGAGGCCAGCAGTCTGAATTATACGGTACTTCGTCCGGGCTATTTGAGAGAGGGAGCGGAGGACGATTTCGTTCTGTCCGTAAAAGGAGAACCTGCGAAAGGATATGTCACCACGATTCCGTCCCTTGTGAAACTGGCGTTACAGCTTATGGAAGAGGATACGCTGTACTCCCGGGAGAGTGTCAGTATCACACGGAATGCAGTACAGGAGAAGAAGTAAAAGATACTATACGGAGGCACAGTATGAATGACATTATTTTGAATAACGGAGTAAAAATGCCGATGCTGGGCTTCGGCACATGGTTTATTGATGATGATAAAGCGGAGGCTGCTGTCAAAGCTGCCGTGGAGATCGGCTATCGCCACATTGATACGGCCCAGGCATATTTCAACGAGGCGGGTGTTGGCGCAGGAGTTAGAAACTGCGGTGTCCCGAGAGATGCGCTTTTTGTCGTGAGCAAGGTTGCGGCAGAGCATAAGACCTATGAAGCTGCTGCAAGATCCATTGACGAGACGCTCAAAAAAATGGGGCTTGATTATCTCGATATGATGATCATACACAGCCCGCAGCCCTGGAATGAATGGCGTGGGGAAAAGCGTTACTTTGAGGAAAACAAGGCGGTCTGGAAAGCGCTTGAGGACGCTTACCGCGCTGGAAAGCTGAGAGCGATCGGCGTCTCCAATTTTCTGATCGACGACCTTGAAAGTCTGCTTCCAAGCTGCGACATCAAGCCTATGGTCAATCAGGTATTGGCTCATATCGGCAATACCCCGATGGAATTGATTCGCTTTTGCCAAAAGCAGGGCATTGCAATGGAAGCCTATTCTCCCATTGCCCATGGTGAGGCACTAAAAAGCACTTCTATTGTTTCCATGGCGAAGAAGTACGGTGTTTCGGTTCCGCAGCTTTGTATTAAATACATTCTTCAGTTGGGGCTTGCCGCACTGCCGAAGGCTTCTACCCCGGAACATATGCGGGATAACGCAAGCCTTGATTTTGAGATTTCCGCTGAGGATCTTTATGCGCTGGGGATGCTTGACTTCAAGGAATACGGCGAACACCGTCATTTCCCCGTATTCAGCGGGAAATAACGGACATTTCGTATGATGCGAGAAAGGAATCTCCTAATGGAATATACAACTTTAGGAAATACGGATATTCAAATCTCCAAGCTGTGTGTTGGTTGCATGAGCTTCGGCAAGGCAGGGACCATGCACGACTGGACGCTGGATGAAACAGAAACAGAGAAAGTTACCAAACACGCACTTTCTCTGGGCATCAACTTTTTTGATACTGCCAACGGCTACTCTGCCGGAACCAGCGAGGAATATCTGGGACGGGCATTGAAAAAGAACATCGCCCGCGACAAGGTGGTCATTGCCTCCAAGGTCTATTTCAATCCCGGCAGGCTGTCCGCCGGGGCAATTCACCGGGAGATCGACGGGACTTTGAAGCGGCTGGGAACGGATTATCTCGATCTGTATATCATCCACCGCTTTGACTATGACACGCCCATCGAAGAAACCATGGAAGCCCTGAACGATCTGGTCAAAGCCGGTAAGGTGCGTGCGTTGGGTGCCTCCGCCATGTACGGTTATCAGTTCTACAATATGCAGCTCGCCGCCCGTGACCACGGCTGGGCGCAGTTTCAGACCATGGAGAATCACTACAATCTGCTCTACCGGGAGGACGAGCGGGAATTGATTCCCATTTGTAAGCAAATGGGCGTCTCCCTCATGCCCTACAGCCCGTTGGCGGCGGGACATCTGACCCGCCCCCAGTGGAACACAGATACCCTGCGCAGCCAAACCGACCGGGTGGCTATGGGTAAGTATGACCGCACTGAGGAGCAGGATATGCAGATCGTCCTGCGGGTACAGGAACTGGCGGAGCGGTACGGCGTGAAGATGCAGCAGATCGCGCTGGCATGGCATTGGGCAAAGGGCGTCGCTGCGCCTATCGTCGGCGCAACCAAGGCGCGGTATCTGGATGATGCTGTGGGTGCGCTGGCAGTCACGCTGACGGCGGAGGATATCGCCTATCTGGAGGAACCCTACCTACCTCACCGCGTTGTGGGAGCCATTGACCGGAATCCTGCGGATGGGGTTATGCTGCTGGATGAGAAAAAATAACTTATTGCAGAAGAATATCTTTTAAAAAAGGACAGAACCTCTATCCTATTCGTGGAATAAGGTTCTGTCCTTTTTTATTTTCAAGGCGTGGTATCCCCACTGTGATTTTACAGTTTGGATACTCACGGACGCAGAAAATTCGGGAGGTTTCCAATGGAGGGCAGCGCCCGCCTTTCGGCTCTGGGTCATCCAAAAGGGGCGAGAGCATCCCTGTTGGCATAGGGTATCCAAAGGGAAACAGCGTTGCCCTTGGCAGGGGTATCCAAAGGGGACAGCGTCCACCTTGGCACACGATTTTGCTCTGCAAAGTCTAGTGTGTTATACCTTTGCTTCCGGCTGACGCGGGAAAGGGGCTGGCTTCGCCATCTGCTTTACGGGCAGATAGCGGTTGACAGACACTTTTCTGCGGCAGTAGGACAGGCGGATTTTGTGACACCAAGGTGACACAAATGCAGGATTTTTGAAAAACAAAATCCGACTGGCCGGAGAAGGAAGTGAAGGTATATACAGCCCTCGTCCCGCCACAGCGTTGCCTTTGTTTCAGCGTTTCTTTCGTTTTCCTTTGCCGTGGGTCATGGTCGTTTTCCCGCGCTGGTTGATGGGACTTTTCATGTGCTTGGACTTTTTGAGGATTCCAATCAGCGAAACAAACTCTTCTTTCGTGAGCGTGTCGTAATCAATACCAAGTGTTGCAAGGTACGCGCGGATTTTCTTTTCCTCGGAGCTGCCCTCAAAATGTACGGCCTCTATCAACTGCTTCTGCACAGCGGCGGCAGACAGCTCATCGTCCGCGGTCAGAGCATCCGTCCTGTGTTCCTCTCGGATGTCCCGCAGGATGCTGCTCAGATCGTCCGCAACGAGATGCCCGAAATATTCTTCCTCTTGTATCTGCGCCGCTTTCAGAGTATGGAGGTACAGATCGTTAGCTTCCTCGCCATGCTCCACCAGAACCATCTGGCGGGTAGCTTCCAGAACCGTATTCATATCCTTGATCCGCATATCTGCGATCCGGTCAACGTAAATTTCCGCATCCAGCATAAGCCGCTGGAAATCCTTATGGCAGATCAACTCCGACAGCAGCCGGTGGTTGAACTTGCCTGTTCTTAATACATCAATCGAAGCATCACTCAAATGCAGCTCATGCAGAGCTGTGTTTGGGTGATTTTTTGTTTCCGTCCGCCCCATCAGATAGTCGCAGGAAACGCCGTAATAGTCCGCCAGCAACAGAATGCTGTACGGGCTGATGTCCTTGCCGTTATCTGATTCATATTTGCCAAGTGCGGATTTCGAGATACCCACTTCGTTGGAAAGCTGTTCCAAGGTCAGCTTTCGCTCTACTCGTAAATCTTTCAACCGCTCTCCGATTGTCAGCTTGACTTGCATACAGCAGCCTCCGTTTCCATTTTCCTGTATTATATCATGCTTTTCCGTTTTATGTCTCAAAGCGTGGAAAATTTCAACTTCTACCCCACTTTTCCTACCTCTTGGATATACGGGAAAGGGCCTGTTTTCTTACTAAAATTTAGCCATAACCTACGCAGCACCTTGAAAATTTCATGACCGTCCGATGAGGATATGCTTTCCGGAAAAGTACCGCATTCCGCGTGCCAAGGAAGAGACAACGCCGGGGTAAGAACTCGGGCAGGAACGGCATCGGGCAGAACGGCGAAGTTCAATTATTTTATAGGAGGAAACAGGTATGGATTTATTTACACAAATCAAGATGGCAGTTTCCGTGAAGGAGGCTGCCGAATACTACGGATTGGAAGTAAACCGTGGCAACATGGTCTGCTGTCCCTTCCACAATGACCGTACACCCAGCATGAAGCTGAATGAGGATTACTTTTACTGCTTTGGCTGTGGGGCAACTGGTGACGTGATCGACCTTGTGGCAAAGCTGTTCAACCTGAGCAGCTATGACGCAGCGAAAAAGCTGGCGTATGACTTTGGGATCGACCCGGTCAAGCCCCCGGCCGCGGCAGCGCTGCGGAAGCCGAAATATCCGCTGGCAAAGGCGTTCCAGAAAGAGGAACTACATTGTCAGCGGATATTGTACGATTATCTGCATCTTCTGGAAAACTGGAAGGTGCAGTGCGCACCCGAAACACCGGAGGATACTCTTGATGACCGTTTTGTGGAAGCCTGCCAGATGCTCGATTATATCGAGGATCTGACAGATATTTTAACCTTTGCGGAGTTGGAGGCTCGTGTGAAAACTGTGGATATGCTTCAAAAGGACGGCATGATCGACCGACTGGAAGAACGCCTGAAACGGACGGCAAAGGAGGTGGATGCCCGTGACGAAACGGAAATCGGCTAATTTAGATGCGCCCATCTGGTTTGACGGCACCAATATCAATGAGGCGCTGTTTTGTGGCGAGTTTCTGAGCAGCCGGAAAATCATCTATGCCAACGGTGCATTCTTTACGCCGGACGGCAGAGTGACCGATGATCTGCCGCTTCGCGGCGAAATCTACGAAGAACTGAAATGCTGCGCCGTGAACAACATCCCCCGCAAGATCACCAACATTCTGGAAGTGATGAAGCTGGCGGCTCATGTAGATGATTTCGTGCCGGAGACAGACAAAATTCATCTGGCAAACGGCACATTGACATTGGATGGCAACTTCACCGAGGGCAGACCTGATATTGTGCGGAGCAGACTGCCGGTAGCATACCGCCCGGATGCCTCAGCTCCTGCCCTCTGGCTTTCTTTTCTGGATGGGCTTTTGTATGCGGAGGACATTCCCACCTTGCAGGAGTTTATTGGCTATTGTCTGATTCCCAGCAATAAGGGGCAGCGAATGATGGTGATTAAGGGAAACGGCGGCGAGGGAAAGTCACAGATTGGCGCAGTGCTGGGCGCACTGCTCGGCAGCAACATGAAGGACGGCAGTATCGGCAAAATCTCCGAAAACCGGTTTGCCCGTGCCGACCTGGAACACATTCTGCTGTGCGTGGATGACGATATGCGGATGGAAGCACTGCGGCAGACCAACTATGTGAAGTCCATCGTGACTGCCCAAGGTAAGATGGATCTGGAACGAAAGGGCAAGCAGAGCTATCAGGGATGGATGTTTGCCCGCCTGCTGGCATTCTCCAATGGCGATCTGCAAGCGCTATATGACCGAAGCGACGGATTTTACCGCCGCCAGCTTGTACTGACCACCAGGGAAAAGCCTGTGGGACGGATAGATGATCCCGACCTTGCGGAGAAAATGAAAGCTGAAGCCGAGGGCATTTTCCTGTGGGCGTTTGAGGGCTTGCAGCGACTTGTTGCCAACAACTTCAAATTCACAGAAAGCCAGCGCACACAGGATAACCGGGAGGCGGTCAAACGGGACAACAACAACGTCTTTGATTTTCTGGAATCAGAGGGCTATATCCGGCTGAAAGCAGACTGTACCATCAGCTCTAAAGACTTGTACGAAATTTACCGGATGTGGTGTGAGGAAAACAATCTGACACCGCTAAAGCGCCGCAGTTTCAGTGAGAGTGTGATTGCGAACCAAAGCAAGTACAATCTTGAATACTGCAACAAAATCACAAATGCCGCCGGTCGGCGGGTCTGGGGCTTCTTCGGGATTGAAGCGATTGCCAGACCCAATATAAATGGGTTTTCCGACATTTTGGAGCATACGTACGTACCGGAGGACTGGCGATGATTTTTCTTCGACTGTGCTGTGTACGTATGTACGCAGCGTTTTGCCCCAAATACCGCTATATAGGAAGAATGCTGATCGGCAGAGCCTATATTTGGGGGCGTGAATCAAGACAAGTGAAATCCGCAAAGAATTTGACCGTTGACAGAAATAGCTTCACGGAATCGCGCTGCTCGGAACAGCGTACCGGCATTACGAAAAAGTGTGCATCTGCACGGTTTTATGAAATGCCACACGGCTTCGTAAAGTCGATACCCCTCACCTATGAAGAGGGCATCGACCGCCGCGTTTTTAGCGGATTTGAGCAGAACAGATTTTTACACCAGACAGCGAAGCGGATGCGCCGAATGGCGTGCTGGCATCGCTTTTTCATGATCTGAATTTGGGAGGATTTTTGAATATGAATGTACGCAATGAAATCAAGGCGCAGATCGTCCGCGCCGGTTTTACGATGCAGGAGGTTGTCGATCTTCTTCATGACGAATATGGCTGGTCTGACAGCGTTTCCAACCTGTCTGCCAAGCTGCAAAGGGAGAGCATCCGCTACAAAGAAGTCATGGAACTGGCTGATGTGCTGGGGTATGACCTCGTATGGCAGAAACGGAGGGAGAAATAAATGAGCAAGCCGCAGTTTGCCATTCTCCGCTTTGCTAAGTACAAAGGGCCGGAGATTTCCAATATTGAGGCGCACAACGAGCGCACCAAGGAAAAATACGCCAGCAATCCCGATGTGGACACATCCCGCAGCCACTTGAATTTTCATCTGATTATGTCGGAGCGCAAATACCGGGCAGAAGCAGAGCGACAGATCAAGGAGACCGGATGCCGTACACGCTCGGACAGCGTCCGTGTGGTGGAAGCCCTTGTGACCGCAACGCCGGAGTTCTTCAAGGGCAAGAAAAAGGACGAGATCAAAGCCTATTTTCAGGAGGCGTTGGACTTCATTCGGGAACACCAAGACCCGAAAACGATTATATCCGCCGTGGTGCATATGGACGAGAAAACGCCCCATATGCACCTTTCTTTTGTCCCGCTGACGGAGGACGGACGACTCAGTGCCAAAGAGATTGTCGGCAACAAGAAAAAGCTGACATGGTGGCAGGACGAATTCTGGAAGCACATGGTCAAGAAATATCCCAATCTGGAGCGCGGCGAAAGCGCCAGTGAAACCGGGCGCGACCATATTCCGCCGAGGGTGTTCAAGGAGATGACCCGTCTGACCAAGCAGAAGGCCAAGCTGGAAGAATTGCTTGCAGGCGTCAATGCGTTCAATGCCAAGGTAAAAGCAGCAGAGATCGGTGCATTTTTGGACAAGTATATCCCGGCCGTGGAGCAGATGCACACAACGCTGAAAAAGTACAATACGGCGTTTACCGCCACGACCGCCGAGAACAAAAAACTGAAAAAGAAAACGGAGCAGTTGGAGCAGTCGCTGGACAAGGCTACGCAGGAAAGTACCTTGAAAAAGCTGGCCGATGCCAAGCTGCACCGGGATTATGAGGATGCCGTCGCCATGCTGGATCGTATTCCGAAGGAAGTGCTGGCGGCATATACGCACGGAACGGAGAAAGGGAGGGAGACTGCCTATGGTAGATGAATGGAGCGGCTTTGCCGCTTTGCTGGCAAATTTGATTGAAAAGTATGCCGTGGTCCTGAATCTTGATGCGCTGCCCGATCTCGTCATAGAGGAAGCTGTGTCTGAAAAAGATGATACCGATAAGGATATTCATGAAAACGATATTGAATCCGTGAAAGCGGCATGATATAATTATCATGAAATAAGTGTCCAAACCGCCATTGCAGGAGCAAAAGCTCCTGCAATGGCAGAAAACGAGGTGAAGCGACCATGGAACGCTGGGAGAATGAGCAGAACAATTCTGAAATGATGATTTATACCACAGAGGACGGCTTGACAAAGATCGAAACGACCTTCGATGGAGATACCGTTTGGCTTTCCGTTGACCAGATGGCGGAGCTGTTTCAGCGTGACAAATCTACCATTTCCAGACATATCAAGAACATTTTCGCTGAGGGCGAATTGAAGCGAGAAGCAGTTGTTGCAAATTTTGCAACAACTGCCGCTGACGGCAAAACCTATCAGGTGGATTACTATAATCTCGATGTCATCATTTCTGTCGGTTACCGTGTGAAGTCTCAGCGCGGCGTGCAGTTTCGTATTTGGGCAACGGGAATTTTGAAGGAGTATATGCGTAAGGGTTTTGCTCTGGATGATGAGCGCCTGAAAAATCTGGGTGGCGGCGGATACTTCAAGGAGCTGCTGGAGCGTATCCGCGATATCCGTGCTTCGGAAAAGGTGTTTTACCGTCAGGTGCTTGAAATCTACGCGACCAGTATTGACTATGATCCCAAGGCGGAAATCTCCATTCAGTTTTTCAAGAAAGTCCAAAATAAGATTCATTATGCCATTCATGGGCAAACCGCGGCGGAGGTCATTTACACACGCGCCGATGCGGAGAAAGAATTTATGGGCATGACCACCTTTGCGGGCAATCAGCCCACGCTGAAAGAGGCGGTAGTTGCCAAGAACTATCTGAATGAGAAAGAGCTTCGTGCTATGGGGCAGCTTGTGTCCGGATATCTGGATTTTGCGGAACGACAGGCGGAGCGGGAGCAGGCAATGACCATGCAGGACTGGTCGGAGCATCTTGATCGGATTCTGACCATGAGCGGAGAGCAACTGCTGATTGGCAACGGAAGCGTCAGCCATAAGCAGGCCATCGACAAGGCAACCGGCGAGTACAGAAAATACAAAGCCCGCACCCTCAGCGAAGTGGAGCAGGATTATCTGGATTCCATCAAGCTGTTGGAGCAGAAAACAGATAAAATGTAAGCCAGGGTGGAGAAGACGTGATGAAAAAAGAAAAGATAAAAGTCTATATCTATACGCGCGTGTCTACCGCCATGCAGATTGACGGATACTCTCTGGATGCACAGAAATCCAGAATGAAAGCCTATGCCGAGTTCAATGACTATGAGATTGTGGGCGAATACGAGGATGCCGGTAAATCCGGCAAGTCCATTGAAGGGCGTGTAGAGTTTAACCGCATGATGGAGGATATCAAGTCCGGTAAAGACGGCGTGTCCTATGTGCTGGTGTTCAAACTCTCGCGCTTCGGCAGAAACGCGGCAGATGTTCTTTCTACCTTACAGGTCATGCAGGACTTTGGCGTTAACCTGATTTGCGTGGAGGACGGGATTGATTCCTCCAAGGATGCGGGAAAGCTGATGATTTCCGTTCTTTCGGCTGTGGCAGAAATTGAGCGTGAAAATATTCGTGTGCAGACAATGGAGGGCAGAATCCAGAAAGCCCGTGAAGGGAAATGGAACGGCGGCTTTGCGCCTTATGGCTACAAGCTGGAAAAGGGACAGCTTTTCATCAATGAGGAAGAAGCAGCGGCAATCCGCGTGATTTTTGACCAGTATGTGCATACGGATACCGGTGCAAACGGCCTTGCAAAATATCTTGCGACCCACGGGATTCACAAAATCCAAAGGCAAAACGGGAAAAATCCCCTGTTTGATTCTGCGTTGATCCGCAGGATTCTGAAAAATCCGGTTTACTGCGGGAAAATCGCCTATGGCAGACGTCGAACGGAGAAGGTGCATGGCACAAGAAATGATTACCGGCTTGTGGAACAGGATGACTATTTGCTGGTTGACGGACTGCATGAGGGAATTGTCTCCGAAGAACTATGGCACGAGGCGCAGGTCAAGCTGCTGGCACAAGCGGAGAAATACGAACACGTCAACAGGGGCAAAGACACCAAAATTCATCTGCTGTCCGGTATTGTAAAATGTCCGGTCTGCGGTGTGGGAATGTACGGAAACAAAAGCATCAAACACAAGGCGGACGGCTCAAAATACAAGGAATTTTATTACTATGGCTGTAAGCATCGTACAATGACGCACGGACATAAATGCGACTTCAAGAAACAGATCAATGAAGAACTGCTGGACAGCGCCGTTGCTGAGGTTATCGTAAAGCTGGTAAGCAATCCGAAGTTCGCTGCCATGATGCAGGAAAAAATCAGCATGAAGGTGGATACCTCTTCCGTTGAGCAGGAGATTGCGGCGCATGAAAAGCAGCTTCGCCAGAGCTACTCCGTAAAGGCTCAGCTGATGGATGAGATTGATTCCCTCGACCCGGACGATAAGCATTACATCAAACGCAAAGCAGACCTTGATGACCGACTTTACAAGATGTATGATAAGATCGAGGATACAGAAAAACAACTCGTTGCCGCCAGAGCTAAGAAGATGGCGATTGAGGCGGAAAAGCTGACAGGCGACAACATCTACAAGGTGCTGATTTACTTTGATAAGCTCTATTCCGTCATGGACGATCAGGAAAAGCGGCAGCTCATGGAATCGCTGCTATCCGAAGTCCAGATCTATGAGGAACGGCAGCCTAACGGCCAGTGGCTCAAGTCCATCAAGTTCAAGCTCCCAATCATTGCGGAAGATATGAGCTTGAGTTTGGACAATGATACGCATATTGAGACGGTATGTCTCTTAGTTCTGAGAAATCCGGTAACACATATCAACATTGATGTAGATGTGGAAGAAATGGTGCAGGATAAAAGAGGATTGGCAACCTATGGGCAAATCAAGGATTATGTTCTGGAACGCAGTGGTTTGAAGGTCAGCAGTCTCTATATCGCTCAGGTAAAGCAAAAACACGGCATTAGAAATACGTAAGCTACTGTTAGCAAATATTCAATCTTCCAAGAAAAATATTGCTAGAAAGAAAAAGAGTATAAAGCATCTTCAGGAAGAGATTACCGAAGAACAACAGCGTATTAACGAAGCAGAAAACTTATTAAAGACCTCGATGAAAAGACTAGAGGTCAAGCGGAGGAATAGTATGGTACAGAATTGGGATTGTGCAGAATTATCAAAAGCTGCCAAAGCAGCAGGAGGCCCAGAAAAGTATGTTGAAATGCTAGAGCTTGCAAGCAAAAAGGCAGAAAAAATGGAGATGTTGCCTTGGCTTGGAGTAGCGGCAGTTGGGGCTTCGTTATTGACTGCGGCAACTATTAAAGTTGTTGACTATTTCAAATCAAGAAAGAAGAATAACGAAGCTGAAATAGAAAAAGCAAAAGAAGAAATCATAAATGGTATTAAAGAACACGATGCTGCACATCCAGAGAAAGAAGAGAGCGAATAAACGCATGTATTCTAAAAAGCATGTTTAAGGTATCAGATGATGATTAGTTAGGAAGGAGAGAAAAGGAATGCTTGTATTGGGAATTAACAAAATTTTAAATTGGTGTCAGATTACTTCTGGTGGACGAACATATACATGTCCTACTAAGCTAATTGATGGAAAGTTATTTTTTCACTTCAAAAAAGAATGGCACAGTGTAGCTGAATTTGTTTCTGACCATGCAGAGGAACTTGTTTCAGAAGGTGGCAAGGTTTTCTCTCGCCCTTTCAAAAAGTAAAAGGAGGTAATTGCTATGAGATGCGCTAATTGCGGAAATGAAGATGAGAATACTTTGTGGGATGAGGGCGATACAATTTATTGTTCTCGATGTGCTCATAGAACAAGAACATCCGACGAAGAAGAGGACTTAGTTGAATGTCCTCATTGCCACGAGATGAGAGATAGCAAGGCTTATTATTGCAGACACTGCAATATGCCGTTCTAATACGGGAGGGTAAAAAATGACTAGAGAAGAATTAAAAGAACAGATTGATGAGATTATGCGACAGTATGCTGATGAAGAAATTGATGGAGCTACATACGCTCAAAAGATGATGGAGTTAACTACATCTGCTCAGAACGATAACGACTAAGTTTGATTATCGATAATAAGGTGAAAGGAGGCGGAATTATGCAGCAGTGTCCATTTTGTGATAAGGTTTATGATGAATCTGAATACAACCATTGTCCTTACTGTTCAGGCGAACTAGATGATGACGATGAAGAAGTTCGTCCATGCCCTGAATGTGGTGGTTGCTTACATTGGGATGGAGAAGTTTGGGAATGCTCAAATTGTGACTATTCAGAGGAAGATTAAAAAACAGCTCCCCATCACCGGATTTCCAGTGGTGAGGAGCCTTTTTACTTCTATGGGTATCTGGTCGGCAATCTCGTTGTAAGAGTCCTGCAAGAAGTAAATCAGCATAAACTAACGATCCAGTTACGCCTTTTAAAGATAATTAACGATACAGCAAGCCGGAATAATTCCTCCGAGGTAAGCAATGTATACACACCAACAATTCCCCACTTGAATACATATGCTGCAAGCAGACACAGTGGAATTCCGATACACCATGTGCCAATAATATCAATAATCATAATGGTTTTTGTGTTGCCGCCACTTCTTATAATGCCTCCGCCAAGGATCATATTTTCCACCTTGACCGGAGCATACAGGGCAAATACGATAAGCAGTGTCTTTCCAAGCTCTTTTACGCTGTCGTCAACACGATATAATCCGGTATATGCTCCAGCCAAAAGAATGAGCAAAGCCGATACTGCTACTCCACCAAATAAGCCTGCATACATAATCTTCTTTGATTCTGCGTAAGCCTCGTTATATTCTTTCCTACCAAGCCTTTTGCCAATCATCACACCGGCAGCCGCAGACAATCCACTAAGTGCCCCTACGATAAGCCCTTGTATCGGACTGGTAAGTGTATAGGCTGCAAGGTTTGATGTGCCAAGATGTCCATAAACAGCAGACTCTACATTTTGCCCGAGACTCCATAAAAACTTACTGATCAGAATCGGCATAATCATTATCAGATAATCCCTGATTGTGATTTTTTTAAAATGTAGAGACAATACCGGTTTATCTCCATCTTTTTTGATACATAAGACAAATCCGATAACAATAAATACAAGATTAAACAACTGTGAAATAAGTGTGGCAATCGCAGCTCCCTTTATTGCCATACAGGGAAATCCAAATTTTCCAAATATCAGCAGATAGTTCAGTCCTGTGTTTACAATAACTGCTCCAAAGCTTGCCAGAAATGGTATCGTGGCATATTCCTTACAGCGCAGCCATGAGGATAAAATATTGCTGACAGCCATTGGAATATAAGAAAGCGCTACGATTCTAAAATAAACCGTACCAGTATTTACAATACTCATATCTTTCGTATACAGTCCAAGAATCTGCGACGGAAAAACTCCAGCTGCAAGCAGGAACAATACTGACATTATAATTCCGCAGATGAGGCTCACATCAAAACTGCACCATGCCTCTTTGCTTTCTTCCGCACCAATAAACTGAGCAATTAATATCCCGGCAACCGTGCTTACTGCACCAATCATCACTGAAAAAATTAGTGAAAAATTACCGCATAATCCAACTGCCGATATATTTGTTTCACCTAACTGCCCGATCATGATCTGGTCAACAATTGAAAATGATGACTGCAGCATACTTTGCAATGTGACAGGAATTGCTATTTTACACAACGATTTCAAAAACTTTGACATTATAATTTCCTCGTACTTTCCCTTTTTATTAAATCAACCGGCAACACGATTTCTGGCTTATATTCTGTTCCATCGCGCATTGCCTCCAGACATTCAATTGCCGTTTTCGCCCTTAAGTTTGCTTCCTGATGAATCGTTGTGAGGGAAGGATTGCTTTCCCTGCTTGCTATGCTATCATCAAAGCCGATAATCTGGATATCCTCTGGAATCCGAATGTTCTTTCCTTGCAAAAACTTCATAAATTCAAGTGCATAAAAATCGGACACTGCAAAAACAGCGGTAACATTGCTTTTTAACAGCTGCATATATTTATCCTCATAAAAGCACATTCTTTCCTTTTCTGTCTTTGGTATCTCCCATCTATATGTTTCTCCTTGTTCAAAGGCTTTGCGAAACCCCTCAATGCGCTCTTTATCCATGCAGGTGAAATTATCTGCTATGCATAATGCTTTTTTATGTCCTAGCTCCTTTAAATATTTCCCGGCCTGATAGCCGCCATTATAATGATTGATGACCAAATTTACTACCTTTGAGCATTTTTCAAAATAGCCATCATACACTACAAACGAAATCCTCATCTGATTTCTAAGGCTTTCATAATCAGCTTCGCAAAATCCAATCAGAATTAGTCCATCCATATTCCACATGGATGCAAATACCGGAATTTCTCTGATATCAGATGTCGTTTTTATCATCAGGAAATATCCTTTTTCATTAACCTCATGGGAAAGGGCATTCAGCGATGACATCACAAATCCATTCTCTAAAACCCTGCCCTCATATTTTTCAAGGTCATTCACTACCACTCCGATGATTTTTGAATTATTCCTCGCAAGCAAAATGCCAGCCATATTCGGGATATATCCTGACCGCTCAAGTTCCTGCTGGACTCGTTTTACCGTCTTGTCTGAAATCTTTTCTGTTTTGCCGTGAATTACTTTTGAAACAGTAGCAGTACTAAGACCTAACGTATCTGCAACATCTACGATTCTAATCCTGTTCTGTGTCATTTCCATTCCTTCTTCTGTGGCATTATAATTATATGGTACATGATAAATGTGAAATTTACAAAGGTTAAGCGCGTAACCCACTACAAAATTTGCGTTCAATTTTTGTGACGTTTTACTAATGTATTACGCATTTTCAGCAATCTGAATACACATGAAAGCTACTTATGGACATAAAAATGACAGGCAGTTTTTTTCACCGTGAAGGAAAGATTCCATTATGGGTTAATCATTTATGACATTCTTATTTTAATAGGTAAGACAAAAAAGTAAAAATAATTGATATTATTGTGTATAAGGGCTGTTCACAGTAGCGGCATTAAAGATGGAGCGTACAAATACATTGTGACTGGCGTGCAAAAGAACAGCGGGCCAAAAGCTGTGCGCTTTCAGGCAGAGGGCGTTGACAGGGAAAGTAAAGCCCATGACCATAACGAAAAAACAGAGAAGCGAGCAATGAACAAAAATAGCGGCCAAAGTGACAAATGTAAAAACCTGGCAGCTGGTGCCCCCTTGACAAAAGAGAAAGCTGTGATAAAATAGTTCAAAAATGAACAAAATACAGAAAGGAGAATGCGCTATGCAGCTGGTCAACCCGCTGGAGCAACAGAACGCGGTAAAAACGTTATATTCTGAATTTGTCAGCCCGGTGTGCGCCAAATATGGCTTAACGCGCATTGAGCTGGATATTTTGCTGTTTTTGGCGAACAACACCCGCTATGATACGGCAACCGATATTGTGGAGGTTCGTTTTTTAGCAAAATCTCAGGTGTCGGCGGCAATCAAAAATCTGGAAGCCCGCGGCTGCCTGCGGCGGGAATACCAGCTGGACAACCGCAAAACCGCCCACCTGCGCCTGTGTGACCCCGCGCAGCCGATGATAGCGGCCGGGCGCAGCGCACAGGAACAGTTTGGCGCGGCGCTGCTGGATGGCTTTACCCCCGAAGAGCTGGAGCATATGCAGCGCAGCATGGAGCGCATCCGCAAAAACGTGGAAAAGTATCTGGAGGATAAAAACAATGACAATGTTGATTGAATTTATCGTGTGCTTTATTGCCGGCATCGGCGCGGGCCTTGGCACCGGCTTTGCCGGCATGAGCGCGGCGGCGGTCATCAGCCCGATGCTCATTACCTTTTTGGATATGCCCGCTTACGAGGCTGTGGGCATTGCACTGGCCAGCGATGTGTTGGCCAGCGCGGTCAGCGCTTATACCTATGGCAAAAACAAAAATCTGGACATCCGCAACGGTGTTGTGATGATGGTATCGGTTTTGTGCTTTACCATGGTGGGCAGCTGGATCGCCAGCCAGGTGCCCAACAGCACGATGGGCAGTTTCTCGGTATTTATGACATTCCTGCTCGGCGTTAAGTTTATTGTAAAGCCGGTTATGACCACCAAGAACGCAATGGAAGCGGTAGACCCCAAAAAGCGGTTTGTACAGTCGGTGATCTGTGGTGTGATGATCGGCTTTATCTGCGGGTTTATCGGTGCAGGCGGCGGCATGATGATGCTGCTGATCCTGACCAGTGTGCTGGGGTATGAGCTGAAAACCGCTGTGGGTACCAGCGTGTTCATTATGACCTTTACGGCCTTTACCGGTGCCGTCAGCCACTTTGCCATCGGCGGTATGCCGGACCTGTGGTGCCTGGTGTTCTGTATGGGGTCCACGCTGTTGTGGGCGCGCATTGCCGCACGCTTCGCCAACAAGGCCAGCCCCGCCACCCTGAACCGCGCCACCGGCGTTGTGCTGGTTGTGCTGGGGGTGGCGATTATGGGGGTAAACTACATTAAATAGTTAGGAGTTAGGAGTTAGGAGTTAGGAGTTAGCAAAAAGCGCACAGCGCCGATGGATCGGGCGCGGTGCGCTTTTTAGTATGGGAGAAATGGATTTACTGGACGTCGGAGGAAGAGTCGTCGGAGGAAGCTTCGGTGGATTCTTCGGCTTTCTCGGTGGGGTCTTCGGGCAGGGGCTCGTTATCTTTGGCGAGGGCGGCGTTCAGTTCGTCTTCGCGCATCTTGTTGATGGTGCTTTCAATGGTAAAGCACTTGTTCAGCGGCTGGTAGATGCACAGCAGGGCAGGAAGCATCGGCAGCCAGAAGTTGGTGAACGGCAGAATGATCGTCGTCAGCGGGAAGAACAGCAAAATGGCGCCCCAATACACGGCTTTGATGGCGATGGCACCCAGGCTGCGGGGCAAGTAGCCCAAGAACAGCAGCAGGCTGTTTTTCAAAATGCCGTACAGCGGCAGATCCAGCAGGGCAATCTGCGGCCAGATGTAACTTTCCAAGCCCAGCGTTATCACAAAGCTTAGGATCAGCAGCACCCAGGTAACAATACCGGCGCTGATGACCGACATGTGGAACAGGGTAAAGATCTGCATCGAAAGCACCAGACCGGTCAGCATGCCGGGAACCAGGCTTTCCCTGGCGTTGCGCTTCCACACGCGGCGGTAGGTTTCCCACCAGTAGCCAGGTTCATCGCGCAGGCTGCGCAGCACGGTATCAGCCATGGCGCTCAGCTCCGGGCCTGCGATCAGGCCGCCGATGATACCGGCCAGCAGCATGAACAGCAGCGCGTGCGTTTCAACGGCAAAAAACATACCGATAATGAAAGGCAGGCAGCCCAGGAAAGCCAGGAAACCGGCGCGGAAAAAGTTCCACATATCGCGGCCCATAATTTCGGCCAGGCGGGCAACACCCTTTTTGCGCGGGGCGTCCGGGCGCACGCCCGGTCCGGGACGGGTAAAGCGGTCAGAAGAGAAAAAAAGTCCCATGGCGGTAGAATCTCCTTTGTTTTAACAAGCACTGCGCTTGAAATATACTTATTTATTATATCAGTGTTGGCGGCCAAGAGCAACAAAAAAATGCGGGTGGGGTGTGGGCGGTATGCCGCGGTGACATGTAAAATCTGGTTTTAATCTTTACAAATCATTACAAAACAAGTACAATAAATCTATACGTTGCCCGGAGCTTTGGGCCGGGCAGGATTTTATCCATCCAGCTGTATGAGCAGAAAAGAGGACCCAGCCGATGAAACGTAATATCCTTTGCACTCTGGCCGTTATGGCAGCTTGTGCGATCCTGGTTGCCTGCGGCAAAACCGATGATCAAATCTCGCCCATTACGCCGGAATCCAACGCCGCCAGCAGCGAGGCCGAGGCTACCCCGGAACCCACCCCGAC
>ERZ1034804.25-NODE-25-length-41082-cov-6.814902_pt1 | contig 41082 bp, 53 predicted proteins | sample MGYA00520635_ERZ1034804 | MGnify/ENA primary metagenome ERZ1034804 (study PRJEB33766, sample SAMN09781685) | gut metagenome | biome: gut microbiome | host: Homo sapiens | place: Madagascar | study: EMG produced TPA metagenomics assembly of the PRJNA485056 data set...
GGTTGCCCCGCAAGCCCCGTCTATAACCGGCGAACCGGTTTAGGCGGGGTTGTTGGCGATGCAAAGGCCGATATATTTTCTGCCATTGGGTGCCGTATACGGTTCAATCCCAACCTCAACATCCTGTGTGCCGGTTCTCTCTTTGTTCTGAATCGTAGCTTCGACGGTTTTCCCGGAAAGAAGAGCTTTGGCGACATCAGCATCCACATCAAGCTCATTGCTATACAGCTTCGATTCCTTCCAGAGTGCAGCGCCGCAAGACTTGTTCGTGCAGGTGAAGGCTTTTGCCGTCTCTGCCACAGGCTTTCCGCAGAACGGGCATTTTCCGACTTTGCTGCCAAATGACATGCTTGACTTATCAAATTCAATATGATAAGCAAGGCGGTCTCCTGAAAAGTCGCAAGTTAGTATGGAGTCGTATTTTTTGCCGGTCTTAGCGCTCGTACAGCCCTTGAGCGGAGCTTTGCCTTTTGTGAGCAGAGCCTTTGCTGTTGTTTTGGTCATTTCTTTGCCGAGCGCTTCAAGGAACTTGTTTTTCTTCCAGATTACGACCGGGCATCGTTTCCCATCAGAGTCTTTCCCGGTACATGCATAGGCAAGTTTTGTTTCCACAACATCTTTGCCACATTTTGGGCACTGACAGAGAACTGGATACTTGCTGCTGGCTCCCTGTGCAGCTTCAATCGTCACATCCTTTGACATGATGCTCTCAAGGGTCTGTTTGGTGAATTCCAAAACCTGAACGCGGGTCAGGTTTCCGTCCTTGATGGAGTGCAGCTGCTTGGAAAGGTTAACGGTCACGGGAACGTCCAAAATAATGCCGAGCTTATCCATGATATCGACCAGCTGGAATCCTGCAGGTTCACCGTAATACACGCCCTTTTTGAGGGAGATGTACTGGCTCTTGACGCATCGGTCTACCGTATCAGCACGGGTTGCTTCGGTGCAGATGGTAGCGTCAGAAAGAATCTCTTTCCATTCAGCGTCCGTGTACTCGGTATCTTCTTTCTCTGCACCGCGCATCGGGGCGACCATCCAGTTATTGAGAGCCTCGACCGTATACCGTTTCGGAGGTGTTGTCATCTTCCCGACCAGCTGAAAGTTGATATTTACCGCATCACCCTTATTGAGTTTAGGGAGCATCTTATCGCAGTTTGACGGTTTCTCGAATTTCCGCCAACCGGGAGTAACCTGTACATCACCTTTCAGCATGAAGTTTTCGTCATGGCAATGAATGACAATCGTGGTTCGGTCCACAGTGCAATCCTCCGCACAGAAGACGGCACAGAATCGATTCAAGATACATTCAAAAACCGTTTTCTGTGCTCCAGCCAATGCTCCAGGCCATTTACCGGTCGGGGTGATGGCAGAGTGAGCCTCGATTTTACTGTCATCATAAATCGATTTAAGGCCCGGCTTATTGACAAGGCCCGTAATTCCGTTCTGCGCTAAACCTTTGATGGCTGCGTCCACCTTGACGGTTTCATTCGTGGCAAGGTAGCTGCTGTTAGTACGCGGGTAGGTGACGAATCCGCCTTCATAGAGTGCCTGCGTTGCGGCGAGAACATCTGCCGGAGACAGGGTCTTATCGGCCTTACAGGCGAAGCTCTGCAAGTCGCTCATCGAGAAGAGCTTACCTGGATTGACAGTCTTGCGTTCGGTCTTGACGCTCGTTACGGTCGCGCCCGCCTGGTTGAATGCGTCCGCCAGGGCCTGAGCTTCAGCTTCATGGCCCTCCTCAAATGTCCGTTTACTTGTCAGTTCAATGACTTCACCGTTCGTCTTCTCTTTGCTGGATACAGCAGAATAAGGCTTCGGGACAAAATCTTGGATAGCCTTTTCCCGCTCAACGACATGGGCAACAATGGGACAGACGCAACGCCCGATGCGAATAAAAGCATTTGCTTTGATGGACGCATATCGGGTCAATTCAATTCCCAAGAGCCAGTCCATCTCGCTGCGGGTCTCTGCGGAGGAGGAAAAATCCGCATACCCGTCATTGGGTTTTGCTGTTTCAAACGCCTGCTTGACGGTCTTATTGGTCGTATCAGGCAGCCAAAGTCGATAGATAGGTTTCGGCTTTTTGAGGCCGTAATGGATGATTTCATCAACCAACCGCTGACCTTCCCGGTCAGGGTCTCCGGCATTATAAATCTTATCAACGTCTGTGCGGTTCATCAGGCTATTGATAGTTCGAATCAGGCCCTTGACATTGTCCTTCCCCTCGAACTTAAAATTCCAGTTGTCGGGAAAGAACGGAAGCCGTTCCATCGTCCAGGAATGTCTTTTCCCCGGCTCATAATCCGGAAAATACGCATCCAGGTCAATGAGTTCGTACAGATGTCCAACGGAGGAAGCCACGATATAATTCTGGCTTTCCAGCCATGTATTCCGGTCTTTTCCCTGCCGTGTGAACTGTTCGTTCTTCCACCAGGTGAGTCCCGACGCAATGCTGCGTCCAAGCGAAGGCTTCTCAGCGATAACCAGTGTCTTTGCCATTGTCGTCCTCTCTAGTCTAAGCCATTGATGACTTTCTCATACCGGCTGACATCCTGTATCGGCCGCCCGTACAGCTTGTAATATACGCCAGCAAAACTTCCCGCGACAGCCGAAATGAGCTTCTTTTCTCCGGCAATATCCTGCCGCACTATGTGGATGCAGGAATCAAAGCTCTTTGAATTTTCGAAACAATACAGAGCTAGAATCAAAGTCGATGCGATATCCCCGTTGTTCCCGACTTTCTCAGGATTCAAAATCTGGTCAAGCTGTTCGCCAAGAGCCGCGACGGAATACCTGCCGCCGACCGTTATAGCGGCCATTTCAACGGCCTTTTGTTTGTTTCTTTCTCCCTGCGCAAGTTGACGTATAATTTCTGCATAAATACACGAACACAGCACCGCGTTGTTCGTGCTGTGCGTCATGGCGGCAACATCCGTTACGGTATTGAGCAGCTGGATATCATAGACTGGCAGGAATGCAAGCGGTAGGATTCGAGCCATGACTTGTGCTTCCGTGCAGCTCTTTTCGGAATTCCCCAGGGTTAGAAGAATTTGATTCCTGATGGCATCACATGAAACGAGCCCGTGACGGGATTCAATCCCCTTCATCGTGGCCAAAAGAATTTTGCTGTTCAGGCCCACAGCTTCGTTCAGAGCGTCCGAAGAAGTCTTGCCAAGATTAGAGTTTAGATTCAAAGCAGGCCGTTCGCCAAGAATAAAACCCATCAAGCCGGATACGGAAGGAGAAAGCTGCGGTTTCAAGAAATATTCAAGCACACGACTGTCTCCTTTCTGGCTCATGGTTTTCAGCAAAAAGTTCCCGGTTGGTTCCGGGAACAAGTGATGTCAGCGATACTTTTCCTGAATCTCTTCCTGTGTTGCCAGGCGCGGTTCGCGGGATTTCGAGATGACGAACGGCGTGCAGTATTCGTTCAGCCAATCGATATCACCACGGTCAATCTGACTGAAAATCTGACAGAGGACATTGACATGAACCCCGGCCCTGGCAGCAGCTCTCAGGAGGTCGCGGCGGCCGTTGAAGATATCGTGGCGGCACTGGTCATAGAACACAAAAACCATCCGCCGATTGTTCTGGTACTCGTTGTCATCCTCATTGCCCAAGAACATGCGGGATTCCCCGTTATTGGCGATATCGACGGCCTTTCCGATTGCTTCCCCTGCGCCATCCTGCAGTGCAAAGAGGAGCTTGCCATGAGGCTTGCTGCCGTAAGTATCCGAGACCATCCGGCAGATACGCTCAAACTCGCGGTCAAAGCCGATGTAGATGATGACATTGTTCACATCGCGAATCGTCTCAACCACTTCTCTGGCAGCCCAGCGGGTCTTACCCGCTCCGGGCCGTCCAGCAATCACGTTAATGCGAGTACCAGTGTCCATAGCTTTTACTCCTTGTCACTCAGTTTTAGTCGAGTCATCCTGAATTTTGACTTCTTCGACTTTGGGTTCCGGCTCGTCGTCCTCGTCATCCTCATCGTCGTCGTCTTTGGCGGCAGCAGCTGCTTCCGCTTCAGCCAGGTGTTCCTCGGATTCATCCATTTTGCGAACAAGCTCATCGAAGGTCAACTTGTGCCCTTCTTCCTTGGGTTCGGAGGGCTTGGCAGGCTCTTCGGGTTCTTCCGGTTCTTTGGGGTCCTCAGGGCCTTCTTCGTCGGGTTCAATCTTCACAATCACGTGGTCACTGAAAGCCACATAGGCAACAGCAGCGACAGTCACAGCACCAATTACGGCAAGAATATTTTTCAGCATGTCAAAAACCGCCTTTCAGGTTTGTAGTATTAACGATACTTCACAGTGTACGGGATTCGCAACGGAATACAAGTATCTGCCAAAAGATGGCTATTGAAGTTTTTTCGTGGTTTCATTACTAAATGTCTTTCTAAATTTGCATTACACAAACAATATGCCAGCATTTTTTGCAACAAATTTGCATTTTCCGGCAGCTATTGAGTTTGTGTTTATGTCATTGTATGTTGTTGCTTTTCCATCTTTTGAGCCAGCTATTCCTTGCATTACATGAACTTGCTTTCCGACAAGAAATACACTTCCCGGATAGTTGCGGTTCATGTTTCTGTATGTTGGATGGTGTCCTTTTGCCTTGAGCTTGCAAACATCATCTGGATGCTCTTTGCGAAATTCTTCTAGGCTGGTAGATTCTTGTTTCGTTGCTTTATGCCGGTTTGTAGCAACCGCCTTATCATTGAGCGTGTACACGCGGTTCATATTTTCATTATTTAACACTCTTCTATCGTGGCGACGGAACTGTTTAAGTTCATACGGCACACGATTGTTGATGCTACTGTCACAAACATCGTTAGGTAAAACGGAGCAAGCAATACAATAGGCATCGAGCCAGTGGTCTTTGCTTACATTGTGCGCTGCACGGTAATCGTAGGTACTCTTTCCCGTTGTCACGAAAAAGTGCTTTTGGAAAAGAGAACTCAATTCTTTTGTCAGTGCTGGGATGATTTGATTCAACACACTTAACGCGCCGTACTTTTTATTGAGCCCGGTTTTCTTTTTGGCGAGCTTTTCTTGCCATGCTGTTTCTTTATGTACGAGGTCATGATGTTTTGTGCATAGGCCAACGATATTGCTGATGGTGTTGCTGCCATTTTTGTGTTGTGGCACTACATGGTGATAATGGTCAATCGGCTTTTTGCAAAACAGACAGTGATGTTCCTGCATCTCCGAAACGGCACTTTCAAGGCTTTCTTTCTTGTAGAGAGGACCTTGCTGGTATTGCCATTTCTGAATGTTAGGATTATCTAGCCGCATGAACGCAAATTTATTGACCTCAAGCACGACATCACTAACGGGAAGAAACTTCTGAATCTTCTTTACCAAATTGATGTGTGTCTGCAGCAACTGATTTGCGGTTGGCGTAAGCCATCCTTCTGGTCTTGTGCGATTGGTGAACTTTGCCTCTTTGTTTTTGATACCAATGCAAAGTACATCTTTCTCGCAACCCGGAAGATGGCGCTTGATGATGCCAATTTCTTTTGCACGTTTGCTGACGCTGCCATTTTGAGCAGTATTCTGCTTTACACACTTTTTAGAAATGGTACCATTTGCCTTAGCTCTCCGTTGACGGCGATGGCGTCTACCATTGGTGCGTCTTGCGCGGCGGGATTCCTTACGCTTTTTCATCAGCTTCGGAACTTCCTTGTTGCGGGTTTCCAAATGTGCGGTAAAGACCGCTGTGCCGTCTGCTTTGACAACAGCCACGCCAATATTGGTTCTACCGGGGTCGATACCCAAGTAGAGAGGCTGCACTACATCTTTGGTTTCATACAGCAGTTGGATGGTAAACGGTTTTGTTCTTACGACTCGTGCTTTTTGCTCTTTCAGCAGGTGACGCACATGCCCGCTGCGAGTCGTAGGCATTAAAGGTTTACCGTCTTTGTTGAGCACATAAATAGTGGACATGTAGCCACCTCCTTTACGATAAGTCTCTCCTGTCGAAGCAGGAGGTTGTGTTTCCCTTGGCTAGATAGCAGCTTAGTAGGGTTAGCAAGCTGGGAAAACCTGCAAGTACATCTGCTATCTTGATGTACAAAAGTACATCCGCCTGTGATATTGAATAAATCTAATGGAATGGGTTCACTCCACTAAAATTCTTCAATACCCCAAAAGATTTAGCAACCAGGCTCACCGAGGCTACTGCAGACGTTCTGAACGATACATTTATAGGCGGGTGTGTGAGGTTTCCAGCGAACGTGCAGACAAGGGGCAAGTTGTTGATTCAGCCCTTTTCATTTTCCTCGAACCGCTTTCTGCGCTGTTCTGTATAGCGTTTGAGTTCTGCCAGGGAGACGACCTTCACGAGGATTCGCTGAGAGGTCGGGAAGTTTCGCATCACGCCGATGCCTTTCAGGATACGCCAGTAATCGTCCGGAGTGACCTGCTGGATGGTGTAAATCGGACCCTGAGTCAATTCCATGACATAGTTCCCAACCATGATACGGATTCGTTCCCGTTCCTCCAGCTGAATCAGCGAAACATCCTCATCCACCATCACGCGCACAATGGCGAGCGGGGTGAATTTCGGATGCAGGTTTCCGTTCATGTCGGGTTCAGGAGTAAGGCCGTCCGCGATGTAATCGAGGAACCGCCAGGGCGTGACCCGGTCTCCGTCGAAAACCGGAGCAATCATTTCGGTTTCCGGGACGAATTCGGTGCGAAGGATTTTTGTACCAGCCGGAAGGTCTTTGAGCAGGGATTCCGAGATTTCCTGCTTCATTAGGTCAGCCTTTTCGTCGGTCAAATCATCGATATTAGGGCTGACAACATAGTCGTAGTGAACTTCGAGACCGTTCAGCAAAGCCGTAACGCGAAGATAGAGTTTGTCAAACTTCAAAGATTCGTTTACCTCCAGCAAAAACGAGATGTTTTATAAATTTTACAGCCATCACGATGATGCTCAGAAGCATCACGGGAGCGGATGCAAGGATAACGGCGAATGCCACACACTGGATGACCTGCAAGGCAAACCAGGTGGGAAAGATATTGTCCCGGAACAGACAGAAGGCAAAGACCACAAGACCAATGCAGAACCACGCCCCCTTGATGTCGTATTTGCTTGGGCATGCATGATACGCTATTTGGCTCATGACGATTGCGAGAATCCAGAGAGCCGGGTGCTTGAAACAGTCATTGCCAAGACTCGACCAGAACCCAAGAAGCAGCTGGCTCATGGTGCAAATCTGAACCATGCCGAGGATTCCCGGTGCAATGCCGATGAGGGTCTGTTGGATGCAGCGGAACGGATAAAGGCCGCGTGGCGTGTAGTTCACATAGCCGAGGACTTCGTCATCCTGTTTCTGGAAAATCTTGTACAGCTTCACGCCATCGATTCGAGCACCGGTGAAGATGGCAACCAGGAGATGGGAAAGCTCGTGGTGGATAACGCCGATTGCAGTAACACGGGTATCGTAGAACCTTGCCGTCTTAGTGCCGAACGCTTTCATGACAAGCCAGAGACTCAAGTTCCGGCCAAGCCATTCAATGGCAAGAATCACCACAATGGTCAAGACAAGGCATTGTCCCTGCCAGGCATCGAGATGTTCAAGAATCCTGCTGCTGTTCACACAATCACCTTCCGCACGCATTGGGATTCACAGGTCCCCAGCCGCTTCAAGCAGCAAACTTTCGGAACCCGCCACAATGGGAATCTGGCAGAGGCGATACGGCAAAGGCAGGCATATTGGCAGGCTTGTTTGTTTGCCTTGCAGATGCACAGGTATTGATATCGCTTCATGTCCAGCCCCTCTCTGCTATGTTTTAATTATACCATGCGCCGAACATGCCCTCAATGCGAAGGGCGAATTGTTAGCAGTTTAGACACAAATGCAAGAAGCAGAGAATCCAGGCAGCCGAAGCCCAATGGAGCAGCTACGCAAGCTAAGACCCGGGATGTAGGATGAGCAGCTACGCGAATGCCAGGGAGCAAAGAAGCACCAGCCCAAAAGCAAGGCAGCTACGCTCCAGACGGCAGTGGACACAACTCGCAACGAGCCGCAACGGCCGCCAAATTGCAGCTAAGGAATAGTGAGTTTCCTAAGGCAAAGCTATGACAAAGCTTACCCTAGGGAACTCTGAGCTGCTCCTGAGCAACCCTAAGCCAACTCTAAGCCAATCCTACTCAGCTCAAATCTAGTACTCTCTCTTACTTATCAATGCCCTTTATATATAATATATAGAGCTCTACTACAGGGGACGCGAACAAATGCCTGAAAAATATTGCCAAGACGTTTGACATTCTTAGGCATGGTCCGTTTTTCAGGGAAAATCGGGCTCCTGGACTCCTATTACCAGTCCAGCCGACAATTTTTTTCGGGTCGGGAAAGCCGTCATGGCCGCCACGTGGGCCACTTCATCCGTCCGCAGTTCAGCTGCCAGCCTCAAAAGGGTGGGATATGTGTCAGATTCCTTTAGATTTCGTTCTCACTCGCAAGCGGGCGTGTCCTCCGAAAGGGTACACTTATCCTGTGATTTTGAAACAACAGCATGAACGCGAAAATATTGTAGCGTTTGCCAGCATTTGTGGTCCGTCAAATCCTCTACCAGCATCCCAGCATTGCGAGCGTGACTCCTGAGCCGCAGCCTGTTCGGGGATTTTGTTCTCGCTCGTAAACGGGTGTGTCCTCCTCGAACATGTGAGTCAAATTTTGCCTCACCGGGACTGTTAATATTAGATTTAGCATTGCACAAAAGGAAGAGATTCGCTTCAAATCCTGCACATCAATCCGGCAAACTTGTGTTCTCGCTCTTAAAAGGGTGTGGCCGTTTGCCGACCAGAGATACAGGTTCAATTTGTAATGACTTCCAGCATTTAGCTTTTATAGGTTCTATTCGCGCAAAAGAAAAAGTATAGAATTGTGAAGGTACTAAAAGGTTCAGGTTGCGACTTGCTGCGTTCGGCCGTAATCAAAATGCCTTTGAACTTTGCCAACGCCGTCCCAGAGCTGACTTATCGCAGAGCAGCAGCTGGTGGCGTAGTTGTTCAGAGCATCCTTGACTGAATGCCAACCTTTGTGGGATTGGGGTTCAAAGCACAGCTGATTGTACGCATTGCAGAAAGGAGCAAAAGGTACAGTGTCGTCCGGCTTGTCGTCGTCCTTAGAAGAGGTCTTCTCCTCAGTAGTGACGGTCTCGGTACTGTCAGCAGCCTTGGCGGTCGCAACCGTCTCAGCAGTTTCAGCGGATTCAGCAGTCACAGCAGCTTCATTAGCTTCCTGCGGCTTTGCCGGTTCCAGTTCGTCAGCCGTCTGTGGTTCGGGAGTCTCCACGATAACCGTGACGTGACCAACGAGCTTATTGACCGCCTTGTCAACGAGGACAAGGTCTTCCTCGGACACGAAGTCGAAGGACCGGTTCAGAGCGTTGAACACCGTGTTCCGGTTAACGCCCATCAGTTCAGCAACCTTCTGCTTCTGATATCCCATCTCAACGAGTCGCTGAGCCGTCAGGTTCTTGACACGGAATGCCTGCTGTTCCTTCTCCACGATATCAAGACCACGCACTTTCGCCTGCTCATAGACAGTTGGAACCGAGATTTTGAGTTCCTTTGCAATGGCGTGGGCGGACAACCCGGAAGCATAGAGTTCCGGGATGCGGTCATAGATGACCATGCGCTGTTTCCGGCGTTCCTGAGCCTCGTACTTCTGACGATGGTTCCGGATGCGGTAGTCGGGAATGATACCATGATTGATGAGAACACCGAGCATGTAACGGTCAACCTTAGAGCTTGCAATCGGAGGCGGGATTTCACCTTTTTCGTAACGCTTCGGCTTGGATTCGTCCTTTTTCCCATCTGCCGTAGGATTCTTGAGAGCACTCGCAGGAATGCCGGAGAGTGCTTCAATTGTCGAGTTCTTGCAAGGATATTTGCAGGTGGAAACGAGATGTGCAACTTCCTTGTCAGAGAGGGGCTGAGAAAAGGTGCGGTTGATGAGCTGCGCCTTATCCATATCCGGATGACCACCCCGGTCATAGCAGGTGGAAAGTACAGCCAAGAGGGTGTTGTGGCGGTTTCCTTCGCCACACGGATTCGCCTGAAGGTAACGAAGAGCCAGCTCAAAGCGGCAGACGAAGTTTGCTTTCCGTGCTTCTTTCTCCTTGTGATTGTTCAGAGCGTCAAGAAGATGCGGATAGCGCATGCACATTGCCGCGAAGCGCTTTTTAGCCCAGTCAAGGATTTCGTCATCAGTCTTGTTGAAATTCGCGTCAGACGGAGCAACTTTCTCATCGGCAAACCGATAAGGGACTTCATACTGGTCTGCAAGTTTCAGCAAGTTGAAGGGCTTTCCTTCAGGGACCCGAACACAATGGCAGCAGCGTTTTGCCTTGGTGTTGTAAGTACCAGGCAGACGAGCGACGCGGTTGATTTCATGCACTGCCTTATCCAGCTCAACATTTGCCGTGAACTGGGCCTTCTCAATCAACTCATTCAGCTTGAGAGAAATTGCTCTATGTACGCCGCTGTAGGCCAGGCCGTTAGAGAGATTGTTCGGGTTGCAGGGTTCAAGAAACACAAACAAGCCAACACCACGGCCGCTGTTAGAAACTGCACAGTCCGGAATCTCATGACGATTCACGGCATCCAGTACAAGTTCACTGATGCGGTCGCTGATGTCAGCTGGTGCGTTTTCATCGTGGCAGTCAATGTCAAAGAACAGAACGCGCAGCTTTTCGACATCCGCTTTACGACGGATACCTTTTCCGCGCAGAGATTTCTGAGGATGGAATGTATTGATGGAGAAGTAGATGTTGGTGGATGTATCCCAATAAGTCGGGGTCCCGTATTTGGGGCTGACTTTATCAAAGATGCGCTCACGAACACCCGCTTCCAAAGACTCGGAATTGACTTGGGCAACGGTTTTCATTTTCTCTTCCCCGTTTGTCCGAGCCAAAAACTGAGTCACGCCATCAGCGTTCACATTGCTCAGCAGCTTTACAAATGCGTCATCAAGGGCAGTGCAGCCAAGTGCCTGTCCGAAGATGGTATTCGTTTTTGTAAAGCTGGTATTCAACATTGATGTGCCCTTCTGATGATGTATTCGGGTATTGGGATTTTGACCCATACTTTCATTGTCTGCAATCCGCACAGCCTCGCTAGATGACAGCCCTACAAACATAACGCTAATATAAAAGAAAATTCTGTGGACAATACACAAAACGGGTCTGGAACAAAATCCAGAGTCGATTGACGCATTCGAAAACTTTGTCCACAAAGCAGTCAGCACTTTAGATTCAGCTGAACACATGTACAAAAAATGCCCCTGGCCGGAAATATCGGTCAAGGGCAGGTTTTTTTAGGTTTCTGAAGGCACAAACACAACGAAATAATCGTCTTTATATCCTTGCGTCCAGCCGGGAAGCTGGTTTAGATATTCAATGCAGGGACCGCTTTGGGAACGCCTTAAAAGGATGGCATCAAAGTTGAACTGGTTCATACAGTCTTCCATGCCAGTGTCGGTGGAATAGCTCATGAATGCAAAATTCACACTTGCTTCGATGACATCGTCCGGGAACAGGTCTGCTCTGGAATCCGCAAAGCTTTTGATGCCATGATAGATGCAATACCCGCCATCATTGTAGGAGGTATAGAGCCGCTGCGGGTTGAGGTCCTGGATGTATGTGACAAGGTCAGCTGTGATGTAATCCCCTGTCTTATCGGGGTCGTTGGCCATGGAAGGTGCATAGACAGCGGATACGAGAACGAGCACGGCGGCTGCCGCGACGGTGTATTTCTTAGTGTTTCCCGTCCATGAACTGTTGGGTCTGCCGCCAGCTTTCCACATCCGGTTTTCCTGTGCGGAGATAAGAGAAGTGAGGAACCGGTAAATGAGGGGAGTCATGACGATAACCCAATAGCTGCGGATTCGGACATACATTGCGGTCATGAACAGGCAGCAGAGATACGGGGCAAATTCTGTGAGCTTTACCTTCATTCGGTAAGCTACAATCAGAAACAAGAAGGCAAGGCACAGAAACACGACTTCATTGGCAAGGTGGCTCGGCATCCACTCGGAAACATATTTCTTGGTCGTCTCATTGTTTGTCACAAAGAAATAGATATAGAGCTTGATGCCGTATGGATTCAGGAGTCCGGCCAGAATATCGGAAAGAAAGACCTGGAACAAAGCACGAAACCGTTTCTTCGAATCGCCCTTTTCGTTATAGATGTCGAAGGCGTTGATATCGGGAGCAAAGCATAAGACCAGAAACAGCAGATTGAACGCGAATAGAATCGGCAGTGCCCCACCGTGCAGGTTCGCCCAAAGAACGCTCACGACAGGAAGCAGCCAGCGGAGCTTTGTGTCAGGCTCCTCGTAGACTTTGTTCAGCAGATAAAATCCGACAGTAAAGAGTGTTAAGCCGATGTTTTGCGGTCTTCCTGCCCAGTCGAGCGGCAGCGTGACAAGGGCCAAAGCCAGGACATTCATGAAAGGGTCTTTGATTTGTCTGCCCCAGATATATTCAATGAACAGACAGTAGGCAAAGACTGTCACTGCGATGAACGCAAGCATTCCGTAGACGGGATTTGCGGAAATGCAGGAAAACGCGTAAAGAATCAGGCTGCTGAGCCATGAATGAGCGGTTTCCTGCAAATTAAGTTCCGGACCAAGCCAGGAGAAAGTATCCTGAGTGGGGATAGCCTTATTCTGCCAGATGCTTTTCCCTAGGGTAAGATGCCAGAAATAATCGCTGTCAACGACTCCTTGTCGTTCCGCCATGATGACAGCAATGGCAGTTACGATGACAGCCGCAAATAGATAGAGTGTCTTATTTGACCGTTTAGCTTTGAGTGCAAGCATAATAATTCCTCCAGTTTTTATTATTCACTGTCTTAATTGTCCGCAATTCGCAAATTTGAGCAACAAAAAGAGCTGCCCATCCGAAGATGGACAGCTCTGGATTAGACATATGCAGGTCTAAAATATTGAGTCCTATATCTTATTGCTGTCCCAAACCGCACAAGCCACCGAAGCGACGATACAGCCACCGGCGATGTGGAGCATCAGAACCGCAACATTGATGAGAGCACCGAGTGTTTCGTGGCTGAGACCGGAATCGAAGATACCGATATCAGCAATTAGGGATATCGCCATTATCACGAACGCTCCTGCTGCTGCAAAGCAGCCAATTGCGGGCTTGGAATTCTTCATCCAACCAAACGTTTCTTTGGCCTTGGATATGAACTTGAGCCCGTCCTTCTCAATGTAGAAATATCGCTCTCTCGTCGCGCAAGCCGACACATACAAGGCAGCCAGTGCAGAAGCCACGCCGAAAATGCAGAATGCGGTGGTTCCGGTCCTGACAAAAGAACCCAGGACAAGCATCAGAATGGATTCCGACGTCAGCGGAGTTACAGCTTTCAGCAGAGACTGAATCAGAATGAGAAGCAGGGTGACTCCGATTGCTTCCGCTGCGATGATGGCGGATATAGCGGAAATTCGTGCCGCAGCGTAGTCGTTGCGAATAGTATTAGATTTCATAGTTTTACACTCCTTTGATTTGTGCTCAAGCGATACCGTGAATCGTCTGAAGCAAATAAACTTTGTTAGACTTGTTGCTGAGCCAGAGCCTTTCTGCTGCCGGGTCCATCAAGCCAAACCGCTTGTGAACTGCGTGCAGAAAGCAGGCTTTGATTTCAGTGTCCGATGAGGTATACGATACGCGGGCGCACCGGATATCCATCTCGTTAAACTCGTGTTCGAAGAACAACGTCAGCAGAAGAAATTCTTCGTGGGTATCATGGACCCCATCCTGATAGAGAGAACCGTCCTCGTTCAGAATGGTTGCTTGTGTATTCTCACACATGTGCTGGCGAACCATGAGGTTCACGGCATCAGGTCCCAAACGGAAGTCCTTCTGCGTCGGGTTTTCGTAGAAGTGGTACAGGTTCGGGCAGAGATGATTCATCACATATCGAACTTGCTCCTCTTCTGTCCCCTTGTCAGCAGCATCCGCAAACCATTTGGGAAATCTTGCATAGGAATAGGAATTCTGCGGCAGGTAGAGCTTTTCGAGCAAAGCCTCGACTCTCTTCCCCGACTCAGACGGTTCATATTCGTGTTTGTCTGCTTTCTGGATAAGATACTGCGACCAATCCAGGGGTGAATCAAATCCGTGGTATTTCATAATGTTAACCTCCTTATGCGGCTGCATCGTAAGACACAACACCAGCGACCAGATACCGATTTTTGCAGCCCGTAAGTTTCTGAGCCGCAGTTTCTGCAAAGCGCAGATATGCGGTCATCAAGGTGCTGTCAGACAGTCGATAAGCGTCAATGGAAACAACAGACAAAACGACCAAGTTGCCGTGTTCATCCAGAACGGATTTCCAGCTGTTTGCCTCACAGATGCTTTGCATTTCATCAAGACACTTTGGCGCAGCCGGGATAATTGCCTTGACAAGGATTCTGGCTTTGCCATTGTAAAGTGGAACGGAACGGTCAATGCCGCCTAAAACCTTGAACATAAGAGCACCTCCAGTGTTTTGCTTTTACGCCATGTTCTGCTCGAATACAGCGTAGAAGTTGTGATAGTGTTCAAAATCATCCTTGGCCCACTCACCTGCAATGTACAGTGGTAGGTCATCGAATTCTTTGCAATCGTCGAGAGTGTACGGAACGGCATTACCGTGGCATCCGTTTTTCTTATCATCCGCAAGCATTTCATCGGCCGCTTTTTTAGCCGACGCAAGGTTCGTATACGCCTTGCCGCAAACAGCAACAGAATCAAACGTTCCGATGTTCTCGTTGGAATAATGGGACAGGATAACATAGCACTTTTTTTCACTGCTCAAGGTGTTTAGTGCCATAGTTGCGCCGTCTACATAGCCGTAGCAGTAGGCGGCATTGTAGCAAGTTCGGTCTTCGTAGCTGTTCGCCTCGCGGTTTTTAGCTTCGATAAGTTTGCGGATAGTTTCTTTGTTATCAGACATAATAAATACCTCCATAGTTGCGATGTTAAAGCGGATAAGAACAACGGTGCCCTATGACGTTCGTCCGTTCTGCGCAGCTTCGCCGAAATAGGAATCGACGACCTCCTTTGCGAATGCAAAGTAGGTTTCGCGGTCCTCTTCCGTGACCTGTTCGGCAAGAACAGGTGTGTTCAGCTTCACGCACAGACGATTGGCAAAGTTCACCTGAGCCATCAACCCTTCGTGCAGCGCTCGACGATGACGGTCAAGTCCCATGACATACTGTCGGAACTCTTCACCATCCATCGTGAAGCGTGCGTGTTGTATCTGGACTTCCTGGCTCGTCACTATGTTGACGTAGTCAACACAGGTTTTGAGCATCTCGACAACGTCTTCAACGCAGTCGTTCAGCAGTTCAGAGGCCATAAGGGCGGTGTACAGGTCGTTGACCTTGCAGCAGAGGGTGTTGTTGCGGCTATTCAGATTGATACTCATACTTCTCCCCTTAACGCGGGGTCATCGTGCGGCTCTTGGCTTTTGCCTCCACCGCAATGTGGACCCCGTAAAGGGTTTGGATTGATTTACTTGTTACAGATGCTTCCGGCTGAACCGGTCGTATAATAGGTGTTGAGAACCTCTTTGGCGAACGCAGCGTAGGCCGGGGAATTGGCAAGGGAATACATGTTGCCGGAGTTCATTTCGGTTTCAATTGCGTTTGCCACATCTCCAGCAATCGGTTCCGTGTTATATTTTTTGCACAGTCGATTGAGCGAAGCGACATTAGCAGTTGCATTCTCAAGCAGATTGATGCGGGCAGAATCGACGCTGCGATAAAAAATGCGGTAGCTTGCACCATCCATCGTGATACGAGCTTGCTGAATCATGATTTCCTGTTCTGCTAAGAACTTGGCATAGTTTGCAAGACCGTTGAGACTGTCAACGACCATAAAGGCAAGGTCGCTATCACCAGCCTTCTGCATCGCTTCGTATAGTGCTGCGACTTTCTTTGTGAGAAGAGTGTTCTGGTTATTAGGGTTAAAATTCATAAAATCGGTCCTTTCTTTTTCGTGTAAACAAAAAAAGCAGGCCCATCCGAAGATGAGTCTGCTTTCTGCTACAGGTTGTGAATAACTATGGATTTGCTGGTATCCATCGTACAAGACTGATTTTATCCAATCCGCAAGCGCGGTCAAGCGAAATCAGCCTTTGTATCCCTTGGATATTTTTTTGGCCAGATACACCTGGCCTTTGGGGGTAATCAGCGTCTTACGCGATGTATGGTAAGTGGTGCCAACATAGTACACCGTTTCCTTAACCTCGAAGATTCCCTGGTCGATGTAGCGCTGGTAAGCAACATTTGCAGAGTCAATATACTTTTCTTTGCGCAGCCACGCCATCAGACGGTTGCGGCCGATGTTGATACGGTCGTTGGCAAGACATTTTGCAAACTCGCCGAAATCTACGCTGTTCACAGATGCACTCACTGCACGGTGGAACTCGACGCTCTCCTGCTGTACGCCAATGATGTTGTCCTGATTCTTGACGGCTTCCAAAGAATTGACAAGCAAAGCCTTGGTTTTGGCGTCCGTGTTCGGGAGCCAATTATCGACAAAGACCACAGGGTCATTTACATAGCCACCGGTCTGGCGAATCCGAGGCAGAAGTTCGTCAAAGACCCAGGTCTCAAACTGCTCTGCCTCGGGCTTGTTAGAGCGGCAGATTAGACGATACACGTTGCCTTCCGAGATGAACTTGATGATGCGGGGAACGCCGTTCACATCCGCTCTGCCAGCCTTGATGCCATCGTGGCGGCAATGTATGTTCAGCTCATGGCTGGGGTTCGAGTAGCCCAACGCCGAGCAAACATCTGCGGCACAAAAATAAAATTTGTTGTCGTCCTCCATGATGCGCAATTCGCCGAACATCTCGGACAAAAAGATTTCAGGTATACGGTTGTTCATAGTATTTTTCCTCCAATAGTACCCTAACAAATCGTTAGGGCATGCCGGTTTTTTAACGATGGTATGTACGAATGGTTTTGCAAAAGTATTCGCGAAATTATTCGCTGTATGCATATTTTGCCGGAACCTCAGCCCCGCACTTGGAGCATGTGAACAAATCCTCGGCATCAGGCGCATGGGTCACTTCATCGCAGTCAGATTTGGCTTCGATAAAGTCGCCGTCCTCGTCCACCAGCCAAGTCTGGGTTACATGCGCAGTTGTGATGAATGTAGTGTTGCCGCATTTTGGGCAAGGACCGATTTTCAGATTAGCAGTCATTGTTGTTAATTCCTTCCTTTCTTGTGTTCGCGCAAACAAAAAAGGCAGACTCACCCGAAAGTGAATCTGCCTTCAATGTGCGAGACTGTGAATTGTACGAACGCAAAACGCGCCTGGTAGATGATATCTATCGTACAACTAAAAGTTTATGCCGTTCGCAAGCGGCGTCAACAAAAAAGCAAAGTCCGCCTACCGATACGGTAAACGGGCGAAAATCACAACAGTTTATACATGAAAATGCAAGTTACATCATAGGACGGTTTGCATGTTTGATAAACAAATTGTTCGTCTTGCTTTTGTAGGGACAAAAAGCCTAATCGTTTGTAGTAGTTTAACAAAGGAACTTGGTCAAGAGCAAAAATATACAAAATTTTTACACCAAGTGTTTCACGAATTTCTCTTATCTGAGGCATGATAAATCCATAGAAAATTCGTGCTCCGACCATTGTAACTTTAGGGTGACGCACTCTGTATTTGCCGTTTACAGCAAAATTCGTAAGCTCGATTCCAGAGATGACATTCGTCGATTCATTTTGCCTCAACAAGATATTTCCTGCACGAATCGAATAATATCCAACAAGTTCGCCAGTCCCTTTTTGACGAATCAAATAGGTGCGGATATTTCCGGATTCTTCATCAACGAAAGCTTGGTCTTGCAGATATCTTGTCAAGCCATAGCCTTCTGGCCTAGTAGGTTGGAAATCTTGGATAAGGGATTTGTGGTCACTTTTTTCGCCAAGATGTTCCCGATAAAATTTTGGCTCAAATCTGAGCTCCATTTGCTTCAAGTGTCCGCAAACGTGCGTCCTCTTCTGCGATTTTTTTCATAGCTTGTTCATCGGTTTCGGTAGAAGGTTCGCCATTCATGATTTGATTATAAAGACACTCAGCATCTTTACCATCGATGTATGTAACATCAGGTGAAAAAACGAGCTTTCTTTCGCCAGTAGGCGTGATGATAAAATGATATTTTTTCATTGTAAGTTCCTCGCTCATTACGGACTCTCCTTTCTTTCAAAATTTAGGAGAGCTCTTTTGTCTTTACATTTATTGTAGCACAAAAAAGTTCTCGGTTCAACAAAAAACAACATTGACACAAAGTATTTTAGCGTTGCTATATCATACGTTTTCCTCCTTTATCACAAACAAAAAAGGCAGACTCACCCGAAAGTGAATCTGCCTTCATTGTACGAGATTGTGAATTGTACGAACGCAAAACGCGCCTGGTAGATGATATCTATCGTACAACTAAAAGTTTATGCCGCTCGCAAGCAGCGTCAACAAAAAAACCACCTGCTTAACAGCAAGCGGCATCAACGCATAAAAAAACAGGCCCACCAAAGCGGTGAGTCTGCCATTGTCTGCAGAATTGTGAATACGGTCGATTAGGATGTCATCAATTATGCACTAAAGAGTATATGGCGGTTGCAAGCGAAGTCAAGACAAAAACGCGAGAAATATTAAGACTCAGATGCGATGAAATCTGGCTCACGGATTTCAGTACGTTCTTCGAAAGCAGCCTCAATCCAGGCAAGTTTTGCATCTTTGGCGTTTTTCAGTACTTTCTCTCTAAGATGACTGCACAGGTGACGGTCGCGGCGACCTGATATTTTGCAACAAGTTAGTCGTGGGGTTAGCGGGCTTTTTGACTTTCTCTGGCATGTTTTCACCTCAAATATGAGAGCTTTTGCACTAAAAAAGCCCCTTTATCCCAAACAGGACGAAGGGGCATATGTACTATTTGGTTTCCTTTTCAGCCGCGCAGCGGGCCCAGAAATCGTCGTCCATCGGGATAAACATCAGGTGGTAGCTGGTGTCAGGTTCAGAATTATCAGTGATGATAAATCCGTCCGGTACGCTTTTGATGGAAACGGCCACATCCGTTTTGTTCAAAAAGTTGCGGTAGCAGTCCATTGGAGCCTCGGGACCAGGTTTCAGCAAATAAGTGCCGATATCGCTGGTTTCACCGTTGCGGGTACATGTGATTTTATAGAGCTCTTTTGTAAACATATTAGTTCTCCTTTCAAAAGTTTCCAATGACATCGAAATCAATGTCGTAATCATCGAAAATATCAATGGTTTCAAAGTAATGGCTTTCATCAACCAGAATCAGTCGATGGCAGTCAAGTGAATACGGAATCGCTTCCTGAGCAAGTGCGGCGCATGCGGCAGCAAGGCCAAACGCCAAGAATCTTGTAATGAGAAATACCTCCTTTATTCCGGTTGAAAACTTACATCGTTGCGAAAGAAAGCCTCAACAGCGGTGCTGTAATCATCATTGTTCACCGATATACAGTACTCGCCGTGTACCCGGTAAGGGATATGCGCTTCTTTCAAAGCCGCAGCAGCTTCCTTCGTGCTATAAACGAAAAATCTGGCCATTATCGTTCCTCACAATTTACATTGCTTTTGCCAGCCGTCTCACCGTATCGCGTATCCCACTGAGCAAACTGGTCGTCTCCGGCGATAGCACGGAGACTCAGCAAGCAACTGTTGTGCGGATGACACCAGATGGTGCTGGGTGCTTCGTTTTCGAGGAAAGCGCCGCAAAACGGACAAGGCTTCTTAGGACTGATTTTGCAAGGACGCGGCATGCTTACACCTCCTCGTACTCAATGTCATACTCATCGAATGCGTCGAGAGCAGCATCGTAGAGAGAATCGTCTACCATGATGCGGTCGCCATCATCCAAATCGTAGTCGATGTCGTGAAGGTCAAGAGCATCGCATGCCCCATACAAGCTTGGCGTATAAAAACGAACCATTTTTGTCACCTCATTGTTATTGAAGATTTTTCGTGGTTTTACTACTTTTAATTCACGCTACACAAACAATATGCCAGAATTTTTTGCAACAAATTTGCATTTTCCGGCGGCTATTGAGTTTGCGTTAGTATCTTTGTATGTTGTTGCTTCCCCATCTTTGGAACCCGCTATTCCTTGCATCACATGAACTTGATTTCCGACAAGGAATACGCTGCCCGGATAGTTGCGGTTCATGTTTCTGTATGTTGGATGGTGCTCTTTTACTTTAAGATTGCAAACGTCATTAGGTTGGCGTTGGCGAAACTCTTCCAAGCTGTCAGTCGTCTGCTCAGTAGCTTTATGTCGATTTGTGGCAACCATCTTGCCATTAAACGTGTACACACGGCTCATGTTTTCGTTATTTAGTGCTCGTCTGTCGTGACGGCGGAACTGTTTGAGTTCATACGGCACACGGCTATTGATGGTTTTATCGCAAGTATCGTTAGGCAGGACAGAACAAGCAATGCAGTAAGCATCGAGCCAATGGTCTTTGCTGACACCGTGTGCTGCACGATAGTCGTAGGTGCTTTTACCATTAGTCACAAAAAAATGCTTCGGGAAAAGAGAACTCAACTCTTTTGTCAGTGCCGGAATGATTTGATTCAACACACTCAAAGCACCATATTTTTTGTTGAGTCCGGTTTTCTTTTTGGCAAGCTTCTTTTGCCATTCGGTATCCTTATGCACAAGGTCGTGGTGTTTTGTGCATAAGCCAACGATGTTCCCAATAGTATTGCTGCCGTTTTCGGATTGTGGAACCACATGATGGTAATGGGCGATGGGCTTCTTGCAAAACAAGCAGTGATGTTCTTGCATTTCAGAAACAGCTTCTTCGAGGCTTGCTTTTTGATAGAGCGGACCTTGCTGATATTGCCATTTCTGAACATTGGGGTTATCCAACCGCATAAACGCAAATTTGTTGATTTCAAGCACAACATCACTGATAGGAAGAAACTTTTGAATCTTCTTTACCAAGTTAATGTGTGTCTGCAGCAATTGGTTTGCGGTTGGCGTAAGCCAGCTTTCTGGTCTTGTGCGATTGCTAAACTTTGCTTCTTTGTTCTTGATGCCGATGCAAAGGACTTCTTTCTCACAACCCGGAAGATGGCGCTTGATAACACCAATTTTCTTTGCACGCTTGCTGACGCTGCCATTTTGAGCAGTGGCTTGCTTTACGCACTTTTTAGAAAGAGTGCCATTTGCTTTGGCTCTCCGTTGACGGCGGCATCGTCTGCCGTTGGTGCGTCTTGCACGACGGGCCTTTTTGCGTCCTTGCATCAGTTTCGGAATTTCCTTGTTACGGGTTTCCAAATGCGCAGTAAAGACTGCCGTGCCGTCCGTTTTAACAACAGCAACACCGATATTGGTTCTGCCGGGGTCAATGCCTAAGTAGAGAGGCTGCACCACATTATCCGTCTCATACAGTAACTGAATGGTAAACGGTTTCGTTTTTACAACTCGCGCCTTTTGCTCTTTAAGCAGGTGGCGGACATGCCCACCGCGAGTCGTAGGCATCAAAGGTTTACCGTCTTTGTTGAGCACATAAATAGTGGACATATACGCCACCTCCTTTACGATAAGTCTCTCCTGCCGAAGCAGGAGGTTGTGTTTCCCTTGGCTAGATGACGCCTTCGCATAGTTGTAAGCTGGGAAAACCGTACAAGTGCAGCTCGTCATCTTGATGTACAAAAGTACATCTGCCTGTGATATTGAAGGAACTTAGTGGAATGGGGTCATTCCACTAAAATTCTTCAATACCCCACCTCATGTTATTTGTACGGCTCGTCAAACGAGCTGTCTACTGTTTCTTTATGTCCGCACGAATCACAGAGCAAACAACTGCAAGCCTTGTGAGTGCGTCCGGTTGGGAGGCCGTGATTGTCCAGCTCCTTTTCTAAGAACCAGACAGGCTTGAGGGTAAAACCGCAGGAAGGACAAGGAATTAAAGGGATTGTCATATTGTGTTCTCCTTCTCACTCGTCAACTTCAACGGCATCAGTCACCTGATAGCCCTCATCACGCAAAGCACACGACAGGTTTTCGCCAAGCTGCATGGCAGTCCCAGCATCGTTGGTGTCAAGTGCCTTCTGTACTTTCTTGATGGCATCTGCGGGGGTATCAGCATCAACACAGATGGTGGTGGAAACGGTCACAATAACGTTATAGCTTTTCATAGTAATTTTTCCTTTTTGTTATTCGATAGGTTTTTTGTACTCAGTCCAGAAGAAAAGGCGCTGAGCGGGTGTCAAGCGTTCCTTTTCATTGGATTTTTTGTTCAGTTCATCGGCGAAACGGTTACAGTCAAAAGGATAAGGAACTTTGTATTTCTTCCCTTCCTTGACGACCATGACATAATGGCTGTCGCAAACCGGGAAACTGCTTCCGTCAGAGAAGGTTTCCTCGTGACCGGAGCAAAAGACGTACAGGCGAGAATAGCATTTGCCAATGGTGTCTTTTTCAGAGACTTTGATATAAGCAGCTCGAAACAACTCGTGAGGATGTTCGCAATAAAAGTCAGCGACTTCATCGTCGGAAGCGAGTTCCATGACCTTGACATCGAAATCCTCAAGGTCCTGAACCAGCAGCTGTTCCCCTGCATCACGAATAAAATTCATGATGGGATAGTAGTCGCCAGCTTCACGGCCATAGCCTTCTCCGCACGCCGCATAGCAGCGGTGCTTACGGAACAGGTGATTGTCAATCGACTTCTCATACTGCTTGAGGGCCTGATGCGTGAACGCCATACCCACAGTTTCATACGAGGAAGAAGGAAGCAGAACCGTGATGTCATCTGCTGTATCATACCCGCTTGCCGTGGAGTACATATCGACATAGTCGGCCATCGTGTCGAGACAGTGCGAATCACGAATATCGCGGATGTCTTCCCTGTCGGCATTCTTTTTGTCAACCAGTTCTTCGTACGGAATGAACGGGTCAAATCGAGGGTGCTTATTGTATTCCTGAATCGATTCTTCGTCGTCAAGGCCCAGGTTCTCTTTGACCAAATCTGTCACCGAGTCATAAGTCGTGCCCTCGAACAAGAACTGCGCACCATCGAGGTCATAGTCCGAATCGCAAGCTTCACGTAAGGATGCGCTGTGCTCAGATTCTTCTTGTTGCTGCAAAAGATGAATGGGTGTTTTGGTTCCGAAATTGTCAACGGAGCCTGGGAACTGTAGAGCTGCATACTGTTTGAGGTAGTAGCTGCTGGTGTCATTGACCAGAACGGATTGGTTTGTTTTGTTAGACATAGATAATACACTCCTTAAAATTTAATATAAAAAGCGGGCTTCCTGAATAACAAGAAGTCCGCTCTTCAACGAAATTGTGAATAGTACTTGCACAAAAGACTTTGTCAAAGACAAATGATACCTATCGTACAGGTATTATTATCGCCGATTCGCACGTATCAGCAAGGTGCATTTGTGCCAAAGTTTTGACGTTCTGGACAGTACCCATGGCGTCAGTCCTCGATAGCGATGGGAGGCGTTTTGTCGAGTAGCGTGTCAATGTTCCAGCCGCAGAGGGTTAGGAGCACTTCGGACGCGGGACTCTGATTCCGAATGTCGTTTGCCAAGTGAAAACCGATGTGTGCATATGAATCGTCATCGTTCGCGATTTCACGCTTCACGGTTTCGGCAAAGTTTTCAGCCAGTTCTGTGTTGTCAGCGATGACATTCATAGCCTCGTTGGCAACGCGGTCTTTGACTACGAAAACTCCATTGGCAGAATAGTCACACTTCGGGCAAGCGGGCTTAGCTCTTACGCCGCTGGAAACGGAGATAAGTTTGCAGCCACACTGCGGGCAGGTGAAAAAGTACGGATGATTAGTAGGTAAAGTCATGATACATTCTCCTTTTTCTCAAATGATTTGCAGCGTGTTTTTGTCGATGCTCCGGCAGCCGCAGGAGCAGGGGTAAGTGTGGTGTCCATCTGGCCATTTGACGCAGATGCGCCAACCCAAGCACCCTTCCATTCGGCAGCGGTAGGAATGACGATTGACAATCTTGCCAACCATCTTGTCGTCACGCGAGAGCATGACAGTTTCTTTGTTATCCATCAGTTTTCTCCTTTGCAAAAATGCAAAAAAATCATGCACAGGCAGCATTGGGGCCTGTGCGGGGTAATGATTCCCAGGGAACGATTGCTCCCTGCCGGTTAAATGTATTTGAGCTTTTGCCCACAAACGGGACAACGCTCATAATGCGGGTTCTGATAGTAGCCATCATTGCAGTTCCCGCCTAAGTCCGCATCGCAATGTGGGCAGAGGTTCGGAGACCAGTTCTTCGAGATGGGCTGCTTTGGGATTTGCAGTTCACAAGCCTCGATGGCTATACGCAGAGGTTTGCTGCCTCTTTCCCCCATCAAGCCGCCGTTCAGCAGCCTGGTGAGGTAGTTCACGGTATTTTGGTATTCGGTTTCAGTCGTCATTGGCCATCACCATCCTTGCGTCGCGTTTGGCCACGGAATAAAATTGTTCGAGTTGCCATATAAATACTTCCTTTCTACGCAAAAAGGCGGGCCTCCCGATTTCTCAGGAAGTCCGCCATGAAGCGCAATTATGAATTTTGTACGAGCGCAAATAACGCCCTTTTGTAGATGGTATCTATCGTACATATACCATTATCTCTGATTCGCACATGCTGACAAGTGGGCGAAAAATAAAATGCCTTGTTGTCAAATTTTCACGCCCTTTTCAGCCAATGCCTGCAATTCTGCGTTTTCCTTTTCGATTTGCTCTTTTAGTTCTCGAATTTTGGCATCATAGGGTCCACGATTTTCAAGCGCGTTGTAAATTATATTTGCGGTCTCTCTGTCCATCCGAGACATATCAGGCTCACGATAGTATCTTTTTTTGCCGTTCGGCAGCACAATATACTGAAATTCTTCCACGCTAGTCACTTCACTTCGAGATTTTACATTCATATCAGCTATATCTTTCATCCTAGCTGCTTCGCACGATTCAGCAACAAAAAAGCCGCCCGCCCGAAGGCGAACGGCAGAAGATGTTATTGGGCTAGTCTAAGAAGTTGGTTAAGCCAAGTGGGTCGATACGTTCCAACAGGTAAAAGCTGCCCGTTGCGATATTCCGCTACGAGTGCAAATCCGTTGTCATTGTCAAAAAACTTGGCTTCGTCGCAGTACGGCAAAATCTTGAGTACATCCTCAAAACGGTGAGAAAAGCGGGCGTTAACATCTTTAGCGGGAATATCGTGTCCCCCACGCTCTACACGGTTCCGGATTCGCCGAATGCTTTCTTCGGCGGTATCAAGACCGACATAGTACAGACGAATATAATACCCAGCTTCTTTTGCGCGTTTGCAAAGGCGTTTTGGGTATCCACCGGAAAGGGTTGTCTCCTGCGTAAAATTCACGCCGTCTTTCAGAGCATGCTCGATGCGTTCGACAGCAAGTTTGCCACCCTCATATTCATCGCCACCACACTGAGCAGTCAGCTTGTCGGGGTCTACCACGATGCCAAAATCGTTGCGCTCAGAGCGCAACGAACCTGTTAAGCTGGATTTACCTGCGCCGTTTACGCCACCAATCAGAGTATAAATTTTCATGGTATCACCTCATTTCTACTATACCACATTTTGCGACAAACAGCAAATTGCACGATTAAACAGGCTTCACATCAGCAAATGCCCGTCATCCGGTTTGCCGAGCCAGTCACACCAGCTCATGTTGTCGGAAGGAAAGTCTTTCGCACCACTATGAACATCGTTCAGGAAAATGGCGAGGCGCAGCTTGTCGAGCTTGCGAATCGCATCGAGGCGGGTTTCGGCCACAGAATTCTCGTCCGTAACGTCCGCCCCAACCTTTTTCCGAATTGCCCTTTCAGCTCCTTCAAAAGTTGAAAAGCGCTCACGCTCCATCGAAAGTTCTTCGGTCTCAAACTGTGCTTCCGCAATGAGTGCCCAGCGTTCGCTCTCACAGTTGGCAGAGTCCAGCAAGCCGGAATAAGCCTCAAGCAGTTGGTCGTAGTCATCTGGGTCAAGCTCGGTCGGGTCAACTTCACCGTGAACAGCAAAATAAGTGCCATTCGGAGCTTCGAAAATGTCGTACAGCTCGTATCGAGTTCCGCCAACCTGACGCCGCCACTGACATGTATCAGGGTCAGTACAAACCCAGGTCTTGGCTTCCAGCTCTGCTTGTTTCAGGTCGTCCGCTAAATCAGAGAGAGCTGCGGAAACTTTTTTGTTTTCCTCCATAGTCTCGGAAAGACTGATGGTGTTTCCCGCCGCCGCAGCAGCTCTAAATATAAACATGGCAAAGCTGTCACTACGGTACTTTTCAGCCATAGCCGATACTTCCTCAGAAAGATGATTCTGAGAAAGACGAAAGGATTCTTTCGGGGTATGACCCGCTGGGTATTTGAGGGTTACTCCATCACCATGAGCATCATGTTCAATCTCAAAGCCGTGCTTTTTGCAGATTTCATCAAATTGAATGTAGTACATAATTACTTCTCCTTTTTCGTTTTGTGATTTTAGATTTTGTTCAGTTCGGTATATAGCGCCGATAAAGAATCAATAAAGCTCTTACCCGCAGCCATACATTCTTCAACCGAGTATTCTTCATGGAAGATTTTATGGACGCTTTTGGCATAAGTGCTCAGATTGCGGGACAAGAAAGTTTTTGCTTCGGCGATATCCTCTACAAAGTTTTTATGACTTGCCGGGAAACTGTAAGCAAAGCCTTGTTCGATTTGCCTGCAAAGGATAATAGGGTCAGAACCATTGTCGGATACAGTCCATCCGTACTTGCTGCAATTTTTTTTGAATCGTTCGCAAAGCATCAAGGCTCACCTCGCGTGAATCCTCCCATGACTAAAGTCGCGGGCTTCCCGCCCCTTTTAGGGGAAGCGGCGTTCTAACATAAGATACGGTAATCTCTCAGCCAAGGTATCTGGATGGATACCTCTACCGCAAGAAAACTAATGACTCAGTTAGCATCTGTACATCTTACGCTGCTTGTGCCGTAAGTTTTTGATACTCAGGGTACAAGACTTTAAGCGTGGCAAGTGTAACTTGGATTCTACGCTCAGCTTCCGGAACTTTAGCCGAAAGCTGAGACCTCACCATCACTGGCAAGGGTTTTAGCAACTCTCTGACAAAGTAGCGAGCGCCAATATTGTAGCTCGCACTAAGGTCACAGTTGTATCGTTTGCCACTTGCAAAAGCTGCAAGGGCGTGGTTGGTTTCATCACGCTTGAGAGAACCACTGCCATCAAAGGCAAGTTTGCTTGTCCCCCAAGCGCAGATACGTGAAATACGGATGCCGCAACGGTGCGCTTTATGTTCCACATAATCCTGTATGGAATTACGTTTCCACATCGATAACCGCTGTGCTTTACTGCCGCCATGCTTTTTGCCTGCAAATGATAAATGCTCAAAAACAATTACATCAACAGAATAAAGCACCGCAAATTCGGTAATAGCAGCAGCAACCTTTTTCGCTATATCTTCATTTAAGGCTTTAGCGTAACGCCATATGGCAGCAACGCTCTTTGGACCATGTTCTCTTTGCTTACGCTTAATACGGTTAAGCACATGATACAGATGGTCTTTTTCACTTGCAAAATTGATAAACTTTCTTGCAATGACAGTTCCATCGACAGTCACGATGCTGCACACAGCGTCGGTATTGAGGCCAAGGTCAACAGCGCAGATACGCCTATCCTGAATTTCAGTATCAGAGAGCTTCACCTCTTCTTCGAAAGCGAAGCGTAGGAAATACTTTCCGTACTTCTTTTCGAGAGTGGGAGCACTCTTTTGGCAATGCGACCAGTATTTCGTGATGTACTTCACATCGGTAGCACGCATTGCAATAGGAACCCAAACCCAGTCATTTTTGCTATACAGCTTTAAGTAGCACTGGTTAGGTTCATTGCTTTCAGTAAACATAACGGTTTTATAGAAAGTCGGGAAACAAAACCTATCGCATTGTAGCTTCGGCTCATTGCCAACCTTACCGTTAGCTTCCCAGTTCTTGTAGTTGCTGCGGTAACTGCTTACGGAGCCCAATGCCGCTTGAATAGCAGCTCTGCGCAAGTAGCTGGGGAACTTATAGAATTTGGCATCAAAATCATACTTTGCTACATTGTATTTTGTTGTATGTACCAGCTTTTCAGCAAGGTTGAATTTGGCTTTTGCCTTATCAACTGATTGGATTGCCAGCCATTCTTTATTAAAGCAATCAATCAAGAAAGAAACGGCTTCACGATACAATTTTATAGTATCATCGAACATCCGCTGCTTTTTGATTTCTACTGCATAGCTTGAAGTTACTTTCATCGTGAAGCCTCCTTTCCATTAGATTTGACTCCTTCTATGTTTTCGAGCAGCCTAACTCACGACTAAAGTCACGAGAATGCGGCGACTTATTTTTCAATCAGCTCGGCCGCAGTCGCTTCATCGTAAAATTCCAGAAGCTCGCGGCCAGGTGTGTACCCATCAGTGCCATCGCTGTAGGTGTAGTCGATAAAACCATGAGCATTGCGCTTCACGAGTTTCTCGAACGCCTCTTTGATGGTCAGCTTGCCGTCATTGACAGCGCCAGTCACCATGTCGTTGAGCTTGCCGCTCATGACGATGCCGACTGGGTCGGGATACATCATGCAGTGTGCATAGCTGCGAAAATCCGCAGCGCTGACAAAATAATTCTCGTCCACTTCACAGAGGACCGGTTTTTTAAGTTTTACCATTTTCATTACTCCTTTTTTGTTTGCAAAATAAAAAGCAGGCTCACCGAGATGGCGAGTCTGCTGATTGTCTTGCAGAATTGTAAATTGTACGCATTTCGGCCATAGGGCTGTTATCTATCGTACAATTACAATTTTAGTGAAATCGCACGTTTGAGCAAGCCTATTTGTCAGACCTTTTCAACCTCATCCGCGCCGTAGACCACATTCAGGCGTGAACCGTTGTCCCAGTGCATGAGGAGGCTGCCTGTATCATCAACACCAACAACCGTACCTTCTGTGCCAAGAGGCGGTGCCTGAATGTCATCCATTTTGGTTAGCCGAACCCGCGTTCCAACAGGATATTCCTTGCGAATTGCTTCAACAATTTCGATGTTCGGGAACATAGTATTCCTCCTCAATTTTCTTTGGTGTTCGTTAGCTTCTGGATGGTACTCCAAATGCGGTCTGCGATGTTTTCGGCGGCATCGAATCGAGTGACAGATTCACCTTTCCAGGTCCCGCCATTGCCGTTGATGCCGTTGCGGAGCTTAATGCATCTGCCGCGATTGGCTTTCCACTCATGCAGGTTCACCGAGTAATCGTCCAGCAATACAAAAGAATTGTCGATGCACGGTGTCTTCAAGCGGTTTGCAGCAGCTCTGGCTTTGCTGCTGCCGCACGCAACGAAGATGCGGTGTTCGGAATCAATTTCCGGAAGATAAGCGTCGAGCCAGGCGTTCTTTTCATGAACTGCATATGGGTTTTCCGGCATATAGGCGGAAAGTGCATACACATCAAGTTCTGGTTTTGTGTTGCAAAGAATCTTCACGGCGTCCAAAACCGTCTGATAGGGCGGCAAATCTCTGAAATACCCCGGCTGAAGCAGGTCCTCAAAGCAGGCCGCCTGCTTCCAGACGGCGAGAGTGCCATCCATATCGACGAATAAACGTGCCTTCATATCATTTGTAGGACTCATAATTTTCCTCCTTTTTAGATGTGCAAACAAAAAAAGACAGGCTCACCAAGACGGTGAGTCTGCCATTTATTTGCAGAATTGTGAATTGTACGACCAAATTGGCATAGGATGGTATCTATCGTACAATACCTATTTTATGCAGCTCGCACGTTCCTGCAAGTGGAACACACAAGAAAAGCCGTCCACCCGAAGGTAGACGGCTTAATGCTATTGGTTAGTTAAGGTGCGGCTTTGTCATCACATGAACGCGATATGTCGTACCGGTGGTTTCATCCTCTAGTTCCCAACAACCGGTGAAGACATCACAGGGCTCGGTAAGCGCGACCTCTTTCCCTTCGCGGTCATAGAGGATGGCTTCGGTGAAAGAATCATCCTCCGTGCCGCAGCAGCGAATATCCATGCTGAAACCATCCGGGAATACAGCCGTCTCACTCAACGATGCGCCCATCCCCTGCAGCTCTTTGCCGCGAAGATACTTTTCAATGGTTCTGGCACGTTTCTCGCTGATGTAAACGGTCTTTTCCAGAACGTGGGGTTCAGGAAGGACATTGACAATCACATGATATTCTGCACCCTTGTACGGCAGAACGTAATGGTTGCAGAATTCATACATGCGGCCGGAATAAGCCAGGACTTCTTCAGAGGAATTCTTGTGAAGGACAGCCTCATTGTATACTTTGCCGTCATCATCACACTTCCAGGTAATGGTCATGTCGATGTCGTCCGGGAAAAAGCCACTGACAGAGATGAAGCTGTTTTTATCAAAATTTGCGCCATAGTGAAAACCGGCAATGATTCCGTCATATTCCTCCTTGTCGAGAGAAGAATGCTGAACGTATACCCGCTCAAAACCTTTACTCAGTTCATACGCGTGAGCGACATATAGGATGGTGTCCGCCAAGTCTTCGATGCTTCCAGCGGTCATAGCATCTTGCGTGCGGCGAGCCCAGAGGTCCATACCGTTCTCGATGATGCTGCACTCGTAGACATAATGAAGTTTCGGGAAGGTTGTGCCGACAAGCTGCATACGCAGAACAGGTTTGTTGCCTTCAGGGTAGATGTCGTCAATCGGGAAGTTCAGAGGCTCGAAGCCTACATCGTCGGGAGCATCACCAGAACCGGTCCAACGGCAGGAATTCTGTTCTGCAATGAACTCCTGTGCCATCCGGTTGGCAACGGGTTCCGTCAAGCCTTCCCATTCCTTAACATCGAGCTTCTCTTCCAGCGTTTTCACGCCTTTTGCGACGGAAGTGAGGAAGTCGTCACCAAAATTTTCCTGGTTGTGGTTCGACTCTTCGATAAGCTGGTCGAGCAGCCCGGCGTCGTACAGATACTTCTTGGCAAGTTCTGCCGATACCTCTGCCGAGCCGGGGATGTTGATAGCGGTTTTGAGGTATTCCTTAACGGCTGCTTTGTCCTGCTCATACTGATAGAAGTCGGCAAGCTGTTCCATTTCGTCAAGCGTTATGACGAGGACATTATGGGGCTGGTTGCTGGTTCCGTTGAGAATTACGGAATCGTCTTTGTAGCTGATAAACATTGATATACACTCCTTTTGTAGTTGCACAAACAAAAAAGGCAGGCCCACCAATTCGGTGAGTCCGCTCCTTGTTTGCAGAATTGTGAATTGTACGAACGCAAAAAAACGCGCCAAGTAGATGGTATCTATCGTACAACTTTTATTTTAGGCGAATCGCATATTTTGGCAACAAAAAAAGAGCCCCGCATTTCTGCAGGACTCCAGTGGAACGAATCGTGTGTCAGCACAGGTCAGGAGGCAAATGCTGCCTGTGGGGTGGTGTGGTCAGACGCGGCCGAGGCTCTTGCACCCAATGATGCGTCCTTCCGCGTCGCGGATAGACTCATTGGGGATGAAGACGTCGGTACGCTCCTTGCACCGTGCGGCGACCATGCTGCTCACGATGAGCAGAGTGTCGTCACGCTGGTCGGGGAGCCCCTGCACCTCGCCGTAGGCCGTGGTGGTCAGCGGGATTTTAGTCCCGTTGAAATCCAGCGAACCGACATCGACGGTTTCCGAGGAAACACGAGCGACTACGCCGGAAGGCTCGAAGGTAATGCCTGCTACGGTGACGGAGTGAGGGGTTAAGTTTATGATTTTCACAATTGTCCTCCTTGTCTGCAAATAAAAGCAGACACGCCAAAAAGACGCGCCTGCTCAAATGCAGAATGTTAATAAAATTAAGTAAATGGTATCTGTCGTATGCTTTCATCATACTCTGCTCGCATACGGTTGCAAGTCTTTTGAGAAATCAGTCTTTTTCAAAGTAAGGATTCTCCCAAAGAACCTTGCGACCGCTTTCGACGCGAGAAATCATCTTGATGGGGATGCTGTAGCCAACTTTGGGGAAGATGCTGTTCACAAATTTTTGGACTTCATTTCGAGTTTTGATGGGAGAAATCGGGAAAACGCTGATTTGTTTATCCGTTACTGCTTGGTACAACTTCAAGCTGGACACAGAGTACTGAACACTGAGCTGCTTGCCGTTCCCTTCGAGAATAAGCCGCACATTCTTGCAGCCGGAAACAGCATCCAGAAGCTTCTTGTATTCACTTTCCCAGCAATTCGGGTTGGACTCAAACTGCTTGATGTACTGCTCGACAAGACGCTGCACAGCAATCAATTCTTTGCCGCTTCCGGAACTGAAATTAAGCCCGTCATACAGCTCTGTCCGTTTGTCGAGCTCTGCCACAACGTTCTCAGCCCAATGGGTCGGATTAGCAAGGAACTCAACTGTCAGAGTGTCGTCGAAGCGCTTGAAGTATCTAGAAAACGTTTCTTTCATTTTCCCTTCTTCTTCGGCGTAGACATACTTGTCAACGGCCTTCACATAGGCCAGCTTGTTGCGGTCCGGGTCCTCAAGATATTCAGGTTCGAGCACCGTGGTTTTCTCCAGATACTCGTAAAGAGATTTGGCCATCTCGGTGCGAGCCGAATGGAAAGACCCGTCCTCGGTGCTGACGCTGCCTCCGAACAATGTCCGGAATTGGTAGCTTTCGTTGTATGTGTCCTTGCAGTCCACGAGATAAGCCATGAACTCAAGGTTGCCGCTTGCAGAAAAGCGGTGAGCGTTCAAGGCGAGGTCATAGGTGCTGTACATGTTCCCAAAGATGGCGTCAACATGATGCTCACCGCCATCGGAAAGGGGGACGCGGACAAAACGGTAGAAATTCGAGCCGTGGTACTTATCGAGAACGTTACCGTCCAGAACGGAAATAGCAGGATTAGAAAGAAAAGAACGGAACGCTTTTTCATCAATAGTTTCGAGATACATAGTTTTACTCTCCTTATTTGTTATTTTTGGTTAGGTGGGGAAATTTATGCGTCGTACTCATCGAGTTGCTTTTCAGTGACAGCGCTTTGACGTTTCAGATAGTTGTTGGTCGTAGGCTCGACATGAGTTAACGATTTATCTACCCAAAGCACACGCTTCGAATCATCGTTGTCATTGCGAAAGCCGTCTGCAATGGTAGCAATATAATCATCAGATTCCTTTGCATCGTCACCACCGTACAGAAATCCTTTAACCATATCGTTGGTTTCATTCGGCAGTTCCAGACGGAACCAGGAACCGGTGCGGCCAGTATTGCTGTTTTTGCTGGTGAGCCAGATGCCGGAGTAGGAATCTTTTGTTTCCTCGCCAAGCATAAAGTCAGCGCTGATGCTGTCCGATTCAAGGTCCGTAGAAACAGAGAGAGCAGAAGGCTTGGTGGCGTAGGGCCAGAAAGCCTCGATAACTTTCTCAATCGGAATAGTAATTGGCACGGATTTGCCATCAATTTGGCCTGTGATTGTCATTTTCATGAAAATACACTCCTTTTGTTGTTATAACGCAAAAAGAGCGGGCCTCCCGGTGTGGGAAGTCCGCTCTTCATGCGAAATTGTGAATTGTACGAAAGGCAAAATGCCCTTTCGATTATTGGTATCTATCGTACAATTTCTATGATATGCCGTTCGCAAGGTGCGTCAAGTTTTATTCGTCAGCAATACCCATATAAAGATGGTAGGTGGCGTTTGCCGTCTGGCAAACCCAATGGTTGTAGAACGAATCACTAGGCTCAGACGTGACGATATCTTCATCCTCACGATAAATAGCTGCCTCACACCAGGAAGGCCCATTATGGCGCGGGATACAGCGGACATCCATGTGCATACCATCGGCGAAGATAACGGATTCGAACTCAATCTCATCCTGCTCTTTGCCGTCATCGGTATACTGCTTGATTTCGTTCATTCGTTTCTGGCTGATGGTAAGGCACTTGACGAAAACCTTGCGGAAATTCGTGAGGTTTTCGTATGTCATGCACACGCGCATGATAGCGCCAGTTAAGGCATCGACAGAACCGGGGTCATTGCAAATCGCAGTCTTGTCGAAGCAGCCAATGCCGTGTCCCGTCCAGAATCCGCCTTCATACAGATGGACGGACGCCGCATAGCAAAGACAGCCATCGGGCTTACAAAGCTGAATTTCGAGCGTGCAGCCATCGTATGTCTCATCGATTTTGCGCTTGTACACATCAAATTTGACATCGTCAGGGACTTCCCCGCTACCATCCCAATGATAGGGATTACAGCGAATGAGGAAGAGCTCTGCGATTCCTTTTGCATAGATTTCGGTCATTCCGACTGCTTGCTTGAACATAGGACTCATAATGCTTTCCCTTTCTCTTCTTTCAGCAATTCGCGTGCATGGTCAAGTACTTCCTTTGCAACAGGCTTACCGCCTTGATTCAGAGCGAGGAAAATCTCCAAAACCTCTGTACGAGTCACGTTCTGGTCAATCTCAGCAACGCCGATGGGAGCATCCATAAACCAGTTTTTGTCCTGTGCGGAAAGGTCATTGTAGTATACGCCTTTGTACGGAAAACGGTTCTCGTAGAAAGCGAGCAGTGTCAACATACGCTGTTTGCCATCGACGATTTCATAGTAGTTGCCATCGTCGCTTGTGCGAGTGAATGGCAGCTGCTTAAAGACGAACCGACCAATCTCACGTCCTGCGAAAATGCTGTCCAGTAGCTTTTCCCTGTCCTCATCATCCCAAATCGAACCACGCTGATAATCAGGGTTGAAATCAACGCCGAACAGGTAATGGAAGCTGAGCAGAGAATACATACTACGGTTCGAATAGTGCAGACGAGACAGCGCTGAGTTGCGTTTTGCAAACTGCGTATTTTTGCCATCATCCAGAGGGCGAACGCTTGTCCAAGCCCAGCAGGAGTATTCGATGTGGTTCGGAGTAGTGGCGCGAATGAGATACATTGCGCCATCATCCAGAACTTCTTCGACAACACAGTTAGGAAGATGCCCGACCTGTACCATGTCGCCTACAGCAAAACGGTATGTGAGTGTGCCGGAATTTTTTGCTGCGTTGCAGGCTTTCTCGTAAGAGTAGCCTTCCTTTGCACGTTCCTGTGGTGTCTTTTCTTGAATGATTTTCTTGGTACGAGTTTTAGTCATTGTTATCCACCTCAACCAATCTGATGAACACCGAACAAAACAGCAGGAAGAAGCTGTTCATACGGGGTGTATTGGGCATAATCAAAAATTTGTGCCTCATCGCCGATGATGTATCCGCCAGGGCAAGATTCGCCATCTTCATTGGAACCGCCGTTGTTTTTTAGGCCACGGCTCGTGAGCTCATTGAGGTAATCTTCATGCATGGCATTGTAGGCTTCTCCTGGGGTAGAATACTGCTTCGAATTTACTTTTGTGTAAAGATGACCCTCGTCATCGGTGAAAGTCTTTGTGATGATAAACATAATTTACACTCCTTTTTTGTAAATACGCAAAAAAGCGGGCCTCCCGATTGGGAAGTCCGCTTTCAAGCGAAATGTGAATTGTACGAAAGGCAGGATGCCTCTTCGATGGTTGGTATCTATCGTACAGTTTCATCATACGCCGTTCGCACATTATCGCAAGTGAAAAGAAAAAAGCCGTCCACCAAGAGGCAGACGGCTCAATGCTATCAGTTGATTTCCGTAGGATTCGGCAACGTGCGGTCATCCGCATCATAGCACAGGTTCCAGATGATTTCCCAGAAACTGACGAAATTGTCATTGTACAGGAAACGAGGTTCATTTCCAGTGGTTTCGCGCACTACCTGTTCGATAGCATCCCAGGGCACGCCATGCTCAAAAGTGAAGCCAAATGCACCGCAGCAATAATCAGCTTTGCCGATTTCGCCGCAAAACGCTACCTGGTCGCCTACCAGAATTGGATTGCCGTTTTCGTCTTCAAATCCAGTGTTGAAACCTTCTCTTGTCATGTCAATTAACATTTTTAACACACTCCTTTTTTGTTAATGTTGTTTCAGCTCAAACACAAGCCGAATCGTACAATAACTGAGACCAGCGAGACACTTTTCAGCGTCGCCATAACGATTCACATAATAGAAAGCTCCAAGGAAGTTTGTGCTGCACGATGTAGCAAGCCAATATGGTACAGGAATGATGTCGAGAAGACTGTTCCCTTCACTTTTAAGGATTCGATTTTTCTGGTGCATCATGCAGTTCCATCGTTTACTCGGAAAGCCAGCCTGATATTTTCCGAAAATTTCGTTGTACGTGGGGATACGCAGGTAATCACCACAGGCAAATGGTATCAGCTCATTACGGATATCCTTTGGAAACAGGTCGATAACTGTACTATTCAGATATTTTCGCAAATCGCTGAAAATGTATCCGTCAGTGTTCGTCACATCGTCATTCATGGCATGACATACACTTCCGGACACGCTGAGAGGATGGTTTGTACAAAACAACATGCCGCCATCTTTCCTACAAACAGCTTTTGCAGAAATGCGGTCTTGACTTGTCAGCTCAAAAGAAATCTCATCGCCCAATTTGTATGGAACAAAATCATGGTATTGCTTTGCAAGAGAAATCCCTTTTGATAAATTTAATTCGTTGCGGGTTACGGTAAAACTCATTTTGCATTCTCCTCGACGGCCGCGCTTTGGCTAATGAGATTGCATACCGTATCGGAGTACGCAGTCTCGTTGAACTTCTTGCGGATACCAGAAAGATTGTTCACGACAGGCTGCCCATCCTCGAAGAACGGAACAAAAACGCCAAACTCCGGGCCTTCCGGGTCGGTATGGATGCCCAGGATGACTTCACAGTTCGGGTCAATTTCTTTGAGTTCTGCAGCCAGCCGGTTGCCAAAACCTTTAAGGTTCAAGGCAAACTGTTTGGTAGCGTCCAGCGCCTTCTGGTTTTCTTCATCAATCTTGAGTACATCCGCAACGAACCGGCACGGATACAAAGCCATCAAAAGAATGCCGCTTTTGTTGCAGATAGTGACTGCGTACTCGTTTGTCTCATTACGCTCGCACTCCAGGTGCTCAAAGATATTTTTGATTTTCGGCGGCAGCTCGTCCTCCGTGTGTAGAACAATACCAACGTCGCCGGGAAGATTCACTTCCCCGCAAGAATTGCACCAGTAAAACATGGTATCATTGTTGTCTTCATCGTAGAGCTTGGACAGGTCAATGACATTGGTTTTGTCAAACAGATATTTTTTGTTCATGATTTTACGCTCCTTTTGATTTTAATGAAAAAAGCAGACTCACCCGAAGATGAATCTGCCTTTTGTCTACAGAATTGTGAATAGCGCGAAAGAAAACCGTCGAGGTTTGATGGTATCTATCGAACAATTGTAATTATATAGGTTTCGCACAAATGTGCAATGGTGTTTAGCCAAGCATCGTCACATCACCATCAACGTACCAGATGTACTGCTTCCAGTTAGAAGCGGTCGCACCAGGGATGAGTTTCAGCGCAGAAGCTGGAGGCACGCGACTCGGCTCAAATGACATCTCGCAATGCTTTTCCAGGCCGTATTTCCGCAGAACGATACTCGGCATCACTCTGCCAAGCTCGTACCACTTGCGAGGCGGGATACGGCTGCAATGTTCGCGGTGAATTTCAGCGTATTCCTGCTGAAATTTGTGAATGGCCCGAAGCAGCTGACACATCGGGCAGGTATTAGGGATGCCAGGGTCCTTGTAGCGGTATACTACAAGACGATATTTATCGTGTTTCTTGGTGGTCAGAACGACACCAAAATAGTTTTTTGCCATGATATCCTCCTCGTTTTAGTAGTTAGTACCATACTCCAGGGCATAATCCGGACGCTGATATTCGACGACCGGCTTTTCCCAAGAGCAGATGGGTTCAGTATTGGCGCTCGGAAAATGAGAGCTGATTCCGTTGGTGGCAAGCAAAGCTGCCGTGCAATCCGCAATCTGTGCAAGAAGCTCAGGATTCCATCCAAAGGTGTCATCTCCGGTCAGCTGCTTGCACAGGACTTGTGCCGCTCGAAGAATTTCAGTGTCTTTGGATTCCTGCTGAATAGGTTCCGGTGCAGCAATTGTGACATTTCGTGCAATGACGTTTTTGGGCAATGGCTCATCGACCCATTTTCCCTCGTAAATCTCACGGGCATAGAAACCGTCTTTGTCGAATTCGTCAAGGCGAACCCAATGGTCGGCTTCCCAGGTCCTTTGAGCGATTCCGTCTGGATTGATAGTAACCATCACACGTTCATCGTGTGCGTTGTTTCCCCAATGGGTTTCAGAGTCATTGCCAAACTCCTGAATGAGAAGTTTCCTGGCAAGTTCTCCATCGGTCAATGCAGCCAATTCTTTGATTCGTTTTGTGTTCATATTTTTTCTCCTTTTTCTGTAAACAAAAAAGGCAGGCCCATCGTGGTGATGAGTCTGCCTAGTTGTATCAGTTTGTGAATTGTACGAGCGCTGAAATGCGCAGATGCTATCTATCGTACATTCACAATTTTACCGGCATCGCAAGCAGCGTCAAGCTGTAGCAGCGGCGTCAGCAGTTGCTTTTTTGGCTTCCGTGTACGCTTCGCAAGCCGCGTGATATTCACTCAGCTTAATCTGCGTAACGGTGTCTGGAACCTTGGTGCTGCGAGTTGCATATTCGCAGGAATAATATCCGTAGATATTTCCCTGCTCATCATCCCACAGCTCCGTAGTGATGCGGCCGGAGCCATAGAAGTTGGCCCACCAGAACTGATTGGCAAGGAACTTCTTGCCGTTCACGTTCTTACAGACCTCATCTTCCCACAGGCAGTTCATGGGCGAACGCTGTTTGAAGATGACAAAACCGTAAGGGTCACGGCGTTTCATGACCTGAGATTCGTATTTGGCGAGCAGCTCTGGTGTCAATTCGACCGTCAACCGGTCATTCAAGACATACGAGAATTTCTCACCGGGAAAATATTTGTCGAAGAATTGCTTCGCGATTTCAACGAAGTGCGCTTTTTCCTCTTTTGTCGAAAAATAATTCTTGTAGAAAGTGGTGCCGGGATTCACCTTAAATGCCATTTCAACCATTGTTGTTACTCCTTTTCCATTTGGATAGTCCAGCCGTTCACATCGGAATAAACCGCATAGAGCAGCGTTGCGAAATTGTAGCCTCCGTCATACAGCGTATAGCGAAGGGAGATGTTCAGCGCAAGAGTCCGTTCCTTGACGACGCCATCGCAATCGAGATAGCTGAGCGTCTTTGTCAGATTGGTAAACCATGCTTCACGTTTTTCATTGAACTTATCTTCATCGTATTCCACGATTTCCTTGAAACACGAATCGAACGTGACGAGCTTGACTGACGAGAAGACATCAGCCATCATTCCGCACTTTTCAATCAGTTCATCAGGCCATTCGACCTTGATGATTGCTGCGCCGTTGTCTTTCAGCTCTTTGTGAGGGCTGAGCGAAACGTTATAGCGCTCACTGAGGAAGGTGAACAGCCAGGACCAATCGATGACTTTCAGGAAGCTGGCAGCTTCCTTGGCGTCCATGAAAATTTTGATTTCTTTGCGTGCCATAGTTTTATCTCCTTATTGTTATGGGGTATTTATTATTTTTGGTGGGATTCCTTACGAAAATTGGTGGTCTACTAATTTATGTAAATACAATCCCTTCGTTTTGACAACAAACTTACATTTACCAGATGAATACGAGTTGCCATTTGTGTCGTAATATCCATCATCAACCGGGAAAATTGACAGGCGCAACAAACATCCATATGCCTGTGATACATACAAAATTAAGTGATTATATTCAAACCACCAAATTTCGAAATACCGTTATGCTGCACCATATTTGGCCCACGCCTCTTTAACACTCATTTGATAAACCGCCTTAAACTGTTCTTTGAAATACGCATTGAACAATTCCCGGTGGTGAGGGCTCATGATGACTTCAAGAGTAAAGTCGGGGTCGTCAGTAGAACTGTTGCAGTAAGATACATAGGCATGAATGGTATCGTCCGGATGCCAGTCAATGTACATGTTAATCCAATCTGCATTTTCTTCTGAGTTCAAATCAAGGCCAAATGCTTTGTCTGCATCGAACCAGATAGGAACGTAGACGTTAATCCATCCGTCGTAGATGACTTCTTCATTGGCATCGAGCGTGAATTGCATCAGTTCAGCAAAGTCCTGCACGATAATAGTTTCCTGCGTGCAGAGACCATGAACCATTTCGTTGTGAGTCATAAAATATGCTCCTTGTTATTTTTTGAAGGTGTCAAAGAATCGAATCATCTCGCGGTTCACACCGACTGCAGATTCAGTCTCAGGATAGAGCGCTGCAAAAGCATGAACGGTTTCCTTCTTGGAAACAAACCCGTAACCGTGGTGAACGCGCTCATTTTCGAGGCACTTCTTGAATCCGAAAGTCTGTTTCTTGAGGAAATCCTTCCTTCCGGTGCAGATATAGCACGGAGGAATGAGTTTAGAATAGGTTTCAGGCTTGATGAATTCAGCATAGCTGTGATTCTTCCAACCTTTGGCCATGTAATAGTTCTGGAGAAGCCCGACCTGGCCTTTGTAGATGTAGTACATCCCGCTCTGCAGGCCCATCGCATTGATGATGAGCTGCTTGGCTGCCTCGGGTACGTTCTCTTCCAGCTCGTCCTCTACCGGCTGCATCTCGGCAGGATAGCGGAGAATAGAACTTGCCATGCAGGCAAGGAACGCGCCAGCACTGTCGGCAACTACAAAGACCTGATTCAAGTCACCACCGAAGTCTTCAGCGCGTTCAGCTACAGTAGCAAACGCATTGATGACATCGGTGATTTGACCGAAAACATTGGTTTCAGGAACCAGACGGTAATCCGGAACAAAGGTGAGATACCCTTCTTTGGCAAACCAGGTTGCCAGGTTTTGATTCTGTTCTTTCCGACCAGCAATCAAGCCGCCGCCATGGATATCGATGATAATCGGATGCTTTTCGGCATCGTTATCCGGGCGATAAACGTCCATGAAAAGATTCTGCTTGCCGCAAATACCAATCTCAGTGGCGGTTATGCCTTCATGAGACATAACAGGCTGAGACC
>ERZ1034804.26-NODE-26-length-41023-cov-5.377807_pt1 | contig 41023 bp, 40 predicted proteins | sample MGYA00520635_ERZ1034804 | MGnify/ENA primary metagenome ERZ1034804 (study PRJEB33766, sample SAMN09781685) | gut metagenome | biome: gut microbiome | host: Homo sapiens | place: Madagascar | study: EMG produced TPA metagenomics assembly of the PRJNA485056 data set...
TTACCGAATTTGCGGTGCTTTATTCTGTTGATGTAATTGTTTTTGAGCATTTATCGTTTGCAGGCAAAAAGCATGGCGGCAGTAAAGCACAAAAGCTGTCGATGTGGAAGCGTAATTCTATACAGGATTATGTGGAACACAAGGCGCACCGCTGCGGTATCCGTATTTCGCATATCTGTGCTTGGGGGACAAGCAAACTTGCCTTTGATGGCAGCGGCGCTCTCAAGCGTGATGAAACCAATCGTGCCCTTGCAACGTTTGCAAGCGGCAAACAATACAACTGCGACCTAAGTGCGAGCTACAATATTGGCGCTCGCTACTTTGTCAGAGAGTTGCTAAAACCCTTGCCAGCGATGGTAAGGTCTCAGCTTTCGGCTAATGTTCCGGATGCTGAGCGTAGAATCCAAGTTACACTTGCCACGCTTAAAGTTCTGTATCCTGAGCTTAAAAAACTCAGTACACAGGCAGCGTAAGATGTAGGCTAACTGTGACAATTAGCTTTCTTGCGGTGAGTTTGTTCTTCGGGACTTGCTTGCTGAGGGATTGCTGTACCATTTCGTTAGCAAGTTCCTCTCCTTAAAAGAGGGGAAGCCCGCGACTTTAGTCGTGGGAGGATTCACAAACAGCCAAAAAGGTGCTTGGGTCAAAAGCTCTTGCAAAAACGTACGATACCCGTACAATAAGCACAAACAAAATAACGAAAATGAATAGGAGATACATACCATGAGTGAACAGAATACAAATGCTCAGCTCGAAGCTTATCGGACTCTCGTTGACGATTTCAAGCGCTTCGTCAGTTCTGAAATTCGGGCAGAGGAGAACAGCTACCGGATTGTGGACATGACTTCCGAAGATGCCGAAATCGATGACCCGAGCGTTCCGGTGACTCAACTGGAGGACGAAAAAGCAGAGAAGCTCGCCGGTATCTGCATGGACCTGTCCAATGCCACGCTGTGGCTCTACTACAACCGCGACAAGTTTGCGAACGTCGAGTTCATGCCCCTGACTGATGAAACTCTGAAGGAATACCAGAAGCAGGCTCAGAATGCTCTGAATGAACCCAAGAGCCCTCTGTATCTGAAATCCTGGTATCAGCTCATTGAAATGTTGAGTCAGGAATGTATCCCGCAGCGCTACGAGGACGACGGTCAGCGATATACAGACGTCTATGTAAACACCTATATGCTCATGTACCTGACCATGACCCGACTCAAGAACGGCGGAACCTTTACACGCCTTGCAAACGGGCAGGGAAGCGATGCTGTGAAAATCACGACCATCGCAATGTACTACTTCTCCAGTCTTTTGACGGTTCTCTGCACTGAATATTAAGGGTATTTACGAAATTTGGTGGTTCCAACAAAACCACTTGACTTTGTAAATATCACAGGCAGATGTACTTTTGTACATCAAGATGACGAGCTGCACTTGTACGGTTTTCCCAGCTTACAACTATGCGAAGGCGTCATCTAGCCAAGGGAAACACAACCTCCTGCTTCGGCAGGAGAGACTTATCGTAAAGGAGGTGGCGTATATGTCCACTATTTATGTGCTTAATAAAGACGGTAAACCTTTAATGCCTACGACTCGCGGCGGACATGTACGCCATCTGCTTAAAGAGCAAAAAGCGCGAGTTGTAAGAGCAAAACCGTTTACCATCCAGCTGCTATATGAAACGAATGATGCGGTGCAGCCACTCTATTTGGGTATTGACCCCGGCAGAACCAATATCGGCGTTGCCGTTGTTAAAGCAGACGGAACGGCAGTCTTTACGGCACATCTGGAAAGTCGCAATAAAGAAATTCCGAAGCTGATGCAAGACCGTAAAAAAGCCCGCCGCGCGAGACGCACTAATGGTAGACGCTGCCGCCGTCAGCGGCGGGCTAAGGCAAATGGCACCATTTCTAAAAAGTGTGTGAAGCAAGATACTGCCCAAAACGGCAGCGTCAGCAAACGCGCAAAGAAGATTGGTATCATCAAACGACATCTTCCGGGTTGCAAGAAAGATGTACTTTGCATAGGCATTAAAAACAAAGAAGCAAAGTACACCAATCGCACAAGGCCGGAAGGATGGCTTACGCCTACCGCAAATCAACTGCTCCAAACACACATCAACTTGGTGAAGAAAATTCAAAAGTTTCTTCCTATCAGTGATGTTGTACTTGAAGTCAACAAATTTGCGTTTATGCGGCTTGATAATCCTGACATTCAGAAATGGCAGTACCAACAAGGCCCACTCTACCAAAAAGGGAGTCTTGAAAATGCTGTTTCCGAAATGCAGGAACACCATTGCCTGTTCTGTGATAAACCCATCGACCATTACCACCATGTAGTGCCGCAATCCGAGAATGGCAGCAACACCATTGCCAATATCGTTGGTCTATGCTCGGAGCATCATAACCTTGTTCATAAAGATGCTGCCTGGCAAAAGAAACTTGCCGAAGAAAAAGTTGGACTTAACAAAAAGTACGGCGCTTTGAGTGTATTGAATCAAATCATTCCGGCACTGACGAATAAATTGAGTGTGCTATTTCCAAAGCACTTTTTTGTGACAACAGGCAAGAGCACCCATGACTATCGTGAGTCGCACAGTGTAAGTAAAGACCATTGGCTCGATGCTTACTGTATTGCTTGCTCCGTCTTGCCAAGCAACGTTTGTGATAGCAATATCAACAATCATATGCCGTATGAGCTGAAACAGTTCCGCCGCCATGATAGAAGAGCGCTACATAAAGAGAACATGAGCCGCGTGTACACGCTCAATGGCAAAGCAGTGGCAACGAATCGCCACAAGGCTATTAAACAGACTACCAACAGCTTGGAAGAGTTTCGTCAAAGCCATCCAGGTGATGTTTGCAAGCTCAAGGTGAAAGAGCATCATCCTGCATATAGAAATTTGAACCGTAATCATCCAGGAAGTGTATTTTTTGTTGGCGAACAAGCTCATGTAATGCAAAGCATAGTGGCTTCCAAGGACGGGAAAGCAACAAGGTATAAAGACACCAACGTGAACAAAATAGCCGCTGGACAATGCAGATTTGTTGCAAAAAATGAAGGGATTGTTTTTACGTAAATTAGTAGACCACCAATTTTCGTAAGAAATCCCACCAAAAATAATAAATACCCAATATTAAGAAATTTTTTCCCGTGTGAGCAGCGACGCTCATGCGGGAATTTTTTTGTAATTTTCTATTGTCAATCTGTGCGAATTGCGTACAATGAAAAATATAAACCAAAAATATATCTTATCGTTGTCCCGCATGAGTTGTTTGTGCGGGACTTTTTGTTTGCGGAAAGGAAATGCACTATGTACGGTTTATCAGAAGAAAGCTTAACGATTGTTGGTGTTATTTTGATTGTGGTTGGTGTCGCTATGATTGGTTGGGGATTTGAATGGAATCAGGACATTACCAATGATAAACGGGTCGGAACCGTTGTCAGAGACATTGGCGTTATGGTTTTGGCAACCGGCATCATATTTGTGATGCAGCGGGCAATAAACTAAATTGGGAAAATGTAAGGCAGGCTCACTTCGGGCCTGCTTGTTTTTTGGGTGAAATATGATTACAACAAAGAAGATTGACCCACGGCCATATCAGCAGAAAGCTGCTGCGGCGATTCATAGAGAGTGGGATGCCGGGAATAAGAAAACGCTGGTTGTGATGCCGACAGGAACCGGCAAAACTATTGTGTTTGCAAGCATCGTGAACGACCAGGTGGCAAAGGGCGAACACGTTTTGATTCTTGCGCACCGGGAAGAGCTTTTACAGCAGGCAAGCGACAAGCTCAAGATGGTGACGGGGCTAGAGACCGCGTTGGAGAAAGCTCAGAACTCGGCACTTGATTCCGATAAAATGGTCGTGGTTGCCAGTGTTCAGACTCTCTCTAAGCAGAATCGGTTAATGAAGTATCCGCGTGATTATTTCGGGACTATCATCATTGATGAAGCGCATCACACGGCGGCCAAAACTTACAAGGGAATTCTCGAGCATTTCATCGATGCCAAAGTGTTGGGCGTGACCGCAACACCCGACCGAAGCGACATGAAATCCCTATCTGATATCTTTGATAGTCTTGCATTTGAATATAAGCTCCCGGATGCAATTCGGGAAGGATATCTCTGCAAAATTAACACGAAGACAATTCCGGTCGAGGTAGATATCAGCAAGGTTCATATCAATGCCGGTGATTTCAGTGCTCAGGACCTCGGCAATGTTCTTGACCTGTATCTGGACACGATTGCGGATGCCATTGTGCGAGAATGCCAGAACCGAAAGACTGTCATCTTTACGCCTCTGGTACGAATCAGCAAAAGACTGTGTAATATCCTCAATAAGCGAAACTTCAAGACCGCAGAAGTCAACGGCGCGTCTGCGGACCGGAAGGACGTTCTGAAAGGGTTTGACAATGGCGAGTACAAGGCGCTGACGAACGCGATGCTCCTGACGGAAGGCTGGGATTGCCCGACCGTTGACTGTATCATCTGCTTGCGTCCTACCAAGAGTCGTAGCCTGTATGCGCAGATTGTGGGACGCGGAACACGTCTGTGTGAAGGGAAAAAGAATCTTCTCGTGCTGGATTTCCTGTGGCTGACAAAGAAACATAGTCTTTGCCATCCTGCTGATATTTTCTGTGAAGACCAGGAAGTGGCACAAAAGACCACCGATATGCTGGCGGATGCGGCACTCACCGGTTCGAATAGCCAGGAGAATTTCGGGAGTCCCGAATTGGGGCTGATTGAGGCAATCGAGGAAGCACAGACTGAGCTGGACGAGGAAAAGCGGAAAGCACTGTGTGAACTCGAAAAGCAGGATACGATTCAGCGCAAGCTCAAGGCACAGCGTCAAAAGCCGAGAGGATTGGTTGACCCGCTGCAGTACATTTTCAGCATCGAAGCGCCGGAACTCAACGATTATCAGCCGATGTTTGAGAGTGAGAGGCAGGAGCCTTCCGATGACATCATCGATAGTATTTCGTGCTACGGCGTAAAAGGGGATGCCATCAAATCTCAGGGCCTTGCCGCTGCAATTCTCAAACGACTCATTGCTCGCAGAGCCAGCGGAATGGCTACCCCGAAACAGATTCGGTGTCTTGAAAGTCTTGGGTTCGTCCATGTTGGGCGCTGGACATTGCGCTATGCAAGCAGCTTTTTGGACATCATCAGTTCTCATGACTGGAAACTTCCGAATGGGTTCGACGCATCCACGCTGGACCCGGAAAAGAATACGGCAGAAGACCTCGCCAAGCTGTATCCAGACTACAAGGAAGATGAGACGAAGAAAGCACCGCGTGGGGATGCTTTCATCTGCTGCTACTACGATGCAAGCTACAATTTGGCTCGCAAGAAGGTCTGCAACAGTGAAAAAGAAATGTTGAATCTGTATTATTCACTGTTCAATACTTGCGAAGCAAAGTACTTCTATTATACGAAGGAAGCTGATGCCTGGATGGCAGAAAGGCAGAATCTAATTGCCAGAAAGACTGGAACACCGACTCCTGCCGCACAGCCGACTCAGGCAACACCCGCAGTACCTCCTCCCTTTGTCCCGACAGCTCCCGCTAAGAGCCACGAATATTATTGCTGCCTTGCCCGATGGGATGGGCCCTACATTGGCTATGAAACTTACAAGAGTGAGCAGGCAGCTCAGAATGCCCGAAAGCAGATTGCCCGGCGCGGTGAGACGGCAGTGTATGCCACAGTAGAGGAAGCCGAAGCGTGGGTCGAACGGCAAAAGGCGGCAAGAACCAGGAGGTAATCATATGCGTACAGACAAGACGGCAAGCCACATTTACTATGAGCTTGACCACGATGTGCAGGAATATGCGAAACGGCTTTTAGCCAAAAAAATTCTGCACGCGGCACAGCAGAACAATGCCGCTCCGTTATCTGATAAAACGGCAAAGAAGACTGCTGAGACGGCAGTATTTCTGACCGAACGCCTCGCGCTTTTGTATGAGCTGAATTCTGGATTCCGAGGCATCCGATTCAGCACTTTCGGAGAACAACCTGCTGTTTACACTACCATGGTCCAGCACAATGCTCCGCTGTACGATGAGCTGATGCTTGGACGGGCCTACAACCTTGCCAGCTTCCTTGCCGCTAAAAGTCCCGATATCAGAGAAGTAGTTTTGATGAAGCATAGGGTTTTGGCGGCAATTTACAATGCTGCTGAACATATGAAAGGTCAGACTCCGGAGCCGGGAAAAATCTCGGTTCAGAGCCAGCTGTTTGTGTCTACGGCAGTTGAGTTGTTTGATGGTCTTTTGAGTGCAGCAGTAGAGAAAAAGAACAGCGGCAATAAAACCGCCGCATGAGATGGAGAATAGGAGATTCGCATGATTCGATTCAGAAAAGATACCCCTCGCTACTGGTTTATGAGTAACTATTATTCTTGCGAATTTGTGATGAATGGGATTCGTTACAAGAACGCCGAGGCAGCATTCCAGAGTCACAAGGTCCCACTGGAAGAGCGCAAACAGTTTTCGAATATGCCTCCGGCAACGGCTAAGCATTTTGGCCGTCATGTGGCTTTTCCCGCCAACTGGGACGAGACTCGGGACGATGTGATGCGCCGCGTGGTGATGGCTAAATTCGAACAGAATGAAGACCTCAAGCAGCGTCTCCTCGAAACGGGTACGCAGCCCATCGAGGAAGATACCACCAGCTGGCATGATAATTACTGGGGTAACTGCCACTGCCAGAAATGCCGGAACGTCCCGGGTCAAAACCGGCTTGGTATCATTCTGATGGAAACGAGGGATAAACTGAAAAAGCAAGCTGGCAAATAAAACTTGCGATGCCTTGCGAGTTCCATATAATTAGAGATGACATCAAAAAGAATTATCTTTTGCGAAGACTCCGTTGCTGACGGCGTTCTCGTTTTCTTTTGTTCAAACGCAAAAGGCTGCCGCCCAGTAATGGGTAGCAGCCTTATTTTTTTTGTTTGTATCAACCGATAGGGCAGCAAATCATCTTGCCGCATTCAGAACGACTCACTGAACAACTTCGCCAAGGTCGTTTGCATATTTCGGGTCACACATCATGAAGTAGTTGACGGGGCCATACTCCAGACCAAGTTCCTGCGCGTATGCCTTGATAGCGTCCAGAACGTCCTCTTTCTTGAGATTATACTTGGAATGCAGACGAGCAAATTCTTTGTCAGAGACAGAGACGCAAGAGCAATTTTCTGCATCGGTTTCTTTGCTGCCCAGCATCCCGTCAAAGATGTCCTGTCCTGCACAGAGAATCGTCTCATTGTTCATCACATAGGCAATGACAGAAGCCTTGCAGTCAAAGTCGCTGTCTTCCACCAAAAAGTCCTCAGGGTAGCCATGACGTTCAACGGTATTCTCATAGATATCCCGGAGCTCGATAGGAGCAGAAGGAGCGGTCAGCGCTGCTTTATGAAGGCGCATGAATTCCACAAACTTTTCATCCGAGAGGGTATCGGTATAAAAGCCGATGCCGGAAACGCGAACCTTCACTTCGCTGGCAAAGTAATCGTCAATTTTGGAGACGATTTTCTGCTGGACCCGCTTGTATGCTTCCTGAACATTGGAAGCCGTGTAAAATACCGGGAACTTCATGATGTCGATTCCCTCCGGTAGACTCGCATCATAGGCCGCATCAATGCCGCCTCGCAGCGCCGGAACCGCGTCATGCAGCTCTTTCACAGAAGAAATGTATCCGGTAATGTACAGCTCATCGTTTTTGCTGTAATGCCCGATAAGTCCCACATAGAGGGTCTGCATCAGCATCCGCTTGAAGCTGAACCAGCAAAGTCGAATAGGAAGAATGACGTTTGCGGCCGAACCTTCCGCGTGATAGTTGCTGGGTGCAGAGACCTTTTCCAGCAGAATCTGGTCGTTCTTGTCACCGTATTTTTCCTTGAAAAGAGCTTGAAGAATTTCAGTGGACGAAAGAGGAGTGGACATTGGAATCGTTTCATTCAGAAAAGAGAGGAATGCATCCACGTTGTCTTTCTGCCATGCGTCATCAGACATGCCTGCACGCTGCATAGAGAGCTTGTCTTTCCCGTCGTCAGGCAAGGGCTTATACCCGCAGGCAATGCGAAGTTCATTCTCCGTGACAGCATCCGTTGCGCTTGCGATTTTCTTGAGGGTGTTTTCGGTCGGCTGAGCTTTTGCGTTGCCATTCACGAGGCTGCTGATATACCCACGAGTCAGTCCTGCCTGAAACGCAAACTTACCCTGTGTGCGGGTTCCGATGGCTTTTTTGACCAGTGATGCCAGCCTTTGAAAGTCGGGCTCTTTGGGAAATGTGGCCTCCGTATCCTTATTGCTGTTCTTTTCAAGCACCGACTTGTCCCAACCGGTGACAAGAGAATACCCAATATCCTTCAAGGATTGATAGGCAACCCTGTTCTGGTCAAAAGCCGGGGAGAATGTACCGCTGTTATCTTCCAGCTGCTCTACTGCCTCACGCACCATCCTTGCTTCGTTCATCAGGATGACGTCCGGGGCTTCAAGCCGGGCAAGACTCTTGTACCGACTATTGAGGCGCTCGACTCGTGCGGCCAATGCAGTGATGTCATCAAGTTGGCCCTTCGTTGCATGGGCAGAGATATCTGCACCAAGTTCAAAATGGTTCAGTGCAGGAATATCTACGCCTTTGCTCTTGGCGAATTCCACAATGGCTTCCGCGCCATAAAAACGCTTCTCATGGACTGCGACAACTTTCGTTATCGTGTCGGCCGAGTTGTCCAGCTCAAGCACTTCACCTTTTCCGGCATCCTCGACATAACACCTGGCGTTGGTGAGAAAGCCTTTCAAAAAATCAGCATCCACATTCAACTTCTTAGCGATGCCGGGCAGCTGCTTATAGAAAATCACGGGTGTGGCGAGGTTAACAGAAATCATGGTGTACTCCTTTCAAATATGTCATTAGCTGTACAATGCTGTCATCTTCTGTAATTATAATAGCACATCCCGCACCAAAAAGCAAGCATGAACTTACAATAAATGACAAGAAAATACACAAGATGACATATTTGAGCAAAGCAGTTGATTTTTGGCATTTCCTGTTCAGCAGCGGAACAAGCCTCATGCACCTTGTCTATGCCAATGTTTTGCCATGATTTTGCCACAGTTTTGCCTTGTGCATCCGTGCAAATTGAATATTATTGTAAATATAGGATGAATCAGTGTGAGCTGCAGAGATTAGGAATTCTGCGGCTCTTTCTTATGTGGCCCCTAAAAGTCGTGATAAATGCACGCGTGCGTTCTAAAAATGTGTGCGTGCGTTTTTTGTGTATTTTCACGCATTTATCGCTCGTTATTTGTGTGGGGTAGTGTTTTGCCATAATTTTGCCTTGTGCATCCGTGCGAATTAAATATGATAAGAAATATAAGATAAATAAGTGTGAGCCGTAGAGATTGAGTTTCTGCGGCTCCTTTCTTTTGTGGTTCCCATGCGGATTGAGATGTCTGCGTGGGGATTTTTTTAATTATGGAATACTTGTATAAGCAATATAACAACGAACCCGGGAAAGCTCCGACAGGAGAAAAATATATATACGTTATTACTGAAATAGAAACAGGAAAAATGTATATAGGACAAACCAGTAATTTCCACGCTCGTATGCGTTCGCATAGAACCTGCAAGTGCAACCAACATAGCGCAATTGATAGAGCTATTCAAGAAAAAGGTGCGGACGCATTCCAATATGAGATTTTAGAGTTGTGTGCTGCTGATGACGCTGATAGCAGAGAACGATATTGGATAGAAAAATCCGATTCTTGCAATGAACAAAAAGGTTTCAATACGTTTAAGGGCGGCCAAAAGAGTTTTTCAGATGAAAACTACTCTATGCTTGTAGAAATGCTTCAGCAGGGAATGACATTAAAGACTGCGTGTGACGCTATAAATACCTCTATTGCTTCTGCAAGGAGAGAATTGAAAAGGCGAGACACAAATTTGTCGGAAATCCGCTGTTCGGCAGCCGAACATAAATATCTGCGCCGCAAAAGCACTCTCGGAAAAGAAATCAATATAGCTGACGTACTGAAAATGTATCAAAATGGCATGTCATCAAAAGAAATAGCAGAGCACTATGGTATGAACTCATCCGCTTTTTATCGCCGGTTAAAAGAAAATGGGTTGAGCGCCAGAGCAATTGCTCAGCCAAATTACGGAACGGCATCTGCTCTTTTCGACAAAGATAAAGCTATTGCAATGTGTAAAGACGGATATTCTGCCAGCGAGATAGGCGATGCTATGGGATTGCCGTATTACACAATAGAGAGGCTTCTTCGAAAGTCTGGATATTCTATATCATTGATTGCAGATGAAGAAGCAGCAGATAAAAGAAAGAAGCGAAACAAAAAACGAAGCCAAAACGGAAACTTCAATTTTGAAATGGCTGTTGATTTTTTAAGAGAAGGTTACAAGATACAAGCGATAGCTGATTTGATGGGCATATCAGATGCTCACCTAAGAACAAAGCTCAAACAAAACGGCTTTGATTTAGAAAAAACGCTTCCAATTATAGTCTGTGACGAAACGGGCGAAACGTTTCTTACAATGATAGAAGCGGCAAAAGCGTACAACGTAAGCTATACATCGCTACGAAAATGCTTTGGGAAAAAGCAGGGTTACTGTGGCGGCTACCATTGGCACAAAGAAAAGCAGAATTTTTGACTCCGATGCAAATACAGCATCGGATTTTTTATTGGGAGATATAGGCATGGCAAAGAACGATAACCTGCATAAGGCAAAGGACGCGAAGAACGACGAGTTTTATACCAGAATCGAGGATGTTGCGGAGGAACTGCGACACTACAAGAAGCATTTTGAAGGAAAAGTGGTATTCTGCAACTGCGATGACCCGACATGGTCTGCTTTCTGGCGGTATTTCCACCTGAATTTTGCAGAACTTGGCTTAAAGAAGCTGATTACCACGCACTACGACCGTACCGAACCTACCTACAAGATGGAGTACGAGGGCGGAGATGACAACAATGTGGAAGTCGGAGTCAAAACCCCGCTGGAAGGCAATGGTGATTTCCGTAACAAGAAATGCCTCGACTTACTGGATGCGTGCGACATCGTAGTCACAAATCCTCCATTTTCCCTTGCAAGAACCTATGTCCAGTATCTGCGTGAGCACAACAAACAATTTGTTATCATCGGAGACCTCAACTGGATTACATACAAAGAAATCTTCCCGATGCTGAAAGATAACAAAATTTGGTTGGGATATTCTTCTGTAAAAGAATTCACCCAACCCGATAGGACAATCAAAAAGTTCGGAAATAAATTGTGGTATACAAACCTCGACATCCAGAAGCGCCACGAAAAGCTGATTCTTTGGCAGAGATACTATGATGATGACGGGAATCCTCTGCCGGATGCGAAGGAACGCTACCCCCACTACGATAACTACGATGCCATCAATGTGGACAGGGTTGCGGATATTCCGATGGACTACAAGGGCGATATGGGTGTGCCGATTACGTTCTTGGATAAGTACAATCCGGAGCAATTCAAGATAATTACAATGTCAACCATGTCGGGAAAATCTGCTAATTACTGGTCGATGCCCAAAGGAAAATCAAAATATTCAAGAATTTTTATTACAAAAGCGCAAAAAGGAGACTAAGCAATGAAGCAGATTGAGTTTCCGACAATGAATGCGGATGCGTATTCACGCATTACATCAAATTATTCATACTCTCCTTTTGAGTGTGTTACAGCGCCGTGGAGAAACTATCCAAGTACACTTATTAAAGTGCCTCATCCCGATACTTGTCCATGCTGTAATAAAGTCATGTCGAATGATTTGAGCCCAGTAATGGCAATTAACAACATCAACATCGGAGAAGAAAAATACGAAGAGTGCAAAGTTGTATCAGTTTTTAGATGCACATCTTGTAACTCACTATTTGCAATTTGGAGTGAACATAAAGCAATCGAGCAAGACGAAACAGCGCTGGAAGATTTATCATATACATGCAAAATACTTGCCACGTTTCCTCTTAAAAAAGTTACAGTATTTACTCAAGACATTACCGGTTTATCTACGGAATTTGTATCTACATTTAATCAAGCTGAAGTCGCGGAAGCACAAGGGTTAGATAAAATTTGTGGTATGGGATATAGGAAAGCATTAGAGTTTTTAGTGGATGCCTATATTCGGAGAAAGAGACCATCAGAGACTATAAATGCAAACCTCGAACTTGGGGCAAAAATTAGAAATTATATCGATGATGAGAAGATAAAAACATTAGCACAAAAATCAGCATGGTTGGGAAATGATGCCACACATATTATAAACAAACATCCGGACAGAAATATACAGGACATCAAAAAATTCATCAAAGCAATGACAACTATGATAGAGGCTGAATTTGCTTATGAAGATGCAAGTACAATAGAAAGGAATTAAATAAAAATGAAAATCACAGAAACGAAAATCAAGGTATCCGACCTTGTGGCGAACTATTCGGATGACGGAGACGGCGGCGTGTACGGTTACAACAATCGACTCACGATTAGGCCGAGCTACCAAAGAAATTTCTGTTTCTCCGATAAACAGCGTGCAGCCGTCATTGATTCAGTGATGAACGGGTTTCCATTGAACCTTATGTACTGGTCTAAAACCGGAGCAGATACCTATGAGATTTTAGATGGGCAGCAGCGTACTGTCTCTATTGCTCAGTACATCAACAAAGATTTTCCTATCAAAATCAACGGCAACGACAAGTTCTTTCAGAACCTGACCAATGAAGAAAAGCAGGCAATTCTGGACTACGAGCTTACGGTCTATATCTGTGAAGGTACTGAGGCAGAGAAGTTGGAATGGTTCAAGCGCATTAACATCGCTGGTGAGGTTCTGACTCCGCAGGAACTGTTGAACGCTACATACACGGGACCGTGGCTGGCCGATGCAAAGAACTATTTCTCGAAGCGCAACTGTGTTGCTGCGAAGATGGCAGACGGCTACTTGAAGGGTAACCCGATTCGGCAGGAATTGCTGGAAAAGGCACTGGCGTGGATTGCTGACCGTGATGGTCTGGAATCCGGGCAGATGTACATGGCGGTTCACCAGCATGATGAGGATGCCAATGACCTCTGGCTCTACTTCCAGTCGGTTATCAACTGGGCTAAGATGCTGTTCCCGTCTAAGCGGAAGGGAATTACGGATGCGCAGGCATGGGGACTGCTCTACAACAAGTACCATGCAAAGCAGTACAACAGCAACGCTCTGGACGCAGATATCAAGAAGCTCGTGCTGGATGATGATGTGACCAAGAAGGCAGGAATCATCCCGTTCATCCTCTCTGACCGCACATGGCGTGATGAAAAGCACCTGTCCCTTCGTGCGTTTACTGAATCGCAGAAACTCCGCGCCTATGAGCGGCAAGGGCATAAGTGCCCCTTGTGCATTGCAAATGGTATCAATACCGAGTATGCCTACGAGGATATGGAAGGTGACCACATTATTCCTTGGAGTAAGGGCGGGCATACCACGGATGATAACCTGCAGATGCTGTGTAAGAAGTGCAATGCGGCGAAGTCAGATAAGTAATTTGGCTTAAAGACAAAATGGAACTTATAATTATTCTTCGATTATTGTTTTGGGTGATGTAAATGCAACTACTGGAATCAGAATTATATAATAAGTTCAGATATGAAGTAGCAAGAACACATATCGATAAAGACGGGAAGCACCACAAGGCTGATAAATTGGATGGATATAATTTTATTATTGCTGTCAATGAATGTGTTTCTATACTCTTTTCCTTAAAGGGTGACAATAATTTTTTGTTTAGAGAATACGAACTATTAAAATTGGATACGCCGTCAAAGCCGTTTGGTGCAAATAAAATTGATGCTTTCTTTTCAAAAGCGCTCGATTATATATATCTATTCCTTGAAGAACTTTTAACTCTTGTTGGCTCTGTAGTAGTAAGCAGTGAAGTAATTAAAAATAGTAGTACAAAATCAATAATAAACATTTTATTAGTATTTGCGGGAATTTTTGTTTTTATAAAAATCGTTCATTCAGTTTTGAAATTGGTTGTAGATAATTGGAAAAAGCAATGTGCCAGAGTTATTTTTATAACTACATTACAAAAGCCATTCGTCTCTATTATCGGAGAAATAATATCTAATGAAGAAATAAGAAAAATGGAAAAAGAAGAATTTGAAAAATGGGCGTTAAAAATGATATTTAGCGTAGAAAAAATGGAAATTTGAAAGGTAATTGACTAAACCATTCCGTCGAGATGAAGCTTGCGCAATTTTCGAAACATGTTATAATACAGACATCACAACAGGTTCTAAGTCTCCTATCGTAATCAGTATCACGCTGACTGCAGTAGGAGGCTTTTTGTTTTGTAGAAAGGAGCCACTATGGTAGATATCAACGGTCCAGAATCACAATATAAAGCAGAAAGCAATTGCTTAAACATCGTTCTGAAGAAAGAATATCAAACACCAGCTGTGAAATCGGCGCTCACAAAAATAACCGATAATGGTAGCTATGATATTGTTCCAAGTGCTTCATGTTTACCACTCGATTTTACAATAGTTGAACCAAAAACAAAAACGGCAATGGGTGGCATAGAACATTTTGCAATCGGCCTTATTTATTCAAACGACGGCACAATAAGGATTTCTTCAAAGCTACAAGAGGAAAAAGGAAAAGAAATTTATAATCAATACCATAACAATTTGGAAGGAAACGAAGCGGACGCGGCTGAAGCTCTTTTCAAAGTGGCATTGGACGACGTGCATATTGTTAATGCTTTCGATTATGATGAGTTTATCAAGCAGTTTGATAGAATCATGGAAAAGCATTTGAAAAAAGTAAATTCGTATAGTGATAGAATTGGCTGCACTCCAAATAAAATTTGTTTTCTAATCGAGCTAAGCATTCCTGACTCAACGAAATGGGAAGTTAATTATAAGGGAAAGACCAAAAAGATGGACCATAATCACTTCCCTTTTACGAAAGAATTCATATCTGTATTGAAAAAAGCAGAATCAAGCGGCATAGAAAATGTTTTTTTGGTTCTACATGATACATGGGGAAATTCAAATAACAAAGTACTATATTTTAATGTGACGAATATGGAAAAATCCTGTAAAAGACAGAATATTGCAGTATATGATTCCTTCAAACTTCAAAGGTCTAAAACTGTCACGAATATTAAAACTGTTTATAAAAATAAGGAAGCAAATATATATTATTCTTTCACTGAATAAACTACACGACTTGTTCGTACAGTTATATTGATACCTTGTGCGAACCACATGCAACTATAGAAGTGTTATCCACATAAATAAGCAGGACGCCTTATTTTATTATAACTAGGTGAACATATGAACATTGCATTTTGTGACGGTATGCTTTTACAGGTGGCCCTGCATGATGACAAAGCCACCATTCTTTCAAAGCACAAAGTCGGAACTGACACCATAGATTTCTATAATTACTTCGTGAAATACCGCTTGTCTCCTGAAGAACCGCTTCTGGAGCTGTCGAGCCTTCCGGCAGATAAAACTATCAAAATCATTTCCGGACAGTCCCTTGTTAATCAATTCTTTTCGGATTGCATCGATACACACCAGGAAAGTAACCAGGCTGCCACAAAACAGGCTTTGACGTATGCCTGCAATCTTATCCAGAATGCTTTTTCTGATTTGGATGCTGCTTTATTGGCACACTCTGATACTCAGGAAGCTGAAGGAAGTCGGGCGCTTTTCAGGACCAACCAATTTGCGATGGTCTTTGCTTTGTTAGACAATCAAATTGTTCCAGTCTACATGGTAAAAGACCTGTATGAATATATCTTCCTTGATTTCTACTACTCGAATCTTTCGCCGGATTCTACCAAGAAGATTGCTATTTGCCCTTGCTGTAAGAAGACTTTCCATTTGAGCTATCGGAATAAGGTGTACTGCAGTAAATATTGCAAGGATAAAAGCATTCGGGCAAATAACAAGAAGGACCTATACTACTCCAAATATCGATACTTGCAGCAATACAACAACAGGCAGCTCAACAACATGTTTAGGCATATGGCAGATTCATCACCACAAGCACAGAAGCTGCGAAATGCCTATACCACCTGGAACAAATGGGCACGTTCTGAATACGAACAGGTGAGCGGCGTCTCTGACCATACGCAGCGGGTGACCGTTGAGGAGTTTGGTGAGCGCCTGAAGGAACGGTGGAAGGCTCTAACGAGAAACCTGAAATAGAATGCTCAGTATAAGAAATGACCTGCCTGCCACAAGCGGGTGGGTCTTTTTCTTTTTGTGTTGGCAGCAGCCCAAAGAGGAGGGAACCGCCCTATGAAATGTCCATTCCAGAACGTCAGAAATTGACGCATCGTGCGATTTGCCTAGAATAAAAAGAAACAAAATAGAAAGTGAGATGCGTATAATGTTTGCTATGTGTCGAGATGGCTCAGCCGTTCATGTCTTCGGAAACACCATCAGCGTCAGTGGCCGGGGAATGAGCGAAACCTACGTCTTCTGCGGGAACATGCTGACCGGTCCGCACGGGTTTCGGTCGATGAACTGCAGGGGCATCGATGAGGCATTTTGTATGGTGTGCGGCGTACACGGCGGTAAGAGCTGGTGAAGCGAAATCCTTGATTTGTGTAGTTTTCAGTCCCTCTAAAGGTCTTGATTTGCGTCGATTTGACCCTCACAAGGGTCTTGATTTGTGCGAAGCCCAAGGAAAATACAAGGAATCGCGAATTGACTACAAGAAATGTTGTATTGATGCAGCGTACAAATTATTCGCAATTTGAGATGCCGATAAGATTTGACACCTTATGCGACTTGCATACAATAATACTTATGCAGCACAACAGAGCAAATAAACGGATATATACGCTTGCACATTATAGCAAGTACGGCATAATAAAAGCTCGAAATAGATTGAAAAAGTATAAGACCGTATAATAGAGTCAAGCAGGTTGAAAGATAAAAGATGGCTTCTAGGACTGCATAAATAAAATAAAAAGGAGATATTCCCAATGAACACCAGTATCTTGAAACTTGAAGCCAGCGTGATTCGCCCCAAAGATTTTGACGAACTCGACGGTCTTGCCGCTTCCATCAGCTTCCCCGTTGAATACGACGATGAGGCAATCGGTGAGGTTCTGGGCGACCATGACCTGATGGCCTATGTCGTCGGAGAGCTGCACGACCTCGTTGTCCGTATGCGCCCCGAATGGCTGGACAATGAGGATACCAGCCTGACCATCAAGGCATTCCTGGACGACGCCGAGTGCCAGACGCTCAAGGGCCTCGTTGCAATGAAAGAGGACAGCTACACCTTCGACATTGAGGGCTAATAGCTAAAAGAACAAGTGAAAACCCTGCTCGCAGCAAAATGCGGGCGGGGTCTTTTTTGTTTGACAAGGTGTGCGAGACGGCTATGATAGATATTGTATCAAAGATACCACTTACCGATTCCGATTCATTTTTAACATTCCGCTTTTGCAAGGACAGCCTCATTTCGAGGTTGTCCTTTTGTTTTGCAAATGCGGACACGCCGCTGTGGAGATAACTTCAAGAGCAGCACCCTAAACTATCATGAATAACATTAACATGAACGAAAAAGTCATCACCATCTGCCCCGACTGCAGTTGCAAATATACAACCTACGAGGCAAACCTTGTTAGAGCCAAGCAGCGCAGCGTAACTGCCTGCCCTGCCTGCCGATTCAAAACGGTCAAAAGCTGCAAGAACGCTACGGCATTCAAAGCCGAGGAAACTCATAGCAAAGAACTCATCCCCGGAGTCAATGATTTGACTACCAAGTATCCCAAAGTTGCAGCAATGTGGAGTTCCAAAAATACGATTCGCCCCGACGAAATTCGCTGTGACAGTTCCGAAAAGGTGATTGTTGTGTGCCCTGATTGTCATGCAGAGTACACCACAAAAATCATCTCTTTGGTCAAACAAATCGAACATGGAACTTTCACTTGCCCTGTATGCCATGGCATGAAAATTGTTCCTGGAATCAACGACTTGGCAAGTACCGCGCCTACCGTAGCGAAAATGTGGAGCAGCAAAAACGCTTTCTCTCCGTGTGAAGTGAGTGCCAGCAGTTGCAAGAAGGTCATCGTTGTATGCCCGGATTGCGGAGAGGAATACGTTACTCACGTAGATTCTCTTGTTCACTGCATCAACAACGGCGGTTCTGCTTGCCCCTGTTGTGCCAAGCGCAAGCCGCTTCCTTTCGACTTTAAGGTCGAATACAGCGGGCCCATGACCAGGACCATGAATGACGGTTCGAAAGCAACCATCATTTGCATTATCAGCACAAACGCCGTTGACGTTCAGTTCGAGGATGGGTTTGTTCTGAAGCATGCCCGTTTGACACAGTTCAACAAAGGTACGCTGAAAGGCCATCACACGAATACCAACATTTGAACATTATTACGAATAACAAGGAGATGTTTACTATGACTATCACTAATCCTCTGCTTCTTTCCACTCTGAACATGCTGAAGAGCATGAATCCAGAAATTTACCCGCGTGTCCTTGCTGCAGCTGAGGAAAGCGCCGATATGAAGGAATTCAACGCTCGCCTGCAGGTTCTGCTGGACGAGTAAAGCAATTCCTCATAAATAGCAGCTCAATACCCATTGAACGTAAAGCAGTCACTTTTGCCCTCAAAAAGAGGGGAGTGGCTGCTTTTTTTATTTTTATTGATAACAAAGGAGAAATTTATCATGAATACTAACATGAAAATTATGATGCACGCTAACTCTTGCAACTGCGCTTCTTGCGCTTCTGTTCCGACTCTTGGCATCGAAATGCCGTATAAAGAAGAGGAAAAGACCGTCAAAAACCGTCTTGCAATTGCTTGCCCGGAAGTTGCTGCAATGCTGAGTGAAAAAGATAAGCACTTGGCTTTTGAAGTTACTGCAAAAAGCGCCAGGAAGCTTACTTTTGTTTGCCCTAAATGCAAGCAGGAATTCAAAGCGACAACCTACAACGTTGTTTATTCTGCAAACAAAGGCTTTACGGGGTGTCCTATTTGTGCAGGCAGAAAGGTTGTCCCCGGCATTAACGACCTCGCTTCACAACGCAAAAAAGTTGCCGCTATGCTGAGTGAAAAAGACAAGCACTTTGCCTTTGAAGTCACCGTTGGCAGTGGTAGAAAACTTACGTTTGTTTGTCCTGACTGCAAACAGGAATTTGAAGCCGCAATTCGTTCCGTTGTCCGTGCTGTAGAAAATAACAACACTGGCTGCCCTGTTTGTAAGGGATTCAAAGTTGTTCCCGGTATTAACGACCTTGCCTCAAAACATCCGAAAGTGGCCGCTATGTGGAGTAGCAAAAATAAAAAAGCTGCCTCGGAAGTTACTGCCAGAAACGCAAAAAAAGCCATCTTTGTCTGTCCTGACTGCAAACAAGAATTTGAAGCCACAATCTATAGCGTAGTCAATTCTGTAAACGACAACTGCACCGGCTGCCCTGTTTGCACGGGTAAAAAGGTTGTTCCCGGCATCAACGACCTTGCGTCGCAATACCCAAAAGCAGCCGCCATGTGGAGTAGCAAAAATAAGCATTCGGCTACGGAAGTTACTGCCGGGAGTCAAGAAAAGGCTGTTTTTGTTTGTTCTGATTGTGGCAAAGAATTCAAAGCCAGAATTATCAGCGTTGTTCGTGCTATAAGCCACAATTGCACCGGTTGCTACGATTGCAACATGCGGAAAAAGAATGCCATTTCCAAGCCGGAATGGTTCTACACTCGACCTATGCTGGCATTTGCCGGTGAAAACGGAATTCCTAATCCGTTTTTTGATGTTAGAAACATCTTTGGCAAAAGCAGCTATTTAGGGCTGGATTTTGTGGACCATATCCAAAAATTCATCTATGAGTACAACGGAAAATATCCGCATGCAGATGCTGCTGAAAAAGACCGCTTCAAATTCGAAGCTGTGCGTAAAGCAGGCTACAAAGGAATTCGCGTTCTGGAACCGGGCCTTGAAGTCCTTGACCCGAAATACGACATCGTTATGCCTGAAGGCTTTTACCGTAACGGCAAATACGATGCTGAAATCATGGAAGAGGTTGGTCGTAAAGTCATCCACTTGCTGGAAGAGATTTACGGCCGTAAGGCTTCTCCTGAAATTTGGGCGCTGAACAACTTTAAGGAGTTTGAGGTTTGGTATGATGCCAACAAGAAGGACCTTGAAGCCAATGCTCAGAAGAACATGAAGAGCCATAAAACCGCAGCAAAGAAAGCTGCCTGATAAATTACAAGACCTCTGACGCATCAGTCGTCTTTTTACATAGATGGCATTTCCTGCCGTTTACCCTTAACCGGGTGGGCGGCTTTTCTTTTTGCAAAGAAGTCGGAAAAGGTGTTGACGGCGTTTGCGAGAGGCATAAAATAATAATTGATTGATGGATAACACAACTCTTTGAGCTATTAACATTCCGCTTTAGAAGGACAACCCTATTTTGGGCTGTCCTTTTTCTTTTGCGTAACTCTCCACGGAAACACTTGTCCCCGTGTTTAACATAAATCCGCAAGCTGCTCTAAATTTTGGAACAGCTTAATCAATTCAAATCGTACGAAAGTACGAAAACACTACGCAAACATTCTGCGTAGACTGTAAAAAAGGAGTAATAATTATGAAGTTCGAAAATCTTTACATCCGTGCCACCCGTCATGGCAGCCAGGAACCAACCGAAATCAACCTCGCCGATGCTTTGAAGATGCTTGGCATCCTCGACACCGACAACATAGCTCACTTTGACCTCGTGGTCAAGGACGAGAACGGCTGCGAAATTGCCGCTCAGGTCGATGGCGAAGGCGTCCTTTCGGACGGAATCAACATCGAAGGCGTGGATGAGACTGGTAAACCTACCGGCTTTGCCCACGTCACACTCCCTAATGAGGATTGTCCTCATATTGTCACCGAAATCCTGTGAGGCGACGGTGACACCGAAGACCTTGACCATCCGGTTCTCGTGCGCAGCGTTGACTGCGTGCGCGGCGAAGGGGACAAGAGCCTCCACAAGGTGTACTACGACAGTGATGTCGTGAGTGCAACTGGCTTCAACACGGAGGAAGACCAGTCTAGCCTCACCGCATCCACCGTGGATGAGTACGCCCGCATGAAGAAGTAATTCTTCATTTCCCTTTAAGCGTTGCCTTTGGACTTTGCTTCTAGCTGCAGTATGAAGCAAAGCTTAATTGGCCTGGCTTGAAAGTCGTTCACCTTTTGGTGAGCGGCTTTTTCTTTTTGCTCATATGTTGCGTAGCTGCGCTTTTTCCGTTACCGGAACCGTAGGTGCCAGGATGCGTAGCTGCTGGCATACCTTGACCTGATGTGCGAATCTCATACAATCAGATTTGTACGACAGATAACAAACACAAAATAGGACAAAATAGGATTTACATTGAGCTGCTCAGTGGCCTTATGGCTGCTGGGTGGCTTTTTCTTTTGTGCGAGTTGCGTACAATAAAAATCGAACGGAGGAAATATTCATGAAAAGATTTATTGGAACTGCTTTGGTGCTGTGCTGCCTGGCTCTACCTTTGGCTGGCTGTGAGGACGCAATCAGTACTGTGACAAGTACCACAATGTCTGAACTCGAAGACATTCCGAGTCAGATGCTGGCTACACCGGAAAGCGCTGATACGGAACCGGAATACAATTACATTCATTTTCGCTACGACAATATTTGGACTGTATCTGCACTCGTGAACTACGAAATCGTGGATAACGGACAAAACATCAAATTTGAAATCAGTGATAGCCGTTACCGAGACAAGGTTTTCTATACCAGCATGTCTAATGTGGAACTCGTATACCGAGATAATAACATTGATTATGGCACGGACTACACCATCTATCCAGGGAATGCTTCGAAATTTGGAAAGGGTGGTAAGTAAGATGGGCATTAAATTTATCGACGGCAATATTTTTTCACGACTTTCTGCGAGTAAGCCAACTTACATTTGCCAGCAAGTAAATTGCAAAGGCGTGATGGGAGCCGGACTCGCGATGCAAATTCGCAGCCAATGGCCGGTAGTATATCGGCGCTATCTAGGGCTTTGCTATGGCGGCGATGGCAACAAGCTTGGGACTTATCAGGAAGTTCTGGTAGAACCGAAGCTGTATATCGTGAATCTCTTCGGCCAAGATGGCTATGGCCGGGACAAAAGGCAGACAAATTACGCTGCGCTGGCGACTGCACTGTTCTCGTTTTTTAGAGACTGCGCTCAAAAGAATCAGAGCGCAATCATCCGGCTGCCATATGGTTTAGGCTGCGGCCTTGCCGGAGGTGACTGGGACATGGTTTTTGCCATCATCAGCGATGCAGCAAAAGCCTGGAATCTGAATGTTGAGATTTGGGAACTCCAGAAATAATAGCAATAAGACCTTTACCGAAATTCGGTAAGGGTCTTTCTTTTTTTGTAGGGATGCAAATATGTACAGATTGCAAACAAATGGCACCTGCTGTTGCGGGAAAAGCGCGATGGTGGGATAATATTATTATAAAAACAACGGCAAAAATCAGCAGTAAAGCGAGTAAAAAAATCTTATGACGAATACAGAACTAAAAGCAATCGTACAGCGCGAGGAATACAACTTCCTGCGCACCAACAAACACTTGGGAAGCAACATTTTGTTTTTGACGCTTGGCGGCAGCCATGCTTACGGAACCAACGTTGAAGGCTCTGACATCGATATCCGTGGCGTGGCAGGCTCGCCTGAAATTTTGGGATTCAATCATTTTGAGCAGGCAATCGATAACCAAACGGATACCGTCATCTACGCGGTCAACAAATTCGTCAGTTTGCTTGTGCAGGGTAACCCCAACATTATCGAACTTCTTGGCAATGACCCGGAGTTGTACGTTAATATGACACCGGAAGGCCAAATGCTGCTCGACAACAAAGAGCTATTTTTGACTCGCCGCATTGCCTATAGCTACGGCGGATTTGCGAACGACCAGCTCAGACGCCTGCAGATGGGCCTTCTTCGAAACGGAACCTCGCCGGAACCGCTCAAAAACAGATTCGAGAAGAGGAGCCTGGAACGGTCAATTGCCGGATGGGGCAAGGATGATATTTTCGAAATCTCCATCAGTGAAAGCACAGATGAAGAAGGCAAGCATCCACTCCTTATTTCCGGCAATTTGAACGATTATCCAGTCACCTCTCTAAAGTCGCTGCTAAAGAGCCTGACTACGACCATCGACCAGTATGAGCAGCCGCAGCATCCGAAAGCACAAAAAGATGCTGCCCACATCAACAAACACGCGATGCACGTTGTGCGGTTGTACTACACGGCGTTCGATATTCTGGAAAAAGGCGAAATCATCACTCGCCGGGACAAAGAGCGAGAAGAGCTGTTGGCGATTCGCAATGGCAGATATATGCGTGAAGACGGGTCGTACGCACCGGAATTCTTTGAGTTTGTTGATGCGCTTGAAAAGAGATTTCAGGATGACGTGAGGAAAACCCCTCTTCCTGCTAAGCCTGACTTTGGAAAAATTGAGGAGCTTCTGGTGGAAATCAACAAGTCATATTTGCGGCGTATCGTGTGAAGCGGAACACCAACGACAACAACCATTAAGGCTGTACAAGATTATGCGCTCATTCGCAAGTTGCGGGTGGGCGTTCTTTTTTGCCCAAAAAACAAAAATAGACATAGTAAAAAGCCTTGCACATCTGTGCGAATCAGATATAATAACCCTAATAAGATAAAAATTGTGCCCTGACGGCATCTGAATTGGATGCTGCCGGGGCATTTTTGTTTGTTAAGGAGAATTTGGGGCTATTCAACTTTTTCCGGGGGTCTGAATAACTCATGAGCACAAAAGTCCATAAAGGAGGTGAGCCACTTTGAAAGTACATAAAGGCTATAAATTTCGGCTAGAGCCAACAGAAGAACAGAAAGTCAAAATCAATAAAACGCTCGGCTGCTGCCGTTTTGTATATAACTCTATGCTAGATAGGCGTATAAAAGCTTATCAACGGCGCGGCGAAAGTATGAGCTATATTGATACACAAAATCTGCTTCCTCAGATGAAAACTTATCTTCCTTGGCTTGCTGAAGTAGATAGTCAAGCACTCAAATATAGCTGTCGTCAGTTAAATAATGCCTATAAAGGCTTTTTCGAAGACGGTAAAGGGTTCCCCCAATTCAAACGAAAACGGGGAGAAGAAAGCTATACAACTACAAAAGCAAAAAGCATTAAAGTTGACGATAAGTACATTCAGCTTCCGACACTTGGGAAGATGCGTTATCGTAAGAGTCGCAACATTGAGGGACGCATCTGTAAGGCAACAATCCGTCGCTCAGCAAGCGGCAAATACTATGTAAGTATTCTTTGCGAAGTAGAAGTAATGCCGCTTCCGGTTAAAGATACCGTCATCGGTTTAGATGTTGGCATCAAATCTTTTGCTGTTGACAGCAATGGAAAAGAATATCCAAACAATAAATATCTTCAGAAAGCGGAAGCTAAACTAAAGCGTGAGCAGAAAAAGCTGTCACGCAAAAAGAAAGGTTCTGCCAACTGGGAGAAGCAACGTATCAAGGTAGCTTGCTGCCACGAAAAAGTGACCAATAAGCGAAAAGATGCCCTACACAAGTTGTCATCTACACTGGTGAAAGAAAACCAAATCATCTGTGTAGAAGACCTCAATGTAAAGGGTATGGTTCGTAATCATAACCTTGCTAAAAGCATTTCCGATGCTTCTTGGGGAGAGTTCTTCCGACAGCTTGATTACAAATCTAGTTGGGCAGGAAGAGTGGTTGTGAAAATACCAACCTTTTATCCAAGCAGCCAGACCTGTTCCTGCTGCGGATACCAAAACAAAGAGGTTAAAAACCTCAACGTGCGGCATTGGGTCTGCCCGAAGTGTAATACATCACACGATAGGGATAAAAATGCAGCAGAAAATATTCTAAAGAAAGGAATGGACATGCTGGTTATGCCAGCCACCTCATAACCACAGGCAGGCAGTACGGTCAGGACGACCGAATCTTAAAGTCTGTGGAGAGCGAACCTCTATCAAGGGCTGCGGCCTGCGGTAAGCTCGCTCTATGAAGCAGAAATCCATACTGAGTAACGGGGCAACCCGTGAAAAGTTGGAAGTCCGAATTTGGCTATGACACTGAACAACTTGTCAAGCGAACAGCAGGAATTCGTACATTTGGCATTGTCGGGCAAAAACGTATTGTGTGACGCCTGCATCGGCAGCGGAAAAACATCGACTATCAACGTACTCTGCGATGCATATCCACCAGAACGGCGTATTTTGTACTTGACCTACAACCGATTACTCAAACTTGATGCCAAAGACAAAATCAAGAATGGTAATGTCCTGGTTCAGAACTATCATGGATTTGCAAGCCTGCTGCTGAACAAAAAGGGAATCCGGAATTGCGGACAGGGCGAACAGCTTGCCATGGTATTGGAAAAGAAAATTCCGATTCCGCCGATTGATACTCTTATCATTGACGAGTATCAGGATATCAATGACGAGATTGCAGAACTGCTCAAATATATCCGTTCTCAGAATCCGGGCCTTCAAATCGTCGCAGTAGGCGATATGAAGCAGAAAATCTACGATGATACAGCGCTGGATGTCTGGGAGTTCATGCAGGATTTTCTCGGCCGCCATGAACAGGTAGTTTTCACAAAATGTTTCCGTATTTCCCATGACTTGGCGGAACGGCTCGGCAATATCTGGGGCAAAACCATCAATGGCGTTAATAGTTCCTGCATCGTGGAACAGATGTCGGTGGATGAGGTGACGGAGTTCCTGAACAAGCAAAACCCGAAAGATGTTTTGTGTCTGGGCGCTCGAATCGGAGCTATGACAAAGGTGCTCAACGACTTGGAGAATCGACCGGGGAACCTCTATGACAAGCATCATGTCTATGCAAGTATCGCAGACAATGATGGGAATAAGGCAGTAGCACCCTCCTCGGATGTTGGTATCTTCACAACTTTTGACGGCAGCAAAGGTATGGAGCGGCCTATCTGCGTTGTGTTTGATTTCACGGAAGAATACTGGTCGTCTCGCACAAGCAAACCGATGGCACGATATGAGATTCTTCGGAATCTGTTTTGTGTCGCAGCAAGCCGAGGAAAGCAGCGAATCATTTTCGTGAACTCAGACCATCCCTTGAGCGATAAATCTCTGATGACCCCAACTGAAACTCTTCGCGGATTTCCGCATCCGTTCGCATTTTCTGAGATGTTTGACCATAAATTCATCGAGGATGTAGATGCCTGCTATAAACTGTTGGAAGTCACACCGATTGAACGTAATGATACCACGACCATTGATATCCAGACGGCAGATGCAATGATTGATTTGTCTCCCTGCATCAGCATCTACATGCAGGCAGGCTTCTTTAATTCCTATGATATCGATGACGCACTCGCTTATTACATGGACCTACACAAGGACATGCAGTATTTGAAAATCAAGAAAGGCGCAACGGTCGAGGATAAGGTTCTACTGCTCACAGCACTCGAAACGAATCAGTGCCGGTATGTAAAACAGGTCAAGCCTCCTTTTGTGAGCGCAAAAGCTAAAATGTCGCTCAGTATGCGGCTTGGCACCGTGTTCACTCCCGATGAGTATGTTCAGGCGCGCGGAGATATCGACATCCATACTAATGACCATAAAGTGATTTATGCCTCGGGCCTTGCGGATGTCGTAAAGAACAGCACCGTCTACTGCATCAAGTTCATCAGCAATCTGGCACACAAGCATTTTCTGCAGTGTGCGTGTTCTATGATTGCGCTGGGTCTTCCATATGGCGTTGTCTGGAACGTGAAAAGTAACCTGATGTACAGCGTAAAAATCAAGGATAAGGACGCTCTGATTGACGCAATCCTCAAGTGCATCACGAAACGAGCTTACAACGGCGCGGATTATTACACCTGCCGAAAAGGCTTTGTACAGGATACGGCATCGATTATCGACCGCTGGACTGACGACGGATATGCGGAAGAACCCACCGCCATCACTTCCGGTGACGGTATCGCTATCATCAAGCAGGGAACCCGCTATTTCGTGATGGACGGAGCACGCCGAAACACCCTGAACGATAATTTCGGGATGGGTTTTGCCGATGTGAAGGACGCGTGTCTTGCTTACGCAAAAAGCTGCGAACTTCAAAAAAACGTGGACCATGATTCTCCTTACGCTGAAGTCGAGTTTTGGCTCGACCAGAACAAGGCATTTGAGGAATACATGACTCAGGTGAGCCATGAAATCGAACAGCACGAAGAAGGACCGTATGCAAAATACAAGTCTTTCGGCACGCCCGTTGTCCGAAAGATGTTGGACGAAAAGGGACTCATCATCACGTTCCCGGAAAAAGCCCTCATCAAGGTCTGGAAGATGCGCCGTGTCGAAGATGCCATGTATCAGAAAATCGAAGAAGCAAATAAACAGAACAATTCCAATGTGCCGCTCGATGAGGCGTTCTTTGACTCTGAACTGGTGGATTCCGTTGAGGGAAGCATCGAAAGCGCCAAGGTAAAATCCAAGCCCAAAAAGGAATCCGCATTACCGTTTTCCAAGTACTGCGCAGATGAGAAGAAGAGCTATCGTGTCGTGAAAAGCGATGAACTCTCAAAGCCCAACCAGCCCCGTTATGTTGTGGTCGAGACCGCTACTGATAAGGTCCTGGACAATGCTAACGGATATGGCTACCTTTCCTATCAGGCTGCCTGGAAAGGCTATTCGTACAAGAGCAAGCATCATCTGGACGGCACGAAGAAACCGATAAGTAAGAGTGCAAAAGAGCAGGCAAAGAAAAAGGCGGCTTTCTTCTCGACCGATTCGGAACAGCTCAGTTTCGGCTGATTATTACTGCCGATGAGAGGAGGTGTATCTTGCACAGATTCAGAACGTTACGCATTGTTTTAGCGTGAAAACACCAACCCAACCAATATAAATACCATCACGAATCGAGAAAATCATTCGAAATAACGCATAATATTTTTTGAAGCAAGACAAATATCAAATACATGCCCACATGGGCAGAAAGGGACAACAAATGGGACGCTATAAATGTCCGAGTACGATATGAGGTCAACAGCCCTACCTAAACCGGCCTACCGGTTATAGATGAGGCTTGCGGGGCAACCCGTAAGCCTGGTTGATTAGCCTAAGTCTGCTGCTCCGGCAGCAGGAAACTACGTTGCGTACTAATAACACAGGCACCTTACTCATGCTCCACAAGTGGTAAGCACTGCGGACGGCTCGCTAAACATCTCTAAGGGTAGGAGAAGTGCGAACGTCATGTCGAAAGGCTAAAACAGTACAACAACATTGGCAATGTGGACCACAGGGCGCAAGCCCTGACTTATCGATTTATAACTATTATACGAAAGGAGCACCTTGCATGAGCACTTGCGCTTGTGTTCTCAGTAAGAATGGCGAACGCCTGATGCCGACCATCCGTCTTGGCAAGGTGCGCCATCTTCTGAAAGACGGAAAAGCAAAAATCGTTAAGCATCATCCGTTTACCATCCAGCTGTTGTATGACAGCAAGACAAATACTCAGCCTATCGAAATTTGTGAGGATGTTGGTTACAACTACATTGGCATCAGCGTGAAAAGCGAATCTCACGAATATGTGTCTGCACAGTATGATACATTACAGGATGAGAAAAACTGTCACGATGCTTGTCGTAGGCAGCGACGCACCCGTAGAAACAGGCTCCGCCACCGCCAGGCACGTTTTGATAACCGCAAGCGCGATAAAGGTTGGCTTGCGCCATCTCTCGAACATAAGAAGGAACTCAACATCAATGTCATCAAGATGTATTGCGAGGTAATGCCTATTACGCACGCAACTGTTGAAGTTGGCTCTTTCGATACGATGCTCGTAAAGGCAATCCAGGAAGGTAAAGCCACACCAGAAGGCGCAGATTATCAAAAAGGTCCACGCTACAATTTGGCAACTTTGCGGGAAGCGGTATTCTACCGCGACAATTACACCTGCCAAGTTTGTGGGCGCAAAGCTAACGAAGGTGCAATTTTGCACGTGCATCACATGTTCTATTGGAAAGGTCGTCACGGCAATAGTCTCAGCGAACTTTTAACCGTGTGCGAAAAATGCCATACACCAGCTAACCATCAAAAAGGCGGCAAGCTCTACAGATTTGGTGAAGATATAAAGTTCGCCAACCTTTCCGGCGCGGCATTTATGAACGCTGTGCGCTGGCAAATCGTTAATGAACTTTACACTGCTTTTGGAAAACCGTTTGTCACATTCACTTATGGCGCGATGACCAAGGAAAAGCGAATTGCTCTTCATCTCGAAAAGAGCCATAACAACGATGCGTTTGCGATGGGAAGCTTTCATCCAGCTGACCGCTGCGCGTTTGAACATTATGAAAAAGTGAAACGCAATAACCGCATTCTCGAAAGGTTTTATGACTCGCAGTATATTGACATTCGCACTGGTGAAGTGACTACCGGCAAAAGCCTTTTCAACGGTAGAATCAACCGCAGCCATAAAAAGGATTCTGAAAATTTGCACAAGTACCGTGGAAAAAGGATTCGTAAAGGCTACCGTGCTTTACGCCGCAAAAAGGTGGCTCGCAATCGTGGCGATTTGGTTTCTCTCAACGGAGAATTCCTTGTCGTGTATGGCACTCATACCAGAAAGAATGGCTCTGTAAACGTGGAATTCAAAACCCCATCAAAAAATGGTAAAAAGTCTGCAGACCTCAAAAAGCTGAAAATCATAAACGCAAGCAATCCCATGCACTCTGCGTGGAAGAAAGCATCTTAAAACTAAAGGAAGTTGCAAAGCTTAGGTACAGCCCAGTAAATTCCGATAAATCGCATAAAAGATTGTTGCAAGGAGACAAAAACCATGAACAAGTTTGAAGCAAGGAGCACGCTGGGGAGCGAGGCTGTCCCGGTTTTCGACGATGACGGTGAGCTCACAGAATGGCTGCACCGGGACAACTATACTGTCGAGGAATTGGAACTGATGAACTTTGTCGGCAATGAAAAGCCCGTCATCAAAAAGGACGGTGTGAAAATCATCCGGGATGGCACGGTCATTCGGAGAACCAACACTGAAACAAGAAAAACTGAATTTCTGTTCATTCCGCGCATTGTCGTCGATGAGCAGAAAACCGTGTGAGGTGCAGCGTGGTAAAAATTTACGGGTCGAGTGATGACCTTGTCTGCCTGGATAATTCCAACTATGGGGTCGATGAAATTGGTTGCTTCGATGTCAAGGGAGTTCGGCTATTTCTGGACGACGACACCATTTTGGTAGTGCGCTATACGAACGGTATCTGGCGCATCGAAATCGAGCGAAAAGGCACGGCACCGTATCAACACACGGTTTGTCCTGGCGATGATGAGGACGATTATAGCGATGTGTTTTGTACGGAGTCCGATATCATCGCACATGAAATCATTCGATAAGGATTGGAGTAGCCATGGCAAAAACTCTTCTGACTCAAAAAATAGAATCAGCGCTAAAGGTTTGGCATCCTGCCAACTATGGTGGATACCGGGTTGATTCGTTCCGTCAAGGCTTCGACGCTCTGGAAGTACCTGTCGAGTGTGGCTCGATAAAATCCGGCCTTGTTGACTTCGTTCGGGTTCAAGAGTGCTTCACATCAGAAACAAAATGTGGGACCTGCAAGCTGTCGATGTACAAAGACGAAGACAAAGACTTAGTTATGCCGTCCATCCAACAATGGACGCAGGAAGTGTCATGCCCTAAAGACATCTCCAGCTGGAATTTTCGAAACGAACCCTGCACGGAACGGTTCTGCAGGCTGTACAAAACGAAACATACATACACCATCGACACTGTCATCACCTGTGTGGAAATCAAAGTTTCGGTAGGGGATTTTCATTCTGACCACGGCCACAACTTTGTAGGGCACTGCAACTACTACGCAATGCCGTTAGCGTTGTATAAGAAAGTGAAAGACGAGATTCCTGACGGCATAGGCGTTTTGATTCATTATGACGGCGAAAACGCCTGCGGAATTCGCAAGAAAGTGGAGTGCAAGCCTCATCAGCTTTCAGAAGAAAGCCAAAAATGGCTCATCATGTCGGTTGCGAAACGGCTTGCAAAAGCAAGTGGAAGTTGAGCATTTCTTAATTTGAAAAAGGAGAAAGCAATGAGAAAGTTTCTAAAGTTAATTGTTATCGCATTTTTGGCAGGATTCGCTATTTTCTGGTATGCAGAAACCCGAAAGCGCCGAACACTGATTCCGCTTGAATTCCGAGGCGAATGAAATGCGGCAAAACATTAAAATTCTACTGGAAACCATCTGGTATCTGGTTCTGCCGGTGTTTATTTTTGTACTTAACATTAGATACTGGCATGGATATCTTGCGAATCCTGGCTGGTCCTTGACCCATCCGTCATATGTTGTTCTTGGATTTGTCTTGAGCGCTGCATTGTGCTTTGAGATTGTATATATCGACATCAAGTTTGGGGAAAAATAGCGCTTGCCAAAATATACGAACGCCGTACAATGTAAAGTGTGAACAGATACTAAGCAATCAGTAGGATTCACAATCTGTATTTTAAGCGGACTTATCCCATTGCGGGGTAGGTCCGCTTTTTTTTGTTGAAAGGAGAAGAAATATGAAACTTAAAAACAATCCATTCCGGAGCACAGCGGCAATCATCGCTGCGCTCTTTGCACTCAGCTTCACCGGCTGCGGTCAGAGTCCGATAACCTCGGAAAGTCCATCCAGCACCGGGGTCGTCTCAGAAAGCACTGCAAGCAGTGAACAGACGGCTGGCGGTTCGGTGGACGGCAGCTTTACCATTCACTTTATAGACGTAGGGCAGGCGGATTCCGCCCTTGTTACCTGCGACGGCCATTCAATGCTCATTGATGGCGGCAATGTCGATGATTCCAACCTCTTATTCTCTGTTATGCAACGAGATTCCGATGGACACCTGGATTATGTGGTTGGGACCCACGCACACGAAGACCACATCGGCGGCTTGTCCGGTGCTTTTGAGGCCGTCACTGCGGACATGACGTTATGCCCTGTGACAGAATACGACAGCAAAGCATTTCGGAACTTTGCAAGCCACGCGGAACAAAAAGGCGGAGGCATCACGATACCGGATGTGGGTGAAACCTACACTCTGGGAGAAGCGGAATTCACGATAGTTGGTGTTAATTCTGTTCCCGATGATACGAACAATGCATCGATTGTTCTGCGCATCGTTTATGGGGATACTTCGTTCCTCTTTACTGGTGATGCTGAACAGGAAGCCGAAAATGTGATACTTGCATCGGGACAAGACATTCAGTCAACGGTTCTGAAAGTAAGTCATCACGGCTCAAGCACATCTACCTCAGAGGCTTTTCTGGTCGCAGTGAATCCGACCTATGCTGTGGTTTCCTGTGGAGCAGGGAACAGCTATGGCCACCCGCATCAGGAAACACTCGACAAACTGCAAAACAAGGGTGTTGAGGTTTATCGCACAGACCTGCTGGGCGATATCTATTGTACCTCGGATGGCAAAGAGGTAAGTTTCACTTCCGGCGAATATCATGATGAGAATCGGATTGAAGCGGGTTCTGCTGCAAATTCCGAGGATGAACAGGACAATGCCTCGCTTGTCATAGAAGAAACATACGTTCTGAACACAAGCACTATGAAGTTTCACAAACCCGATTGCTCTGCAGTCGAATCGATGAGCCAGAAGAACCGAATCAACTATATGGGCTCACGTGACGAGCTCATCCAGGAAGGGTATTCGGCGTGCGGGATTTGCAAACCATAAAAATTGCACCTGATTTACTCGACAAGCTGTGCGAACTGACTACAATAAAAAATGTACGATAGATAACAAACATCGAAAAAGGCATTCTGCCTTTCGTACAATTCACAATTCTGCAGACATAAGGCAGACTCACCGTCTTGGTGGGCCTGCCTTTTTTGTTTGCGCAACTATAAAAAAGGAGTATAACGCAATGTTCAAAATTCACAATGACAAAGTCTATTTCGTCGCCGAAACCCCCGATATCAACAAAGTTATCGAAATCTTCCTACCCAAGGATGACCATGGCACCATTATGGATTCACACGAAATCCGTGTGGACCTGTGCCGTGCCGTCATTCACATGGAGAAGAAGGGTATCCGTGTCTTGAAGGTCCGCAACATTGAGGATACCAACAAGGCAAACATCGACGTCTGGCACATGCCGGAATATCAGGAGGCTGCAGAGTCTCCCGTGAGCGATGTGGTCGATGCCTGCATCGAGTCCAACTTTGATTCCGGCGCAACGTTCAACCTGCCCTGCAAAGCAAACCGCAAAACTCGCGAAGTCTTCGCCATTGAGTGCGGCGCTTGCCCTAATGACGATGACACGTTCAGCTATGCAGAGGTTAAAGTTAATGGATGGCACTATCCGGTCAACAACATCACCGACATTATGGAGGAAAACGATGTTGACAGTGCGTTGGATGAGCTCTACCGCATCCAGCAGAAAGGCGAGTATTGGGAAGCATACGAGGACAAATCGCTCACGGATGCCATCCATGAATTCCGCTGGGCTATCCTGAAGGATGCCATTCAGAAGCGCGGACATGAGGCTGTTGCTGATTTTGTCGGAACCGACATTTCCAGTGACGCTTATGACCGCGTGATGGACGAAACCGAAACCCAGATGCCGAACGAAGAATTCGAGCGCTTCTGGGAAAAGTACATCTAAGAAACATCTCACACACAGAAAGGGAGCATATTACTATGGCTATTTTCAACACCAACGAATTCCTTCGCAAAACCTTCAGCAAGACCATTTTTGGTACTGCTGCACTTCGTCCGGAAGCGGTTTGTGCAGACGGCTTCACCCTGTCTATTCAGGCAAGCAGCATGCACTACTGCATACCGAGTGAGGACCTGTCGGACGGCGATTACTCTAAGGTCGAACTCAGCTACTTGTCTGAGGAGGTCGAAGAGTTTCTGCCGTTTGCTGAAGACGACGAGGCTCCGCTGGCTACGGTCTACGGGTATGTGCCTGTAGAAATCGTGGATGCGGTTCTTGCCAAGCACGGCGGCATCGTCAACGTTTAAGAAGGAGGGATACCAATGTTAAAGACTTTTACTGTCGTTGCCAATGAAGTTATTGGCTTATCCGCAACGGAATGCACGCTGATGCAGTTCAACTACAATCCGGAACAGATTCATGACCCCGAAACCGTTCTGCGCAGTGCCGTTAAGGACTATCTCCTGACGGATGAAGGCAAGCGTCAGTTGGAACTCAACTGTGGCTGCTGGAACTGGGGCAATGTCGATGACATTCCCGACTCGTTCTTCTTGGACTACGGTTTGGCAAAAGTCGCACCGTTCGATGCGGATATTGTCGTTGACCGCAACGAGAGCTTCACGAGCGACCGTGACGAAGGGTAAAGAATATCATTCACACATAGCCATCGCCTCTCAAGCTGAGGCAGTGGCTTTTTTAGAAAAGGAGGCCGCAAATGGCTGAAACAAAAGACTTGTTTGAACAAATCAGCGCCATCTTAACCGATAAGAAAGATAAGCCGTTTTCCTATGAGGAACTTGCAGCAATGCTCAAAACTGACCCTGATACCCTCAAAACCTTTGATGAGGTCTATAAGACACAGGTTCTTGAAAGCGGAGAGCTGCATGAAAATATGCTCCAGTGGGATACAGCTACAGTCAAAGCAATTCTCGACAAAAAGGTCTACTTCCCACCGGAACTCAATTCGCTCATTGACCGCATCGTCACAGAACTGGTGCTTGAAACGCGTCTGTACATCTACAACGCGGAACGCGGTGGCTATTATGTGACATACTCTGCCAACCGCGACTTTATGACAGAGGTTACAAACGAGGAGTTGAAACGCTACCCCGAAGAACTCCGTCCGCAGCTCACCGGAAAGTTGATGAAGATTGACATTTCTGAGCCGTCGTACAAGGAACTGCTTCAAAACTACGCAGGCTACAAGAATGCAAAGAACGACAGCACAAAAATGTTCTACTACAACATGTTCCGTCAAGGTCTTGACATCCTCGACCTTGATGACTTCACTTATCAGATGCTTGAGATGAACCCCAACTCTATGGGCTTCTGGTTTCCTCCTCTGGTAGAGGGATTGTACGGCAGCGCATTTTTCAAGGTTCCGGACACAAAAATTCTTCGCGTACCTATCACCATGCTGCAGCTTACCCGCCTTGGTTTCGAGACGTTGAATCCCGTTACAAAGGAAATCGTGAACCGTTATTGCCAGAAAGTCTTCCATCTTGATGGATACGAAGACTATTTTATCAAAACGGGCACGTATTCTTCCAAATACGAATTCCGCAACGCTCATATCCATAACCCGAAGGAAATCAATGAGATGGGCGAGTATTTCTTGTTTTTGAATCATCTGACATGCTCGATGGCATCCCCTCTGAACAATCGCTGCTTCTACGGCGCGAACACCACGAACGAGTGGGTCGTCAGAGAATACATCAAGGACAAAGAAAATAACCCCACCATCTACAACGGTATGCCGCTGCACACTGAATATCGCGTTTTTGTGGATTTTGATACAAAGGAAATCCTTGGCGCAAGTCCTTATTGGCGCAGCGATGTTATGAAGAACGAATTCAAAAAAGTCAGCAGCCCACAGGAACGCCATGATTATGTTGTCTACAAGATGCATGAAGACATTCTGAACCAGCGTTACCACGAAAGCGTTCAAACTGTTCTGGCTGAGCTGAAGAAGGTTATTCCTCGCATTGAGTTAACAGGGCAGTGGAGCGTCGATGTAATGCGCAACGGCAATGATTACTACATCATTGATATGGCCCTTGCTGAACATTCCGCTCTGAACGACTGCGTACCGAAAAATCTGCTTCGCGCTTATCCTCAGCAGTGGCTGCCGGGGGAATCGAACAGCTGATACCTCCAAGAATAAAGCTTTGAATCGGGTTTCTTTAACGAGAAACGCTGAAACCAAAATCGCACGAAATGATTGTACTGACACATAAAAACAAGTATAATATATGCAAGGAAGTGATAATAATGGTTCTGTATCATGGCAGCAATGTAATAGTCCGCGACCCTGAAGTCAGAAAAACAAGATACGCCAAAGATTTTTCATGGGGATTCTATTGCACTAACAACTACGAACAAGCCGCTCGATGGTCGAAAAAGGGCAGGTCTCATGGTATTGTCAACGTGTTTGAATATACAGAATCTCCCACATTAAAAATTAAGAAATTTCCCGAAATGAGTGATGAGTGGCTTGATTTTATTGCTATATGTCGCTCGGGCAAGCATCATGACTATGATATCGTGGAAGGCCCTATGGCGGATGATACCATTTGGAACTACGTCAACGACTTTATGAGCGGTGATATTAGCCGTGAAGCTTTTTGGGCGTTGGCAAAATTCAAACATCCCACACATCAAATTAGCTTTCACACGGAAGCTGCTTTGAAATGTCTCTCTTTTAAGGAGGCGATTGAAGTATGACCGAAACTGCAGCCTATAACAAAAACGATGTCTTTTACGCTTGCAGCCTGATAGAGTATATCGGCCGCATCACGAAGAATCATCGCAGAGATGTGGTTTCTGCTCTTGGCACAGCCGGAGTCAAGGCGATTCTTGACTCTGCGGATGTGTTTCATTGCCAGAGCTTTGAGCAATCCGCTGATGAAATTTGTGAGCTTTTTCCTGTGCCGGAAGGAACGTATGATACGGTGTCTAACTGCCACTACAAGGTTCCATCTTATACAGATATCGGAAAAGTGTACCAGCGCATCATCTTTGACTGTACTAGCACTCCTGGTGTCCAGGATGTAATTGATGTATTTTCCTCGTTCATTAGCGATGACATCTCAGATTTTAATACTGCAACTTACTATTGTAATCCGAGCTATTTGTACCACTCATACAAGGCCGGAAAACTACTGGATTGATTTTCAAAAGCAATAGCAATCAAGACCACTGCCCCGAAAAGGGTAGTGGTCTTATTTTTTTGCACAATACTTACCATAAATTACCAGAAAGAAAAACGTTGTGCATCTGTGCGAATTGCATATAATACAAAATATAGAACGAAAGGCATCAAAAAATATCGTTGGTCGGGCAAAATCGGACCAAAAGGCTAGAGCGGGCTCAGTTTTGAACCTGCTCTTTCTTTTTACGGAGGCTTTATGTCAAACAAAGAAGAACGCATGAACCGCAATAAAAGCATCATTGAAGATTACAAAAACGGAAAGTCGATTTTGGAAATCGCGAGGGAATACAATCTTTCAGAAACAATGTGCTACAAGATTCTAAAAGGCACGCAGGAGCCGCCTCGTTATTTTGAAAAAAAGAGGAAGAGACTTACCACTCGAAATGAGCAAATTGTTAAACAGTATAAAGGCGGTATGACGGCCAGAGAATTGGGCAAGATGTACGGCATTTCCATGCAGCGTATTTATGCAATCTTGCATTCGAGCGGAGAGTACGAAAGCCAAAAATACAATCATATTGAAACGGCTCTCAAAAAAGAGAAAAAGATGCGGAACCAAACTTTTCTTGATGCTTACAGGGAAAATCCTCAAAAATCGATTATCGAGTTGAGCAGGGAGGTAAATATCAGCCCTTCACTAGGTTACCTTATCCTTCATCAAAATGGGATTTACCAGTATAACGTAAAAACCAGAGCCAAGGAGAATAGCGAAAATGCCGATTAACAAGATTACCCACGTGTGTCTAACTCATGACAAAGTCAGGGCGCGAAATGAAAAAATGCTGGAGGATGCCAAGGACGGTATGTCCCAGGAACAGCTGGCTAAAAAGTATCAAATCTGTGTTTCTACTGTCCGATATAGTCTGAAGGACTTTTACGAAGAACAGGCCCGGCAGAAGAAGGCAAAGAAGGAAGCCTGGCAAACCCAGATGATTCATGAATATGAGATGGGCGCGAAATCTCCGGAGCTTCAGGAAAAATACGGCATCAGTGGAACGCTCTTTTATCGGATTCTTCATACGCACGGAAAGAATGGCCGACAAATCCACAGCCAAAACCGTATCGAGACTGGCAAGAAAAGAAACGCCGAGATGGTCAGGAAATACAAAAACGGCGTTTCTGTCAAAGAGCTTGCGGAAGAATACGGGCTCAAAAAGGGAAGCGTATATCGCGCCATGAAGCGGTATAGTCCAGGCCCAGGGAAAAGTAAAAGTTGTCAAAGTGAGGAATAATTGCATGGCTGCATCAAAGAAAGATGTTGCGAAGCAGCAGGTCAAAGAAGACCGCGAAAAGGTTCGGGAAATGTATCTTTCTGGCAAAACTGTCAAGGAAATCGCCAAGGAAACGTATTTTTCAAGCTCTTATTGCTATGCCATGGTGAGAGACCTAGCAAAAGAAAAGAATCTTGCAAAGAAAGCAAAAAGAGCACCTCTCAACGAAGCTATGATTCAAGATGCGAAAGCCGGGATGACGGTTGCTGAAATCGCAAAGAAGCATGGCGTGACCTATCAGCAGTGCTACTATACTGTTGCCGATTGCGCTCAAGCTACGATTAAGAAGAACAAGAAAAAGCAGTCTGCTGCCACGAAAGTTCGCAATGCGGCTATGTTGGAAGATGCGAAAGCCGGAATGACTGATAAGGAAATCGCCAAAAAATACTTTTTGTCTCGAAGCAGTGTCCGTACCGTCCTTGCAGGGCATTTACATACAAATTCCAAAAAGTTGGATGAAAGGCGCAAGGCGATTCTTGCGGATTATGAGGCAGGAACGTCCTCAAAAGACATCTGTGAGAAATACGGTATTTCAAAATCCACTCTTTACAAGGACATGCGCCAAATTGGAAAAACCTGTCAGGAATACTATCACAAGGCGCTGAAAGACAAGACCAATCAAAGGAATTCCGATATTCGAAGCAAAATCGAAAGAGGGGTCTCGGTCAGCACTATTGCCAAAGAATACGGAATCTCTAAAACGGCGATTTATGAAACGTTTCATCAGGAAAATGTCAGAGCTGGAATTTTACAGAAACGCGGCCGTCCGCGAAAAAACACGGAACGTAATGCACTGATTGCTAAACGCCACAGGGAAGGCGAGAAGGTGCAGGCGCTTGCCACTGAATATAATCTCTCTGTTTCGACGATAAACACTATTTGCAGCAGAAACAAAAACCAGAATGCAACATCATATTAACAGGCTGCCATTTGGCGGCCTGTTTCTTTTTTGGAGGAAAATGACATGACAGACGATGTACGGAATTTGATTCGATTTGTAGTGGATGGCGATATCCGAAATGCACAGACTCAGTGCCGAATCATGCTTGAAAAGAATGTACCCGAAAAGGACGCCAGGTTCAAAGAAAACGAACTCAGAAAGTTGAATCTTCTGAAACCGGAACTGATTCAGCTGCCCGCCAACCTGGAAAACCTCTTGATTGCGGAAGATGCCACAAACTTCCCGGAAAGCCGGTTCCTGCTCCGTGAAGAGGAAGAAACTGTCATCAACAAGCTCTTGGCTACCAGAAAAGCAGCTCTTGCCATCAAGGAGCTTGGCATCCACTATACCTGCTCTTTGCTTTTGACTGGGCTTCCTGGCGTCGGCAAGACCGAATTGGCCCGTTACATTGCACACAAGGCGGATTTGCCGTTTGTTTTCCTGAAATTCTCTGGCCTGGTTGATTCTGCTCTTGGCCGTACACAGCAGAATATCGGCAGAGTATTTGACTACGCAAAACGCACGCCCTGCGTTCTCTGCGTTGATGAAATTGATGCCATCGGAATGTGCCGTGGCGGCCGCGATGACGTCGCTGAAATGAGCCGTGTCACCATTGCTTTGATGCAGGAATTGGACCGGCTCCCAAACGATGTCATCCTCATCGGCACCACTAACCGTGTCGATAATTTGGACGAAGCCCTGATTCGCCGGTTTACTTTCAAGCACCGGGTCAAGCCTTTAAGCGACGATGACATGAAAGAGCTGTGCAAGAAGTTCCTTGCTTCGGCAGACTACCCCTTCACGGAATCTGAACTTGACGAGCTCTGTCATTTGCTCCGTGAGCAGCGGACTGCCAGCGCTGTGGTCAATGCCTGTACAGAACGTATCGTTGCACATATCGTATCGCAGCTGCCTGAAAGCTCGGCAGATGCCCTGTAAGACTATGGTAGCCTGGGAAGAAGGCCCTCGTCAGTTCAAGATGTCCAAGCAGCTTGATGAGGGGAAATTCGGAGAAGACTTGGCTCGCAAATTCCTCAATGACCCGATTATCAAAGTAAATCATGGCATTAGTCATTACGATGACGTGACTCAGGACAGAACGTACCAGGACAAGGATACGGATTTCATTGTCTGGAAAAAGAACGGCAAAACTTTCGGCCTGGAAGCAAAGGTAGACAGTCACAATACCGGAAATCTCTACTTAGAGACCTCAGTGGACTACTTCACCATGGTGCCGGACGCTCTGAACGAACAACGGGTAGCGCGGCAGTTTCGGGATGGCATCGACCCTCTATGGCACACCCCCGGCTGGATATACAGGAGTGGTGCAGACCAGATTTTTTATTATTTTAAGACTACGCAGCTGCTTTACATTTTCTCCCGCGTGGATGTCTGGTTCTACGCCGAAAAGCTTATGCGCGGTGGAATCCATCTCGACCCCGAAATCAGAAAGCCGAAGATGTATTCGGCTGAAAACACCAGCGAACGTGATGGCTCTACTCTCTTTTTTGCGAACGGGTTGTGCGTGAACGCCGAGCAGACATACAAGGCTTTAGGAGCTCAAAAAAGAGTCATCAAATACCAAGTTGAGAACCCGGATTCAGACATTCCAACGTTCAGCTTTTGCCCTTTCAAATTATGAATTTTTCGCTAACAATCGTTAAAAAATCACACTTCAGTCTGACGGAAGAGTATAATTAAAGTATGGAAAGAGAGGACAAAAATCGTCAATAACCCACGACTAAAGTCGCGGGCTTGCTCCGGCGAGTCTGCGCTTTAGAAGTGTCCGCAAGGATATGTTGACTACCCTTTGCGCATTAAGTTGCGCC
>ERZ1034804.29-NODE-29-length-38476-cov-43.739257_pt1 | contig 38476 bp, 59 predicted proteins | sample MGYA00520635_ERZ1034804 | MGnify/ENA primary metagenome ERZ1034804 (study PRJEB33766, sample SAMN09781685) | gut metagenome | biome: gut microbiome | host: Homo sapiens | place: Madagascar | study: EMG produced TPA metagenomics assembly of the PRJNA485056 data set...
AATGGTGGCAACGGCGGCTGTGGCGGCGGTGGCGGTGGCGGTGGCTACGTAGCAATCACCGGAGACGCCGCAGCCAGCGCGGGCGGAAGAATGTATGGGCTATCCGGAGGAACACCAGGTCAAGGAAGCAAGGGCTCCCACGGCTCAGACGGATACGCCATTTTGTACTATGGTCTTATCAGTAAAAGCCACACAGGCCCATTGGTCACATCTGGGCAAAAGTGGCTGCTGGACGCCCTCGACCGCAGAATGATCGTATAAGGAGGTGCGCTATGCCGAACGATTATTACACCATGATTTTCACAGGCGAAAAAGTGGATGAGCTGCTGAAGCGCGTGGACGATGGGGAGATCATCATTCCATCCTCCACGGCGGGAAGCACGAAGAAATTCAAGCTGACGGTAGACGATACCGGCACCGTCAGCGCCACGGAGGTGACGTCCTGATGGTACAGGGTGATGCGTACAGCATCGATATCACGATCAAAAACCTGGGCAAGGCGGTCCCGATTGAAACCGTGGAAAAGGTGGAGGTCACTCTGCTGAACCTGACGCGGTCCTATCCGGAGGAGGTCACCTATTCGGACGGGAAATTCCACTTCCCGGTCACCCAGACGGAGACCTTCAAGCTTCCCCCGGTGTGCCCCATGCAGGTCCGGGTGAAATTTACCGGCGGGGACGTGGTCGGCTCCCTGATCCAAATGGTGGAAGTGGCCGGGGCGATCAGTAAGGCGGTGCTGTAATGCTTACCTTTGAGCTGCAGCCGCGAGAGGCCCTTGAGATCTCCTTTGCCGTGTCCATTGTCGCGGGAAAGGGAGACCCCTACGCCGGGGCGTATCAGGTGACGCCCAAGATCTACGGCCCGGTGGTGCTGGAAACAAAGGACAAGTCCATGGCGGACGATGTGACGGTCTTAAAAATCCCCCAATTCGAGGTTTCCAACGAGGCCGGGGGAAATACATTGATTATGGGAGACGAATATTATGGCGGATAAGTACATCAACAAGGTCATCATCGGCAATGACGTCAAGCTGGACCTTACCGGGGACACCATCACTTCGGAGGACCTAAAAAAGAACGTCACGGCCCACGACAAAAGCGGTGCCCCCATCGTGGGAACCAACACCTTTGACGCCGACACCCAGGACGCCACGGCGGCAGCGGCGGAGCTGCTGGACGGCAAGACCGCTTATGCCCGGGGCGCAAAGCTCACCGGCACTATGCCCAACCAGGGCAGCAAAACCTTGACCATTGCAGTGAAAACAGAAACCCCCGCTATCCCCATGGGCTTTCACGACGGCTCCGGCAAGGCCCAGATCGACGTGGACGAACAGGCAAAGATCATCCCCGGCAACATCAAGCAGGGCGTGTCCATCCTTGGCGTAGAGGGCACTTATGGCGGCGAGGCCGTCAAGGCCCAACCCAACAAGAACGTCACCCCCACTATGGCCCAACAGATCATCACCCCGGATGCGGAGTATGACTATCTGGCACAGGTGACCGTGGCGGCTATCCCCATCACCTACACGGACAACGCGGCGGGCGGCCAGACGTTGGCGGTGGGAGCGTGATGGTATGGCGGTCAATAAAGTGGAAATCAACGGGGAGACGAAGCTGGATCTGACCCAGGACACCGTGACGCCCCAGACGCTTTTGTCTGGTGTTACCGCCCACAACGCAGCCGGGGAGCAGATCGTCGGCAAATACCAATCCGTGGCCCTCACAGGGCTTGAAATTACGGCTCTGCCCGAAAAGACTGACTACAAGGCCGGAGAAACCTTTGACCCGGCGGGCATGGTAGTCACGGCCACCTATTCCAACGGAGCAAAACTGGACAACCCTACGTACACTGTGGCTCCATCTGGGGCGCTGGCCGTGGGAACAACTACTGTCACCATCACTTACTCCGAGGGCGGTATAACGAAAACGGCAACACAGGCAATTTCCGTGACCGGAACGGTGCTGACGGTGCCGACGCAAAGCGGTACGCTGACCTATACCGGCGGGGCGCAGTCCCCAGCCTGGAGCAACTACGACGCGGACAAGATGACGCTTGGCGGCGTTACCTCCGGCACGAACGCAGGCAGCTACAACGCCACCTTTACGATCAAGAACACGGCGCTGTACTGCTGGCCGGATGGCTCTACCGCTGCCAAGACAGTGGCGTGGACCATCGGCAAGGCGGCAGGTACGCTGACCCTCTCTAAAACGGAGGTAACGCTCAAGCCCGATACAACAAGCGACAGCTTCACCGTCACCACCAACTCCGCAGGCGCGGTTAGCGTGGAGAGCAGCGCGCCCGATACGGTGGCGGTCAGGCTCGACGGCGACACCGTGACGGTGACCAGCGTGGGCAACAAAAACGGAACGGCGGTCATCACTGTGAGCGTGGCCGAGGATGAGAACCATACAACACCGGCCAGCAAGACCTGTCTTGTCACAGCGTCTTTCAAGCCGGCTGCGTTAGCGTCAACCAGTCCGGCGGCTGGCGTATCGTACACTCCTGGCTTGTCTGATCTTGAAGCCTCTGATGTGACAGCCTTCGCACAGGCAATGTCTAATAACAGCAGCATTACAAACGCGACATCCACTGTTTATGTGGACTTTGGCAGCGTCCACCGCAAGATTAGCGTTGGCGATCAGGTAACGTTGCCGCTGAACGGAACCACCTATGCCTTCGACGTAATCGGCTTCAACCATGATGAGTTGACCACACCCACTGCATACGGGGCTGCGACCGCCACCGGCAAGGCCGGTATTACGTTCCAGCTGCACGATCTGATTGGGCCGGGCTTCGCAATGAATGACAGTAGAACCAATGTGGGTGGCTGGAAAAGCAGTAAGATGCGCACGTCCACAATGGTGACCATGAAGGGGTATTTACCTTCTGCTTGGCAGGCCGCCATTAAGCCGGTCAACAAAGCATCCGGCACTGGCGGCGGATCTTCCAGCGGTACAGAGACGGTTTCCGATGATTGCTTCCTGTTGGCAGAAGTCGAGATTTTTGGCAACACCACATACTCCTTGGCGGGAGAGGGTGTGCAATACGCCTACTACAAGGTGGGAAACTCAAAAGTCAAAAAACTGAGTGCCGCCGCTTATTACTGGTGGGGGCGTTCCCCTCATTCCAGAAGCAGTCAGATCTTCTGTGGTGTCAGCGGCGGCGGCAACGCCGACTTTAACTACGCCGACCTTCATTATCCCGTCGCGTTCGGCTTCTGCGTTTAAAAATCCGGAGGGTCAATCCTCCGGCAGATTCCACAGGGCTTCCGATGCGTTCTGTGTAAAACAGGGGGTGAGGCGTGCACATAACAAAAGCCGCCCAGCGGGCGGCAGAAATTGACAAGGCGGCTTTTTTTAATCGGAAAGCATATAGACGCCTTAAAACTGCAACTTTTAAGGAGTGTGTTATGACGGAGACGATAATCTGCGCCCTCATCACAGGGGGGCTGACGCTGATGGGCGTGCTCATCGCCAACGGCAAACAGCAGGCGATCACCGACACCAAATTAGACGAACTGACCCGCGAGGTGCGGGAGCACAATAGCTTCGCCCAGCGGGTGCCGGTGATCGAGGAACAGATCAAGGTAATCAACCACCGGATCGAGGATCTGGAGCATATCAGTGAACGCTGAAAGGAGAACGCTATGGAAAACATCAAGAAGCGGCTGGGCAATCTGCTGGCGGTGAAGTCTCTGGTGACCATCACCCTGACGGTGGTGTTCGCGGTGCTGTCGCTGCGGGAAACCATCAGCGGCAGCGAGTTCCTGACCATCTTCACGGTGGTCATCGGCTTCTACTTCGGCACCCAGCGGGTAGCCGAGGACAAGAACAGTTGAAACCGGTTGAAGAATCAACCGAAAAATTTGAAAGGGGTACATACCATGGAAAAGATCTACGAGAACATCATCAACGAAGGCAAGAAGAACGGCGAGAGCATCGAGGTTATCAACACCAAGCTGAAGGAGGCCGGTGCCAACTTCCACCTGAACCCGGACGGCGGCATGGCCAACTGGACCGAGGCGGAGATGGCCGATGGCTTCATCCCTGCGGAGAAGGAACCCGCCGACGTGCGTCATCTGCATGACTATATGCGGTACGATGTCACGAAGGCCGGTCAAACCGTCCGTGTGGAGACCCCGGAGGGCATCTACGACATTACGTGGGACGAGGGCGGTCATCCTGAGAAGGCTGTGAGAGTCAATGGTTGATACGTTCGACTGCGCCCGTGCGCAGATCTACCACAACACCGGAAAGCTGACCCCGGCGCAGATCAAGGCCAAGACCGGCTGCACCCACATCATCAACGGCTACCTGTTCAACGGCAGATTTCAGCCGGTGGGCTGGACGGTGATCGACGGTAAGATTATCAGCCGGGACAAATACCAGGACTGGGGCGTGTCCATCGGCTCCGATGGTATCCCGAAGATGCTGACGGACCGGGGCGGATCGTTTTTGTCCGGCGTGCCCATCCTCAAGGCCGGGTCCAAGCTCTACCGGGGCCTGACGCCGGACGTGGCCCGGCCTGCTGCCCGGACGGCGGTGGGCTGGATGCCCAACGGCAAGGTATGCTTGTGGTGCGACAAGACCAGCCTGACCCGTGAGCAGCTCCAGAACAAGCTGCTGGGGCTGGGCGTGGTGGATGCCCTCATGCTGGACGGCGGCGGCTCCACGCAGGGGATATTCCCCGGCGGCAAGGTGACCAGCTCCCGGAAGGTGCCCACGCTGCTGCTGTTTTGGGAGCGGTCGGCCAAGGTGGAAGATCAAGCCCTCGTATGGGGCAAGGCCCACGGCCTGCTGACGGACGCCAACGCCGATAACACGGTGACCCGAGCCGACATGGTCCGGGCGCTGTATCAGATCTGGGGGGATAACCATGGTTGAGGTCAACGCTTACAGCAAAGCCGCCTCCGGGGGCAAGCAGCTCTCCGCCCATTTTAAAGTGCGGGAGTTTGCGTGTGGAGACGGCAGTGACGCTGTTTTGGTGGCTCCCCGGCTTGTGATGGTGCTTGAGACGATCCGCGCCCACTTCGACGCTCCGGTGGTCATCCACAGTGGCTACCGGACGCCGCAGTACAATGCCAAAGTGAACGGTGCGGCCCACAGCCAGCATTGCTATGGCATGGCGGCGGATATCTCCGTCAAGGGCCAGACACCGGCAGCAGTGGCGGCCTTCGCCCGGACGCTGATGCCCGATTGGGGCGGCGTGGGGGTTTATGACAGCTTTTGTCATATCGACGTGAGAGAGGCCAAGGCTGACTGGAAAGGATAAAACCGAAAGGAGGGCCAGAAGATGGCAACAACATCCACGCGGTTAATCCGCGCTCTGCAAGTCTGGGAAACCTATGGAAAAAGAACACCGGGAGATCCGGGCGCTGTTGTCATCCATGGCCCCGGCCCGGGCGGCGCAGGCTGTCCGGCTGGTAGGCTTGCCGCCTGACGAGGAGGCGGCGGTGCTGGCGGTGGACGTCCACGGCCAGAGCTGCCTACAGGCGGCGGCGCTGCTCCACGTCAGCGTGGACGGGTTGGCCAAGATCCGGCGGCGTGCCTACGCCAAAATCGCGGATGATATGCAGGGGTAAAGGAAAGCCGTGTCCGAATCGGACACGGCTTTCTTATTTTTCTTCCCAAGCTACCAGCGTCCACCCTTTATACGTGGACACGGTGCAGGGCTTTCCGTTTGCCCTGCGGAAACGCCCCTCCATGGAGCGCTTGATCTGGCGGAAGCCGGAGGAAATGGCTGCGGCGCTGGCCTCCGTCGGCTCCATATCAAAGTCGGAAGTGTGCTGTCTGGCCCAGTCTGTCAGATTGGTCACGACAACCGGCTCCCCGTCCGGCGTGCGCAGGTGCCAGATCTTGGCGTTGCGGTTTTGCGGCCCTCGCTGGCCCTCCGGCAATGCAAGTGCGGCCTTCGTGCCGTGGGCCAGATTGCCGGTTCTTTCCGCTGCCGCAGCAGCGTTCTGCTTGGCGGCGGCGCTCCACCGGTTGTGCCGGCCCTTGTGCTGCTGGCTGCGCCATGCGGAGGAGCAGGCCGGGGAGCAGGTGCGCTTGTTGTTGGATGGCGGCGTGTTAAATCCCGCGCCGCAGATCACACATTTGCGGATCATGTCAGGCTGCGGACGTCCACGCCCAGCGCGTCGGCTATGGCAATCAGGTTTCTGGCGGTGAGGTTCCCGGCCTCCGCCTCGCCCAGCTCAACCCGCTGGATCTGGCGGATATTGACCCCGGACACCTCCGCCAACTCTGCCTGCGTCATGCCCGCCATTCGGCGGGACCATTCCAGTTTGGTGATGGGCCGGTTGTGGCAGTCCCGGCCGTAGTTGACCAGAGAGCAGGCGGTGCAGTTACCGTCTGCCCGCTGGCAGTCTGCGTATTTCTTGCGCATTGTAGGATACTCCTTCCTCAGCAAATGACCTTAACGACCTCGGCATCGCGGATGATGATCTCGCCGTCGTCCTCGCCGTACTCAGCCTCGTTGCCGCAGATGATAGCGACATGATCGCCGAAGTACTGATTAACGCCCAGGCGGTCCAGCTTGCAGGCGCAGATGCCGTCCAGCTCAACGCCGGTATCGTCACCGTTATCCCAGACATGGGAGAGATGCTCAATCGCGCCAAGCTCAAACTTCTGCTCCTGTACGCGGACGCCGACAAACTCGTAATCCCAGCTCAGATCCATCTCCTCGGCGATCTTTTTAATGTTCTCAATCATCTCGGCGTTCATCTTCATTTTCGTATCCTCCTGGGGTGTTCCCCTCTCTTGTTTACATTCTTATTATACGCTAATATTAGCGTAAAGTCAAGAGGAAAAAGCAAAAAAGCAAAATATTTTTTAAGGCAGTTTGAGGGCAGAATACAGGCAGTTTCCGGGCAGTTTGGCTGTCCGGATTTTTTGTATCATTGGGATAGGAAAAGGAGGTGCGCTATGGATCAGCAATTTGCGATCGCAGGATACACGGGCTCCAGCTGCCTGATGTGCGCCATCGACGGCGCGGACATCTGGCAGGTGGACTATTTTGGCAACCGTCAGCAGCTCATCGGCAAGACCGCAGCGGCCTATACGGAGCTGGAGGGCACCACCCAGCAGTACTATGACAAGCTGGTGGAGTTGGGCGTTATCACCCCGCCCAAGACGCAGGAGGAGCTGATGGGTGAGATGCAGTCGGCCATGAGCGACATGGCCGAGATCATCAAGGGCCTATCGGCCCAGGTAAAGGAGCTGAAGGAGAATGGATCTCAAACAGATCATAGCGGCCGCGTCGAAGATGTTCCCCAGCGCCGACCTGCAAAACGCGGTGCAGAAGGCGGAGCAGGCGATCAGCGGGACGGCTGACACGCTGGAAGGCGTTCAAAGAACCGCCAGGCGGCTGGGCATTGACCCCAATATCGCCAACAGCCTGTATGCCCGCTACGGGAAGACCATGCAGGCAAAGGCCCTGTGCGGCCTTCTGGGGACTACACCGGAGGATTTGCGCTCCGATGCTAACAAGATCCTTGGCGGCGCACAGAACGGCTCCCAGGCCCCGCAGAAGGGGAAAGCGGGCGGTTCCACCAAATTCCCCCGGCTGAAATAGCCGGTTGGAATAAAAACACGAAAGGAGCACGAACACATGGAAGATCGTAGCACTGGTATGAGCTGGATTGCAGTCCTCTTTGTCATCATCGTGATTTTCGCCATTTTCGGCGGGAATTTCGGCGGCGGCTGGGGCTGGAATCGCGGCAACAATCCCTATCCCCCGCAGGAGGGCTGTAACCGGGTGAGCAACTGCGAGATCGAGAGACAGGAGATCGCCGACACAGCCCGGACCCAGTACCTCATCGAGCAGCAGAGCAATGACACCCGTATGGCCATCAACGCCAGCACGGAGGCCATTACCTCTCAGGCCAGCCGGATCTATGAGCAGCGCCTCCAGGAGACCATCTTTGATCTCAAGATGGAGAACCAGAACCTCAAGAACGGCATTTTCGCCAAGGAGCAGACCGACGCGCTGGCGGCGAAGATCTCCGACTGCTGCTGTGGCTTCAACCGCCGTCTGGATGCCATCGAGGGCCGGATGCTGACCAAGCCGAACCTGTACGGCGTTGCGTCCACCTGCGGCGGCCAGATTATTCCCGCATCCTGCGGCTGCAACGGCGGCGGCAACATCTGAGCAGCTATTTCCAAATCGGAAACAGTTCAGGCCCTTCTGGCCGGGTGACGGGCGGGGCCGGTGCCCCGCCCATTTATTCTGAAAGGAGAAATATTATGAGTTGTAAATCTGCTTTGTACGCTGTCATGCAGACTCCCACGGCGGTAGCTGTTGGCGGCGTCATCCCTCTGGGCGGCCTGATCCGGAGGTACGGATGCGACATTGCCCTCAACGGCAACGCGGTGAACATCTACGGCGGACGGGAAAACGCCGGGTATTACGATGTGGACGCCTCTATCACCGCCACCCTCACGGCGGCCGGAGCTGTTACCGCCACGCTCTACAAGGACGGCGTGGCCGTCCCCGGCGCCACCGCCACCGCGACTGGCGCGGCCAGCGGCACGGTCAACCTCGATCTCACGGCGCTGGTGCGGCAGCCCTGCTGTGCTGACGGTGCGGCTTTGACTCTGGTGCTGTCTGGCGTGGAAGCCACCGTTGACAACGTGGCCCTGCGGGTCCAGCGGATCTGACGGAGGCGCGGCATGGTGCAGCTGTTAATTGGGATGCTGCTGGGCGTCATGGCTGCCACACCTACCGGCCGCAGCATCGGCAACCAGATCGGCAACGCTGCCATTGATAAGGTCAAGGAGGCCATGAAGGCCCCGACGGCCGGAGAGGAGGACAACCATGGAGAATCTGCATGAGCAAATCAAGGCGTATATTCCCAAGCTGGAATACAGCATCCGGGAGTATATGCGGAACCCTGCCACGCCCAACGCGGCGCAGGGGATCATGGCGATGGTGGAATGCCTCAACATGCTCAAGGGCGCGGAGGGGGCGATCTGCGCGGGCCGGGAGATGACCAAGGCCGACGCGGAGGCGTGGGCGGACCACATGAAAAACGAGGACGGTACCACCGGCCCGCACTGGCCTATGGAGCAGACCACGGCACTGGCGGAGAGCATGGGGCTATCGTGGGACAAGATCTCCCCGTGGTGCTGGTGGGTAACGATGAACATGATGTACTCCGACTACGGCAGCGTGGCCATCCACTACGGCGTCAGCACGGCGGAGTTCTTCGCGGAGCTGGCCCAGGCGTTCCTCTTTGACAAGGACGGCCCCGGCCCCAAGGCGAAGCTGGCGGCATACTATCACGGCATCGTGAAGGCGGAGGAGTAGGGCTGACTGTGTTCGGGACTGTGTTCACGCATCACTTTATAACCGTTTCTATCTGGTTCTAACAGACAGTTAAAAACAGCGAAAAACCGTTGAAATTGCAGGCATTACAAGCAATTCCAACGGTTTTTCATTTGGCGCGGAAGGAGGGATTTGAACCCTATTCTTTCTGGCTGTTTTCAACGGTCTGCGGGTTTCTGTGTTCAGAAGTGTGTTCAGCCGGAAAATATGTGTTCAGAAGCCCTTTTCCATCTTTTCCGCAGCGGCCTTCAGCTGGCCGTCCCGGACGTGGGTGTAGATGTCCATGGTGGTGGACAGCTGGGCGTGGCCAAGAAGCACCTGCGCCGTTTTGGGATCCACGCCGCTTTCCAGCAGGGCGGTGGCGTAGCCGTGCCGGATCTGGTGCGGCGTGACGGTGACGCCGCTGGCGTCCCGGTAGGCATCGTACAGCGCAGTAAAATGATCGTTTGTCAGGAGGCTGCCGTCCGGCTCCGCGAACAGGTAGCCCCTCCCCAGCTTTTTCGGGAGCAGCTTGGCCAGCGCCGGAAGCAGCGGAACGTCCCGGCATCCGGCGTCAGACTTCGGCTGCTTGATGTGGGGCGTGTTGCCTACATGATACACGGATTTTTTGATGTGCACAAGATTTTTCTTTCGATCAATGTCGGCGCCGGTGAGGGCCAGCGCCTCACCCCGGCGGCAGCCGGTGTAATAAACGAGGAAGGCGAACAGGCCGAATGGGAGGCCTGCGCCTTTTTTTATAAGCTCGATCTGCTCCGGAGATGGAGCGTCCCGGTGGGTCTGCGTCAGGTTCCGGGGCGGCTTCACGGCGCTGGCCGGGTTATAGCTCACAATGCCGTCCACTTCAGCCTTGCGGAAGATTTGACGGATGATCTGCAACTGGGTCACCACGGTCTTCCGGGCGTGGGTGGCGGCGAAGTCCTTGATATACTGATCGATTTCTTTCGCAGTGATCTCGCCGGGTAATCGCCCGGCAAATTCCTTCTTGGCCCGAGCCAGTGCGGGGCGGTAGCTTTTCTGGGTGTTATGCTCTAAGGTCGGTTCGATCTCCGCCCACCATGCGTCCGCGATTTTCTCAAATACCGTGGCTTTTTCCGTTTCGATGCGATCCGCCTCCCGGTCAAATGCCTTGACCTTCTCCCAGACTTCTTTGTCAGTTTTTCCCCGGAAGGCCTTGCGCTTGCCGTTGATCCGGAGAATGGTCTCATGGAGGCCGTCAGGCCGGACGTAGTATTTTGGGTATCTTGCCATGGGTCACCCACGCCAGAAGCCGACCTGGACGCAGCTGAAATCCAGATACAGGCCGTACAGGATGGCCAGGAACAGGAGCACGATCAGGGCGGCAATGATGCGGTTCCGGGTCTTGACGCCCTGCTTTATCATCGTAATGATCTCACGTTTGTTGGATAGACGCTTCTCAAGGCCGACTTTCTCAGCCTGCAAGGTTTCTTCCGTGGCCGTATAGTGATTTCCTATGCCAAAAAACTCATCTATGGAAACCCCCAAGACAGCGCAGATCGGCCCTGCGGTACTGATGGATGGCGATTTTGACGCATTTGCGAAAAAGTTGTTGACGGTAGACAGCGGCACGCCCGATTGATCCGCGATGTCTTGAGACGTCATGTGCAATGCGGCTTTTTTATCTCTGCATAAGTCTTGGATCGTCAAAAAAATAGCCCTCCTGTGTCAAATTTCCCCATATGGGCAGATAAAGTCTCAATCTGATCCGGCAGTATACTACCCATTTCCCCAATTTGGGCATTGCGCTGCCAAACCCATTTGGAGTAAGGTTTTCTTGCGGACAGGCAGATGCCCCCTCTGCCGGAAACGCAAAGTGCCCCCGCCGCTTGTTGCAGAGGCGACGGGGGCACTTCTTATTCAGTTCCGTCCGATGCCTCCACAACGTTTTTGCTTATATTAACAGCGTTGATCCAAAATAAGCAAAACCCAAAGACCAATAGGCACGATAAAAATCCCAAGTGCCCCATATTGCCAGTGGCAGATTGAATAACTCAGAAGCAAAGCGTCACCGATAACGCTCAACGCTGTGCCGATCGCCAACCATGCGCCAAAGGCGGGCGCACCCATCCTGCAAACCTTTTCACAGCCCGGAGTATATCTGGGCTTGCTGATACATACGGGCAGCCAAAATGGGCCGAGAAGAAAACCACCAAGGGCATGGGCCCAGCATACGGACGATGCCCACCCTTTGACCCGCGTTATGACGTAGCAAATCAAGCCACACAGCAGGAGAGCAACCAACCCTCCGGAAATATAAATTACCATAATGACAGCCCCTTTTGTATGATTAGGCCATACCTTTGGCCTTTGGGATATGATTGGAGGAGTACATATGAGCAACCAGATCACCTGCACTGTGTCCGATTCGGACCGCGACCACATGACCCTGGCGCTCTATCGCCAGTTGACGCCGGAGGAGCGTGAGCAAGTCAACGCTTACCTCGCGCAGCTATTAGCATCTCGATATACTCCCGTGCCTTCTCCCGCTCCTCGCGGGTGAGCAAGTCCCAGCACTCCGGACGCTCGTCCCCTTCGGGGGACGGGCGTTTCTCTTTGCCTAAGAGTTCCTCTTTTGTTATTTTGAAATAATCAGCCAATTTTTGCAAAATGGCATCAGTTGGGGCGTGGCCGTTTTTCCACCGAGTATTAGCTGATTTGCCTATTCCGAGTTCAAGCAAAACAGCAGACGGTGTTTTCCCAACAGAATTACATGCCCTTATGAAATTATCATAAAACACAAAAACACCGCCCTGCACTTTGTGTAAAGTACCGAAAGTAACGAAATAGTCCCAAAAGTGTTGACAGTACCGAAAGTACCGAGTATATTATAGCCATAGAGGACATAGCCCCAAGGACAATATACCACACCGGGGCAACGCCGTCAAGGCGGGAAAGGAGCAATTATGATCGTTAACAGAGTCAAGGAGCTGCGGACGGCGGCCGGGATGACCCAGAAGGCGCTGGCTGATCAGCTGGGCGTGACTGTGCCCACGGTGAGCAAGTGGGAGCTGGGCCAGCGGACTCCGGAGCTGGAGAGAGTTTTCCGCATGACGCTGATCTTCGGCGTCCCCATCGAGGAGATCGTCCAGCGGACGGAGAGCGCGTGAGAAGGGAGGAGCGGACATGGCACGAGAGCGTGAGAGCTTCCGGGACCAACTGCAATCCTTGCAGGCAAAATTCCCGGAGCAGGAGGTTCTGACCAAGGATGAGGCCTGCAAGCTGCTGGGTCTGGACTGGGACGCACTGGTCCACAATGACGGCTTCCCGGCCAAGAAAGTTGGGAAGCGCTACATCATCCCCATTGTACCATTGGCACGGTGGATGGTTACATGGTAGCGCAGGAAGGAGGAAAAGACAATGGACAAGAAATGCCCTAATCTGTACCAAAGGGCAAGGCTGAGTACCGGAATGAGCCAAGAACGTGCAGCGGAGCTGCTGGGGCTGTCGGTTGAGAGTCTCAAGCAGTACGAGGGCGGCAAGACGGTGCCCAAGGACGAGACGGTGGCCAAGATGGTGGAGGTGTACAGCTGCCCATGGCTGGCGCTGGAGCACTCACAGGAAACGGACACGCTGGGCGTGCTGCCCAAGGCTGAGCCGAGGCCGCTGCCCATGGCGAGCATCGCCCTGCGGAACCGTCTGCAAGACGCGACGGGCCGGCTGGACGCCCTGCTCCGGATCGCGGAGGACGGCGTGATCGACGAGGCTGAGCGGCCGGAGTTTGATGACATCGTTCTGGAGCTGAGGGATACCATGGCGGCCATCTACCAGGTGATCTACTCAGGCGCAAAAAAAGAACGCCCCGAGGCGGCAACCTCAGAGCGTTCAGGGGAAAAAGTGTGTGGTATTGGATCAACCACTGGATGTATCAATTATAGCACAAGATCCACGCCGCATGCAAGACCTAATTTTGCCGGGAAGGGGGTATCCCTGTGACCGGTTGGGCAATGTTCTTTATGGTCGTCGGCGTGGCGACGGTGGCGGCAATCCCGCTGCGGATCGTGGATCGGATGGAGAGAAGATAAGGGGGCAATATGGCAAGATATGACTGCGGCTATGGGGCATGGATCCCCGGCCCGGTTTTGGACGATCCGGGGCTTCGGCCCCGGTCGCTGATCCTATACGCGCGGATCGCGCGGCGGGCCAACCGGGTGGGATTCTGCTACGCAACCAACGCAACGCTGATCGAGGACATGACTGCCGTGGACGAGGACGGCTCCGTGCGGGTGCTGTCTGAGCGGACGGTCCAGTCTATGCTGGCGGAGCTGCAAGAGCGGGGGCACATCCACACGGATAACGGCCCCCTTCCTCCGGATAAAAGCGGCACGGTGCGGACCGGTCGGCGGATCTACATCGGGCGGTCTCTGGCATCGGTCCCGGACGATGCGCAGGGGGGTGAAGAAAATTTCACCCCTGAAAAAATCTGCACCCCAGGGGTGAAGAAAATTTCACCCCCCTTTAAATGTATAAAAGATAATAATAAAAATACCCCTATAGCCCCCTGCGCAGATGCGCACTTCGATTTGTTTTGGTCGGCGTATCCCCGCCATGTGGACAAGCAGCGGGCGCGGAAGGCCTGGGCGAAGCTGAAGCCGGACGAGGCGCTGGTGGAGACCATCCTCCGGGCGTTGAAGGCGCAGGCATCCTGTGAGCAGTGGACGCGGGACGGCGGGGCGTACATCCCCTACCCCGCCACATGGCTCAACGGCCGCCGGTGGGAGGACGAGCTGCCGGGGCGGTCCGATTCGGACCGGGGCGGTGAGAGCCGGGAGGTCAACGGATGGGAAACGTGAGAACGGACGAAAAGCTGGATCACCTGCTGGACGCGGAGCGGGCGGTGATCGGGGCCATGCTGGTAGACCCGGATGTGGTGCGGCCCCTGCTGTCCCGGGTGCGGGACGCTGATTTTTACAATCCTGCCAACCGGCTGATCTTCCAAACGGCCCGGGCGCTGTTCCGGGCGGGGGTCACGCCGGACGCGGTGACCATCCGGGACAAGATCGGCCCGGACTACTCCCGGTACATGGCGGAGCTGGTGGAGATCACGCCCACCGCTGCCAACTGGGAGGCCTACGCAGAGGCCATGCGGTCGCAGGCCACCGTCCGCCGGATCCATGAGTTTGCCGACGCTCTGAGCGAGGCTCAGACGGTGGAGGACTGCCGTCCGGTATGCGCCAAGCTGTCCCGGGAGCTGAGCGAGGGGACCAGCGTGGAGGCGTGGACCATGGCGCAGATGACGGAGGACTTCTGTCAGGCGCAGGACCCGGACGCCCCGGCCCCGGTGTACATCGACTACGGTCTGGACTTTCTCAAGGGCCGGACCTACACCAAGCCGGGGGACGTGGTCATTATCGGCGGCTATCCTTCGGACGGCAAGACGGCGCTGGCCTTGCAGATGGCCTACCGGATGGCCCAGGATCACCGGGTCGGCTTTTTCAGCCTGGAGACGGACAAGGCTAAGATCCGGGACCGGCTCATGGCTGCCGTGGTGCAGATCGACTTTGACCGGATTAAAAACCGCACTCTGACAGAGGACGACTGGCGGGCGTTTGCCGAGAAATCCGCCGACATGGCGGGTCGGGGCTTGACGGTGGTAGAGGCATCCGGCATGACGGCCACCACCATCCAGCACGTCAGTCAGGCCTATGGCTTCGACGTGATTTTTTTGGACTACATTCAGCTGGTCACCCCGGAGGTCGACCAGCGGGCGCCCCGCAGCGAGCAGATGGCGGCGGTGTCCCGGCAGCTGCACACCTTCGCCCAGAAATCCGGGACGCTGGTGGTGGAGCTGGCCCAGCTGAGCCGGCCGGACAAGGCCGCCGGATGGCGGGCTCCGGTGATGAGCGATCTGAAGGAGTCCGGCCAGTTCGAGCAGGACGCGGATATGATCTTTTTGATTTACCGACCAAATCCAGATCCAAAGCCTAACAAGGTCACCGGCAAAACGCCGCCTAAGTTGGATGGAAACACCCACCGGGTTTTTGATATCGCGAAGAACAAGGAAGGCCCACGTGGGGCCTGGTACATGGTATTTGACGGGCCGAAGCAGACTTTCTCGCTGCTGGTCAATCCGGATGGCCGCTCCGTCATGCGGCAGTATCAGGCCGCAGGGAAGGCGGCCAAGCAGCGGCCCCGGCAGGTGAGTTTCTTGGGCGACGGGTCCGACTGGACCGAGGCCCCGGCGGACACCGAGACGCCGTGGGATGACGAGAACAAGGGGGAGAAAGCATGAAGATCGGAGATATCTTGAGCATCGAGCCGACACTGGAGGCGACCAGCGGGCTTGGCACCATCGGGCCGATCCCGGCGCGGGTGATCTACATCCACCCGGCGGGGCGCTATTACACGGTGGAGTTCCGCAGTCCCATCACCGGCTACAACTGGCGGGAGGCCTTCTGGCCGAAGTTGGCACTGCATACGGAGCCACGGCGGGAGGAGCCGCATTTTGACTACACGAAAAAACTCAAGACTTGAGCGATAAAGGGGAAAAGGTGAAGTATGAGAGCAATCGCGATCATGAACAACAAGGGCGGCGTCGGCAAAACCGTCACCGCCATCAATCTGGCTGATATTTTAGCCAACGACTACAAGCAGCGGGTGGCGCTGGTGGACTGTGACGGACAGGCCAACCTGACCAATTTTTACCTGCCGGGCATCGAGGCGGATGTGACCACCACGGGAGACATCCTGACCGGGGATTGTGAGCAAGTGTGGAGCGACAACCTGATCCCGCTGCGGCACAACATCCAATTGCTGCCCAGCAGCTCCGGCCTATACGACCTGGACCTTCAGGCCATCAAGGACGGGGCCAGCGCCCCGGAGCGGCTGCGGGGATTTGTGGATGCCGCCCGGGAGGACGGCGACACGGACTGGATGATCTTTGACTGCCCCCCTGGGTATACGGTCTCCAGCGTGGCGGCTCTGCTGGCGACTGACGAGGTTTTGATCCCGGTGCTGGCGGACAAATTCAGCCTGGACGGCGTCCACGCCGTGGCGGAGCAGGCGGGCAAGCTGGCCGCCGCCCGGCCGGGCCTGCGGGTCCGGGCGCTGATGACACAGACCCGGACTTCAGACGTGGTGACGGAGGCGGAGAAAGTCCTGGCGGCCATGCGGGTGCCGGTATGCCGGACCAAGATCCGGCGAACGGACAAGGTGCCGGAGAGCACGGTGACGCTGCTGCCTTTGCGGGAGTACAGCCCCGGCAGCAGCGCCGCCCGGGACTACCGGGCGCTGGCGGCGGAGTTGATGGAGGAGGTGTGAGCATGGCGGGCAAAAATTTTGACATCTCCAAGTTTGCTGCCGGCATTAAGCCGGTGTCCAATTCGGACCACGTTGGCCCGGAGCAAATTGAGTACATCGACATCGGCCTGCTGGACGGCGACGAGCGGAATTTCTACCAGCTGACGGACATTGACGAGCTGGCGGACAACATCCAGATGTGCGGCTTGCAGCAGCCTATCCGGGTGCGGACCGGTGAGGGCGGACGGTTTACCATCGTCAGCGGCCACCGGCGCCGGGCTGCCTTGGCTCAGCTTGTGGAAAAGGGACTGGATCAGTTCCGCCGGGTGCCCTGCATCCGGGAGACGGACGATGTCTCCCCGGCGCTTCAGGAGCTTCGGTTGATCTTCGCCAACAGCTCTACCCGCAAGCTCACCAGCGCGGAGATCGGAGAGCAGGCGGAGCGTGTGGAGGCGCTGCTGTATCAGCTCAAGGAGGACGGTTTTGAGTTCCCGGAGGGCCGGATGCGGGACGTGGTGGCTGCCGCCTGCAACACTCACGGCTCCAAGCTGGCCCGGATTAAGGTGATCCGGGAGCGGCTATTGAGCAACTTCCGCACGGAGTGGGAGCGTGGGTCCATCCCGGAGCAGGCCGCCTATGCGCTGGCTCAGTTTCCGGCGGATATGCAGGAGCGGATTTCCGGAGCATTTATTCGGCTGCCCAACGGCCCTAAGTTGGAGCGGCTGCTGAAGCTCTACAAGGAGGACGGTTACCGCTGGGATCCTTGCCTGACCTGTCCGGACGGAAAGGCGTGCAGGCGGGGAGACGTTTTCCTCCGGCATGACGCGGATGCCCTCGCTTATGAGACCTGCGGCGGTAAGACGTGCTGTCTGGATTGCCGTCAGGCTACGGCTGAGTTTTACGCCTGCGACAATGCCTGCTCCAAGGCAAAGGCTAAGCGTAAGGAAAAACTTGACGCAAAGAAGGCGGACGCGGAGAAGGCTACTGAAAAACATCAGCGGAAACTTGAGCGAGAGATCCAGACCAAAGCGGCCCGTTTGGCCAGAGCGGCGGACGCTGCCGAACTGCCGGACACCGCGACCGCCATCTGGTCCAGATACGGCGGTGGCTACACGGTGGGCAAATTGCGGAAGTTTGCCTCCGGGGATTTTCAGGGCGAACGCATTTGGGCCAATGAGTTGGAGCCGGAGAATATCTACAACGTTGACAGGACGGCCAAGGCGCTGCACTGCTCCGCCGACTACATCGTGGGCCTGACGGATGAGTTGACCACGCCGACGCTGCCGGAGGGCCAGCTGATGATCGCCGGATGGATGCCCGGCAGCACCAACCCGGCGGAGCCGGGAGAGTTTGCGGCCTATGTGAACCTGGGCGATGGGAAGCTGCTGAAACGGTTTTTTGACTGGGATGGCCAACACTGGATGATGCCTGGCGGCATCGAGGCACAGGCCCCCGTAGTCTGGTGGATGCGGCTGCCGCCTGTCCCAGCGGCAGGGAAAGGAGCGGACACATGATCCGATACACAGGGCGCGAAAAGCGCAGAAGCCGGGTTTTCCCGGTGCTGGCTCTGGTGGCCGCCGTGGCTGCCGTGATCCTTCTGACGGTAGCGGCCAAGGGCGTGGCCCTGTGACCGCGCCGCCGTGCCTGAACTGCCCGGATCGCCGGATCGGATGTCACGATCCGGCGGTCTGCCCCCAGTGGGCGGCCTATGATGAGATCCATAGGGCAGAGCTGGCGGCCATGCCGTCCCGTAAGGAGTGGGTGGACATGGTGGAATACATCCATGATCGGCGGCGACGCTATATGCCGGGCCGCTGGAAAAAAGGAGACAAATCATGCTGAATCATATCGTACTGATGGGCCGTCTGACCCGTGACCCGGAGCTGCGGCACACCGGAAACGGGCTGGCCGTGGCTTCCTTCTCTCTGGCGGTTGACCGGGACTACAAGGGCCAGTCCGGCGAGAAGGAGACGGACTTCGTGGACATCGTGGCGTGGCGCTCCACGGCGGACTTTGTGAGCAAGTATTTCACCAAGGGCCGCATGGCCGTGGTGGAGGGCCGCTTGCAGCTCCGGGACTGGAAGGACAAGGACGGCAACAACCGGCGCTCCGTCGAGGTGGTGGCGGAGCATGTGTATTTTGGCGACAGCAAGCGGTCCGAATCGGACACAGCGTCCGCACCGCCTGCGTCAGGGGACTTCCGGGAGATCCCGGAGGATGAGGAAGGAGAGCTACCATTTTGAGAGATCAAGAACTCGTAAGTGCTTTAAGATGCGTTTCAACATCAGGCGGGCCAATGGGCGGCTGCAAGAAATGCCCGTTTTACAAAACGGAGCCGGTTCCGGAAGATCTGGCGGGAAAAGTCAATTTGACAGAATGGTCCTCCTGCGATGTTGACGCGGTGGGACTTGCCGCAGCCGACCGGATCGCCAACCAGAGCACCCACATCGCGGCGCTCCAGCAGGAGATTGAGAAACTGCGTGGGCAGAACGAGCAACTGCGGGAAGCGGCTGCGCTGGTGACCAAGGAGAGCGCAGAGCTGCTTGAACGGCGCTGGATCCCGGTGGAGGAACGGCTGCCGGAGGATCGTAGCGATGTCCTTGTCGTCGCGTATTGGCACGAAAGATGGGGCGCCTATATGGGCTGGTGCGCTCCCGAAAGGGCGGCATGGTCTGTCCATGTCGGCATTGGGGACAGATCCGATATCGCCGTCACGCACTGGATGCCGCTGCCGGAACCGCCGGAGGTGGAAAATGCTGAAGCCAAGTGATCTGACGAAGGCGGAACTGCTGCAAGTGGTAGAAATGCTGGCCATGGAGACAGGTCCGTATTATTTGGATCGTGCGCTGGGACGAATTAGGCTCCAGCGCAACGACGCCCACCACGAAAGGTGTGTGAAGCTGATTGACGAAGAACAAAAGCACTATGCAGCCTATTTTGACCTCCTTCGCCCATACGAGGGCAAGCCCATTGCGGATGTACCTCCGGACGTTTTGGAACAAGCGCAGGCAGAGTTGGACAAGGCGAGGGCGGCTGGACAAGAGTGGAACAGGCGGAATGGAATCAAACTGAAAGGAAAAGTAAGTGATGAAAAAGTGCACCGGTGAAAACTGCCCCATGCAGATGGGCTATGACTTTGAAAAATGCGCCGCAATCGAAAAGTGCCCGTATCGCACGTGGCCCGTTACCATCGCCGACCGGATCCGGAGCATGACGGACAATGAATTGATCGGCCTCTTTTCCAAATTTCGGAGCGATGCAGAAATGAAACACATTTCTGGCATTTCGACCATGCCTGAAACTTGGAAGGAAATCAAAAAATGGCTTGAAACCCCGTGGGATGGCAAGCCGTGAGCGAGGCTCAGAATGGAGGAAATGTGATGGAAAGACTGACAACTAATTGCCCGGATAACAACCTTGATGCCGCCCTGAATCTGTTTTACATCAAAGACTTCGAGACGTGGGTGCGGGGCGGAGGTGATGGCCCGGATTACCCGGACATCCGGCTCTACGATTTTATCCGCAAAGCCGCAAAGATTTTACTGCCGGACTTGGACTTTCCAATGGATGATGATGGCGTAGACTATGCGATGGGTGAGCTTTTGCTGGACGGCCTTGATGAGCCGACAGGCCTGCTTGCCCTGCTTTATACCGCAGCATGGTCATATTCAGAACTGCGTGGCAGGCTCATGCAATACGAGGACACGGGGCTGACGCCCGGGGAAGTCAAGTCAATGCAAGAGGAGCACTTTAGCGGTCTGGAAATGGCAAAATTGCACAGCGCGCTCATGGAACTCAAAAAATATCAAGAAGCCGACAGAGCCGGTCGGCTGGTGGTGCTGCCCTTTAACAAAGCGTTGACCAATGCAGACCGTATACGAGCCGCGACAAATCAGCAGTTAGCGAAACTGTTATACGACAACCAAAAAGAATTTTGCAGGTTAATGTACAAAAATCTTGGGTTTGAGGACGAGTTAGAGTTTTCAGAGGACTATTCGGATATTTTAGCATGGCTGAACACTTCCGAAAAGGCGGAGAAAGCGTTGGAGGCGATGAAGGATGAGTAAAGCCGTACTTATCAGCATCCGCCCCAAGTGGGTGGAGAAGATTGTCAACGGCGAAAAGACTATCGAAGTCCGCAAGACCAAGCCGAAACTGGAAACGCCGTTTAAGTGCTATATCTACTGCACGCTGCCAAAATATCCGCACGAGGACTTCATTGCAACGGACTATCCAAGGCCACAGTTTTACGGCGGCGGCAAGGTCATTGGAGAGTTTACCTGTGAAAGAATCGCCCTTATTGCATACGATGGCGGCAGGCTATGGTGTCCGACAAATGCCGCCTTTTCCACCGCGACGTGCTTAACTCAGTCAGAAATTATAGCTTATATCGGCGATAAGGGGCGTTGTTACGGCTGGCATATGTCCGACTTGTGCATTTATGCCCAGCCGAAGGGGTTGGACGAGTTTACTCGGCTGCGTGAAACGAAATTTGGCTCGGAGCCGGTGACAATCAAGCGCCCGCCCCAAAGCTGGTGCTATGTGGAGGCGATGAAGGATGGATATTGAAAAGCAAAGGGATGAACTGCTTGCGAATCTCGCAGAATTGGATGCCGAGATCCAAACCCTAAGTGATCGCATCATAAAAGCGCGTGAGGACTTGGTGAACGTTTACACGGTGGATGATGCGAAACGGTTTAACGAGAACCATGACCTTGAGAAGGGCTTAAAGCACATTCGATTGTTTTAGGAGGACTGTAATGGCTGAATACATTGCGCGAGAAACTGCCGTAAGAGCGGTGATGGCGGCGAAATGGGTGGACGGTTCCGACGGTGCCATGGCAATGGAGATCGTTGCCTCGCCAGCAGCCGCCGACGTGGCCCCGGTGGTGCATGCGAGATGGATCTATGTGGAAGAGACTTTGGCCACTTCAAGCGGCTATTGTTGTTCAGCGTGCAGGCGGCCACGGTGGCTTTCGCCAGATGTTCCGGAGGTGTTTAAGTATTGTCCAAAATGCGGGGCGAAAATGGACGGCGAGAGAAAGGATGGCGGGGATGGCTAAACAGTCTGGGTATTTGCAACGGCGGGAGGCGGAGCTGGACGCCACCTTCAATGCCGGTGCGGCGATGGCGATGCAATTCGCCATGGATACGCTCCAGATGGCCCTCCACCAGACGGAGGGCTGGGGCTACGATCGGATCATGCGGATCACCCATAACTGGGTTGCCGTTCAGCGCGAGTACAAACCGGCGCTGGACTGCCGTAACCCAGAGGCGGACGTCCGACAAGAGCACATGGACCGTGTGCTGGCGGAGATTATCAGCGGGAAGGCAGAGCTGATTCGCTTCCCGGATCGGTATCCAAACGCGAAAAAGATCAAATACGGGAGGTAAGGAATGGCTGATCCGTTTGTGTGCGTCAAGCAGCGGGCGGGGCCGTTGGTCAAGGCGCTGGTGACGGACAACTATGGATATCTCCGCCGCTACGGGCCGGGGGCGGTGCGGGGCCGGTGCGGGCCGGCCCTCAGCCGCACCACCGTTGACAAGTTGGAGCTGCGGCTTGCGCTCTTTGGCTATGACGGTATTTTTTACACGCTGACTTTTGACGATGACCACCTCCCGCCGGATCGGGCCGGGGTGGATCGGATCTGGGACGCATTCACAAAGCGTCTCAGGCGGTGGCAGCGCGGGCCGGTGGACTACTACGTTTACCGGGTGGAGGGCCTCCACGGCGACCACCGGCTCCACATCCACATGTTTCTGCGGGATCAGGACTTTCCTCCGGCCGTGGTGCAGTACCTCTGGCGGACGTGGGGCAGCGCCTACGATGTGCGCTGGGACCGGGCCAGGGTGCTGTCAGAGGGCGGCTACCGCGGCCTGGCCATCTACTTTACCAAGGAAATCCCGGAGGTAGGGCGGCATCCCTGGGGCTGCTCCAGGGCACTGAGCAAGTACATCCCGCCTCCGGAGGTGACCACCTGCAAAAGCGGCATGGTGCGGCTGCCCAAGGGGGCCACGCCGCTGCCTATGCAGGGCCGGGACCGGCCGCAGCTGGGAGACTGGGGGCTGTATGGATACAACCGGTATCTGCTGCCAGAGAAATAGCGCTTTTATTTTAATAACAAAGTTTAGTATTATCTATCTATAGATAGCGTATCCTCTTGAAACCTACGGAATATCTACGGACAACCGCAAGAAAGTGAGGGAAAAGCCTTGATTCCAGCCAGAAACGGTGATAAAATAAGCACAAAGGACGGATGGTTGACCTGCCCAATCTGCAAGCGCAACCACCGGCTGCTGAGGATCACAGACGCCACCAGGGCGAGAGGCCTGCCGGTCTACTGCCGGACGTGCCACAGCGAGGTGATCCTGGATATCGACGAAGGCCAGAGCGTCAAGCGCCAGAGCCAATGACTCCCCGGAGGGGGCGTTATTGGGTCCGGCGCTTTTGTTTTTACCCGGAGGTGATAGCCCGTGGCACAGAAGCCGCTGAGACCGTGTTTATACCCGGGCTGCTATCGGCTGGTGCCCGGCGGGTACTGCGCAGAGCACCAGCCGAAGCCCAAGGAGCGGAGTCAGGAGGCGCAGACCTGGCGCTGGATGTACGGGACGCAGGACTGGAAGACGCTGCGCAGTGAGCAGCTCCTTCGAGAGCCGTGGTGCCGTGAGTGTGCTCAGCACGGCATCCGAACGAGGGCCACGGACGTGGACCACATCCGGGACCACAAGGGCGACTGGGCTGTGTTCACGGATCCGGACAACCTCCAGAGCCTGTGCCACCGCTGCCACAGCCGTAAGACTGCGGCGGAAATGAGCAAAAACAGGCCGCTTCGGCGGCGCTGATCGCGAGGGAAACCGGCGGACGCTTGGGCGCGCGGAAGCTCAGGCCCGCGCCTGCGGGGTTCCTTGCACCCTCCCCCCGGCCTGTTGAAGTTTTCGCCGTCGCCGGGAATACCGCGGGCCCCCCTCCGTGCAGGATTTTTTCCCCACGGGAGATTCGGCGGCGGTCCGGCGGCAGTCAAGGCGAGGGCCAGGGTGCTGCGGAAGCGCAAAACGTTGCGGAAATGCAGCGGGAAGTAAATCACATGGCATAGACCAAAAGCCTGAAAGGCAAGAGTCAGCACGCACCGGAGATCGGTGCGCGTCGGCCCTTGCTTTTTTTGTTTTCCGGCTTGTGACCCGGCCCCTGTGCCGGTATTCATCCTTTCTTCCCTTCCCTTCCGGTCTCCGTGCCCTACCACGGAGGCCGGGTCATGAGCCGGAGCTGCCGCCCTGCCTGCGCCGAAGGCCTGCGCTGGATGCGCGGGGTATTGACGTAGACGCGGTGGGGCGGCACGGTCCGATTCGGACACATTTTTCCCGACGCACACGGCGGCGTTCGCGCCGCAGCGGGTTTGATCCTCCTGCGGCGGCCCTGGCTGCCATGCGAGGGTCGCCGTGTGCGCCGGGTATTACAGGAGGATCAGCATGGCAAAGAAAAAGACACCCGGCGGGACTGCCGGAAAGGGCGGCGTCAACCCGGCGCCGACAAGAGACAATCAGACGGTGCGGATCGCAGCGGAGCAGCTCACCATGGTCCCCATTGACGATCTCATCCCCTACGCGAATAACGCCAAGAAGCACGGCGTTAAGCAAATCAACCAGATCCGGGCCAGCCTGCGGGAGTTCGGCTTCGTAACGCCGGTGCTCATCGATTTTGACAACAACATCATCGCAGGCCACGGCCGGGTGGAAGCCGCCAGGGCGGAGGGCATGAGTGAGGTGCCCTGCGTGCTGGTGACCAACCTGACGGAGGCCCAGCGCAAGGCCTACATCCTGGCAGACAACCGGCTAAGCGAGACGGCAGTATGGGACACGGAATTGCTGAAAATCGAGCTGGAAGGTCTGGAGGCTTTGAACTTTGACACCGGGATCGCCGGCTTTGACGCGGAGAGCTTCGCAGAGATTGAAGCAAACCTCTCCGGTCATACGGCTGCCGAAGATGCAGCGGAACCGGAAGGTAAGCACTTCTGGGGCGACGAGGAGGGCGAAAGTTCCGAGGAATACGAGGCGTTTACCGATAAGTTTAAGGCCAAGAAAACAACGGATGATTGTTTTACTCCTGAGATCGTTTATGACGCCGTCAAGGATTGGGCTATATCGCATTATAAACTGGGTGACGCTCAGATCCTCCGCCCGTTTTACCCTGGCGGTGATTATGAGCACGAAAGCTACCCGGAAGGTTGCGTGGTGATCGACAATCCGCCATTTTCTATTCTTTCACAAATTTGCAGATTCTTTGATGAGCATGGCATCCGCTACTTCTTGTTTGCTCCAACGCTGACGTTGTTTTCCACAAATGCGGGAAAATCAAACTACGTGCCCGTTTCGGCCGCAGTTACATACGAAAACGGTGCCCGCGTCAATACGTCCTTTGTCACAAATTTGGGGGGGTGGCGTGTGGAGATCTCCGGGGAGTTGTTTTCTTTGATAGATGAAGCTGACAAGCGCAACCGGGGCGAGTCTCGCATTGAGCTTCCTGGGTACATTTACCCGCTTAACGTTTTATGCATTCAGGATTTTGACCTTGCGAAGCATGGTCAGTCATTGTGTTTTTCCGATAAGGATCTTCAATTTACACGAGCTCTGGATGCCCAAAAGGAAAAAGGCAAAGCCATTTTTGGCGGCGGTTTCTTGCTGTCAGAGGCGGCGGCTACTAAGAAATCCAAAGCAGAAGAAGCCGCGTTGGAAGTCATGAGCGCACGTTTGGCTGCCATTTCTGAATCTCAGCAAAACTCCCGCATGTCAGCGGATGGAAAAATCATTTGGCCATTATCTGACCGCGAAAAGGCGCTTGTAAAAAGCCTTGGGAAGCACGGCGGTGTCGTATGACGGTACAGGAGGCTGAGCGGATCATCGCGCGGACAAGTAGCCCGTACCTGAAACGGGACATGCAGCGGTTTATCAGAAACCAGCGGAGAAAGGAGGGCCGGAATGGCCGGGAAAAGACAGCCAACGGACGTGGTGATTGCCAACGGACGAAAGCACCTGAGCAAAACCGAAGAGGCGGAGCGAAGAGCCGGTGAAGTGAAGGTCTCCCCCGCCAAGACGGCCAAGCCGCCCAAGTGGCTGCCGGAGACGCTGAAAAAGGACTTCCGGGCCATCGGTAAGCGTCTGATCGCCTCCGGACTCTACACGGAGCTGGACGCCGATACTCTTGGCCGCTATCTGGTCGCCCAGCACCAGTGGCTCATTGCCACCGGCGAGGCAGAGAAGGCGCTGGCCCAGCGAGACCAAGAGGGCGCCGACGGCTGGGGCAAGATCCAAGAGCGCTATTTCAAGCAGGCCCGGAACTGCGCCAACGATATGGGTCTGACCGTCACCAGCCGTTGCCGTCTGGTGGTGCCGGATGGCAACCGGCAGGCCACTGAGGACAACAATCCATTCTTGGAGGTCATCCGGGGCGGAAAGGCTTTCTATGGCTGATTCTTTGTGGCTGACGCCGTTTATTTGCGTACCGACGCCGGAAGATGACGCAGAACTGCGGTACAGTCAGGAAGCCGTAGAACATGTTTTTGATTTCTTTGCCCTTCTGGTGTACGGACAAAACAACTGGGCGGGAAAACCCTTCCAACTGTTGCCGTGGGAGGAGCAGTTTATCCGGGAGTTCTTCGGCATTCAGGTCAAGAACGACAAGGGCCAGTGGGTCCGTTACCGGCGCTTCGGCTATGACGAAATCCCCAAAAAGAATGGCAAGACGGAATTTAACGCCGGCCTGGGGCTGTATTTCCTGCTGGCAGATGGCGAGACAAAGCCCCATGTAGCTATCTTCGCGGTTGATAAGACCAACGCCGACATTCTTTACCAGTGTGCCAAGTACATGGTGGAGCACACAGCACTAAGCCAGCCCGCCAGCCGACCGCTGGCGTGGTGGCGGGACAGTGTGCGTGAGATCCACACCCGCTTCGGCGGTGTGATGAAAGTCTACAGCTCGGACGCGGAGAGCAAACACGGCTTTTCTTTCTCCGCCATTCTCTGCGACGAAGTCCACGCTTGGCCCAACGCGGCGGGGCGGCGTCTGTGGACGGTTCTGACACAGGGCACGGACGCAGCGCGGCTCCAGCAGGCAGTGCTGGTGATGACCACGGCAGGCAATGACCCGGACCGGACATCTATCGGCTGGGAATTGCACGAGAAATGCCGCCGGATCTTAGCCTGGCGGCGGGGCCAGCCGGAACGGCCGCAGGACGAGGACGATCCGCAGTGGCTGCCCATTATGTACGGCATCTCCGCCCTGACTCAAGATGATCCGGACAAGATCGCGGATCTGGACATCTACGACGAGGCACTGTGGAAAACCTGCAATCCCAGCTATGGCGTGACGCTTCAGCCCCGGCAGTTCCGGAACGAGGCCCGGGCGGCCAAGGCCAGCGAGGCAGCGGAGCGCAATTTCCGGTGGCTGCGGCTCAACCAGTGGATCTCCACCAAGGACGTGGGCTGGCTGCCTCTGACCCTCTACGATAAGACCCAGATCGGCCCCTCCGCCAAGGCGGAGCGGGAAGTCTGGGTGTCGGAGCACCTGACGGGCAAGACCTGCTACGCCGGACTGGATATGTCCCTCCGGACGGACCTCAGCGCTTTGGTGCTGGTATTCCCGCCCCAGCCGGGACTGGATCAGGGTGTGGCCCTGTTCCGGGCGTGGCGGCCTCTGGATGGCGTGCTGGAGGCAGAGCAACGGGATCACGTGCCCTACCGGGACTGGGAGCGGGCCGGGTTTCTCACCCTTTGCCAGGGCGACATGATCGACAACCGGGACGTGATCGCGGCCATCCTGGACGCTAAGGAGCGCTATGACCTGCGGGCGCTGGGCGTTGACCAGTTTTTAACAGAAACAATGACGCCGCTGCTTCAAGACGAAGGCGTAGAGATCATCGCCATCCCGCAGACTATGGCGGGCATGAGCCCGGCGATGAAGGAGCTGGAGGGGCTGATAAGGAAGCACAAGATGCTCCACGTCCACAACACCTGCGCCCGGTGGTGCTTTGGTAACGTCCGGTGCGCGGTGGACGGAAATGAGAACCAGAAGCCCATGAAGAACCGGAGCATCGGACGAATCGATATTACGGTGGCGTGGATCATTGCCGTGGCGGCGTGGATCGTTAAAAGAAATCAGAAGCCGGATCTGGCGGAAGCGATGCGGCAGCGAGAGTATCACTTGTAAGGAGTGGAGATATGAGAAAAAGATTTGCAACGACAATCGTCAAAAATGTCAGCATGATCGTTTTGGTGGCCGGTGCGGCCGTAACGGCTGTAGGCGCCGGGATGATCTATCTGCCCGCCGGTTTGATTACCGGCGGCGTGCTGGCCATGGCTGGTGCTGTGGTAGCCATGTTGGGTGAGGAGGATGACAGATGAGTTTGCGCAAGGGCCTGGTGAGAGCTGGGCGGACGCTGGACAGTCCCCGGCAGAAATCTCTTAGCGGAGTGATCCCAAAGTTGACTTTGGATAACCCGGCGGGCTGGATCTCCGGCGATGAGAGCGTAGCCATGAGCCGGGACAAGGCTATGAAGGTGTCAACGGTGAACCGGTGCGTAGAGGTCTTGAGCACGTCTATGGCAGTGCTTCCGGTCTACACCATGAATGAGTCTACTAAGGAGCGGCTGCCGGATCATCCTCTCCAGCCTATGCTGTGGAGCCGGGCCAACGAGTCCATGAGCACCTTCGACTACCAACGGCTGATGATGTGCAATCAGCTGCTGCGGGGCAATGCCTATGCAGGTATCGTGCGGGATCCCCGGAGCGGCCGGCCGCAGGAGCTGATCCCTTTGCCTCCGGACTATGTATCGCCGGTTTTCGATGATATCGGCGATTTCTGGTATGTATTCACCCACCCGGTCAGCGGCGAGATGACGCTGCTTCGTCCGGAGGATGTGATCCACTACAAGGCATACAGCGAGGACGGCATCGAGGGCGTGAGCGTGCTCAAGCGGGCGTCCCTGACGCTGAGCACCGCCCGGGCGGCGGCGCAGTACGAAAACAGCACGTGGCTCAACGGCGGGCAGCCCTGCGGCATCCTGACCACGGATTCCGACCTGGGCGGGCAAGTACAGCGCGTGCAGGCAGACGGCTCTACCGTATGGGTGGATCCCAAGGAGGAGCTGCGGCGCTCCTGGGAGAATGTGCACCGGGGGCCGGACAAGGCGTTCCGGGTGGCGGTGCTGGATCTGGGCTTGAAGTATCAGCCCATCTCCATGACCAACAGTGACGCCCAATTCGTGGAGAGCAGCGAGATCCGGGTGGCGGATGTGTGCCGGTTCTTTGGCGTTCCTCTTCATCTGGCCTACGCCGGAAAGCAGAGCTATGCCAGCAACGAGCAAAACGGCATTGAGTTTGTCAACTACACCCTGCTGGGCTACGAGACCCAGTGGGGGCAGGAGGATACCTATAAGCTGCTGCTGCCGTCTGAGAGGGCGAACGGTCTGCGGATCAAGCGGGAGCTGAAGGTGTTTCTCAAGGGCGACACCACGGCTCAGGCTGCTTACTACCGGGCACTGCGGGAGATCGGCGCGCTCAACGCTGATGAGATCCGCGCACTGGAGGACCGGGGCCGGATCCCCGGCGGCAGCACCTACTATGCAAGCTGGAACTACGGTCCCCTGGCGGATTTCGACCGCCTGAGCGTGATCCGGGCGCTGGGGAAAGATCCGGATGATGGAGGTACAGCATGAATGGAATTTTAAAGGCCGCCCATGTGGAAAAGCAGGCGGTCAACGCGGCGGAGCTGGCGCTCATCAACAAGCAGGCTCTGCGGGAGCTGACAGCCGAGGAGGTTTTTACCTTTCGGCTGGCAGCTTGCGACAATCAGGTGGATCGAGATCATGAGCGGTTTACGGACAAGGCCTTGGAGGGGTTGGCTCCGCTGTTTGTCGGCAAGTCTGTGCTGATGGATCACAAGTGGACTGCCGCCAACCAGACGGCCCGGGTCTACGGCGCGGATGTCGAGTCCAGAGGCGACAGCAAGCAGCTGGTGCTGCGGTGCTATATGCCCCGCTCTGACGCTACGGCGGGAACGATCGCCGCGATTGAGACCGGTATCCTGCGGGAGTGCAGTGTGGGATGTGCTATGGGCAGCGCCATTTGCTCCATTTGCGGAGCGGATCAGGCCAAGGCTTACTGTGAGCATCACGCCGGACAGACCTATGACGGCCAGCTGTGCGTCATGGCGTTGGACGATCCAAAAGACGCCTATGAGGTTTCTTTTGTGGCCGTTCCGGCCCAGCCGGAGGCCGGCGTGATCAAGTCCAAGCGCTACGGTGGCCCGGCAGAGCCGGCTTCCGATCCTGAGACCCAGCGCATGGCGGAGGCCATGCAGGAATTAGAAACAAGACGATATGGAGGTATGTGAGACATGACTTATCAGGAATTGCTGGAACTGAAAAACAAGCGGGCGGAAAAGGTCCGCGAGGGTGAGGGCTTGCTGGCGAAGAAGGATTTTGACGCCCACAAGACCCTCATGGGCGAGGTACAGAAGATGAACGCGGAGATCGACGCCGCAGAACTTCAGTTGGCCGAGGAAGGCCGCTTCGCCGAGGGCGACCCCAAGATGAAGGCTCTGCATGCCCAGCGGCAGAAGAAGAAGGCGGAAGAGGAGACCGAGAAGAGCGTGGACGCCATCCGGTCTGAGCCGGAGTACGCGAAGGCGTGGGCTGAGGCTTTGCGGACGGGCATGACCGTGAAGAAGTCCATGGGTGTGGAGAAATTCAACATTCTGCACAAGGCCCTGACGGTGGGCGGCGGCACTCCCGCCGGTTCCGACGGCGGTTTCCTCGTTCCCATTGATTTTGACAACGCCATCATCCAGGAGACCAAGGACTATCTGGATCTCTCCACCTTGTTCAACGTGGAGACGGTTTCCACCATGACCGGCTGGCGTGCCGTTGAGGTGGCGGGCCAGCGGACCAAGCTGCCTCTGGTGGGCGAGAACACCGCCATCGGCAAGAATAATCAGCCCAAGTTCAAGAAGGTGAGCTACAACATCGGCAAGTACGGCGACCGCCTGGAGGTGTCCAGCGAGCTGATGGAGGACAATACCGCCGGCCTGATCCAGTATCTGGCCCAGTGGTTCGGCCCCAAGTACATCCTAACCAAGAATGATCTGCTGCTGACGATCCTGAAGAAGCTGACCTTCACGGCCCAGAGCGCCACCACCGACAAGGACAAGGTCAAGGCCATTAAGTCCATCCTGAACAAGAGCCTGAACACGGCATACAGCCGGGGTGCTGTGCTGCTGACCAACCAGAACGTCTACGATGAGATGGACAACTGGGTGGACGGCAACAACCGGCCTATGCTGGTGCCTGACGTGTCTGGCGATTTTGACCGCTTCAAGGGCCGCCGCGTGGTCTACGGCGACAACGATCTCATCGGTGAGCACAAGGCCGCGTCTAAGACCTACGATCCCCTGTTTATCGGCGACTTCAAGGCGGCGGCAACTCTGTTTGTCCGTAAGGGCATGGAGGTCGCGGCTACGGATGTGGGCGGCGACGCATGGGCTAACGATGCCTATGAGCTGCGCTGCCTGTGCCGCATGGACGCCGAGAGCGTGGACGATACCGCTGTGGTATTCACCGGCTACGAGCGCGCCACCATCGGCGGCTGATCGGAGGGGTGACGGATGGCGGCGTTTAGTGACCGGCAGGCCAGCATCCTGAGCTATTGCCGGATTGACGATCCCACGCCGGAGGACCTGAGCCTGCTGGAGGGTTTCCATGCGGACGCCGTCAGCTACATGGAGGGCGCGGGCGTGGCGGAGCCGGAGGCCGGTTCCGCCCGCCTGCCCCAGTACAATGCCTGTATTCTGGCGCTGGTGCTGGACGCCTGGGACAATCGGGGCATCCAGACCGCCGACAAGTCGTTTGCAGACAATCCGGCCTTCCGGCGGCGGCTGAACCAGCTAAAGCTGACGGAGCCGGTGCGGTCCGATTCGGACACGGAGGTCTAAGCCATGGACGTGAATGCTGGAAAGCTGAATAAGCGGGTGGAGATCGTGCGGATCTCCACCTCCCCTGACGCTGACGGCTACGCAGCCCCCACGGAGACGGTGATCCGGCGCCCCTGGGCGCAGTTCTCCCGGGTCAGCGGCTCCGAGGCGCTGCGGCAGGGCGCGGACATGGGCGACGTCAAGGTGCGGTTCCTGATCCGCTCCGGACATACGGCCATCAGCCGGAAGGACCGGGTGCGGTACAACGGCGCGGACTACGAGATCGAGTACGTCAATGACTACGGCGACAGCGGCGAGTATACGGAGCTGATCGCCAAGCTGCTGACGGCGGGAGGCTGAGTATGAGCATCAACGAGACCATCATCCAGGCGGTGACGCCCATCGTGCCGGTATGCGTTCCGGATGTGTACCGGCCCGACGCTGGGGAGACTCCGGCAGAGGTCTACTGCGTGTTCAACTACACGGAGTCGCCGGATGTGTTCGGTGACGATGAGCCGCAGGCCATTCGGTATCTGATCCAGCTGCACCTGTATTTGCCGCTGGGGCAGACGCCGCTCCGTCTGAAACGGCAGCTCCGGCGGGCTATGCTGGACGCCGGTCTTGCGGTTGGGGATTTTACCAACGCCAGCGATCTGGAGGGCCAGCACTACGTTCTGGAGTGTCAGGCGCTGGATCTGGAGGTGGGCTGATGGGCTTTACGGTCAATGGCTTGGACGAGTTCTCCCTGTCCCTTAAAGAGGCTGCGGAGCTGCCGAATTCAGTCAAAGATAACATGTTGAAGGCGGGAGCGGATGTTCTTGTTACAGCGCTGAAGAAAAAAATTGCAGCGTTAGGACTGATCAAGACGGGCAGTCTATTGAATTCCATTCGAGCGTTCCGAAAACTTCGCCATGGCGAAATCATTTATAGGATCTATCCCTATGGTAAGCATGGAACTCGGAATCGTAGGGCTGTGACAAAGGTCTATAAGCAATCCAAGCACGGCAGGACGTACACGGTCGGCGGGGACACTGTCGATGTGACTAATAACGAAGTCGGCTTTATTCACGAGTTTGGCGCATCAAGGCGTGGAATACCAGCAAAAATGTGGATGCACAGCACAGTTGAAGCGTCTGCCGATCAAGTAGAAGCGGCAGAGTTCGCCGTGTATGATGAATATTTAAAATCCAAAAATCTGTAAGGAGGAAACCATGGGCAACAAAGCAGTTAAAACACCTCTTGGTATGGTGTCCAGTTACTTCTTCCCCTTTGCCAGCGAGCCGGTGGGCATCCATCCGGTCTACGGCGAGAAGGTGGATATGGGCGCAGCCGTCAAGGGCTATCTGAGCCTGACCACGGCCTCCGGCGACATCACCGGCGATGACGCCATGCTGCTGTATTTCGAGCAGTTCGTTTCCGGCCAGGTGGACGTGGAGACCACGCTGAGCGATCTGGAGGTCAACGCCAAGCTCTACGGCCACAGCTACAAGGCGGGCCGGGAGACCGCCAAGGGCGAGGACAGCGCTCCCAACGGCGCCTACGCCTTTATCGAGCCGATCCTGAAGAAGGACAAGACCCTGGTCTACCGGGCCTCGTTCTTCTACAAGGTCACGGCTATGCTGAGCGCGGAGAAGCAGGAGGCGGACACCCGCAAGAGCGACTTCAATCCCAAGATGAACGCGGTGAGCCTGCGGGTGATGAAGGACAACGCGGACGCATGGCGTGAGCGGCAGGAGTTTCCCACCCAGTCCGAGGCGGAGGCGTTCATTGACTCGCTGGCGGGCGGCACGGCGGCCTACGGCGTGACCATCACCCATATCGGCACCGGCACCAGCGATCCCGGCGAGGGCACCACCTATGTGACCGCCGGGCAGAGCCTGGCCATCGACTTCGGCACCAAAGACCCCACGGCGCTGTATGACAACGCCGTCAACGTGACCAGCAAGCTGGCCACGCACAAGTACACCGTAAGCTCCATCGCGGCGGCTCACGAGATCGTGGCCGTCTGGAGCACCTGATCTTTACCGCAAGGACGGCCCGCAATGGGCCGCCCTTGCAGGAGGTTTATGCCATGCGATACGTTACGTTTGATTTCGACGGCAGCCCTCTGCCGCTCATGCTGACGGCGGGGGCGCTTTTTGATATTTATGACCGCTTCGGCATCCATGACAGCATCCTGCGGGCCACCGGGGCCATGGAGGACACCCCCCAGGGCTGGATGGCCTGCTGTGAGCTGGCGGAGCTTCTGATGCAGCAGGCGGCGCTGTGGCGCAGACGGCAGGGCTATACCGACCGCAAGCGGACGGGCTGGCCGTTACGCTCTCAGGACCGGGCAGCGGTCCGAACCGCCGTGCGGCAGGCCATTGCGCGGGGCTTTTACCGGGCAGTGCCCTCCGGAGAGGACGCCGGGGAGGTCAACTTAGTTCTGGCGGCCCGGGAGGATGAGCGGGCGGAGGATCCGGAGCGGCTGCGGATCGGGTTTCTGGCCGTATGCGCCGCCCGGCTGCATCTGGCCCCGGCAGACGCCCTGCTGCTGACGCCGGGCGAGTATCTGGACATGGTGACGCTTTTGAGCGGCGGAGAGGAGGGAGACTATGGCGGTCCGGCAGATTACAACTGAGATTTCGATCAAAAACGAGGCGGAATTCCGGAAGCAGATGAAGGCTGTGAACAACAGCCTTTCCGGCATGAAATCCGAGATGGCCAAGGTCTCCGCCGAGTTTGACGGCCAGGCCAACAGCGCCGAGGCGCTGCGGAAGAAGCAGGCCATTTTACAGCAGCAGTATGATCAGCAGAAGGAGAAGGTCCAGGCACTGGCCCGGATGCTGGAGAGCGCCAAAAGCGCCTACGATGAGAACAGCGATGTGGTGTTAAGCTACCAGCGACAGCTGAACACGGCCACGGTGGAGCTGATTAAGTTCGACCGGGAGCTGAAGAACACCGACAAGTATCTGGATGAGGCCGCCCAGTCCGCAGACGGTACGGCGTCCAGCATCGACGAATTCGGCAAGGCTGTCAAGGACGCCGGGGATGAGGGCTCCGACGGCATGGGCCAGCTCAAGGAGGCTTTCAGCCAGCTGGGCGAGGCAGCCAAGAGCGGCGACATCAACGGCGTTGTGGCGGCTCTGGGCTCCATGAAGGTCGTACTGGTGGGCGGTGCGGCTGTGGCCGGGGCCAAGGCTCTGGCGGACGGCATCAACAACATCACGGAGTCCACCAAGGAGTACCGGACCATTTTAGGGACGCTGGAGGTATCCAGCAAACAGGCCGGTTACACCCAGGAGCAGACCACGGAGATCTACAAGAAGTTCCAGGCGGTGCTGGGCGATACGCAGAAGGCCGCCACGGCTACCGCCAACCTTCAGGCGCTAAAGCTGAGTCAGGAGGATCTGACGGTGCTGATGGAGCAGGCCATCGGCGCATGGGCTACCTACGGCGACTCTATCCCCATCGACAGCCTGTCCGAGAGCATCAACGAGACGGTGCAGGTGGGTAAGGTCACCGGCGTCTTTGCGGACGCCCTCAACTGGGCAGGCACCAGCGAGGACGAGTTCAATGAGCGCTTGGCGGCCTGCGCCGACACTACCGAACGGGCCAATCTGGTGCTGCAGCAGCTATCAGAGCAGGGCCTGCAGGCAACCGGGCAGGCGTGGGTGGAGAACAACCAGGACATCATCGCCGCCAACACTGCCCAGGAGGCCATGAATGAATCCATGGCCCAGCTGGGAGAAGCGCTTCAGCCTGCATCCAGTTTTCTTTTGGAGTACGGGGCCGCCCTGGTGGACGTGGCCGCAGATGGCGTCAATGCGCTTTCCAGTCTGGTGGAGTGGTTCGACAATCTTTTCAACGCACAGCAGAAGGCCACGCAGGCCAGCTTTGAGGCCATCGACAGCCAGTACAACCTGGCAGACTACCAGGCCAACGGTCTGGTCAATGCCGGCGGCGTCATTGATTACGCAGCCGCCAAGCGGATGCAGGACGCCGGGACATTCAAGCGGGCGGCCGGGGTATCCAAATCGGATGCGCTCCAGCGGGGCTGGAGTGGCTCGTCTGTGTCGGACCTCCTCAAGCGGCGGGTCAACGGCTCCCACGCCAACGGGCTGGATTACGTCCCCTTTGACGGCTATGTGGCGGAGCTGCACCAGGGCGAGGCGGTGCTGACCTCCGGCGAGGCCAGCTTCCTCCGCAGCGCCATGGCGGCGGGACGGACGCTGGGCGGCAATCGACGGAACAGCCGGGCCGTGTCCGATTCGGACACCGGCGGCAGCGGCGGCACGCCAAAGGTCTATGACCTGACGATCCCGGTGGAGCTGGCCATTGACGGCGCCACCTTCGCCCGGAAGGAATACAAGTACCGCATCGCAGAGGACAACCGCCGGGGCGTCTCTCTGGCGGGGAGAGGAGGCATCCGATGACACGGCCACCCTATATCGTAGACGGCGTGGATTTTACCGACTACGTCAACCGCTGGCAATACTCCGTGGGCTATGTGTACCGGGAGGGCTCCAACGCGGCCCTGCGGCTCAGCGGCTTACAGCCCCGGGACCTGCTGGCCATCAAGACCCGGGTCTCCGTGACGGTGAATGACCAGCAAGGGCCGCAGCTGGCGGCGCTGCTGACGGCGGTGCTGAAGAATTACGTGCAGCTCACCTACTTTGAGCCCAAGGACAACGCCGTCCGGACGGCCACCTTCATGCCCACGGTGGAGGAGGTCAGCATCCCGCCGGTGCCCGGCTCCGTCCGATGGGGCAAGGGCTTCCGGATCACTATGGAGGAGGCGTGACGATGGCAGTCAACGAGATCCGCTACAAGGGCGTCAGCTACGCCACAGACGATGATATCAAGGTCCCCTCCGGGATCCTGTACGAGGTCAAGGCCCTCCGCTCCGACAGTCTGGAGGCCAACAGCCTCACCGTTACGGTGTTTTCCAATGACAAGGCCATCATGGGCTTTGCGAAAAATGACAAGGTGGAATATTTCCGGGCTGGCCGCCGGGTGGGCGTGTACTATCTCCAGACGGTGGAGCGGGTCGGCAGCGCCGCCTATACGCTCTCCGCTCTCTCTGCGCTTGGACGGCTCATCACCATGCGCCACGTGGGCGGCATCTACACCGGCCAGACGGTGGCGGAGGTAGTCCCCCAGATCTGCGGCCCGGTAGAGGTGATGATCGAAAGCGTATACGCCAGCCGCCAGTTGTACGGCTACCTGCCATACAGCAACCCGGACACCCGGACCGGCAACGGCCGCAGCGCCCGGGACAACCTCTCCCAAGTCCTGTTTGCCATCGGTGCGTCTCTGGGGACTGATGAGAACGGCGTCATGCGGGTGGAGAAGCTGTGGGACGGCGTCTCCGCCGCAGTCACGGCGGACCAGATCAATGAGGACTCCTGCTCCACCGTGTACGAGACCCCGGTGAGCGCCGTGGAGATCACGGAGCACCAGTGGGTAAAAAGCCAGGATGCCGTCACCCTCTTTGAGGGCACGGCAGAGGACGGCACTCTGGTGACGTTTGAGGATCCCGCTCACAGTCTGACGGCAGAGGGCTTCACCATCACCGAGCAGGGGGACAACTACGCTATCCTGTCCGCCGGGACCGGCACCCTCACCGGCAAGCGCTACAACCACCTGACCCGCATCGTCCGCCGGACAGTGACGGATGGGGCTGAGGAAAACGTGGTGCCAGTGAGCGACGCTACGCTGGTGTCTCTCACCAACAGCGTGGACGTGGCCAAGCGCATGGCGGACTACTACCGCCACCGGGAGACCATCCGGGTGGACGTGGAGCCCGGCACGGAGCGGGCGGGCAGAGTGGTGCAGATCTTCCACCCCTGGGACAAGAAGATGGTTCAGGCCTGCGTGGAGAGCAGGGAGACGGTGATCTCCGGCATCCTCAACAGCCAGACCAGCGCACTGGTGGGATTTAAGCCGGCACAGCCGGATACGAGCCAATATTATAACGTCCGCCAGGAAATCCTTGAGGACGCTGAAATTGTAATCCCTGAAGGAACCACGTCAATTCATGCAGTGCTTGGTTCTGCTGGGGATGACGGGCAGGCCGGAGCAAATGGCGAGGCTGGTACTGCCGGAGGGAACGCTCGAATCAATTCCAGCGAAACAGGAACGTCTGTAGGTACACAAGGCAAAGGAGGGGCAGGAGGCAAGGGCGGCCTCGGCGGCAGCGGCGGAAAAGTTCTGCCGGTTGATCTGGAGGTCTCCCCCGGCGATGTGCTGCACATCCATATTGGCTTAAACGCTGGGCAGAAAGAAACCACCATTACTTTGAACGGGAAGCTCGTCAGCAGCGCACAGGGGGCCGTTATGGCTGCCGGATACACAGACCCCACTACGGGGGACGTATACTCTGTTCCTGGCGTTTCTGGAACCGATGGCGCAGCGGGCGGCGATGCACAGACGACCACTACTGATGCTTCCCCTGGTGGAAATGTTGGAGAATTCACGGGCGCCCATGGAACCTCGGCCAGACTGGAGGATTATACCAACACTGATAAGGTAGCGGATGGATACACGCAAAGTACAAACTCTTCTACAGGTCAGTATGGCACATTCACCGGCAGGGAAGATATCTCCACGGACAAAGACGGCTACGTCACTTTCCTGGGTCGTGAAAAGACGATTGGCGGCACGGCCAGTTCGTTTGCTGACGGCACGGCATATAGATTAGTGTCTTCTGATTCTAACTACACGCAGTACAGAAAGGGCGTGGCCTCCAAGCCAAATGTCACTGTTACTACGGTTACAAATACGCATAAGTACAAGACCATCCGTGCACGAACAACCTATGGCAACCTCGGAAGCGGTGGCGGCGGTGCTGCACAGGGGGCAAACGCCAGCGATGCTGCCGGTGCGAATGCTGCTGCGCCGGACGCACCTACTAAACGTGGGAGCGGTGGCAATGGTGGCAACGGCGGCGGTGGCGGC
>ERZ1034804.30-NODE-30-length-38176-cov-24.517536_pt1 | contig 38176 bp, 59 predicted proteins | sample MGYA00520635_ERZ1034804 | MGnify/ENA primary metagenome ERZ1034804 (study PRJEB33766, sample SAMN09781685) | gut metagenome | biome: gut microbiome | host: Homo sapiens | place: Madagascar | study: EMG produced TPA metagenomics assembly of the PRJNA485056 data set...
GCACGGCGGGTTCCAGCGGCAATTACAGCACGGCGGGTTCCAGCGGCAATTACAGTACGGCAGCGGCTACCGGCTCGCGCTGCATAGCAAAAGTCGACGGCAAAGACAGCATTGCCGTTGCAAACGGGCACGGGAGCAAGGCCCGTGGAGCAATGGGCTGCTATCTGGTGCTGACCGAGTACGATGATGACGGCCACATGCTCTGCGCCAAAATGGCACAGGTTGACGGCAAGAGTGTCAAAGAAAACGTCTGGTACACCCTTAAAAATGGCGAGTTTGTGGAGGTACCGCGATGAAACAAAGCATGGGGATAGCCGAATGCTGCAAGATCATGCGGGATAACGACATTTCGGTGAGCGAGCCGATATTTACCAAGATGATTCAAGCTGGCGTTTTCCCATCATGGTCAGTCCCGTCTATCGGGACAAAAAGTGCCGCCCCTCTGATCTCCCGCGCAGGTTTTATGGCGTGGGTGAAGGATTTTTACAAGCTCGAAAAGGTATACACAAAGGAGGATCCGAAAGATGAAAATTAAATCCACCGTTTTTCACATCCTGGCCGCTGGCTGTGGCTGTCTGGGCCTGCTGTATGGCATGGGGCTGGAAGGTAATGCCCAGGTGGGCGGCACCATCTCGGACGGCCAGTTTATCACCGCAATGGTGCTGATCCTGGCGGCTCTGGCCCTGATGCGGCTGGGCTTTGCGGCCCAGGACGCCGAGGCGAAAGCCGCCAAGCGGCCCTACGGCAAGATCAACCGTCGCCACGCCCGCAATCCGGAATATCCGGAGAATCAGGAGCGTGGGGCATGATGACGGCAAAACAGTACGTTGAGGGCAAAGTCAAATCCTACACGCGGCTTGCTGAACGCTGCAAACGAGAAGCTGAAGCATCAGACGACATTGTTGCCCGGGCCGAATGCTCCGCCCGGGCAAGAGTCTGGGAGATGTGCGCCGAAGAGATGGACAATGTGCGGGAGATTCTGGAAGAAGAATCGGGAGAGATCACATATGCCTGACACAGTCCACCACGTCATGTGGTACACGGTGTACGATGCAAAGACCGGAGACTTGATCGCCGGCGGTACGTCTGAGATGTGTGCCCGGCGGCTGGGATACAAGAATGCGAACAGCTTCGCATCTGCGTGCAGCCACAGCCGCAGCGGCAGGCATCCGGCACGCAAGTACGCCTTTGCGCGGGAACGCATCGAGCGCGGCGAGGTAGACAGCCTGCCGCCGGTACGCTACAAACGCAAAAAGCCCGCCGGTGCGCCAACACCGACGAGCTGCAAGGGATGATGGATTTTACAGGTCACATCACCCCGAAGAATAACACAATTCGGAGGATTTGTAAATGGCAGTTATGCAGATTTATGACGGGCTTGAAAACCCGCCGAAACTTTTAGAGAGGCGTTCTGCGCAGACAGTGGGAGAGCTGATCCGACAGGCGGATGCACTGTCCGAAAAAGAACATGCGCAAGGCTATCCCCGCAATACTTACATCGTATATAACAACGATGGCGAGAGAGTTTATCAGAGGTTGTGAATATTTATGCAAGAAGAATTGACCGTCCGGGTCGAGCACCCGGAACTGCCCGCGATCCGGTGGAATGAAGCTGAGGTGCAGCAGAACCTGACCGAGATGCTGGCCGCCTACACCGGCCGCGTCTACACCCCGGAGACCATCAAGGATGCCAAGGCCGACCGCGCCGCCGTGAACAAACTGGACAAGCAGCTCAGCGATGCCGCCCGCAGCGCAAAGGCCTTTTACATGAAGCCTCTGGAGGAGTTTTTGCAGAGCACCAAGCAGATGCAGGCCCAGTGCAAGGCCGTCTCCGGGGCCATCGACCAGCAGGTGAAGGCGGTGGAAGAAGCGGAGCGACAGGATAAACAGGACGCGCTTCAAGCTGTCTATGCCGACTGCATCGGAGAACTGCGGGAACTGGTCCCCTTCGACCGTCTGCTGGTGGCACAGTGGCTCAACAAGACCTACGACCTGGCAAAGGCTAGCCGGGAGCTGCGCAAGAGCGTGGATACCCGGCGGAAAGAACTGCGGCTGATCCGGGAGACCTGCGGCGAGGATGCCGAAGCATGCACCACGGAGTATCTGCGCGAACTGAATCTGAACGCTGCCCTTGTGGAGCACAGCCGCCGTCAGAACGCCCGGGATGCACAGCGCCGCGCAGAGGCCGAACGGAAGGCCGCAGAGCGCGCGCAGGCTTCTGCACCGGTCATTGCCCCCCCGACCGATGAAGAACGCCAGATCGCCGCAGAAGCGGCTCAGACGGCACAGGCCAATGCAGCCATCACGCCGGATGGAAGATTGGATTTCAGCATGCTTCAGCGCTTTGCAGAGCCTGCCCAGCCGGAGACACCGGTCCGCAAGAAGTACAGCTTCTGGGTGGAGTTCACCCGGGAAGATATCGCATGGTTCAAGCAGGGAGCCGCAGAGCGCGGTTTCCGCTACGGTTCTATCAAATAATTTTGGAGGTAATTCTTTATGGCACTCACTCGACCCGGCGCGGCTGCGCCCACTTCGTCCGTTCCCAACGCCCAGACTGTGGCAAACCGTTCCTTGCAGAGCGCAAGCCGTGCAGGCAGCACGGCCCTGCAGGCTGCGTCCCCGTCCGTGCCGGTGGAGATCACCGGTGCCGACGGTCAGCACTTCATCGTGAGTTTTGGAGACGTGCGCAACTTTATCTGCCCCAAGGCTACCGACGCAGAATGCAAGATTTTTCTGGAGACCTGCAAGCAGTATCACTTAAACCCCTTCACCAAAGAAGCTCACCTGATCCACTACGACAACAAAAACGAGGACACCGCAAGCACCATCGTGCTGGGCAAGAACTGCTATATGCAGATGGCCGAACGTCACCCGTCATTTGACGGCTTTGAAGCGGGTGTCATCGTGCTGACAGCTGACGGTCAGTTACTGAACCGCGAGGGCTCCATTGTCTACGACGGGGGCGGCGGCGAGACCCTTCTCGGCGGCTGGGCCAAAGTCTACCGCAAGGACCGCACCCGCGCCAGCTACGAGGAAGTAAAGCTCAGCGAGTACGACACCGGGAAATCCCTTTGGAACGGCAAGAAGGCTACCATGATCCGCAAGGTGGCGCTGGTGCACGCCCTGCGCGAGGCCTTCCCGTCCACATTTGGCGCGCTTTACGATGAGAGCGAGGTTTCCGTCCATGTGGATGTCGAAGGCACCGCCCGCGAGGTGGACCCGGAAGACCTGCCCGTCCTGGACCCCTACGCAGGCACCAAGCGCCCCCGCAAGACGGCTGGCACGCTGATCCCCGCCCCGGATGCGTCCGATGCCAAGGAAGTCGCCGATGACCCGTTTGGCGGTGATGATGCATGATTGTCCAGACAAAGACCGGCGTGCAGATCACCGGCGAGATCCGCAGCGACCCGGAAGTTCGTTCCGCCGGGCAGAAAGAGGTGCTGAAGTTTGACCTCAGGGTCAGCAGCATTAAGGGCCCCGACGGCAAATGGCAGAGCTTTTTTGTGGGCGTGAACGTCTGGCACGGCATTGCCGAGCGGGATGGCATGTACCAGAAGGGCGACGTGGTCACCGTGACCGCCCGGGAGCTGAAAAGCCGGGAATACAACGGCAAGACCTACTACAACGTGGACGCGGACAGCATCGTGCCGGATGATCTGGTGCAGCTGCGCTGGATGCAGCAGATGATCGACCTGATGGCGCAGCCCGGCCCTCCGCCAGAACCTGCAGAGCCTGAAGCAGGCCCGGCAGACCTTCAGGGTGCGCAGATGTACTCCGGTGAAGCTCTTGCGGATTACGCGCCGCGCAGCACTGCTGCACCGGAAGTCACCCTTTCTGCCGAGTATGACCCCATCAATGATGATGCCGACGACCTGCCGTTTTAACCATAAAGCTGTGCTATCTGGCTATACGGGCGTGTGAGAAAGGAGGTGAGCCAAAACGAAAGATGTAGAAAAAAAGAGCATAATCCTTTACAAGTCATGGAAAAAGCCGCTGCGTCGGTTATCTTTGGAGCAGAAAGGGCGCATTTTTGAGGCGCTGCTCGATTTTCCAAAGGAACCGGAATTTGAAGACCCCATGCTTGTGATGGCCTGGGATTTTATGGCGGAAGTGCTGGAAGAAAACGACAAAAAATGGGATGAAACGCGAGAAAAGCGCTCCGTAGCAGGTCGAAAAGGCGCAGAAGCCACAAACGGCAAACGTCAGCAAAACGCGGCAAATCCGGCAAATGCCGATTTTGCCGAGCAAAAGCAGCAAAACGCGGCAAATCCGGCTGTATCTGTTAATGGTAATGTTAATGATACTGTTAATGTTATATCACCTAACGGTGGTGTATATAAAGACGCCCCCGCCGCCGTTGACGTGGAACTGTCTCAGATCGTCCAGCATTATCAGCAGGCCGTTGGGGACTTTCCACGCTCTGCGCTGGACAAGCTGCAAAAGTGGCGGCAGGAGTACAGCACCGAGATGATCTTGTTGGCGATCGACAAGGCTACAGAAGCCGGAAAACGCTCGTGGAGCTACATCAACGGCATATTGTCCGGGTGGAAGCGGGACGGCCTGCGCACGCCGGGAGATGTGGAAACCAACGAACAAAGCCGACAGGCCAGACCGAGGGGCAGGCAGCCAACCGAGACCGTAGACGACCAGCTTGCCCGTGTGCTGGCGAAGATGGACAGAGAAAGAGGGTTTGAGACATGACGCGGGAAGACGTGGCAAAGCTGATCCGCATGAATTTTGTGTTGTACAAGCTGGGTTCCAAGCCTCTGACCGATGAGGAGATGCAGACCACCATTGATGTGTGGACGTACCAGTTTGGCGACTATGACGGCGATACTGTCAAGCGGGCTTTTCTGGCGGCGAACCGAGTATGCGTTTATCCGGTCACGGTGGCCGACATCTTCAAGCAGCTTTCCCAGTGTCTTGACCCGTCCGCTGAATGGGAAGCTTTGGCTGTAGCGGCACGCAAGGCGCAGACATTTTTGAGCTGGCGCAAGTTCCCGATGGTGACTGGCATTGACGAAAAGGGCGGGCTGCTGCGTAGTGACGGACAGAAAGAGCTGAAAGCCCTGTATGACCAACTTCCCCCGGCGGCAAAATCCTATGCCGGGAGCGTGGGGGGGCTGGCAGAGCTGGCTGAAATGCCAGACCTTACATACCGCCGTGCCGAGTTTTTGAAGCAGGCGCAGGCCGATATCACCACCGCCCCGCGTGAAGCGGCAAGGTTGCGGGCGAGTGAGCCGACGAGAAGGGAGTTGGAAAAATGAGAGAATTTATCGACCGCGAAAAGGCCATCGCAAAAATCAAAGCTGCATATTGCTGTGGCTGCGAACATTACAACGGCGTAAAATGCCGCGCGTGTCAGATTATGGACGCGATGGATGTGCTGGAAGATGAACCGGCAGTCGTTCCGGACGCCCAGCGCTGGCGCAAGACCGCAGAGGAGCCGCCGACTAAGGCTGATGCAAATGAGGACGGAGACGTCCTGAGTATCAACAACAACCCCGGAGACATGAACACAACAAATTGGCCGTGGAACGTGGTGGCAGCATTTCCGGAGAATTTACCGGTCTGGATGCCATTGCCTAAAAAGCCGGGTGAACGTCCCAAAAAGCTTTACTGGCGTGAAGAAGCAGCCGAAGCGATATGTCCAGTTTGCGGGTATAAATGCAACGATGACTATTACCTTGACAAATTTTGCCCCGGATGTGGAACACGCCTTTACTTTGACGAGGAGGAAGCCGAACATGACCAACCCGACATGTAAGGACTGCCCGGAACGTCACCCGATCTGCCACGACAGCTGCCCGAAGTACGCAGAGTATAAGCGTCAGCTGAAAGCACAGCGAATCTACACCAATGGGAACCACGCGGCGGAGCGGATCGGCCGCAACGATTTCAACAAAGAAGGATGGATGGGAGGAAGAAAACGGTGAAGGTACTGATTGCCTGCGAGGAATCGCAGGAGGTGTGCAAAGCGTTTCGGGCAAAAGCCAGAAGCAAAACTGCGCCGGGCGTTGCAAAAGCTATGGCCGAGCAATGGGGGTGAGCAAATGAGATACAAGCCCGGCGCTTACATCGTCTCTCTCGACCACCTGATGGGGCAGGAACTTGTTTATTACGGCGGGAAACTGCTCCACAAGGGATGGTTTGGCAACTGGCAGCTGTGGTATGCGAAAGCTGAGCTTTCCAGACTGCGCATTCGGGAAGCTGTCAGAACGGAGGAAGAGCATGAAACCGAAAACGAAATCTGAACTGATGGCCGAATGGTCCAGCCATCCCGACCAGCTCAAGAAAGAGCGGGAAGTCAAGGCCATCCGCAAGGCAATGGACGATGCCCGAGCCGTGATCCAAGACGGTCTGACCCGGTACGTCAAGAAAAAGACCAAAGCCCGCAGCATGGCAAAGGCTGAAGCTGACCCCTTTGCTGAGCTGGAAGGATGGGAAAGCATGGAGCAGATCCAGGATGCCTACGGTTACGGCGAGATCACCGCCGACAAGCGGGACAAGCTGGCAGACCTGTGGGAAGCCCGGGAAGCTGCCCGGGCTAGCCGCAAGGGGGAGAGCAAGTACCACGACCTTGTGACGGAGATGCTGGAAACGGCCATCCGCCGGGTGGGCAATGAGTACGCAGATATTCTGTTTGAGTATGACCAGCAGCGCAGAGAAGCTGAAAAGCAGTGCGAGCAGCTGGCAATGGAAGGGATGATGAAAAAGTGACCGACATTGAAAAATCAATTGCCAAGCTCCAGAGGTGCTTTCCGGGAAGTTATATTACTGACCGGAACGAGCTTATTGTCCATCCGAGGACAAACCAGTATATTATTCTGGAAAACATCGGAACGGAAGATGCCATCAAGGCCAAAGTGCTGGAGTGGCTTTCACGGGCGGCATTTAAAACCGCACCATATTCACAGGAGTGGAGAAATCGAAAGTTCCACAAATATATGAGGGACGGCATCAATGCTTTTCTGGATACCGATTTCTCCGAGGATGATATGGAGTTGATTTACACCTACATGGGGCTTGCCTGCGACCGTTGGCTGACGCTCATGTTTATCGACCACGACATGAGAATCGAGTGGCTGAAGGAGCACGTATCATGAAGCTGACCCTCTACGGCGACCCACGCACCAAGAAAAATTCCGCCCGCATCCTCAAAAGCCGCTCTGGCGGGCGCTTTGTGGCTCCCAGCAAGGCTTACGCGGATTATGAGACAGACTGCCTGCGGCAAATCAAAAGGCCGCGCAGCCCTGTTTCTGCCCGCGTGAACGTGAGGTGCGTTTACTACATGAAAACCGCCCGCCGGGTCGATTTGGCAAACCTCATCGAGGCTACAACCGACATTCTGGTGAAAGCCCGGGTGCTGGAGGACGACAACAGCAAGATCGTTGCCGCCCACGATGGCAGCCGGGTGGAGATTGACCGAAAAAATCCGAGGGTGGAAATCGAAATTGAAGAAATGGAGGAGTAAAATGACAGTTCAAAATGCTATGTACGTTGGCTTTCAGGTGGCGCTTGTGTTTGTGCTATTGTGTGCAGGTTTGGCAGGAATGGTACAGCTTGCATTGGACCACCCTAAAATTTTTTTCGTCGCGGTTGTTACCGAAATATTCGCGCTTGCGACAGCGGGAGCCTATTTTGGAGGGAAATAACATGATTCACATGCGGACACCTGACACCGACACGCCGAAGCCGGACGGCGGCGTAGACTACCACACTGTCAAGTCGTGGTTCCAGCAGTGCCGCGACCTTGCGGCGGCTATCGAAGTCCAGAAGCAAAAAATACAGCGCATCCGGGACGTGGCAGAAAAATGTACCCAGAGCCTGAGCTGGATGCCTGCGGGTGGAGGCAACGGGGACAAGGTTGGTTTTGCGGTGGAGCAGCTGGACACCGAACGCCGACAGCTTCAGCGGATGGAAACCGACCTGTGCAATCTGCGCATCGAAGCCACCCGGCGGGCATACTTCCTGATAGTCGAGCCGGAATGCGCCGAAGCGATTTGCGAGCACTATGTCATGGGAAAGTCTCACAAAGAAATCGCAAAAGAAGTCGGCGTATGCGGCGCAGATGTGATTTACAGGCGAATCAAACGCGGGTGCATGGCTTTGGCTGAGATATGGGACGAGTTTTCTGACGTGCAAAGTGTACAACATGCACAAGAAAACACGGCGTGATTTTGGCAGGGGTCAGCTCTTTTCAAGTCTGTAAGCTTAGATGTAAAATTCTAATAAGCGGTTCAGCGCTAAGCGGTGGCCGCTTGCCACGCAGCCTCCGAAACGTGTCCCTTCTTGACATTTTCCTACTTTTCTGCTTGCAGGTATCGGGCTTTGCTCTCTCTTCACGTTTCGCGGGCTGCTTCTATGCGAAGCATCATAGCGGTTCAGGGGTAATCCTGTGCGGTGTAAGTCCGCAGTTTCGCACCGTATGGCGCATGGACTAGACGACCCGCAAGGCCGCACGTGTAACCTCCCGTGCCGAGAAAAGGCCTTAGAATCCATGTCAAGGTGTAGCTTTCCTGGCAGATGTGCGCCAACCAACAGCCCCGGCGGCGAACCGGAGCTGTTTTTATATGACCGCCTGAGCGCAGTGTGGAGCGCGGCGCGTGCGTGTAGACACGGCTGGTTCGATTCCAAGGGCGGCCACATACAGCAGTAGCTCAATGGCAGAGCAGCGGTCTCCAAAACCGCAGGTTGATGGTCCGAGCCCATCCTGCTGCGCCATTTTGCGTGCCCTATGAGGGGGCCGCGCAATAGCGGGGCATCTGGCCGCGAAAGTTCCGGATGCAGCAGCACCCACCCGTTGACGTTGTCCAAACTGAATGCACGGGTGCTGCTTATTTTAATATTTTGACCGTTCGGATTTCCGGGCGGTTTTTCTTTTACGCGAGTGTAGAGAGGTGGTGGCGGTGACCTACAAGAAAAAGAATCCGGTGGGTGCACCGCCAAAGTACAAGACTGCCGCAGAGATGCAGGAAAAAATTGACACATACTTTGCGAACTGCGAAGGCGAACTGCTGCAGGACGAAAACGGCCCTGTGCTGGACAAGTATGGAAACGAGATTTATCTGCACAGACGCCCGCCCACGGTCACCGGTTTGGCGCTGGCTTTGGGGTTTGCGTCCCGCAAATCGCTGCTGGAATACCAGGGCAAGGCTGAATTTGTAAACACGATTACGCGCGCAAAGGCCCGCTGCGAGCAGTACTCCGAAGAGCGGCTGTTTGATCGTGACGGAAACAACGGCGCGCAATTCAGCCTGCGCTTTAATTTCGGCTGGGATAAGGCACAGGAGAAGCCGGAAGAAAAAACGGCTACACCCAGCGCCAACGAAAACCGGCTGTTTGAGCTGTTGGCTCCGCAGTTCTTGCCGACATGGCAAAAGATCATGCGCGGCGAAGCAGATGAAGCGCTGGAAAAGGGCGGGCGCGGCTCCACCAAGTCCAGTTTTTGCAGCATTGGCATTTTAAAGCTTATGCAGCTGCACCCGGATGCGAACGCTGTGTGCGTGCGTAAGGTGGGCAATACCCTGCGCACATCGGTCTATGCGCAAATGCAGTGGGCCGCCGACCAGCTGGAACCGGGCGTGTGGAAATGCACCGTCTCCCCGATGGAGATGATCAACCGGAACACCGGCCAGAAGATTCTTTTCTTTGGCCTGGATGACCCCGGGAAACTCAAATCCATCAAGCTACCGCATGGTTACATTGGCGTTCTGTGGTTTGAGGAGCTGGACCAGTACGATGGACCGGAACAAATCCGCAACGTGGAGCAGTCCTGCTTGCGCGGCGGCGATTTTTCGTTTACGTTCAAGAGCTTTAACCCGCCTGCATCCCCCCGCAACTGGGCCAACCGGTACGCGCTGGAAGTGCGGGACCGCAAGATTATCCAGCACTCGGATTACACGATGGTGCCGCAGGAGTGGCTGGGCCGCCGTTTTCTGGACGATGCCGAAGATCTGAAGCAGCGCAATCTCATCGCCTACAACCACGAGTATCTGGGCGAGGTGACTGGCTGCGGCAAGGAAATCTTTACCAACATCCGGGTCGAGCACATCGACCCGGGCAAGTTTGAGCGCAAACTGCACGGCGTGGACTGGGGCTGGTACCCCGACCCCTACGCTTATAACTGCATGAGCTACGATGCAGCCCGGAAAACCCTGTACATTTATGATGAGGTCACCGTGCGGCGTACACGCAATGAGGAAACGTTTAAAATGCTGCAGAAGCGCAAGGTTATGGCAGACCCTGAGACCGAACGCCTGACCGCAGACAGCGCAGAAAATAAGAGCTGCGGCGATTATACCGAGTGGGGCATCACCTGTCTGCCAGCTATCAAAGGCCCCAACAGTGTTGGGCAGGGTATCAAGTGGCTACAGTCCATCACGATCGTCATTGACCCCGTAAAGTGCCCAGACACCCTCAAAGAGTTTACCGAGTACGAGTATGATGCTGACAAAAACGGCGACCCGCTGCCTGGCTACCCCGACCACGACAACCACCACATTGATGCGGTGCGGTACGCCTGCGAATCTATCTGGCGCGAGCCGGGTGCATAAGGAGCTGAAAACGTGAAAACATACCAAGATTTGGAAGCTGTGCTGAACGACCCGGCGACAAAAGCGGATTTTGTGCGCGGCTTTATCGGGGAGCACGTTTCCAGCGCCCCTTACAAGATGGCAGAGGACGCCGACCGGTACGATATGCAGCTGAACAGTGGAATTGACCGCTTTCTGGATGCGATGGCAGACATTGACGTTAAGCTGCACAACATTGCGCAAAAAAATCCTCGACCGGACACGGTCAAATCCAACGCTTTCCACCGGCTCAACGTCCAGCGTGTAGCATACAGCCTTGCAAACGGCATTACCCTGCCGGATGCGGACGAAGAAAAAGCAGCACTGGGTGAAAGCTTTGACGATCAGCTTTACCGGCTGGGGTATCTTGCCTGCATCCACGGCGAAAGCTTCGGTTTCTGGAACGCTGACCATCTCGACATTTTCAAACTGACAAACTTTGCCCCGCTCTACGATGAAAAAGACGGCACGCTGCGGGCAGGCGTGTACTTCTGGCGCTTGCAACCGGACAAGCCCATGCACGCGGTGCTATACGAAGAGAGCGGTTACACGCGGTATAGCGAAGAAGGCCGCGATGTGCACATTTTCCGCGAGGAAGAGGGCCAGAAGCCGTACAAGACCAAGACTGTAACGACTCCCGGCGGCGGTGTGGAAAGCGTTGAAGGCGAGGGATACGGGGTTTTGCCTATTGTCCCGCTTTGGAACGGCACCCGAAAACAGAGCACGCTTGTAAACCTCAAGGGTTACATTGACAACATTGACCTGATTGTGAATGGTTTTTGCGATGATTTGCGGGAGTGTGCGCAGATCTACTGGATCATCACCAATTACGGTGGCATGAAAAACGATGATCTCCGAAGATTCGTGCAGAATTTGCGATATAACCACATCGCAAACATCGCAAACAACGGCACGGACAACAGCGTACAGCCTTATACGCAGGAAGTGCCAACGCAGGCCCGAGAGACGCTGCTGACCCGCCTGCACAGCTCCATGTATGAGGATTTTGGCGGGCTGGACGTGCACTGTGTAAGTGCCAGCAGCACCAACGATCATCTAGAAGCCGCATACCAGCCTTTGGACGAAAACGCCCGCGATTTTGAAAACCAGGTCACAAAATTTGTGCGCCAGATCTTGAAAATCGCCGGTCTGCCCGATGCAAAGCCGCAGTACACCCATGTGCGGGTGTCCAACACCAGCGAGCAGGTCAACATGGTGATTGCCGAAGCTCCCATCATCGGGCAGGATATGGCAATCGACCTGCTGCCCAACCTGACCCCGGAGCAGAAGGAGCAGGCCAAAGCCGCGTTGATGGCAGAAAGCGCAGCAAGAGAGACCACGGACGAGGACACAGACGAGGAGGACGACGAAGATGGCGAACCTTGAAAATCCGATTATTTGGCACGAAATCAAAAAAGAAGGGCTTCCTCCCCCTCACAAAAAAGGTGAGCTTGAAGAATATCTCATTACGGTTTGCTACGCGGACACACGAGAGCAACAAGAAAAAGGTGTTTTTTCTGAATCAAGAACGACCAGCGGACACTATACTAACGGCCTTGGCTGGGTGCACGACTGGCAGGAATACGTTCAGGTCGTAGATTATGACTATGCCGAAGTTACACACTGGGCAGAAATGCCAAAACCTGCTGTGACATATGAAACAAACCGACCGTGACCGCATTTCTACCCGCCAGCTGAACCGCCTGCGCCGCCGTGTTCTCCGGGTGTACGGCACTGCCCGCCGGGAGATGCAGGACCAGCTCACCGAGTTTCTTACAAAATATAAGCAACTGGACGAGCGCAAGCGGGCGCAGCTGGATGCAGGCGAGATCACCGAGGATGATTACCGCATCTGGCTGCAAAATCAGGTCTTTCAGTCCGATTTGATGCACGCCAAGCTGGACGGCATCACCCAGACCTGCACCACGGCCCAAGAGACGGCCTACAAGCTGGCCCGGGACGAGCAATATAACATCTTTTCCTTTGGCGCAAACTGGGCTTTCTACGAGCTGGAACAGGCCGCAGGAGTAACGTTCGGGCTGACCCTGTACAACACCGAGGCGGTCAAGCTGCTGCTGAAGGAGAATCCCCGCATGGTGCCAAACAAGCGTATCAAGAGCGAGAGCAACCGCACCTATGACGCCCGGGTATTCAACCGCTACGTCATGCAGGGCATCGTGCAGGGCAAGAGCGTCCACGACATTGCTGTGCAGGCTGTCAACGGCATGGCGGACACAGAGATCCACTGGGCCATGAACAACGCCATCACAGCCCTTACCAGCGCCCAGAACGCCGGGGCTTTGCAGCAGATGCGCAACGCTCAGGCTTTGGGCATCGAGGTCAAAAAGCGCTGGAACTCCACCCACGACTACCGCACCCGTGAGATGCACCGCCTGCTCGACCAGCAGACGGCAGAGCTTGACGAGCCTTTCAGGGTCATGGGCTACGAGATTCAGCGCCCCGGTGACCCCAACGCCGCCCCGGAGATGGTCTACCACTGCCGTTGCGTGCTGTCCTCTGCGCTGGGCAAGTACCCCCGGCAGAACGCCATGCAGCGGGACAATGTGACCAAAGAGACCACCCCCGTCATGGATTACACCGAGTGGTACAAAGCCAAGGGCGGCAAGGAAGCCGAACAGATGTGGTGGGCGGAAGAACGAAAGAGGAAGAAGGAGGCTAACGATGGCGGCAGATGAGACTTACGAAGAGTTCACGGAGAAGTTCAAGCCGAAAAAGACCACGGACGACTGCTATACACCGCCCAGCGTGTACGCGGTCATCCGGGACTGGACTTGTAAGGAGTACAGCATCGACCCGGCTAAAATTGTGCGTCCATTTTACCCCGGCGGCGATTATGAAAATTTTGACTACCCGGAGGGTGCTGTTGTTCTGGACAACCCACCGTTTTCAATCCTGTCCAAAATTTGCGGATTCTATCTCGATCGTGGCATTCCGTTCTTCCTATTCGCTCCATCTCTTACGGCGTTTTCTGGAAGGGCAAATACTATGCGGATGAACCATGTCATTTGTGATTGCAGTATCGAGTACGAAAACGGGGCAATCGTCCGAACGAGTTTTGTGACAAGCTACGGCGGGGACATTGTAGCGCAGACCGAACCCCGGCTGACAAAGCTGGTAAATGATGAGGTGGAGCGCCTGCAACGCACCAAAACGGTACATCCGCCAAAGTATACATACCCGGATCATATTGTAACGGCTGCATTGCTTCAACGATACAGTCATTACGGTGTGGATTTCAAAATTCACAAAAAGGACTGCGCTCCGATTTATGCGCTGGATGCACAACGACCCACAGGAAAAACGATTTTTGGCGAAGGCCTACTGCTGTCTGATTGTGCTGCGGCTGAGAGGGCTGCGGCTGAGAGGGCTGCGGCTGAGAGGGCTGCGGCTGAGAGGGCTGCGGCTGAGAGGGCTGCGGCCACAAAATGGGAGCTGTCCGCCCGGGAGCGTGCCATTGTGGAGTATCTGAACAGCCATGAAATTTAACTACGACATCAAATTTACCGACAACACCCCGCAGCTGCATGAAGCGCTGGACTCATGGGCAGAGCGGGTGCTGACAAAGTGGGGCATGCTGGTGCAGGACTACGCCCAGCTGCTTGTGCCTACCGGCGCAGAGAACAGTACCCACATCGAGGGCTACGTGGGCGGTGCGCTTAAGCAGAGCCTGACCTATGCCGTAGACCTTGCCAAAAAGACCGTGACCATCGGCAGCAACCTGTTTTACAGCGTCTACGTGGAGCTGGGCACGGGCGTACACGCCACAAACGGCAACGGGCGCAAAACGCCGTGGGTCTGGAAGGACTTCAACGGCAAGTGGCACTTTACCCGAGGCATGAAAGCCGCCAATGACGGCAAAGGATTCCTCCGCCCGGCGGTGGAGAAACACATTGACGAGCTGCGAGAAATCGCAGTGGAAGAAGCAAACCGGGAAAACTAAATACCAAGCGGTTGGCGCACAGCGTCAGCCGCTTTTTTATGCCGTTTTCGCTCAATGGTAGAGCTGCTGATTTGTAACCAGCGGACGCGGGTTCGATTCCTGCAAGCGGCACCAAACCGGCAGCACGTCCGGCAAATAAACCTTATTGCCAAGCATGGCAGCCCGAGCAAGGGCAGAAAGGACTATCACATGGCACTCGAACGCAAGACTCTCCGGGAGATTCTGGAAGATGAAACGACCGACACCAGCGGCAAGCTCAAGAAAATTCTGGACGTGCTGCATAAGGAAACGGACACCTTGCAGAACCAGCTCGATGAGAAGGACGCAGCTCTCGCCAAAGCCGAAAAAGACCGCGATGCAGCCAACGGTGGCAAGCAGGCCGCAGAAAAAGCGCTGACCGACTACAAGGCCCAGCAGACCCAGAAGGACACCCACGCAGCCAAGGAAGCCAAGTTCCGGGAGCTGCTCAAGTCCGCCGGGGTACTGGACAAGTACGCTGACCGGGTCGTGCGGCTGTCCGGAGAGGACATCGACAAACTGGAACTGGATGAAAAGGGAGAGGTCAAGGACGCCAAGAAGCACACCGACAGCCTGAAAGCTGATTGGAGCGACTTCGTGGGCACTACGACCACCACCGGCGCAAAGGTGGACACCCCGCCCACCAACACCGGCTCCAAAATGACCAAAGACCAAATTTTTGCAATCAAGGACGCCGGCGAGCGCCAGGCGGCGATTGCTGCAAATGCTGACCTGTTTACAGGCGGCGGAAAGGACTAACACATGGCAGCAAAGACCAATCTGATCACCACTACCGAGATCACCGTCAATCCCCGGGAAATCGACTTTGTGACACGCTTCCAGCGCAACTGGGAGCACCTGCGGGAAATCATGGGCATCATGCGCCCCATCCGGATGCAGCCCGGCACTGTGCTGAAGAGCAAGTATGCACAGGGCACCCTGCAGAGCGGCACCGTGGCAGAGGGCGAGGAGATCCCCTACAGCCAGTACACCGTCAAGGAGAAGGACTACGGAAAGATCACCATCGAAAAGTATGCCAAGGCCGTCTCCCTGGAGGCAATCCAGAACTATGGCTATGATGTGGCCGTGCAGAAGACCGATGACGAGTTCCTGTTCGACCTGACCGCAAAGGTCACGGACAAGTTCTACAAGTACCTGAACACCGGCAGCCTGAAGGGCACCCCCAAGACCTTCCAGATGGCTCTGGCCATGGCAAAGGGCAGCGTGGAGAACAAGTTCAAGAATATGCATCGCACCGTCACCGGCGTTGTGGGCTTTGCCAACGTCCTGGACGTGGCGGAGTACCTGGGCACCGCCCCGATCACCATCCAGAACCAGTACGGCTTCCAGTACATCAAGGATTTCATGGGCTACAACACCATCTTCCTGCTGTCTGACGGCGAGATCGCAAAGGGCAAGGTCATTGCCACCCCCGTGGACAACATCGTGATGTACTACGTTGACCCCTCCGACAGCGACTACGCCAAGGCTGGGCTGGTGTACACCACCGCAGGCGAGGCCAGCAACCTGATCGGCTTCCATACCCAGGGCAACTACACCACCGCCGTCTCTGAGAGCTTCGCTATCACCGGCGTTACCCTGTTTGCCGAGTACCTGGACGGCATCTCTGTCCAGACTATCACTCCGGGCGAGTAATCACCCTTTTTGAGCAGGAGGCATCCAATGACCGTCCCTGAGCTGTGCGTTTACACGCACAATTTTTTTGACCGGGCAGACGACCCCATTGCCGGGGCGTTCGTTTTTGAGCCGGACACCGTACCAGCCGGGGTAGTTCCGGGGCAGTATTTCCTCGTGTGCGGATCCATCTTCAATGACGGCGTGCACAAGGCCGGGGACGGTGACCTGACCGCCGAGACCTTCAATGGCACGGTGCAGCCCATGCGCGTGCCGCCTGACTTCGTGGCGCTGGCTGAAAAAATCGACGCATACGACAAAGCACTGCCCTCCGGCGGCGTGTATGTGTCCCAGTCCTTTGCCGGGTGGTCCGGCACAATGGCTGCAGGGGCCGACGGCCTGCCCGCAGACGGCAAGACCCGCTATAAATCCGAGATCAATCGTTGGAGGAAGATGTGACATGGTTACTCCGTTCACTGCATCCACCGTGATGCAGGGCTTCACCAAAAAATACTGCTTTCAGACCCGCAGCTATGAGCCGGACGGCGTGGGCGGCTTTGTATCCGGCTGGCAGGACGGACCCGAGTTTGAAGCCGTGGAGCGCCACAACACCACCGTGGAAGCGCAGGTGGCAGAGCAGGCTGACACGGCGTCTACTTACACGCTTCTTGTAGGCACGGGCGTGCCGCTGGCTTTCCCGGATTACATCAAGCGGGTGGACGGCGGGCAGACCTTTCAGGTGACGAGCGCAGCCGATGAGGGCAACGCCCCGGCAGAATCCGGCATGGGCCTGCGGGCTGTCAAGTGCAAAAAGGCGGTGCTGCCTTGATGGGACCGTCTGAGAGCATCAACCGGGCGCTGAACGCCTTTTTCAACGGCTTTGGCATCCCGGGCTATCTGGAAGATAACATCCCTCCCGGTGCGGAGCTGCCGTACCTGACCTACAAGCCCACCATTCCCGGCGGCTGGAATGAGTCCAGCACCTTTCACGCCCGGCTGTGGTACCCGAGCAAGGGCGGCAGGGCCCCCATCCTGCAAACCGAAGATACGATCAGCGCGGCCCTCGAGGACAGCACAACGCTTTCCTGTGAGGGCGGCGCTATTCTTTTGCAAAAAGGCACCCCGTGGGCACAGCCCCTCGATAACCCGCCTGAAGGGTATCTGTGCGAATATCTCAATTTTGAAATCGCGCAATTTTGCGAGTAAGGAGCAATATGGCAAGAAAATTTTCCAAAATTTCGCAGGAAGCGTTCAAGTCCATGCAGTTCAATGCCGGAATTGTGGTCAACAAGTTTGACGTGACCGGCGAGACCGAAGTGCAGGACGCAGACATTGTCACTGCCACCACCGGCGGCATCACTGCGACCTGTAAGGCAAACTTCACCGATCTGGGCAATGACGTGGACAATGCCCAGAAGAACACCGCAGAGTTGATGCAGATCGAGGACTACGACTGCACGCTGGCTTTTACCGCCCTGAACGCAACTACTGACGTTATCAAGCTGGCCCTCGGCGCGGCTGACGTGACGGACAAGAAGGTCACTCCCCGCATGACGCTGGACCCCACCAAGAGCACCGGCGACTTTAAGGACATCTGGTGGGTGGGAGACACGCTGGATGGCGGCATGGTTGCCGTTCGGCTGATGAACGCAATCAGCACCGGGGGTATGTCCCTCAAGACGACCGACAAGGGCAAGGGCAACATTGCGGTCACCCTGAAAGGCTGCCCCCGTCTGGGCAGTGATGTGGTGCCCATGGAGTGGTACTACAGTCCCAAGGCCGCAGCATAAGGAGGACGCAGTATGAAAACCCTGAACCAGATGAACGAAACCGAATTTCTGCGCCGCTGCTGGCTGATCGCAGACGCCGTGTCTGACCTGCTGGAAAAATCCAAAGTGGCAGAGCTGCGCAAGGTGATGCCGGTCCTGACCGGGAAAGAGACCAAAGAGGAGCTGGAGCAGAAAAAAGAAGCCCAGGCCAAGAAAAACATCAAGGCCATGTGCAAGGCTCTGCTGTACGACAACGCCGAGAGCACAGCAAAGCTGCTGCCGATGCTTTATGAGCCGGACGTTGACGAGGACGGCAACCCGGAGACCATGACCCCGTTTAAGACCCTGCGTGTCATTACCGCCACCGTGGAGGATAAGGATGTGCTGGATTTTTTGTTCTCGTTGGTGAAGTTGGCGCAGACGGATATCGACGCTTAACCTCCACCATACGACTGGATATGCTGCACATGATCGGTAAGCCGTACATTATGCAGCATTGCATCATTGCGTCGCGGCAGGAGCAGCTTGCACTCAGCTATCAGGCGTATGTGACGGACGCTCTGGCAAACCTTATAGGCGCGGAAGAGCGGTGGTACGACATGGTTGCTGGGATTGTGGAAAACCGTCCACAGCCGCCGCAGCCGTCCGCTGATGAAGTGATAGCACGCATTAAAAATTGTTTGAACGGGGGCGATAGAACCTGAAACTTTTTGAATTGAGCGCCGCCCTCGGGCTGGACGACAGTGCCTACCGGCAAGGCGTGGAAGAGGCAAAGTCTCAGACTAAGGCCGCTGTCTCCACCATGATGAAAGACTACAACCGCCTGTACAACGAGGTCGTTCACCTTACGGCAGCTTACCAGAAATCACGGAAAGAGACCGGGGAAACCTCAAAAGAGACTAAGGAATTTGCCCAGAAGCTGAAAGAAGCTCAGGCCCAGCTCAATACCACGGCACAGGGTTTGAGGACAGCGGAAACGTACATGAGCAGCTTTGGGGAAGCAACATCGGGGTCCGGAGAGTCCCTTTCCGGGGCCATGACAAAGGCAAACCTTTTGTCTGGCGTGATCCAAAACCTTGCCTCTGCTGCACTTAGTGCGGCAAAAGGCTTTATCCAAAGCGGCATCGACTATAACGCCCAGATCGAGAGTTACACCGTTGGGTTTACCAATATGCTAGGCAGCGCAGAAGCTGCACAACAGGCAATTGACCAGATCCAGCAGGACGCAGCACGCACACCGTTTAGCGTGGAGGCTCTTACACAGGCAAACCAGCTGCTGATCGGCGCAGGCGAAAACGCCACCTATGCCGAAAAGACGATCATGGCACTGGGCAATGCCGTATCAGCTACAGGTGGAAGCAATGCAGAACTGTCCCGTATGGCGGCCAACCTGCAGCAGATCGCCAACGTCGGCAAAGCATCCGCAGTTGACATCAAGCAGTTTGCCTATGCCGGTATCAACATCTACGGACTGCTGGCGGACTACACCGGGAAAACAACGGCTGAAGTCCAGAACATGACCATCAGCTATGATTTGCTGACGCAAGCTTTGCAGGCCGCTTCCGAAGAGGGCGGACGCTACTACGGCAGCATGGACACCCAGAGCCAGACCATGAATGGTCGAGTGTCCACCCTGAAAGACAACGTCAAGCAGCTGGCAGGCCTTATGACAGGTGATTTATCCAGCGGCGTCGGCGTTGTGATCGGCAACCTGAACGATCTGGTCGTAAAGGCGCAGGAGGCTTACAAAACCGATGGCTGGCTTGGCCTTGCAGGTGCAATTACCGGGTTGAGCGGCCCGATCTCGTCCGCTAAATCCTGGTTTGAGAGCTTTGCAAACAGCGCATCCACCTGGCTGGACAAGCTGAGCTATAAGCTCAACCGCTTCTTGGGAAAAGCGGCTACAGCAGATTACGACACATACGATGAGTATGCAGACGCAAAACTCCGTCAAAGCAACCGTGACCGCTTACGGCAACAAGCTCTTGCAGGCGTTGGCGTCAGCAATAAGAGCTGGACTGAGCGGCAGGCTGAGCTTGCTGCTGCCGCTGGCACCGGTGGAAGTTCTATTACTACCAGCCCAACGGGTTCCACCAAAAAATCTGGCTCCAAGTCCACCACCGAAACGGTCATTTCGTCTATCTCCAGCACGGCTACAACCACCGCACAAAATGCGCTGGGCACCGTGACCACCAGCATCCAGACCCTTACCGAAAAGGTCAAGGACAGTGCTGGCAACATCAAAGACCGCATCACCGAGACCACCACAACCACCGGCAAGGAAATGGTGAACGGCGTGGCGACCACCTTTAAGCAGGTCGAGACCAAGGTAAACGGCACCGTCACAAAGACCACAAAAACCTATGAAGATGCGTCAAAGACGCTTCTGAGCACACTGACCGGAACCACCACGAAAACGGTGGCAGGCATCACGACGGCGATCCAGCGTGTGACCGAAAAGTACGCCGACGGCAGCGAGCACATCAAGGAGACCCAGACTGAGACAGGCCAAAAGATCGTGGACGGCGTTGCTCAGACCTACACCAAGGTGACCACTTATGTGGACGGCTTTGTGAATGATGTCAAGGAGAGCTTTGAAGAAGTTGACCGCAGCTGGAAGGCTACCCAGGAACGAATTGAAAACTCCGCAAGCGACATCTCTACCGAAAGCAACAAGGGCATTTTTGGCATTGTCAAAAGCCTTGTTTCCGGCCTGAAAAACCAGGACTGGAGCACGGTAGGAGAGCAGGTCTTGAAGCTGATGTGGGGCGAAGTGGACCAGAAGCAGAGAGAAGCGCTGACAAGCTGGGCGTTGGACTCGATGAAGGCCATTAACGAGGCATACGCTGGCGGCGGCCTGCAGAACGGCCTGCAAGCCATTGTAGACCTGTTTGCCAATGGCATTGTGCCGTCCGCAAGCATGGCCAGCAAAGAGGTGATGTCCTTTGCAAAGGTCATGGAGGGCTTGAGCGCCTCCGGCGGCATCGGGGGCGTTTTTGGCAGCTTGGGGACGTCCCTGGGCGGCATTGCGTCGTCTTTGTCTGGCGTGGCCTCCACGGTGATCTCCTTTGTGGCGGCTAACCCGTGGGTCTTGGCCATTGCGGCCATTGCGGCAGGAGCAGCAGGCCTGGGAATCTATATTTGGCACAAGTATGGCAAAAAGAAAGAGACCGTCACCTCCAGCTATGAGAGCCCATACAGCACAACGCCGGTTTACGACAGCCTGAGCGAGTTTTCCACACGTTCTGCCATGCAGTACCGCGTTATTGGGCAGCAGTCCATCGTTGACCGGCAGACCAGCATTCTGGAACGCATTGAAGGGATGCTGGACGAGCATCTGCCAGACATCGGCAAGGGTCAGGTGGTTATGGACTCCGGTGAGCTGGTGGGTGTCCTGTCTCCGCGCATGGCAAATAATGTGGATTTGCACATCGGCGTTGCAGTGACCCGGAAAGCGAGGGGCGTATAATGACAAAGTTGCAAGGCGCAAAAATCGGCAATTTTCACACCCTGACAGACTGGGGTCTGTATCTCAAAGTTGGAAGCCCGAAGATCAGCGATGCAGAGGTAGACGAGTATCTGGTGCAGGTGCCCGGCTCTGATACGCTGCTCAACCTGACGGATGCACTGGATGGCCGCACGCACTACAAAAAGCGTACCATCACCATGGAGCTGCTGTGCAGGGCATCAAAAAAGACCTGGCCGAATCTTTACAGTCAGATTGCAAACGCCATCCATGGCAAATGGCTACAGTGCAAATTCGACAATGACCCTTCTTTTTATTGGGAGGGGCTGTGGAGCGTGTCTATGACACGCAACAGGTTTTCCAGTGCATTCACCATCACGGGCACCTGTGATCCATTCAAACGCAGCATCTACGATGGCTCTTCGGACTGGCTGTGGGATGACTTTAACTTTGAGACGGACACTGTGCGCAACTACACAGATATCCCGCTCAAAGCGGGCGAGGACAAAGAGGTGTCCATCACTGGTGCACCGCGTGCGGCCGGCATCTACTTCAAGAGGGAAGAAGCGGACGCTGACATTTTGGTGTCCTTCAACGGCTTCGAGGTGGGGCGGCTGGCAAAATCCACGGACTGGCAGTATATCGAGGGGCTGAAACTCCCGGATGGTGCTGTGTCTACGCTGATTTTTGCGGCGTCTGCTGACTGTAAGATCTCGCTCAAGTATCTGGGGGCAAGCCTATGAGTTACAAGATCTATGCCGGTGTGCAAAGCGCCGTGGATGTCTGGACGACAAAGGCCTGCATCTACGACCCGGGCGACCAGTCGGACACCAAAAAGCTAGTGTCTCCGACGCTTACACGCAGCGTCGGGAAAGCCGGAAGACTGGAGTTTACAATTCCTCTTGGCAATGTGGCACATTCTGCGCTGCAAAAGCTCCGCATGACGGTCTCTGTCGAGCAGGACGGCGCAGAGATTTGGGAGGGCCGCCCCATGAGCCACGAGCAGGATTTTATGCTGCGGCAAAAAGTCTATTGCGAGGGAGAGCTGGCGTATCTCAACGACAGCTCCATTGCCCCGTACACTGCAACCAACATCACGCTTGCGCAATTTTTAGATTTCATCTGTCAGAACCATTCCGGCATGGTTGACTCGTACAAGTCTTTTCGGGTCGGAGAGGTCCAGGAGGAAACAGAACGCTATGCAGTCCGGGCAGATGGGTGTTACATCAAGCAGGATTACAAGTCCAGTTCCCCGGATTCGGACGGAGATTATAAGTACGAATTTGGCCTGTACCTCCCTTCCGGCACGCGGCTGACCGAAAAGTTTGAGGAACTATACAGCGCATACGAAAACTACACGCCTGCTGCGTGCGGATGGGCCATTGGAAGCGTTCAAGACAAGCCCGATTACAGCATCTGGAGGACCGGAGAGAACCTTTTTTCTGTCCGGATGAACGTTGTGTATGAAGGCGGCGACACCTACACGGCGACGCAAAAAAGTGTGGAATCCTCCGTGTCTTGTGCGACACGTAGCATTTCGTTTGGCACCAATGCTTCGTTGACCGCAACCACAACGCCGTCAACGGACTACCAAGTGAGGAAATCTGGGGACACATACAAGGTTTTTGTGTCCGGGAAAGAGTCTGCCGACTTTTACCCGGAAAAGGCCCCTGCCTTCCACAGCTTTGGCGACGGAAAAGCCTACGGCGTCACAATGGACATTTTGCAGGACGAGTTGCTTGACAAATACGGCGGCTATCTGATGGTGCGACATGCCAAAGACGCCAACGGAATCTCCAGGCGGTATTTGGACTATGCGACCGACATTACGGAAAAGTCAGAGCAGACTATCGCTTTTGGCACAAATCTGCTTGACCTGACAAGCTATGTCAAGGCAGAAGACATTGTGACCCGTGTGATTGCGGTGGGCAAAAAAAAATCCGGGTGGTTTTTGTGGAAGCACGAAAGTACGATCACCGCCACCGCAAACGACATTGCGGCTCAAAAACTCTTTGGAATCATTACAAGGATCATCGTGATCGACGGAACAGCCAGCACAGTGCAATCCCTCCGCAATGCAGCAGATGAGGAGCTTTCCAAAAATCTGCGCTATGTGGACGGCCTGACCATCAAAGCGGTGGATTTACGGGACGCAGGAATTGACATTAGCAGGCTTGGCTTTGCAAAACAAACGCATATCTATTCGGCCCCGCACGGGGTTAATACTTGGCTGCTCTGTACAAAGCTTGTAGAGCCGCTGGACGCCCCGGATAAAAAGGAGTTTACGTTTGGCGCTGAGTTTTCCAGCATCAGTGATTTGCAGGCCCTGAGTGCCCGAAAAGCGTCGAACGCTTACGACCTGTCCAGAGCGCTCAAGGGCTACGCAACGTCGTAAAGGAGGGATATTTTGGACAAAACGTTTACTGAGGTAGTTTCCGGCATCCGCCATGCAGAGTACGGCGTGGAGGTCCGTGAGGACATTGCCCAGGGCATGGAGTATGTGGAAAGCTTTGCAAGAACTGCTGTCAGCGCATCCGCTTCGGCCAGCGCATCGGAAGCAAATGCGGAGAATTCCTACCAGAATGCAAAAGCGCAGGCTAAGCTTTCTGCACAGCATGAGCAGGCGGCAAAATATCAGGTGACATACGCCACAGAGCAGGCTGCCGCAGCTGCCACCAGCGCCACCGCATCGGAAAACAGCAACGTTGCATCCGGGCAAAAAGCAGAGCAGGCCGATTCTTTCCAAAAAATGGCGGCTAAGTATCTGCAATCCACAAAGGAGTACTTTGAGCAGGTCCGCACCATCACCATCGGTGCACAGGGGTGGTATGCCACGCCGGAAGCCCTGAAAGCCGCCGTCCCTGTGGGCGAAAATGGCTGGTGGGCAGTCGTCGGAACCACAGATACCATTTGGACGTGGGACAGCGACACGAACACATGGAAAGACAGTGTGCAAAAAGCAGACCTGTCTGACTACCTGACACAAGTTCAAGTCAAAAAGCTGCTTGAGCAGTACATGCCCCTTCGCCCCGCCACAGCGGACCAGCTGGGCGGCGTGAAGGTGGGGGACTACCTGGACATCGCCCCGGACGGCACCCTCAGCGGCAAGACGCTCAACGACAAGATCGCTGCCGCCGTGGCGGTAAAGTCGGAGGCGCGGCTGGTGTGGAGCCAGGCCGCATCCACCCCTAAAAAGTGGATGAGCCACGAGATCTCCATCCCCGACGGAGTGGATTACCTGACCCTGCACGCAGGTGCAAGCTCCGAAATACAACTGGCCCGGGGCGGCTCCTGGACGTATGCCTATAAGGCGACAGAAGACTCTGTGGGCTTAGTAAATTTATACCTCACCTTCCGGGCGGAGGGCACATTGCACGTAAATGGACCCTACGCCAGCTCAAACTATAACAGCGTTGTGACGTTTTATCTCTCCGGCTACCACTACCCCACCATTGCAGAGCTGCTGGCGGACACGCAGGCCGCCCAGGCGGACGCGGACGCCGTGAACGTTGACCAGGAGTATAGGCTCACCCTGCTGGAGCTGGGTGTGACCGATGATGACACCACTGACAACACCTAAAGGAGAAAACCAATATGGCACTGTATAACACCTGCAAGCGGATGATCGAGCGCGGCCAGACTGCCGGCATGAGCAAAAAGCTGGATATTTTTTACGCTGCCAACAAGCTGACCGATGACCAGTATGCCGAGCTCACCGAGCTGCTGACGGAGAAGGAAAAAGAATCCGAAAAGACCAGCGAGTAAAGGAAGCTGACCATGAATGCATTTTTGACCGCACTTTTTAACTTTTTGAGCCGGTTCTTTGCTGCGCTGGCAGAAGAACAGGCAGAACAGGAGGACGCAATGGCATCTGTAACCGAGTGGACAGGAGCACCGCCTTACCGCTACATTGACGTGAGCCGGTATCAGGGGGACATCACGCCGGATGGCTGGCAGAAAATCAAGGCGGCGGGCTATCAGGGCGTCATGCTCAAGACCGTCAGCACAAACCGCAGGTTCTCTAAGAGGCTGGACGGTCTGTATATCGACCCCACCTTTGAGGCCAACTACAAAAACGCAAAGGCGGCGGGTCTGGCCGTGGGCGTGTATTACTACACCTGCGCCATTACCCACACGATGGTAGATGCAGAACTCTCCCTACTGGCTGACGCCCTGCGAGGCAAGACGCTGGAGCTGCCTGTGGCGGTGGACGTGGAGGACAACAAGTTCAAGGTGCTGGGCAAGCAGGCTCTGACCGACCTGACAGCCTACGCCCTGAAAAAGGTGGAGGACATGGGTTTTTATGCCCAGCTGTACACCTACACCAGCTTTGCCAAGACACGCCTGTACATGGGCGATGCATCCCTCAGCCCCTACGATGTGTGGCTGGCAGACTACACTGGCAAGACGCCTGACGTGGCCTTCGGTTACAACGCCCACCAGCACACCAGCAAGGGTAGCGTTCCGGGCATCTCTGGCAACGTTGACCTCAACGTGACCACACGCAACTACCCGAAGATCATCTGCAAGAAGGGCCTGACCCGTCTCCGGGAGGGCAAATGACCGAAAAAGAAGCTTTGCTGTGGGTGCTGGGCATCCTTGGCAGCCTGTGCGCTGCGACCATCACCATCGACAAGGTGCTGGAAATTATCCACAAGTACATCAAAAAGGCGCAGGAACCGGACAACGCGCAGAACAAGCGAATGGATGCGTTCGACAAAAGACTTGGCGTGCTGGAACAGGGGCAGCTTCAGCACACACAGGCCCTTGCAAGAGACCTGCGCCGCTTTGACGGCATCGATGAAGAAATGCGTCTCGTCCTTGTTGGCGTACAGAATCTTTTAGATGCACAACTTTCCGGAAACAACCGCGAAGGTATGCAAAAAAGCAAATCCGATATCAACAGCTACCTACTGAAAGGAGTAACGAATCATGGAAGCAATGTTTAACTTTATCCCCGTCCCCGTCGCCCTGGTGCTCATGGCCCTGGGCTTTGTCTCTCTGGCTGTCGGCGCTATCCGCATGGGCTATAAGCAGCTTGTCAAAGATTTGGCCTATGACCTCGTGTGCAAGGCCGAGGACAGCATCATGGGCAGCGGCCAGGGCGCAAAGAAAAAGAAGCAGGTCTTTGACGCGCTGCGTGCGGCCTGCCCTGCATGGCTGAAGCCTATCATCACGGATGAAGTGCTTGACGCGGTGATTGAAAAGGCCGTGAGCCTGATGAAGAAGGCACTGGCAGAAAAGAAGTCTACCATCAACAAGGAGTAAAGCATGATCGAGCAAAGCGTATCTCTCGCATCCAATGGCGTCGTCAAAGTGCCGGGCTATGAGCAGCTGGTGCGCTTTGGCTACACCAAAAACCGGGGCGTGTACCGGCTGGCCGTCACTGCTACCGGCGAGTGGGAAGGGCTGACCGTCAGGGCGTTCTGGCACGTCTCGGACGGCAAAGACCCGGCATCCTCGCTGGTGGTGGACGGTTATGTGGACGTGCCCGCCAGCGTTACCGCACAGCCCGGCAACGGCTGCATCACCTTTGAAGGCACAGACGGCACCAAGACCGTGACAAGTGCAGACCTGCACTACCGTGTCAGCGCCAACTCCGGCACAGAGGACGGCACAGAGCCGGAGCCTGGCACCCCTGCATGGCAGCAGCTGGTAGATGCCGTGCACACTGATGCCACCGCCGCAGAGCAGGCCAAGACCGATGCGCAGACGGCAGCACAGCAAGCTGGTGCGTCTGCCCAAAAGGCCGGGCAGGCTCTCTCTGACACCATTACCGCCAAAGAGGATGCCCTGAAAGCCATCGGTGACAAGCAGATCACCGCCACGCAGGCTGTAGACGCAGCCAGGGACAAGGCCCTCCAGCAGGTGGAAGCCTCTACAGAAGCCGCCCAGACCGCTGCCAGTGAAGCCGCCACCAGCGCAGGCAATGCAGACCAGAGCGCTCAGGAAGCCGCTGGCAGCCTGCAGGAGCTCAAGGACGGCATTGCAAACGGCGACTTCAAAGGCGAGCCCGGCAATGACGGAAAATCCCCAGTTGTAACTGTAACTGACATCGAAAATGGCCATCGTGTCAGCATCACTGACAAAGACGGTACAAAAACAATTGATGTCTTAAATGGTCAAGACGGCAAAGACGGTACACAAATCGACGATACAACCGTGGGGGCCGACGCATGGAGCAGCAAGCACATCGTGGATATGCTCTGCCCGCCGCTGGAGGAGACCGGCAACCCGGTGCAGTGCTACCCAGTGGAAAATTATCCGCTGGGGGTGACTGCCAGCTGGGAGCCGACGCAGGAAGGGAGCGGGGAGCCTAGCCCGGACAACATCCGGCCAATTTCCGGGCGGGATGCGGTGAAAGTGGAGCAGCGCGGAGCGAACATGCTTCATATCACACCTTTCAAATCGACCGTTAACAACGGAATCACATTCGAGTATGTCGATGGCGGAGGGATTCACGTTTCTGGCACCTCGACAGGCAGCGCTGATTCTCCTTATTTTCGGGTTGGTTTATTTCCGCCTGGGAAGTACTACGGAAGCGAATTTGAAGCGAAAATTTATCCGTCAATTTCGATCAATCAAGAAAATGGCCGCAAATGGATTGGTACAAGAGGAGCATTTGAAATTCCTTCCGGGAACGCAGTAAAGTATTGGCGAATCACGATCGCTGCTGGTATCACGATTAATGCGACTTTCTATCCTTACATCGTTGCCGGGTCTACGGCTCTAAACGCTTATCCTCCGTATGTCAGCACCGCAATTTCGCTCACCCTACCGCAAACCATCTACGGCGGCACGGTGGATGCGGTGACGGGAGATGGGCAGGAAAACGTAAAGACTATCACACTGGACGGTAACAAACTAAAATTTACAAAATCTACCATTTATATCAACCTCCCCTCCTATTCTGCACCGGGGATTTCAGAAGCTGGAATTATTTGTTGCAGTCACTTTAGAAAAGGGTTTTTGAAAGTGAATGTACCTCATGAGTTTTGTTTTTTGTTAGAGTCCGATATGACTGGTCTGTTTACCAGCGTTGACGACCTGAATGCCTATGTCGCCGCCCAGTACGCCGCCGGAACCCCTGTCCAAATCGCCTACAAGCTGGCGACTCCAACGCCCTTCACCGCAACTGGCGCACAGCCCATCCCCGCTCTGAGCGGCGTGAACACGGTTATGACCGACGCGGACAGCGTGGCGGTGACCGGCAGGGCGGACCCCATCAAACGCATTACCGACCTTGAGGACGCTACTGCGTCCATGACCTAAAGGAGGACTGACTATGGCAATTAAGAGCAAAGCCAGACACGATTTGACCCTGCGCTCCATCAAGCGGGAAATCGCCGCTGGACGCGACGTGGCATACTGGCTGGACAAAGCGTACACCCATCTGGACAGCGGCCTGCTGACCGAGGACGACATTGCAGAGGTGGAAGCCCTTGCACAGGCGTACTACGACGCGCTGGACGCTGAGGACAAGGCGAACGCTGAGGAAATCACACAGTAAGGAGGATATCATGGCAAGCGCTGCATACGAACCGCTTAACCCGTGGAGATACTCAAAAAGTATTATCCAGACAAATTCTGACCGCGCTGGAACAGACGTTTATACAAGTTACCATATCGACAAAGCCAACAAACTGGTGACGTTTTGTCACCAGTTTGCCATGCTTGGCAATGTGGTGCGCAACGCCGGACAGCTGCCGCAGCCCTTCTGGCTCGGTGCTGCCTGTGGCGGCGGCTCGCGTAGTGCTGCCACTGTGCCTGCAAGGACTTGACCGTCAGCGGATGATTGCCGCCATCAAAAGCGCGCCGCTTGGGAGGGTTGACCGTAAGATAGCCTTACTGCGGTACGTTGAGCGGCTCCCGCTGCCGGACATTGCAGCACAGACACATTACAGCCGGACGGCGATAGGCTACCGGCTGAAAGGCATTGAAAAAATGCTGGATGTGTGATATACTATTCATACCGTCCGAAGTAGAGTACACACACTTCGGAGAAATGTGTACAGAGAGCCAGCGGAAGAACGTTTACCCGCTGGCTTTTCTTTTTGCACGAATTGTGGTATAATTATCTCAACAAATCCTCCCGGCCTTTCGAAGAAGCGCAAGAGGATGGATGTTTGTTAGCCAGCCCCGTGCTTTATCGGGGAATGAAAAAAGCGGTTGCCAGATAGGCGCCGACCAGTCTCCCGCTCGCCTACTCACAGTGCGTACCATGCGGGAGACGCATAATAGCCCCCGGTGTTCCGTTTGGAGCATCGGGGGCGTTTCTATTTCTTCTCTTTTTTGAGTTCTTCGAGACGGCTTGCAAGCTCTTCCTCCCAGCCCTCGTGCTCTTTGAGGTATGGTGCATAAATCAGATTTTCGGCTTCCTTGCGGGCTGCAACAGCATCTTCGAGTGTGTCATAGCTGCCGAGATACGTTCTATGCCCTTTGAAGCAAATAGCGGCACGGTAGCGGTTTCTGTCCTTAAAAACGCCGTTGTGCCCAGTGCTTGAATTTCGATTCACTTTCCCGTCAAGACGCATCTTTACCGAGATAAGACTTGAGCCGTTTACATCCGTTTTGCGGTGGATAGCATCAGAACAGAATTTGACGTTATTTGTGCATTTTCTGCATTTTGAGGTTTTTTTTACCTGGAAAAGACGCATATCAGCTTCTTGACCGCAATTCGGGCACAGTGCGGTACAAAAGAGATCGTTTCCCTTGGCATTCTGGTTTTTATAAACCTTTATAATTTTCCACCCATTGATAATTTGACCTACATACTGCTCACTCCTTTTTCGCAAAAACGTCTGGCTTCGCTGCTCTGCCATACGGCGATTTGCACAAGCCTGACAGCTTGTGCTTTTTCCGTTTTTAAGGTACTGTATATATACATCTCTTACGGTGCCACATTCGCAGCGGCACTTCACATAGCCGCTCTTTTCGGATGCGCCTATCACGATCCAGCTCCCAAAAGTATGACCCGTCAAATCTTTTGCTGCCATACTGGAATCCTCCTCAGATCAGCCCATAGTGTTCGGCCAGCAGGAAGCGGACGTATTCCGGGCAGTCGCGCTCGCCCAAACACCACCCCTGCACCGTGCGGCGAGGGATTCCTGCCCGCTTTGCAAATGCGGTCTGCGACAGACCGGTACGGTCTACCAACTCCCGCATGGACAGGTGCGCAACGTCCCAGATGGTGGACAGCCTTTCTTTCTCGGCGTCCAGATCAACGCACCCAGAGGCATCGTCCTCCACGCTGAGGGTGACGTTACCGAGAAAAACTTTTTTCGGCTGCTTGGCAGCCATGCCAAAAAGTTCTGCATTGCTGTACATGGTTTACTTCCTCTCTTTCGGGTGATAATATATTTGTGTACCTCCATGGTACGTCTTTCACAAAAGCCCTGTCAAGTGTTCGCTGCATTTGACGGGGCTTTTTTATTTAGCACATTTGACCGAGGAGCTTAATTTCAAAGTCATCCGGGGTCATGCTGTTGCAGTATTCAAATGCAAGATGGTTGCGTAGAAACTGCTCTGCCTGCTCGGCGTTTGCGCCTACCTGACGGTGCTCCTCGCTTGCAAACTTTTTGCAGGACACGCTGAAAGCAAAAACATGGTCAGTGTTTTCAGGATCGTTGAACGCTTTTTCTGCAATTGCAGCATTGCTTTCGTCAAAAAGACTAAACGCGGTAAGCGCGTTCTTCACCTCGTTATACGCGATCATGCGGCGGGCCATCAGGCTTTGTGCTTTCTTGACACGCTCCGGGTCATCGCTTTTCAGCATATTAGAGTAGTGGTCAGCCAATTTGTTCTCCAGATATTCAAAAACTGCCTCCATGCGTTCAACTTCAAACTTCGTCATGATAAAAACCTCCATGTTGCTGTGTGTTGGTGTCTTTCACTGTCTATAGTATATGCTCATTGAGCGCTTTTGTCAAGGCTTTTTGTAAAATTTTGTGCTCGGTGAGCGCATTTTTTTATTTGGCAACTGTGCGTTTTTTTGTCCTTCGTTGGGCGTTCGTTGTCTCTCCCGGCGGTTTAAAAAAAGTACACTGTGCGCAAAGGGAGGGGCGCACCATGTGGCACAGGTTTAACCCAAACCCCCACGGGAGCAGCGTCGGAGACTGCGCCGTGCGGGCGTTAGCAGCGGCCACCGGCCAGAGCTGGGAGCAGGCGTATATTGCGCTGGCACTCACGGGCTACGCCATCGGCGATATGCCTAGCGCCAACCGCACATGGGGTGCATACCTCCAAAAACAGGGTTACAAGCGCCGCATAGTGGAGGCAGACTGCACCACCTGTTACACCGTGGCAGACTTTGCCCGGGAGTACCCGCGCGGCGTGTATGTGCTGGGCTGCTCCGGCCACGTTCTGGCCGTCATCAACGGCAAGTGGTGGGACAGCTGGGACAGCGGCCAAGAATGCCCGATCTACTACTGGTACAAGGAGAAGAACGATGCCGATCTATAACGGATACCCGCAAGTGTATTACCCGCAACAGCCGCAGGGGCAGCTTGAAACACTTCGAGCGGCGCAGTACCAGCCTCAGCCTGTCATGATGCCGACAATGCAGGGGCAGGCCGCACCGACTGACAGCGGCTTTATCTGGGTGCAAGGTGAAGCGGCAGCCCGGGGCTATCTGGTAGCCAATGGCAGCCGGGTGCTTTTGCTGGATGCAGACTCCGACACCTTCTATATCAAAGAAGTTGGGCAGGACGGCAGGCCGTTCCCGCTGCGCATCTACGACTACAAGGAGCGCACCAGCGGCCCCAAAGCGTCGATTGCAGCCACGCAAGCCGCAGCCGGGGAGTTTGTCACCCGCAAGGAGTTCAACGCGTTGGTGGAAAAGCTTACGGCGTTGGAAAAACAGGAAGCACCGGAGCCGGAAAAGGAGGGCTAAACGATGGGCAGCAGCTTGTATAACTCGATGGGCCGGCAGGCCCAGAACCCCATTGGTGGGCAGTTTCAGCAGTTTATGGGCCAGATGCAGGGAAAGAACCCGCAGGAGATGATAAACCAGATGCTCACCTCCGGCAAGCTCTCACAGCAGCAGCTCAACGCCATTCAGCAGCGGGCGCAGCAGATCGCGCCGATGCTCAACGGCATGAAAAACATGTTTGGATTCTGAAATGCGGCCGCATTTAGAATAAATTTCAAAATCTAACGTAAAGGAGTAAAACTATGTCTCTTTCTTCTGATAGCACGGTTCTGACCATGCCTGTACAGCCCGCCAACGGTTACAGCAACGGTCTCAACGGATGGGGTGGCGACTGGATGGGTTGGATCGTCCTCTTCCTGATCTTCGGTATGTTCGGCTGGGGCGGTATGGGCGGCTTTGGCTGGGGCGGCGGCATGGGCATGGGCGGTGCTTCGCCTTATATGACCAGCGCTGTCACGCAGGCGGACTTGCAGCGCGGCTTTGACAACCAGAGCGTCATGAACAAGCTGAACGGGCTGGAAAACGGCCTGTGTGATGGCTTCTATGCCATGAACACCGGGATGCTTCAGGGCTTCAACGGCGTACAGCAGGGCCTGAACGGAGTCACCAACGCCATGCAGCAGGGCTTCAACAGCACCAACGTCGCATTGATGCAGGGGCAGAACGCTCTGGCTACACAGCTGGCAGACTGCTGCTGCAAGACCCAGACCGCCATTCAGGGCGTCAACTACAATCTGGCCACGCAGGAGTGCGATACCCGGAACCAGATGCAGCAGGGCTTCTGCGCGACACAGAACGCCATGAATAACAACACCCGGGATATTATCGAGAACCAGAACAGCAACACCCGTGCTGTGCTCGACTTCCTGACCAACGATAAGATCGCCACCCTGCAGAGCGAGAACAACGAGCTGCGCCTGGCTGCTTCTCAGGATCGTCAGAGCGCCCTCCTGACCACCGCGATGAACGCACAGACCAACCAGATCATCGGAACGCTTCAGCAGAAGGTTCCCGTGCCTGCCTATCAGGTGCCCAACCCCAACGCCATTTACTATAGCTGTGGGACCGGATGCGGCAGCTGCGCATAACTGAATCACGGCAACTGACTATAAATTATAGTCTGTTCAGCCCCTGAGCTGATTTTGCAAACCAGAGCGCCGGGGCAGTAGTCCCGGCGTTTTTTGATGAAAGGAGCCGATAAAATGGCTGAATTTTCCAATTCCAACACTGTCAGCGTGGCAGCGGGTGAAAACCTTCCCCTGACCGAGACCGCCGTGAAAGCCCCTGCTTGCATCGTGCACCGTGAGGGCAGCGGGCTTGTGACTCTGCGGGGCCTGACCAACGGGCAGTGCCGGGCCCGTTTCAAGGTAAGCTTTGGCGGCAATATCGCCATTCCCACCGGCGGCACTGTGGGGCCCGTTTCCGTGGCACTGGCTGTCGGTGGCGAAGCGCTCAACAGCGCAACCGCCATTGTCACCCCGGCGGCAGCGGACAACTACTTTAACGTTTTCGTGGCCGCTTTCATCGAGGTGCCGCGCGGCTGCTGCGTGACCGTGGCGCTCAAAAACACCAGTACGCAGGCAGTCAGCATTGCAAACAGCAACCTGATCGTTGAACGCGTAGCATAAGAAAGGAGATAAAGCCATGCTGGATAAACTGAATCATCTGAAAGATGAGATGTGCGGAGAGCTCATGGAGCTGACCGACAAAAAGAACCGTTCCCCGGGCGATATCGAGATGATCGGCGAGATCGTGGATATCATCCTGGACATCCACCGCATCGAGGATTACTGCGAGGGCGGCGAGTACAGCCGCGCGGGCGAGTGGGAAGCTGACATGCGCGGAACCTTCGGCCGCGATGCCGGAAACGGCTACAACCGGGGCAACAGCTACGCCAACCGTGGCCGTCACTATGTGCGCGGGCACTACTCCCGCACGGATGGCCGCGAGCGCATGATCTCCGACATCGAGGACATGATGCAGGAAGCCACCGGTGCAGAGCGTGACGCTTACAAGCGGGCGGCAGACATCCTGCGGAATGCATAAGGAAGGAGGGCGACAGGCATGGACATTGACGAGATCAACACCCATATCCACAAGCTGAAATGCGGTTCAACGGACTGGCAGAGCGTGGAGAAGCTTGCCGCCCTCTGCACCGTGCGGGACGAGCTGGAAGAAGCACACGCATCTGAAACGCAGATCCAGGCATTGCCGCCTGCGACTTATGCGGCGGCGTACTCCACGGCAGCGGAACCGCAAAGCGACTTTGTGGCGGCTGCCAGCTCTGTGCCTTTTGGCGGTCTGATGCAGGTGCTTGACGAGCACATGAAGGCAATAAAGCTGGTATACCCGAAAGAGTATGAGCTTGTAATGCGAAAGATAAGCAACTTGTAAAAAGGCATAGAATGTGCTATTTTTACATAAGCTTTAACGTTAGTACACGGGATGTATAATCTAACAGTAAACCAACAAATCAATAATTATTTGCGATAAAACGTCAAATAAATTTGATTTGTAATCAGTGGGTTGCGGGTTCAACTCCTGTCACCAGCTCCAAAAATAAACGCACGAACGATAAAAACAAGTCGTCCGTGCGTTTTCTTTTTTCTTAAAATACCTTAAAATCTCCTGAATTAATGTGATAATCTAACAAACAATCTAACAAATCAATATTTCATCTTCTGCATTTCCTGCAACAGATAAGCCGGGTCATTGTGGGACACGTACTTGTTTGCCGTGGTGGAGAAATTTTTGTGCCCAAGGATGGCCTGCACGGCGGTCTTTTCCAGGCCGCACTCCACCATCTTACTGCTGGCCGTGTGGCGCAGCGTGTGTGGATGCACGCCCTCTATATGGCATTCCTGCATCAACGCCCGGAACTTTGTAGCCACGTTGCGCTTGTCCAGCTTTGTACCGGCTTTGGACGGTATCAGCCATTCGCACCCGCTGTCCAGCATCCAAAAGGCAATGATCTTGTAAATGGGCTCAAGGATGGGGATGATGCGGTTCTTGCCCGCTTCTGTCTTTTCACCGCCCTGCATGTACCGTTCTTTCAGGTGCACGTCCTCGCAGCGCATGGAAAGTAGCTCGTCAATGCGCATACCGGTATAAAGCAGCACCATTGCGATTTGCGCCGTCTGCCCAAACTTCGGGTCATTCTGTCGGCTGCTGATCTGCTCGATCTCTTGGGCGGTCAGGGTGCGCTCTGCTTTTCCTGTAACCGCCGGGAGCTGCAGCAGCATGGCGTAATTTTTGTTTATGATGTCCTGCGCCATTGCCCACTCGCAGATCTGGCTAAAAAGCGTGCGCTGCTTTTCGCAGGAGCTGCGGGAGAGCCCCTTTTCCACCATTGCGTCAATGACCTGTTGATAATCTGCCGCTTTTAAGTCCCGCAATTGTCGGTCGTATAGCGGCGCAGCCTTTGCATAGGCCAGCTCGTACCCCTTTTGCATGTCTGTGCTGAGCTTTTCAAACTTTGGTTGCATTCTCCATTGAGCATAGGCGTCCGCAAAGGTGCATTTTAAACGCGCTGCGGGGGTGTTCTGGGCGTTGTAAGCGTCCAGTGCTTGTACGGCTTCGCCTGCTGTTTCAAATGTGCCCAGAACATCCCTGCAAGCTGTAAGCGCCACATACGGTCTTGCCCGCGTCCCGCTCAATTTATACACGCTGCCGCTGCCCTTGGGACGGCGGCGCTTTTTTCTTTGCTGCGGGGCGGCTTCCGGCTGCTTCTTCCCGCACCACGGACAAAAAGAAGCACCATCCGGGATCTCTTTCCGGCAGCATGGTCTCACGCATTTCATGGCTTACTCCTTTTTCCGCCCGATATATCCGAAGGCACCATTTTCGGCAGCGGCCCTTCCGGCCTTGTAGTTGATCTTCAGGTCGTCAATGGGAGGTTGCGGAGCGTCCGGGCATGGGTCAAGGCCCGCGATCTGCGCATAGGTATACTGGTCTATGATGGTCCCGCACACGCTTGCCCTGTTGTTGAGCGGGCAGTGCAGGTTTGCAGCTATCTCCGATATGACAGCAGGCGGGCTGCTGCCGTGACTGCCCTTCAGTATGAAGAGAAGCAGCCTTTTCGTCAGCGGCGGCAGTTTTACCACGAGACGGCGCAACTCCGCGTTTAGCTCCTCGTCTGCCTTGCCGTCATCCGGCACTTTGTACAGATCCGGGTGGATCATCTCCATGAACACCGTGATGGGTGACACCCCGCACGCCGTGCACCAGTCCATGATCTCGTCACTGTCCGGGCTGGTGCATCCTTTTTCCCAGCTCTGCACGGTGCGCTCTCCTTTTTCGATGCGCCTTGCGATCTCCACTTGACTCAATCCCGCAGACACCCGTGCTTTTGCAAGTGCTTTCCCGATTTGGCTCGCTGTAAAATAACTCATACTTTCGCCCCCATAATACCAGTGTGTTTTTAACAAAAAATGGCGCAGAAAAAATCCGCGCCATTCGACAAATTTTATCCGTATTTTGTTTTCCAACGGCGCATGGTAAAATCTGGATTATAAATCGTAGACGTGCACAAAAGAAAGGAGAAACGTAAAATGGATTTTGAGCAAAGAAGCAGTAACGAGGTTGAAATGACCATCATCGACGGAATGCCCGCCAGCATCCTGACCGGCACCGACCGCACCCCTGCGCCCTGGGAGGACTGACTATGAAGAAGATGAGCCACTTTTGCACACACATCCGTGCGGCACTTGCCTGCTATGTTGATATGACGCCGGAGCAGCAGGCACGCGCCGCGATGTACGCCGCCCGCAAGATCAATGACCTGCACGCGCTGCATGCAGCGGCAAGCACACCCGGCGAGCAAGTTGCAAGCAAGTTATTGCAAAAATTGCAACAATTCAATGCAACCCATCAAAAAGAGTGATGGGCAAACCCATTGACTGCAACAACGTGCAGTTGTATAATGCAGTTGTAAACAGGTTCACAGGCCAAGCAACTGAGACTTCTTTGCGTTGTACTCCGCTTCCGTAATGGCTCCCATATCCAGCAGCTGCTTAAACTTCAAAAGCTCATCAGCGGCGCTGGGGGCAGCCGGAGCGGCAGCCTGCGGCTTCTCCTGGCTGACTTTGCAGCTCTTGAGAAACGCAGTCATTCCGCCTGGATAAACCGTTGTCGGCAAGTTGCTTTCGCCTAGTGGAAGCGCAAAGTGGATAGACACGCTCTCTTTACTGCGACCCTTGCGGGTCTCTGTTTTAGCGGTGGCAGCGCCCACGATCGCACCCACAGGCCCGGCAACGGCTGCACCGATCACGGCCCGGCCAATGCCGCCTTTGGTCTCTGTCACCGTCAGATCGTCAGGCGCGTCAGATTCATACCCAGCGACTTCATCAAAGCTGTAGATCATGCGAGGGCCTTTATCACCGCCGCGGTGCCCAAAACAAAACAGCCAGTTGGTTTTGTCAATGGACACAAAGAGCGCGTCGCCATCATAGATGGAATCGGTTTCTTTGAACGCCTTCCGACGCTGTTCCAGTGTAGCCCAGTAGTCCGCAAGGGCAGCGGTCGGTTGCTTTGCTGCCCGGATGCCCAATTTTGAAAAGAAAAAGCTGCTGCAGCTGGCGCAAATCAAGCCGTCCGCGCTCTTCTCGCGGTTCAGCAGACCCAGCTTGCCGCCGCAGACAGGACAGGCATTTGCCATAATAAGCACCTCACATATACAAAAATAGGCAGCTGGTTGGCTGCCGAAAAGCTAAATTATCAAGGAAAATGCCAAAGGAGGGAAATAAAGTGCAAGAAAATAGCACAAAATTGATGAAAGAAACCACAGAATGTGTTATACTTGAGAAAATCAAGATTGCACTTTCC
>ERZ1034804.31-NODE-31-length-37111-cov-8.311016_pt1 | contig 37111 bp, 72 predicted proteins | sample MGYA00520635_ERZ1034804 | MGnify/ENA primary metagenome ERZ1034804 (study PRJEB33766, sample SAMN09781685) | gut metagenome | biome: gut microbiome | host: Homo sapiens | place: Madagascar | study: EMG produced TPA metagenomics assembly of the PRJNA485056 data set...
GTAGGGAGGGGGTGTAATTTTCACGACCCCCTCCCCTATGTTTAATCGCAGTCCTTAGGCCGGAACAGCCTCTTTTTCTTTTGTTTGTGCAACGATTTTCTGAGAATCAGAGCTTTCATTTTCACTTTTTACTTTCTTGTAAACATGAAAGAAATCGCAATCAATAATTGAATCAATTGCTTTCTCAATCGAAGCGCTTTGTTCTTCATCAGTCAATTCATCTTTGTTTCCAGAAACACGAGCAAGCAAAGCACATGAATTGTAACCATGAGTAACATCCCAAAGCCACCATTTAGTGAAGTCATCAAATGGATTGTAAGGATTGTCAAATGTAGTCAACATACATTGAGCCATAGTAACTTCACCTCCTATCACAGGTACTTAGCTACGGTAGACGGAGAAATGCCAAGACTTTCTGCAATCTGAGCATTCGTGTAACCAGCAGCAGCGCGAGACTTAATCAGTGCCTTCTTTGCGGAACTCAATTCGTTAGTGGAACGAGGTGTCGCACGAGCACGCAGATTGTCAACATCAGTATTATCCAGAATCTTAGACAACACGATGTCACTGATTGCGCCGGCCTGAATAGCTTGCCATTCCTTATCGCTGATGATAATGGGTGTGCGCTTAGCGCCAACCTCAGTGCGGGCCGACACAATGGCCTGCTGAGACACTTTTTTCAGCATCTTCTTATCGTTGACAAGTCCAGGGTCCTGGTCCATCTTCTCCTTGATTCGGGTGTTGGCAAGGGCTTGTGCCTGACGTTCACGGGGCTTATTGGCCTCGGCTAGGTTGAGGGCTGCATTCAGGCGCTTGACCTCGGGTTCATAGGCCTTCTTGGCTGCGGCATCGTACTTGAGCTTCCCGGTGGCCTTCATTTCCTTACGGGCGGCATTAGCCATGCTTTTGAGGTAGTTGGCATAGTCAGCATAGGCCAGCTCAGCAGGGGCACGGTAATCAGATACCAGAGAGTATGCATCGTCAGTTTCCGCCATTTTGGTAGACTTCTGTGTACGCATCTTCTGCTTGGTGACTACCTCGCCTGTCTTTTTATTGGTACGGGAGGTCTCATAATACAGGTCATCCGCGGTGCTGTAAATCTTTTTACCCTCGGGCTGACTCGGGTCATAGGCATCCTTACCCTTAACTTTTACACCGGGGACATTGATGTATCCACTACCCTGCCGCTTCGGGACAGACTTCTCACTCTTAGCCTTGGTAAGCAAAGTAGATGCGCCTTCGTGGTACTGACCATTCTCATCGTACTGACCCTGGTACTTTCGCTTAAGCTGAGCAATGCCGTTGTCAACCTCGGACTGCTTGAAGTCCAGCTTGTGTTTCTCCGCATCGATGACAACCATTGAATGGCGAACCGCACGAGCAAGTTCACTCGTAGTCGCGCCTTTCAGGGTCATGTCCATAATCAGATTCGAGACAACGCCCATTTGCTTCTGAGTGTTAGCTTTCGTCATAACCTGGACATGATTCGGATTGCCTTCTGGAATCTTGTATTCCAGTTTCGGGTCAAAGCCTTTCAATCCATCCAGCTCAGGAGTCGAGGTAATCTTGATCTTGTTCTTACCATTCGTGGGGATGACCATGACAGTATCACCGTCAAAGTCAGCACCAGACAAACGCTCGGCAACCTTGGCATTGATGCCGACAGCATCTTTCGGATTCGTACCGAGAACGCGCTTGCCCTCGGCAATCTTATTGTTGACCTTCAGAATTGGAATCTCAAAGGTACCACCGTGAGGGTAACGAATCAGAGCTACTGTCTCGCCATCGACATAGTTAGGGGCATAGATTTCCGTATCCTTAACAGATGTTAAAGGAAGAATAACCTGGTACTTCTGTCTCGGAAGGGCTGCTGCTTTTAGGGTAACAGATGCTTTATCGCAGCCGTCAGCAAAATCTTCAAGTAACTTCCGCTTTACAGTAGGATTGGTCAAAGAGCAAAGCTCATCGAATTCGACCTTACGGTCTTCCTTGGAGAGGTTCAGTTGACGCTTAATCAATGTGATTGACTGCTTTGCCAGGAACTGTGACGGAACTTTGTCAGCCCATTCGCCCCAGTCACCTTCTTCAGCACGCTTGTTGATAAGACCGAGATGCTCTTTGCCTTTATCGTCTGTATAGTAATACTGACCGCCCTTTTCCTTGATGAGTGAACCGAACGGATTATCACGGTCGATTTCACCGGTATTCGTCGTTTTTAGGGGCTTCAGAACTTTCTCCAACGGTGTGCCAACAGACTTATTGGTATTGAAGCGAACATCGATACCCTTGGGGAGGTCGTCTGAATAGACTGCCATGCCTTTTAGGTAATGCGTACCATCAACCATGATGCGAACCTGGGCATAATTCGAATCGCCCAAATCAAGATCTTTGCATCCACGCCGGAGTTCAATCACGCCATCCTTATTGATGCCGCCCTGTTCTGCATAATTGATAGACAAGCGCTTAGAATCAAGGCTCGAAGGATACTCGAATGGTTTATGAAATGTATCGCCGTTATCATATGAAATGGCGTAGTCGCCGACGGAATGAATCTTACTGGTATCGTAAATATCTTTGTATTCCGTACCCGGAGGCGTAAGCACCTGCAAAGTAGTCTTCTGATTCGGATTGGTGACCTGCGGGATTCTACGCTTATAGGTGAGATACCCTTCCATTTCGAGAATATAGAGGGCCTGGTCGAATTTGTTTCGGGACACACCAAGTTCGCGTTCAACTCCAGCACCGACATCCAAATATCCTTTGGTGTCGATAAGCTCTTTCAGCTTCTCCGCAGTAGCCGAGGACTGCTTCATTCGCTCCTCTGCCAGGGGATTCAGCAATGACCGCACAGAAGAATCGTTATTGAATCCCATAATTTCGGCAATCTCATTAAGAGACTTACCTTCCTCGCGAAGCTTCTTGGCCTTGGACACCTGTTGCATACGCCGCAGACTTTTTGCATAGGATGCCTGAACACGTAGCTTCGTAGTGCTCATTCCCAATTCTTTGGCAATCTGCTTTTCAGAATATCCCTTTTTCTCCAAAGCCTCGTAACGTGCCAAAAGCTCATCTCCGCGCTGATACGGATTCTCGCCAGAACCAAGGGGGTATCTTCCAGAACCACGACCGGGAGCGCCATCCATTTTACCAACACCATAATGCGCGATTACATCTTCCAAGCTCGGTTTATCATCGTAGTACATGGTTAGCCCTCCGTTTCCCTAAGTTCATTTACAATTTTGTCAGCCTCGATGATTTTCTTTGCAATTGCCGAAATATCATTGGCCTCGGGCTTCAGCTCCTGTACATCATCATTCTGGTAGATACGCAGGAGCATTTCAATATCATGGGGTTTGATGTCATACTCCAAGCAGAATAGAGCAGCATAGATCATCAGCTGTTCCATATGAGCCGGAATCTTCCCGGTCTTCAAATCATGGATGCGCAGAGTATTGCCACGCAGGTCAATCGTATCGGCCGTACCAAAGCAGTTCGGAGAATAGTACAGAACTTGCTCGGGCTTCAAGTTGAAACCAATAGCGTCATTCACGTACATATTCAATGTCTTATGGGACTTTGGAAGTTTCTGCCGAATATCAATGCTTTCGGCAGCATAAGCATGTAACCGTGTGCCCATTTGTACAGCTTGGGCGGCGCGAAAAGCCTCGGCGATTTTAGAGGCATCGTAATTCAACCAGTGATATTTACTTGCGCCGAGAAAGGCGTGTTGGCCTACCAGATTGGAATGCTTGTTGAAGTTCATTTAACACGTTCTCCTTATTTTCCGGGTAAACAAAACGAGAGAATGACATATCGTTCATCCTCTCGACATAGTAATCCTGATTCGGTTGATGGTTCGCGTGTTCTGCTTTTTTACATTCAAGGGTTGCCCATCGGTCATTGTACAGAACCAACAGGTCAGGAACCCCTTGAATATAATTTGGGTCGTTCTTCAACACAATGCATCCGGGAAGCCGCTTCTTCAGGTCGTCAATGAGACCTTTCTGGAATTGACTTTCTTTAGCCATGCGAATCTCCTTTGCAAAACGCAATATAACATGACTTTTTAGGGTCCCGTTATATTATCTCTTCTCTCATAATACACTATGAAATTTTCGCGAACCTAAAAAGAGATTTTGCGGCAAAAGACAAAAGAAAAGGAGCCCACACAAATCGCGTAGGCTCCCATAGGATTCAAAAATATCAGTTGTAAGTAGGGTCATCGTAAGAAGATTCCTCAGTAGGATGTCCACCCCACTGTTCGATTTCCCAATCTTCTGTGGTCCAACCACAGTCGGGGCATTCGTAGTATTTATCCTCGTCGTGATGCACACAAGGGATGTGGCAACGAGGACACCATTCTTCCCCGGTAGGAAGACGACTAGCCGCGCTGATGCGAGTTACCTCGACTTCGCCATCTGGTCCATCAAAAACATGGACGTCACGACCGACTTCATCCTTTCGTACTTCCTTCTCTGTGATTTCAGAAACAGAAGACTTTTTCTTTTTGAATAAACCCATGTAATTATACCTCCTTGTGTCTTTTCTAGGATAACCTCATTATTGCATATAAGGTTCCAAGCCGCAAGAAGTAAATTGTAAACTTTTATCTCACATACCGCAAATCCTCCGCACTGCAACCGAGCGCTCGAACAATTTTATCAAGGTTGTAAAATGTTGGACTGCGAAGGCCGTGAATATAATTCGAAATTTGACATTCCTGTATTCCGGTAGCCTCGGCCAACATTTGCTGCGTACAACTTTTTCGGTCCATCACATGGCGAAGCATAACTCCAAACATTGCATCCGTTTCTTCTTTACTCATGTGATTCGGGTCATTCGGTATACGGCGAAGTGTATCCTCGAAATCGTCATACAAGAATATCCGTCCATCTGCAAGTTGGATTTCGATTAGCTCAAAGGCAATTTCCCGAATGTTGACAATATCAATCAAAACTTTCGGAAAATTCATCTGAGCATGTTCGAGAGTTGAATCATAGCCCATGGGTCTATCTCCTTTCGAATGTAATACATGTAATACACTTTTTCACAAAAATCAAAAAATTTTTTGTTTTCTGTTTTTATATAGTTATAATTATACAAAAGTATAATTATCCTCATATATAGATAAAACACATAATTTTTGCATTTTTTGCGATTTTGGGCTGTTTTTGACCAAAAAGTGTATTACATTTGGCCTAGTGTATTACAAATTTTGCGTTTTTGCCCTAAAACCGCCTCAAAAAATGTAATACATGTAATACACGTAATACACTTTTTGCTCATTTTGTAATACACGTAATACACTTTTTTCATCCGGCTTTTTCATTTTTGTAGTACAGTTCGAGCGCTTCACGGACGACCTCAGACTTCGATTTTCCGGTCTTTGCGCTCTTAATAATTAGTTTTGCACGGTCTTCTTTCAGCAATCTGACCGTGATTACCGAGCTGTTTGCCATTGATTTTCACCTCCTATCCGGCCTGTTACCGTCCCCGATGAACACCATATCATGTATGATTTCTGGTCCATAACGATGCTTGACTACCGAGAGCACAACGTTCGGATATTGTCTGAGTGTACCTTTTTGAAAATCATTTAGGCGTTCACACATGATATATCCAATCCCATTGATCGACTCATGGTCATCATCGGGCTTCCATGTACAGGGAGTTGATTTGAAATATCCGCCTGGACAAATGGAGTTTAATATTTCAAGGTCTAACTTATAACCAATCGCCATCGATTTTCACTCCTTGCAGGATAGGAACTCCTTCATCATCGAATTATATTTTTTAGAGCAGTCAGGACATAAATCCATATTGTCGTGTATAGTCCAGCCGACAGCAGCCTCGAATCCATCAGCGGTGATATGCATAACCATTCCATCACGATAAGGCCTACTTCCGATGTACTTGATAAACTTCTGTTCGCCGCAACGTTCACAATAATACATTTTACCGAGAATCTTCATACCGGCATCACCTTCACTTTCGCAAGGTAATCCTCGCAAATAATATCGACCCCTAATCCGAGCTGGTCCATATACTTTTGCACACCAGCATATGATTCAGAGCCGAGAAAATTGTCGAACTCATGCTCGATTGTCTGCATTCCGTCTTTTTTAATGCAAACCTTCTCGTGAACACACGTTTCACATTTACTTTTAACTTTCACAATCATAATTCGCGCACCTTCACTTCCCGGACATAGTCCAAACAAGTCAGCGTAATGCAGGCATTCATTTCTTCGAGTACATCTTCAATGGCAGCGTCATATTTATCGGTAAGGCTATCTACCGTCCGAGTAATCAACTCAGTATATGCCGATGCTTTTCGACAGACATTTTTATGGCTGCACATATCACAACGAGTACAGTTATCGATGGTCATTGTTTTCTCCTTTCAAAGAAAAAGAGGACGCCATGTCTCAGACGTCCAGATTTTGTCAGCGAAATATGCTCTCCAAAGCCAGGCCAATGATGTACAACATCCCAATTACTACAAGTACGCCAAACGGAGCATCGGCCAGATACAGAATCGCCGCAGCAATTGCCAACATAATTTCACCTCATTTCCCGGAGTAATCAGAAAGAACCAGCTCACAATGAACAGGCCGATAGATTGCTGCATCATGGGTGCTAAACCGAATGAACTTTCCAACATCAGGGCCCGCAATAACGAGCGCTTCGGCCTCAAATACAGAAAAGTCAGCTTCTAGGTCGGTATATTTATTCTTGACTTTTGTAGGTTCGACCAGCTTCATTGCAATATTCCCTCGGAAATCATACTCGAACATTTCATTTGGGCCGATTTCCGAGAAAGTTACAGCTTTTGGTCTACGATTATCCACGACTTCCATAGAATATCATTTCTCCTTCCCAGTAATAATCTCACTGTACGGCAGCGTTTCGATCCAGTCACAAAATGTCTGCCACTCGTCCAGCTTGTGATCACGCCGCCAACGGTAAATATCGGTCAGCACCTCATAATTCAGCATAACGGTACGCTTCTGGTTGTAGCTCGACGGCAGCAACTGAATCATCTGCCACCAAAAACTTTTCTCTTTTGTCTTGAGGTAAAATTTTCGGAAGTGATTTAATACTGCAAGAGTTCCGTTTAGGTCATTCTTCGCAATTCCGACCAGATGTTCGCAGCTGAAATCATCCATCGTAAACTCCTTGTCTGCGATTTTGTGCATCGTGGAGCAGCTGTTGGCCACCGTACCAACCTTGTAGGTGTCAAACTCCTTCCACCAGTACAGCGGGGACGTAATATCCAGGTACACCACAATCATCCGCCGATACTTCGCATGGACGGGCCCGGCCTTAGCCAGACGAGTCATCAGATCGTGGTCGTTTGGACCGATCAGAGTCTCGCACCAACCGTCGGAACCGTACCAGGGACCTGAGTTTCCAGAAATATCACGATGGTCGCCATCAGCGGTAATAAACTCCAAATCACTTCTCTTCCAAGAATTCATCGGATTCCGCATCCCCCGAATCGCATGTTCCCAACCGACGACCTCAGCGTTTTCAATTTTCAGCATCTTATTTCTCCTTATCACCCAACTCGACGAGCTTGTCAACCACATGGTCGAATGCGTCTTCAATAGTATCGGCAGTCAGGTCAATATTCTCGTATGTAGCAACGTTTGCAACAATCATTTTGTACAGTGTTTTTTCGCTCGGGATAAACGCAAAAAGTACGAGTGCAATTACCAACGGAATACTACACTTGCGAACCCAATTTAAAAATTTAACGCCCACCTTATACTCATCGCTGTCTTTGCCACGTCCATAATTGAGTGCTTCTCCAATATGGAAAGTACCAATGCATAAAAACACCAAACATACTACGATAAGTATAATGGCAACAATGATAGCGAGAGCTTTCACAGTATCCGAGACACTGCACCAATAAAACAACATAGGGTTAATTACATGAGTCATCATAAGCCTCCTTTAGTTCTTCCACGATCTCATTCATATCATCAATCTCATAGCTTGTTTCCCAATGCTTTTCGAGATTGACAACATGCTGCAACTGTGTCGGTGTAAGTAAATATAAATGGTCCTTCACAACCATCGCTCGGCTCCATCTGTCAGGATGAGCATTTCCTGCAACAAGACATTGGCAACGACTGAACGTGTATTTGCAGATTGGACAGCAATTATTCATGATTCCACTCCTTTGTCATAATCTTCATAGCCCGGTTCCAATTCTTTTTGCGGGTTTTCTTTTTACCATGAAGTGCCAAATGGACTACTCTTTTATTTTGACATCCAAGCAACGCGAGGTACGTGAACTTCATACGAGCTTCAACTGTCGTATAGGCGATATTCCGCAGGGATGAGTAAGCGGAAATTAGCTCGTCCGAGTTTTCGAACAAGACATCCCATAACTTCAAATCATTTGGCATTGTTTCCCTCCATCGAGTCTGGCAACCACATTACGGTTACAGGACGGTCACAGCGTATTGTTCCCAACAATGAAAATATCCAAGTTTGCCGTCCACCTCGCATAACCGTCGCTCTGGCTGAATAGTAATTACATTATTCATAGGAATTATGTTCTCCTTTGTTAAAGCTGATAAAGAATCCATACTCATCGTTTACCATATAAGATAGAGCCATTCCCGCTTTTAACAGTTCAATATCTTTCTCTGTAATAGTGACAAACTCGTTTCCAAAACAAGACATATTTTCTTTTACTTCGGATTCATTATGGCAAACAACAAAACCATTATCAAAATTGTCTTCACCTAAAAATTTCATTAAGGCGTTCATTTATTTTTCCTCATCTCATGCTTTTAATTGGAGTCAAATCCGATTTCTATATCTTTCGGAGCTCGCAGAACGTGGCAGTAAGACGGCAATACGATAACTCCATCTTTTTTCTGTCTTATAACATCTCTACGAAATTCTTCCATTTTGTCAGTTTTTAAATAAACATCAACCTGAATTACGAGTATTTCATCATCGTACAAATATCATTCCTCCAATTCTGTCGGTGTGAACACCATTTCAATCATCAGAATCTTTTCGCCATTTTTGTGAACGACTCGGTGATTGAAGTCAATCCAGACAATGCCCATATCCCAATTCCAACCAAGTTTCTCGCCATCTTCAAGCGGACAGAGACCTAGAAACTGATAGAAATCGTTGACTGTAATATCAGCTCCAAGAGCCCAGTTGCGATTCAGATGATACTCAGCCTGCAAAACGTGTTCTATGGTAGAATCAAAATATCTATCAGAGAATTCATCATAGAAGGTGTGAATCGGCTCGCCATCAGAGACACCGTCAAAGTCCAACGAATCTTCGCCGAAGAAGCCGGAAGTAGTCATATGTACTTCATCCAGGTCCTCTTTGACAAGCTCGTCGATGATGCGCTGATGGGTCTCGACGCCATAGAGTTCTTTTACTTTTGTCTTATACCTGTTAAGGCCCTCTCTCGCGAGCATACAGGCCGCTGTAAGGGCTTTCTGCTGTTTATAAGTAAGAAAGCCGTTCGACACAATGCACACCACAGTGGCCGTCCCACAGGCGATGGCAGGGGCATAGCACTTGCAAATATCAATGACATTTTCTTTCGTCGCACCGCCATATTTAGTCCGGCGTCCAGCCAGTATACTCTCGGCTTTCGTGGTGCACTTCGCCGTAACGACTGCTGTTGCCACAACTCCCACAGCCGATGCCGTTGTGAGGACAATCGGAACCCACTTTGCATTTGCTTTCATTGCCGTTCTCCTTTTCAACGAGTTTGCTGAGAATCCTGTCAAGCTTGATTGCCGTAGCCGCACGAAGCTCGGCATCTGTGATTTTTTGCAGGTTCATAATGTTCCCGCATACAATCATTACATCTGCCAGTTCTTCCAGAATGCCATCTCTGTCACCTTGACCACGCAGCTCCTTGGAAATCTCCTTCTGAAGCTCGGACAATTCTTCCATAGCTACGATATAAATTTCGCTTTTCTTTGTGTTTTTGAGGTGGAGTGCCTGAATGTTAGACCTCATATCGTCGGTCATGACCGTATGATTCTTCATCTTTTTCTTGAATTCTTCACGGTCCATCGTTAATCTCCTTTCATGACATCGGCAAGCAGCATAGCCATAGCACGAGTAGCGATATCCTTTACGCTCTCACCCTGAAACGGTAGTGCTTGAGAATCCTCGTAATTGCTGGCTTTGATGATTTGTTTCACGGCACCGGTAGAACCATAAACTCGTTTTGCCAGAGCTGCGCAAAAGCCCGCCATTGGGTCGAAGGTGTCCCCATCCATGCACTTGACAACGGTTTTCTCACCATCCGCCCAATAAACGATGGTGGCCGGACCATTATAGAGTATTTTCTTAACTTTGTATCGATTGTCCATAGTTGGTTTCTCCTTTTTCTGTGTGGGGCGTTTAACGAGGGTCATATCGACTTCTGGAACATCATGTAGAGCGATACCCGTTTTCGCAGAAACCAAGTCGTATATAGCCCTCATTTCAATTTGGCTTGTACGGACAGCCGTCACCGTCCAGTATTTTTTGTCGTGATCATAGGGAACCGTGACAATGTCATCAACATCGAATTTTGGCATCATAAGGTGTTTCATATCTTCGCACGCTCTCTTTCCAAATAAATAGGCATCGAATCTGTCCGGTCTTTTCTCAAATTCATACTCGTTCGTAAACCGGTTGAACCATACCACACCATCATGCGTGTTCGTTCCGTTCCAGAAATCAATCATTTCTTCTTGACCTCCGATTTCATCGTATAACCGGGACAGCGATTTAAATTGGGGTCGTCGTTGACCTCCCCACAAACCCGATGATGTAAAATACAGCATCCCCTATCGCGTTCCCTGCGAGTGCATGAATTGCAAAGGCATTTCGGGAATAGAACCTTGCACTTACTGTTTTTTATCACTCTTTTTCCCTTCTTTCCAGTTGACAGGCTTATGACTATCATCGTTGTATGGAGTATTCAGACAGTCATTGCATGGCGATAAGTACGAAGCCTGCTCATAATACTTGCAGGTCTTGCAATAAATATCATAGAAGACTTCTTTTCTGCGATAGTTCATATTGCTGTCACCACCTTCGTCAGGACATCAATGACAATAGCGTCAGGCCACTCATCCTTCAGGCGCTTGATTGCATTCTTGGCCGAGATATCGTAACACACAAAACATCGTAAGGAATCGAACAGCGGATCACTATTCGGCCTGCGAAACGTGATCGTATATCTGGTACGAGTCATTTTTGCCTCCTCAAATTCAATTTTCAGCATACAGAGCCCTCTCAAGCCGGTAAAAGGTCCTCACCATCTGCGGAAGGTCATTTTCAACGCCGGATTGATGCAAGCGACAGTCATCGATGGCTTTTACAACGTCCTCCCTGCTAACAGTTCCCTCTTTGTATTCGGTTATAAGTGTAGAGAGATTGTCAATCGATACAGCCATGGCACGGTAATCGGTACGCATCTTTTTGATACGGTCAGCCATAACGAAAATATCAGCATTCATGCCGGAACCGCCTCCACTTTCTCGCCCTCGCCGCAAACAACAGTCTTTTCTTCTTTGCCTGCCACCGCAACAGCATCCATAATATCATTGACAAGCTGTTCCTCACGAGTTGGCTCAGGAATATCTTCCGGATGGCTCCCTTCCCCATCGCAGGCTTCTTTAAATTGAAAATGCCCATTCAGACAGCGAGCACGCCAATACTGGGCCATATGAACAGCATTGCGCTCTTCATCATGAAGACGGGTGCACTCAGTCTCAAAGTTTTTTGCAATTTGTTTCCAAGCGCGGACTTCTCGAATTTGATTTTCGAGCGCATTCTTGCTCGGCCGGCCAAGGCAATCCATTCCAACCATGAAAAACATACCGATAGCCCCAACGATGAGGCCAGTCATAAATTCGAACATTGTAATCAAGTCCTTTCAAAATATCAACCGTAGTTCTCGCTCAGAACAAGACACTCATCGTCGGTTACATGATGAATTTCGATATTGTTCCGAGCCGTACAAACCCAGTTCTTTGTGTAGCGGTACTCTGGGTCTTTAACCGTTACCTTTTTGAGGTAGGTACAGTCTTTACACCTGAGTTTTTGAATATCACATTCTTTTGCCATTGATTTAGATTGTCTCCAAGAATTTTCCAATGCTCTTTTCAGTATCCAATACTTTTTGGGCCGCATCGCCTATCGCCACAAGAGATTTAAGATAATTCTCGTATGAATCAAGCATCGTATCCACCGGCATAGAACCACGAGTAAATTGACGTTGATAGCCCTCCATAAGCAGATCAACGTGGCGAGCTTCAGCCACCGCAGGACTTATAATGTTTCGGCTGCCAGCAAGATACATGGCCTTGAGCATTTTTATACCAAGTTCGTTCACCATTGTGTCCTCCTTTTCAGTTAAGAACCGTATTCGCCATAGTACCGTTTATAATCTTTATTAACATTGAAGTTTCGTTTTTCCTCATAGGCACGAGCAATACGAAGGTCAATGAAGGAACGGCTCTTCAAGTGGTAGTAATAAAGGTCTTTAAACGGCGTGTTCATGCGATTGATTCTGCCCTCAGCCTGCTTGGCTACTTTGTAGGAGTATGTCTGCGAATAGAAAACCGTAGTATCTGTCGTGATGCAGTTCCAACCTTCTGCGCCGGCCGTGTACTGCACGAGATAGACCCAACTGTCGGTATCGGGAATCGGGTCATGACGATGGCCATTCCATTCTGCAACTGCGGCATTACCAAAAGTCATCCCTCGCAGAATATCAAGTTCGTAATCGAAATTGTAAAAGACAATCATCTTTGGATGGTCCTCGAAAATTTCAAGAAGCTTGACCTGACGAGAAATATCACTGTTGACGATTTTCCGAATGCAGTAGTACAGTTCGGAGGCATTGATGATGGGCTCATTCGTCCATGGATTCCATCGAGTTTTCCAAATTTGTTTGATAGCCGAATTGTCGAACTCAGCAAAAATATCCTCGTGATGCAACTGAACTCCACGGTGGAAGTCCATCGGTACGAGGATATCATTACGCAGAGCACATAGCTTGCCAATGTTCACAAATCGATCAATCTTTGGATACTTGGTGTACCGCGAGTAGACCGCGTGCTCCTGTAAGAACTGGGTCTTGTTTCGGTAGAATCCGTTTGCGACAAAGACCGGAATATAATCCTGCCAAGTGTCTCCTGGTGTGGCAGATAGTAGAATCCAATGGTTCCGCCGGGCAATTTTCAGAAATGCTTTGACCCAGCTACCGGACCCCACGACACGCTGTTCATCAAATATAAAGAACGCATCAACGACATTTGCATACTTCTTGATGTTATTCCACGAGTCCACTATAACTTTGTTGCGGTATAGATTGACTTCTGGATTCGTAGAGAGCAAGAATCGGCACATCTCTTGCTCCCATTCATGAGTGTCACGCTTTCGGGCAGTGGTGATGATGTACAGGTCTTTCGGAGGGTCCCCCATCGGAATATAATCCCCGCCCTGTAAGCTATCCGGGTCGCCGTCGTTCTGTAAGTAGTAGTAGGACAACGCTGTGATAGACTTTCCACTTCCGACATCGCCACAGAGAATGCAACCTTTTTTCATCTTTTCGATGGCCTTGATTTGGAAGTCATAGAGGTTAATCATGGTAGTTCTCCAATCATAATCCAAATCCCTATTGCCATTAGTACAATGGGTATTAAGACCAAGGCTGAAAACTTCAAAAACTCAAAGATGTCATCTCCGAAAATCACAGATATAAGCATTAGGGTCCCTCCGAAAAATAATATAACACCCAGTACGGTTCCCATTCCTCACACCTCCAACAGCGCCATCCCAAGTACAGCGATCATCAAGGCACCGATGAATTTTAGCAGCTCGATAACAATACGAACGAATACGGCCCAGCCAACGGAAGCAAGTCCCGCAAGGATGCTTGCAAATATCACAGCCGCGGCAATCAATAGAATGCTGCCAAGAATTTTAGTCATTTCTATTCTCTCCTTCTTCATAGATAGCACCTGATTCAACACGCACTCGATATCCCCAAGGATTTATGAAATCCGCCAAACTTGCTTTCGGCCCGAAGCTCAACCATAAGCATCCGAATTGTTCCGGAGTATATCCGTTCTCGTAGTAATAAGCACGAATTTCTTTTTCAACCTCTTCCGTGCACTGAATCTTTCGGCAGTCGTATCGAGTGTTTTCAGTAACGGCATATCCGATACTTTCAGCCACCAACTTATAGAAATCTGGTAATCCACAGTGGCACTGTTTTTTCGTAAGATGATTTACATACTCGATAATGGTCATCCCTGTTCTCCTTTCATCAATTTGCAAAGTTCTTGAATCATACGTCTGTCACTCCATGGTGGAAGAAAGTACATTGGAGTGTACCAGTAGTTCTCCGTCGAATCTCCATTACACATCGGGTCCGTAAGACTGTTTCCAACTTTAACCATTGCGGCAATCCCGAGCATAGATAGCTGAATATAACACATGAGAGCCACAATCTCATCGATGTCTTGGGCATACATCATTACGTAGTTCTGAGCGTTGAGCTTTTCTTTTTCGTACAGTTTCCTTATTGCGTGATATCCGGCTATGAGAGTTGCACCGGCGCCGCACGCACAGTCGTTGACAGTCTTGACACTGTAAATATCATTATCCAGCTCGCAGGTCATTTCAGCCATAAGCTGGCAAACATGGTATGGGGTAAAGAACTGTCTATTGTGCTCATTACCTAGGTTCAGGTCCATGAATAATTTCCCGAGATAATCCTGCTCGGGGTTGTTATCCAGCGCACAGACAACTAAGGCAGCAAGTTCCGGGAATACTTCAGCTTCTTCTTTGGTGTATTTTTTGATAACCCGCAAATACCGTTTTTCGCGAATATCATAGTGGTCTTTGCTATGGTCAACAGCGTTGGAAATCGCGCAGGCAAAGAGAACAATGAAATCCTCCCATACAGACCATCTGCTCTTGGAGTAGGCCAGATTGTTGAATTTCTTTACAAACTCTTTGTCGTAGTCGACTTTCTCTCGGACTTGTACAGGTTTTTCCGGCTTTTTCTTCGAGGCCTCAGTCTTTTTGGGTGCTTGTTTACGTTTTTCAGGCGGTTCCCATTTGGCGGCACTGCTCAGAATGTCTTTAAGAGTAAATTTCTTCATCTGGCCATCTCCTTTCAAAAATATAAATTAGGGGCTGTTTCCTCGCTGACAATTCACTCGCCCAGTTGAGTGACTACGGACATTTGACTTTGCTTCCACTTGGCACCCCTAAATATAAATTAGAACGGAACTTCGTCGTTGCCGTTCATTTCGTAGTCGGCATACTTCTCGGCAAAGGGGTCATCCTCGATTTTTACGTACAGAGTATCGAGGTAGGCCGCAATGCCAGACTTACCGTTGATGTCCCACTGCCAAGGGCTGATGACGACGTCGGCGTTCTCGATTCGAGCATACTGAAGAGTCGAAATGGTGCTTTCATCGAGCAATGTCCGCTTGTGGTTGGTCAGAAGCCAAACCTTTGGGGCACGCACCTTATAGCTGATTTTGACCTTGATGTAATAACTCGGCTTCTCGTCAGGGTCACGCGGAGTAAGCTGTTTGATGTTCCATCCTTCATTCTTCAACTGATTGGCGAGGTTTTCGTCGTCAATAAGGACACTGAAACTCCGGTCGCCTTCATGCGCGAACTTATTGTCCTTACCGGTGAAATTCTTGAAGAGGATGCGGGCATTGTCGATTGCAAGTTTGCTATTCTGCGGCATAAATATAAGTCTCCTTTATTTCTTGATGATAGTGTTGAGTTCGGGCATTTCTTCGCGGCGCATATCCGGAATCTCGGCCGTAAACATAGGCCATTCCTCACGAACAACACGGCGCCGGAAGTCGTTTTTATTGATTGGGGATGAACCGAAATTGTTCTTGAACATTCGAGCCAGCGCATTCCACTTGTCGTTTTGCTCGGTTAGCAGATTCACGAACTGCCAGGTATAGTGAATGTCACGCTCTTTGACCAGGTCTTCGGTTTCCTTGATGAAAATGTTGCGGATGGTCTTTGCAATGTCAGCGTCGGTTAGATGAAACTCGCTCTTGTTTTTGTACGTGTAGACGAGTTTTTTAAAAATATCTTTTGCCTTCAGAACATACTCCTCCTTAAAAAGAAAAGACCCTATGTTGCCATAAGGTCTTTAACGGGTTAATCCTCTTTGATAGAGCTTTCGATGCGTTTGCAGGCATCCTCGATTTGGTCGTAGATGTTTTTAGATTCTTTTACCTCCTTGCGAAGCGTAGTGATGGCCTCAAGCACATCATCTTTACAAATATCTCCGGCGATATAGCCTTTAATAGTATTTTCGATGTAGTCTGAAGCCAGAGCATACCTTTTGCATGAACCCTGAATTTTTTCCAGTTCACCAACGCCAATCTGAATGTTTGCCTTTTTCATAATTACAAATCTCCTTTCAAATTATGGGTAGTATCCCATATTAGAGACTGAAAAGTGTGCGTTTAGAATGGTAAATCTGGTTCATACTGTGGGCAACCATCCTCATACCACGGGCCAATGTACGGCTGGTCAGATACAAACCACTCGTAATCGCCATATTCGGAAATATCATGAATGGCATTGTCGCAGAGTTTGTTGTAGTAGCGCTTGTCAATGTCATCCTGCTTGCCAAGCTGTTTGACCATTTCAGATTCCATCCAGCGCCAATCTTTAGCGCCGCTTACGGAATCGTACTTGGTCTCCCCTGTTTTCTTATCAACAGACTCTCGAACCAGCAATCCGCCACCCGTCACAGGCTTCATCGGGCAGAACAATCCAACCTTACCGACAAAGTGACGATCATGCTCCCCCTCCGGCAGGTTCTCGTTCATGTCCAGATAGATGGCCGAGGATACCTGCTTGGTTTCGCACATATCCTCAAACTGAATTTCCTCATGACTGAACAGTTTCTTGAACACATACGGAATCTGGAACTGCGTGCCGGTTGCCGTCCACTCACCTGCGTGCTTGCCGCCTTTGTTGATGATGCCCTGCTGGTTATACTTTGCGATATACACGGCGTTGTTCACCAGGCAAATACGGTCATAGGTGGCCTCGTGCTCGAAAATATAACCATACTCACGACCATACTTGTCTACAAAGTCGAGAATATCATCCGTGACATCGGGAATCTTAATAGAGTCTGTCTTGATGTGTGCCACAATGAATCCACGCTTCTGGACCTCACGTTTCAACGTCTCCATGAACAGAGCGCCGCGCTTGGCTACAATGTTGTCGTTATTACGCGGGTCACGGAACGGATTGCTGAACTTCGCGGACGTCAGCCCGTACACCGAGTTAATGACAATTTTCAGCGCGTAAGCCAGGTCATCCCAGGTGTAGTCAGCAGTGCCGGCTACAATAGCCTCTGCAAACGGAACTAGTTTGCCATCCAGCAGTTTCTTCAGAGCTTCAATGTCCTGGTGCTTAATGTCCACACGTCCGTTCTTCAAGTCCTCAAAGTTCTTGGTGTATTTGCCAAAGTGCTTTTCAGCAATCAGACTCGACGGATGCATCGAAGCAATATCATCCAGACCGACGTTGCCGTACATACCGGGTTCTGCATAGACATAACCGCCTTCGCCGACTTCCTCGATGATTTGTTCAGGCTTTACTTTTGCTTCTTCCGCACGTTTATCTTCAGCTTTCTGCAAATCAAGAAGGTCGTTCAGGGTCTTTTCCTCGGTCCGGGCCCACTCAGCATTGTGAACATCATAGACCCAGTACGACTTGTACCCGGTCCAGACATAATTCGGGAAGAACGGCATGATGCTCCAACCAACAGGCAGCTCCTCTCCGGGAATATAACTGCGATACTGCGGTTCGCCCTTCTCGTTCCACACACGGAAGTCGTAGTCGTGCCCGTAAGCCTCACGCAATTCCTCATATTTGGTATACGGAACTGGCTTCCACAGCTCGCGATAATTGAACTGCCACTGAGGATTTTTGTCTGAACCAAATATAATTCTGGTGGTATGCTGGTTGGTGGTATCGTTGACGGTCAGACCGGACAAACTTGCCAAAATCTGTCGGGCCACCCAGTCAGCAGAACGGGACTCAAATACAGCTTCCGTCGCAATGACATCGTTGTCACAATACTCGGCAACTTTAGGCCAGAGATCTTCGGCGACAGGTTTGTCCCACGGCAAGCCAAGCTCCTGATGGTGAATGCCCAACTCAATCTCAAATTTCTTCAAGGATTGCTTCTTGGAACTGAAATCGTAGATATCAGTGTAAGAAATGTTATAGGCTTCGCCATAGAACGCATCCTTATCACCGCCGATGATACGCTGAGACAGTTTATACAGTTGCTCATTTGTGGCCCCCAGCATCCGGGCATAAAGCATGTGGTTATCGTACTTGCGGCAGTTGAAACCAATCAGACGGAACCGCATGAGTTTTTCCATGTCTGCCGGTGTCGGGTTAATCATGCGGACAACTTTTTTATCAGCTCCCTGGTATTTCCAGTTGACCAGGAACAGATTCGGAAACACCTCACAGTCAAAGAATACAATAGGCGCTTCGTCGTTCTTGACAGCCGGTGAAATATCATTGCTGGAAAAGTGCATATTCGTGACAGCCTTGATGCAATAATCGCTCTGATGACTTGAGTTGGCCGCAAAGTTCAGGACAGCGTTGTACAGGTCCTTTACGTCGTAGGTCATGCCCGAATTGTAAGCATCATCCAAACATTTCTTGATGAAATCGACACTACACCTGGTATTTGCATGGTATTCCTTGTTCAGATTCCGCTTTATGATGGTTCTAAGCGCTTTTTCATTTTTAACAGCTTCAAAATTCACCATTTTTGTATCTCCTTTCAATGGCAAACCGGAACTAATGGTCGCAATCGGAAGATTGTTGCATTTGGTGAGCTTTCGACGTAGGCTGCTTTTGCCGGTAAAGACTTTCACTTCGATATCGTCGTCATAGATACGGCTAAGTTGTACAGGGTCTCCGCTATAAATATAATGTAGGTGAATGCCCTTGCCTGATTTGGAAAGTTCTGCATAGGTCTTAGGCCACTTGGCAGCCGCTTCCAAATTGCGCTCGAACGATTTTCTACCGTCGCCTCCTTTCAAATCAAAGTCAATGACGATGTGATTTTCCGGAACTTTGACATAATGCAGCTTTCTGGTATCCAAATCTTTGAGGTTAGTTTTCACGTTCTCCCATTTTTTCAAGGGTGTCTCGTTGTCACTTGCATATTGGGCCGGGCAATTGGAACAAGCATCATCGAACAGAGAGTGTTGGTCCAAGAAGTCAATTGGTGCCCTTTCCTCTTTCTGTACAGCGACTTGCTTGTCGGAAGAACCGTCAAATTTATCGATTCGGAAACCTTCATACCAGCCTCGGACTATACTGCCATCGTCCTCTGTGTGCTTTTCCTCGAAAGTATCAAAGTATGCCTTCAGTTCCTCCTTAAATAGGCGCTTGTTGTAGGGGTAGCCGACCTTGGCATCCTCGCAGTAGTTTTTGTACATCTCGTAGGCAATTTTCAGCGAGGTTGAGTTTTCTTTCGAGAATATCCCATAAGAATCGCTCACGAAGTTGTAGAAGTCATTGGATGCACCCATCATATTGACAGGTACATAGTCGTCGTAGAAATCCGGGTCTTCGAGGTAAATATCACGACAATGACTCGCGATACCGCCAAGTTCGAATGGAATCTGCTTCATGGCAAGTCGATACTCTTTGCCACTGAGCTTCTCCCCTGTCGGTTCGACGTCAATCAGACGACGCAGAATACCGGAGCGCGCATCGGAAATTTTTACAGGCTTATTGGTACCCATAAAGAGAAAAGCCTTGAATCGATTTGCATAGGCCGATTTGAATTTCTCATTCACGGTCATAAGCTCATGCGATACAAGGCTGTTCAAACGAGTGTTATCTTCGATGCGGGAGAGATCGCCGTCATGTTGAATGGCAACCAGAGGATTGGTCTTGAATGCCTCCAATGCAAAAGAGTTGCTAGAACTGCCCAGGGCTTTAGCATCAAATACCGAGTAATATCCTTCGAATAGCTGCTGGACGATGTTTAAGACCGTGGACTTGCCGCTACCTGGTGGACCATACAGAACCATGAACTTCTGTAATTCTTTGGAATCACCGGTAACGATAGAGCCAATAGCCCACTCAATTTTGTGTCGTTCTTCCGGAGAATATAACACAGAGAGCAGCTTATCCCAGCCAGGCGTTGGACATTCTTCAATTGGATAGTTAAGCCGTTTGGATGCGTAGTCGGTCTTTTTAATCTCCACATTGGAGAATATCAGTCTCTCGTCCAGCATATGGAAGTTGTCACGGCATTGTTTTTGACAGAATTTATGCCAAGTGTCAATCATGCCGGATTCTGCATCCCACATATGAAGGATTCGATAGTCCTCACCGAGGTCATGTTCGTCCGCATATTTGTCAAGCGCTTGGTCAATCAGATGAACAGCATCCATTTCATCAGTTGACCAAAGCCCACGGTCCTCAACCCAAATCGCATAGAAATCCCCGCCCCGAATCATCAAATCGTTGGAACGCGTTTTCAATACAAATTTGGGATAGAGTTCAACCACCCCCTTTTTGCTTTTGCGGGTGGCAATTTGAAGAAAATCCAGCATTACATTTCCGTCTCCTCCACAGCGGTATTCTTTTCAGTCTTGAGTTTGTCGATTTCCTCGGCCAGCAACAAATTCTGGGCACGAAGATTATCGATTTGTTTATGGTTCAATGCACTGACTTGAAGAAGAAACACACTGCAAACCCAGAGGCCCAAATTGATACAACTCTGATACTTGACCTCGTGATTCAGTTTTGCACAGACTTTCGCAAGTGCGTCTGCATTGGTGTTGACAACGTGCACAATATTGCTGGATACAAACTTTTCGATTTTCATTTTATTCCACCTCATCAAGATACCAGTTTAGCTGCGTCCAGATTTCAACCCGGCGCATATCGTTATACGGTCTGTGAACATAGAACAGTCCACCTTTCCCATTACGGGAATACTCGTGGTTCATGAAGGCATAGATTTTCTCATCCACATACATTTCATCGTAAGCGGAATCATCCATGCCTATCAAGCCCAGATTCTCAATCATGCCCCAGAACCATTGATCGCGGCGGTCGCCGTATTCCGGGTCATCCATAATGGTTTCCTCACAACGATTCGCAAGAGCCACCATCATTTCCAAAACACTGCATGGATGATCGTCGAGATACCGATTTACAATATAATCCCGCACATGCTTCTCGTTTCCAAAACGATAGCGCATATCAAGACCATCAGCCTCTCGGTTCGCATCCATTGCAATGCTGAATTGAAAGTCGATTTCGTTGAGACGGTGCAGCAACCTCTTATAGCTGCGCCCATCTCGTCGATAACCGACACACACAAGACCGCACATCCATTCGAAATAGGCCGCAGTCGTCTCATTTTTGGTCATATAGTCAAGTTACCTCCAGTCGATGCGGCAGTTCCCCAGCCACATCAGCATAGTTGCGCAGGTCGCGAGTAATCTCATAGTAAATGCGCAGACGGTCATTTCGGACGTACAGAATATCAGGCTCGTATTCGCCGATGTGGGCCAAACTCTCAAACCCGATACAGTCATTGACATCCTCGACAATATCATCGTTTTCATCGGCGAGGATATTGTCAGCATAGAATGTCATGCTCAGAGAGTCATAGCCAGGATTTTCTCCGAATTCGTCGGGGCTGATAACTACCGGACCTTCGGGAGCGGATTCCTGCTTCTGCTTGTATTTCTCACGCACAATTTTCTGGTAATCGCGGATTTCCTTGGATTTCTGCTTCTTTTCGGAAGTTTCGTCTTTTTGAGCGTGTTCAGCAGTCATACCCGTCATGCCGCGGGTGAGATTCGCTTCCTGTTCTTTACGGGCAAAATATTCTCGCATCGTGGCGATTTCTTCCTCAGCTCGTTTGTGTTCCGAATCTTTAACATAATAGAAAGCGGCCGCAGCACCAGCCACAGCCGCTCCGATAACGAGACCAAAATATAAAAGTTTTTTCACTCTTCTTCATCCTCCTGCTTGATTGTCATAGCAGTAATTGCCAGTCCTCCGAATAGGGCCGACATGCTAATCAGGATACCACCCACGATGTGGCGCTTACGTTTTGTATTGAGCATGTAATCAATCATGGCAATGATGTTGTCAAGGCCCTCCATTTATTTCCCCTTTCCGCCGGAGAGTACCGCAATTCCTCCGGCCAAGAACATACCGGCGATAGTGGCGAAAGTATAAGAGATAAAGTTCAACATTGCAGATTCCTCCTTTGGATGCAATTAGTGTTTAGTCGTGCGGAGCTTCTAATTTAATCACAAGTACCTCATATGCCTCATAGGCAGGAATGTCAGCGTTTTTGAGAGCTTTTACGGCAGTGGTTTTACCAATAGGACCTTGAGGTCCCCATACAATTACTGCTTTAACGATTCCGCCATCAACTTTACGCTTGATTTCTGGGATTTTCTTTTGAAGTTCCTGAAGGGTCATGACATCCTCCTTAAATCAGGTTCATAATGTTGCCTTGAACGTTGAAGTCCAGCCAGACAGAAGGCTCGTCACCGGAGAGGAAATACTTGACATTCTCGCTATCGGAATCGAGACCAAAATCAACGAAGGTGTCACCATTTTCGTTTTTGCCGTCTTTGTAGACCCAGCCAACCACGAAACCAGCAGGCGTCGGGTCAATGCCAATAGACTCAAGAACCTCATTCAGCGTGATGTACCCGCGAGTCCGCAGAACATCATTGGCCCAGTTCATCTGAGCGTTCAAGAACATCTGGTTATAGTCAGGTGTATGCTGCCAGTTGTGGTTGCACTCATCGAACAGGAAGGCGTAGGGAGAGCCAAGAGGATTGCAGGCTTTGACAATTTTATCGACCTGTTTCTCATTGCCCATATCGTCGGTGACAGTCTCCTGGACAACTTTCTCGGTGGGACCCATGCGCAGCTGATAATCAACATCCTTGCCATACTTCTCAATTACACGAGAACGGTAGGAGTTGAAGCTTTCGGAGACGGAAGCAAATGCCGCAGCTAGTGCAACGTTACGCTTGCGGAGGATGTTGTTGCTCGCCAGAATTGCCGCGATAGAGACACCGCCCAGCAGAACCGCAGGAGCATAAAGCTTAGCCAGCTTCACACCGGTCTGAGTGTAAGTGATGAGCAGGTCTTTACGGCCATCCTCTGCGGTATAATTCTCCGCATGAGACGGGTTCTCGATGCAGTCATGGATTGCATCAACGGCGGCGCCTGCTTCATCCAGAATCGTGGAAATTTTGGTAGTCTCACGGCAGGCCAGAACTGCGGCAGTCACAGTGCCTACAACACCTGCGACCAGCAGAATTTCAGGGCTGTGCTTAGCAACTTTCAGTTTGGTCATAGAGAAGGCGCGATTGGCTTTTGCCAAAATATCATTGAATTTCATAGTTGATTACTCCTTTTCGGTTTTGTCGGAATTCTTGGAACGGTCTTTCTCAAGTTCTATGAGTGTGAGGATACAGTAATTCGCCATGTCCATAAGTGTGTCGTCGATGCTTTCATCAACGAGGGGTTCGGTACCGAGGGCCAAATTAAGAATCCGATGGTACTTGTCAGAGATTCTAGCGATACCGGTGACAAGACCTTTATCGCCAAATTCTTTCCATGTCGTATGAAACGAATTACCGTAGTCGTGGTTCTTGCGAAGAAATGTGTTCTCCATGTGCGCTACAATTTGGCTGTATCGCTTGACATCGGTTCTGGATTCTTCGGGCATGTCCTCGGTAGCCAAGTATTTTAACGGGCTTTGCAATTCCATAAATATAAGTCCTTCCTTACAGCGCCGTGGCCTTGGGCAACTTCAGCATATAGCCATCCGGTACTCGGACGACGGAAGCCATAGCCAAGTTCTGCCAGCCGAATTTGTTTAGCTGATAGTTCGAGGTGGTCAGACCACAAGCATCATACAGATCGCTGACACAGGCAAAACCATACTGGTCGATAATATCTTCCAGAGCACTCAGCACTTCCTCGGCATCGATGCGGCTTGCCAGAATCGGCGATTCATAATCAAGGCCGGTCCGATTGCTTACTGTTGTTCGCGGTTCGGGACGGCTGTTTCCGTTGTAGCATGAGTTATAGGCGAAACGAGAACCACTCGAAGTTGTCCTCTTAGACGTATCGCCATAGATAATCATGTTAATGCCATCCGAGACGATATCAACCACAGCTTTCTTAATTGCCGGAACCAGAACGTCCATGAACACGTAGTTCCGAACGCTCTCAATGTCATCGCTGATGAAAATATCTGCAAATTTACGAGCCTCGCTTTTCTTTTTCAGCTTTGTGTTCCCGGTAACAACCTTCTGCACACGAGGCTTTTCCGTAGGTGCTACCTTTCCGTTGCGCGCTGCATGGGAATTATTGGGAAATTCAAGTTCTGCCATTTCATGCTCCCTTCTCGAGTCCTTCGGAAATATAATTGCCATCCAGAACTACTTTGGTTCCGGACGGATAGTTGTGTGTCTTTTTCCATTGGTAGTTGAGATTCGACTTTGCCTTGCTAATAGACGCTGCCACAGTCTCCCCTCTCCAATGTCGGTCAATGATGCTACCAAACTGATCGAGCACCTGACCTCTAAAAATATAACGATTCATAGAATCACCTTTTTATTCATGGCGGATGTTAGGTAATACCAAGGTGTAGCCAAGAGTCGTATGAATGACCATAGCGTCATCTAAATTTGTCCATCCATATTTGCTAAATCGATAGTCGTTACTAGGCAGACTGGATGCATCATACAGATCGCCAATAGACGCAAATCCATACTGCTTGATTACGTCTTTCAGCGTTTTTAACGCATCTTCTGCATCGTCGCTGGTTGTATATATTGGCACATCATATGTTGGTGCATATCCATCGCGCTTTGAATATTGGATTCGGTTATTAGAAGCCGGCTTCGGCTTATCGAATATCCAATCGGTCGCAATCTTTGCAAGCCGATGCCCCAGTTCATTTCCTCCGGTATGCACCCCTGCCTTGACACTTTCCTCAACGGCGCTGTACAGTACGTCGTTTTTCTTGAGCATCTTAAATGCCTGATAGCCAACAAACGCAGTCAGAGCCCCCGCTCCAACGACTGCTCCGGACAGAAATACAAAAGCATTCTTTGCGAAACCCATTTTAGTCCTCCTCGAAATCTGGAACGTTGACGATACCGCCGTGCTTTTTAATCAGCTTTTCAACGACGTCGATAGGCACATAACCGTAAACGGTCTTAAGCGGACTATCCTCATCCTCGGCATATTTGATAATCGAATCATCTACCTGATTTGGAAATCCGAGTTCAACTTTCGTGTATTCCAGAGCATTATCAATTCGAGGGCTGCAATAATGAAACTTAGATGCCTGAACAGAAATCTTGAAACCATCAGGGCAGACGATAGGCGGCCGAACGTTGTCGTGACTATATTTCCAAGTTTTCTTAAGATATTGCTGCACAGTCATTTGTTTTGTTCTCCTTTCAAAGCAAAAAGAAAAGCCAAAAGCCTATGTTTCCATAAGCCTTGGCTTTAGATAAATTCTTTATTTACCCGGAATTGTGGATTACTCCGTTACGGTGTCCTCTGCTTCTTCCTCGGTAGTCTCCGTGGATTCCGCCTCGACAGCCTTTCCTTTGCTGAATTTGGATACTGCAAAGTTCCAGACCTTCACTGCACCGGGCACAACGTAGCGTTTGAGCACATGGACCGTCCCAACGACGGCCATGGCACAACTACCTACGAGTACCGCTTTGGCAGCGATAGAGCTGTTCTCTGAGCTTTCCTCATAACCAGACTCGGTATCAACGAGAGCGTTATCCTCCACAGGAACCATGTCCTCAGTAGAAGTTTCGTTCATCATAATTTCCTCGTTTTCCATTTTTAATTACTCCTTTTGTAAATATAAATTATTGGAATTATTTCCATATTAGTATCTGTGTTTTTCGCGTGGTTAGATTTTGTCGTAGTTATAGATGGGGCCATGCTGGAATGCAACTACCATACACGGCGTCTGGGATTCATTCTCTGCAAGTTGGGCACTGAGTCGCAACTTGACCACCTCGCGGTTTTCATTCAGGCTCCACCCGAGATCGTCTCCGATATCACATTCAGGAAGATTCAGAAGGTCGTAGTAGTCGTTCAGTGACACCCATCCGTCAGTCACGAGTTTCAGATTCAACTCAGCCAGACTGCTTTTCAGCTTCTCAATGTCGCAGCGGAAATATCGGCCACAGATAGGGTCTCGACACAAGTTACTGCCGAATCCGGTATCGATGACTGCCGATTCAATAGGAGGGTTCTTCTGGACATCGTTTTGGGCAACCGCATTGCGAATATCATTCTCTTTTTTCTCGCCCACGACTTCCAATGCCTTATCTTTGTATTCCTTGAAAGAAGATTCGGATAAGGCATAGGCCGCTGCCAGTGCTGCATTTCGTCTCAAATGGACACTGTTTGCTCCAATCAGGCAGGCTGCGCCAATTGTTCCGGCGATAAACGCAGGAGCATAGCAGCGCCAGCAAGTCTGCACGAGTTCAATTGGTGTAAGGGTCCGGGCCTCCTGATAAGCAGAAATATCACCGTTTTTCTCCATTTCTGCCTTTTCTTTTAGCAGGAGAGCTTTCGGTGTTGCTCGTACAGCTAGGACCGTAGACGATACCATACAGCTGATGCCCATAATCGTAAGCAACGCTGGTGCCTGCTTGATGGCAGTCTTTTGGAGGCTCTTTGCTGCCCCCTTGAGGTTCAGCGGTTTAAGTAATTTCATAAAGATTCTCCTTTACAAATATAATCCTGCGACAATCTCAGTCATTTCGCGACCTACCGAAAAGATTACCGATGCTGGGACAGACACACCATTGAATCTTTGAGTTTCGTCAGCCTCGGCCATGGCGGTTTCCATGTGGGCATATAAGTCGCTCAAAATATCAATCACGCTAGTTTCCGGGCGGGCCTGGAAAGATTTCCGAATTTCTGAAATAGCCCATCTGCAACAGCTTCGATAAGCAAATTCATACTTCGGCCAATTTCCTTCCGGTGGGAAGTAGTGTTCATCCTCAAATTCGTTGAGAATTTGCAATTCAAGCGCTCGATTCATGCCCCGTACCACTTCATGAATTTCTGCACAACAGGATAAGCGCTAATTGCTTCGCTTCCTTTGAGAATGACCACAACAGTGTTTTTACTGCCATCATTTCGGTCGTCGCTCGTGTTGACAATAATGTGATTGTCCGTAAAAAGTTCGGAATATAAAAGACTAAACGTTTTACAGAGCTTATCCCGTAAATCGTACATTTCTTTTTCGAGCGGACACTCAATGGTTACAACAACAGAAGTCACATCGTACTCCTCCCTTCAAATATAAAAGAGAAGACCCCATGTTTCCACAGGGCCTATGCTCTTAGTTATCGGAATCGGTCAACTGTTTGGCCTCATTTTCCGCTTTCTCGGTCATTTCATCTTTCCACTCCTTCATGGCTGTGTACTGGCTCAATGCTGCGCCAGCCATAGTCAATCCAATGGCAAGAATGTTAAAGACCATCGAAATCTTGATTTTCGGCACCATAGTTTTACCTCCTTTCCACATAAGCGGGTGCTTTTTTCGCGGGTACATCTTGCTTTAGACATTCGCATTCACGAAATTTTGAAGGGTCCGGGCATCGCTCAACTTTGATAGAGCATAACCTCCCTTCCTCGTACACAGGTTTGCCGTCAACCATCCTTGCGAACGTGACAAGTTTAGCGTATGAGCACATATCAGTAGCCCTCCCAATACTTAGGCTTCGGCATGACCTTGTAATCCATAGCCACAACCGGTCGGCCATTGTCGTCGAGCTGACCGCTGAAATCAAGCTCGATAAGATTGTCAGTGCCGAATCCAAGACCGTCGCCAGGCTTGATGTCGCGGAGGCCGATTTCGCCGTAGAACTCGTTCAGGCTCTTCCAATCGCTCGAGGTCACGATATCGTAATTCAGAGCGTTGACGGCTGCCTGAATTTTATTGATGTTCGAGGCAAATTCGCGACCACTGAAGCAATCGTAGACAACGACGTCGTTGGTATTACTCAGCGAAATGTCAGTGTGCGGAGACGAAGCGATACGGTCCTGGGCGATAGCCTTCTTGATTTCGGAGTTCTTTTCCTCGCCGACAGTCTCCACAACTTTGTCTTCGTACTGCTTGAGGGCGGCCGACGACACAGAATATAAGGAACTCAGGGCGGCGTTGCGCTGAAGGTTAATTGAGTTGGCACTGATGACACAGGCAACTGTGACGACGCCCATGCAGACGGTAGGCACATAGCACTTCCAGCACTTTGCTACGACCTCCGTAGGCTTCAGGTTTTCGTTTTCTCCATCTCTGGCCCGGCGCACCTTTTCTTCCTCAATGATGGCGAGAGCTTTAGGTGTCGCACGAACTGCCATGATTGCAGTGGTCAGAACGCCAGCCGCACCCAGACCTGTGAGAATTGTTGGCGACTGCTTCTCAACGAACTTAATCGTCTGGCGAAATGTCTGCTCCACAAACTGTCGATTGATTTTCATTTGGAAGTCTCCTTTGTAAAAATATAAAACAAAAAGAAACAGGACGAGATTTGAACTCGCAACCCCGAGAGATTTAGTCTCGGTGCTCTCCCATGTTGAGCTACACTGTTTCCATATTAGAAACTGCGTTTTTCGCGCAAAAATAATAGGGAGCTATTAACTCCCTAAAATCAGCAACATGACTAGTAAAATTGCCATAATCATCAATGCTCCACCAACAGCTTGCAGAAAGCACACCATCCAGTTTTTCCAGGTCCAACCTTCAGCGCGAGTTTCCTCAAGCAGTTCGCAAATTACATCCATCATAGTAAATTTCTCCTTTTCATTTGTTCCATATTACTGGATGTAAAAAGTGCGCAAAAAGAAAAGCCCACGTTTCCGTGAGCCATTCTATTGGTTATCCTTTTAATCTTCGTAGGTTTCAACTTTGTTTTTCTTGGACATAAATTTCTCCCAAGGTTTGGTCAGCCAAGCCCAACCAGTGGCATAAATGGCAATAGCAGCCATATAACAAATGCCACAAAGCTTAGCGTAGCCACCCCAAGTGATAGGTTTGTTCCAATACTTTTTAATCATAGTAAATTCCTCCTAAAAATTGGTTTGGATTTCTCCATATTAGAGACTGCGAATTTCGCGAAAAACAAAGAGCCTATGTTTCCATAGGCCCATTGCTGGTTAATCCTTCTTTTCAGTTTTTGCTTTGAAAGGTTTAAACGTTCGGCTCATGGCCATGAATTTGAAATCCGTAACCCCCTCTTCTGTCAATGTATGAATGACGATTTTCCCAGGCAGAATATCCCACAGCGGGTCGGTAACATAATCGATAGTTAGTATCGAAATAATGCCAACAACACGCTGAAGTTCTTCCACATCAGGAATGTCAGTGTCATGGTCGGCTTTAATAGTTACAGTTTTCTCTTTCTTATTAAATTCCCATTTCATAGTAAATTCCTCCTAAAATTTGTTTTGGATTTCTCCATATTAGAAAAGGAAAAATTCGCATGGTAAAAGAAAAGAGGCCTTGTGCAGACCTCTAATCTTGGAAGAAAGGTTCTTATGATTTATAAACAATGTTCGTAATAATGCGGTATCCGTAATCAGTTCCTTCAAGTGCTACACAGAACGCTAATACAGCGGCGTAGATATAGCCAATAACGTTGCAACTAATGGCAAACGTCATAGCAAATAATACGACGTAAAGCGTCAATCCAATAGCAAGATCAAAAACGTTATATAAAACACTCATCATATTGAAGTTTTTCATAATTTTCCTCTTTTCAAATTGTATTTCTTCCATATGATGAATTGCATTTTTCGCGCTCTTACAAAAGAAAAGAGGCCCTGTAAAGACCTCTAATCTCGGATTATTCTTCTTTTCCGCCAAAAATGGAGCTGAAGATGTGACCGATACCTTTGAACACAAACCGCACGCCGCTAACAAAAGCTCCAGCGACCACCAGCAGTCCAAGTGCAAAGATAATCAATACAACAGTAAGTTCCATAATATAGCCTCCTTATAATATATAATTCCATATTATAAGCAGTATTTTTCGCGTATTGGCAAAAAGAAAAGCCCCTGTCTCCAGAGGCTTGTTCTCTTAACCCATCAGATATAGGCCGATGATACTAACGATAGTGATGAGTCCTAACATGATAAGTGCCGCAAAAGCAGCCGTATACTCGATAAACTCTTTATACGACGTCTTTTGAAGTATTATCTTTAGAAGTTCCTTCATAGTTCACCTCCATTCTAAATGTCCATATTACGGAGTGAAATATACGCGGATGTTAAGATGAACTGCTTTCACTAGCGGGAGCTGTCAGCTCAATTACAAGAGTATTTGAGTCTCCAAACCAATTCAAGTATACTTCGACACCAGCATCGTTTGTGGCACCAAAATCACGAGTACCATCCCAAGTGACATTTGTATATCCGCCGTCTTTCCAGTCATTCACACACTTCGTAAAACCATCAGCATCGATGCTGTAACACTTCGCCCAATATTTATCATCGTCATCCGTACTAGATAAAAGCAACGGAGTTTCAACATCTACAAAAGAGGCTGCCAATTTACTCGTAGGGGGCTGATAAAGATTCTGGATTCTTTCATTCCTGAGACTGTACGATTTCCCAACAAAGTCATAATATTCCACATGAACTGCATTATCGTCGGCAATATATGTTATCGTTGCTATGTCCGGCTCCATAAGTTCCGTTTGTTCAATGCTTGTTGGCACTCGTCCTCCATACATGTCAAGCGTGACGTATTGTCCATTACTTGTCTCTCCTGGATTTGTAAAATATTCAATGAATGCTTGCATATAAAGCTTTTGTAAGTCATCATCGGTATAATCGTACTTGTCTTTTAAATCTGAAAGGACCGATCTATCGTCATCCGTGACATCTGCTTTTTGCACCATTTTCAAGTCAAACTCTACAATTTGGTATTGTGAATTATTTGTATAGTTAGCTACAATTTTACGAGCGCCACCATCGTCAATTTCAGTTGTTATTTCCCAAGACAAGTCTTCGATTTTGATGGTATCTTTGGCAATAGTGGGTTTGGTTTCTTTCTCATACTCTTCTTCGCTCACCGATTCAGCTTTGGAACTGGAAGTGTTTTCCAAGGTCTCGGCCGAACTTGCAGAATCAGTAGCGCCATTTTCGCAAGCCGAAAGAATCAATGTTGAGGCTAGGCAGAGGGCTAGTAATTTCTTTTCCATCGCTTTCTCCTTTGTTTTACAGGGTTATTTAAAGTATACTACAATTGAATCTAAAAAGAAAGACCTTAAATTTACAGTGCTTTCCTGTCAAAGACGGTTTCCCAACGTTCTTTTTTGAGAGGTTTTAGTCGTAGACGCCACATCACTTGCCGAATGTTGACCGTCGGATACAATGTGTCGATGGGTTCGCCTGCATATTCGTTAAAGAAATCTTTGAATCCAGGTGCAAGGTACAAAATATCACGAAGCCATGGGTCTATCTCTGTCCAGTAGGTATGCTTAGTTTCGCAATCGTATCGCTGTTGAATCACAGCTACGCCCTTGGTTCCAATTTTGTACAGTGTGCAGCGGTTGTAAATCGGATGGTCACAGATGTATGTCTCCCCGAACATAGTTGTATAATTCTTTGGCATTTCGGTGAAGTATCGCATTTTTATAAAAAGAAGACCCCATGTTGCCATAGGGTCCATAACCTCACTTCTTAATGAATTTCATAAATCCGCTTGTGACATCGCGGAATGTCTTCGAACAGAACGTACCGGTTTCTTCGAACTTAAAGCCGGCTTTCACAAAGAAAATGTACGCCGAGAGCTGCAAGCCGAGTGACATTGCATCGAACGCCATACGTGCCCAGAAATTGATTTTGCGTTCACGAGCTTCAGCCTGTTCCTTAAAGACCTGATCTTGATGTTCAGCGCCTTTTTGTTTGGCTTCTCTCTCGTTCTTTGCCTCCTCAATTCTGAGCTTGTATAACGAATCGAGTTCCTTGACTCGTTTCTCACGCTCCCCTGCTTCCATACCAGGTAATGCCGTAAGAGTTTCCTCGATACGTTTGTTCAACAGTTCCGAATTGGTATCCATTTGAATTTCTCCTTTCAAAAATGTGATAGGTTCCATATTAGAGAGTGAAATATCAGCGTAAAAAAGAAAAGACCCTATGTTACCATAAAGTCTTATGAAGCCCTAGTTACTTCTCAACGGCGTCCATGAAAGCATCGTTCAATTCCTGCATCTGAGACTGGACTTGCTCGCCCTCAGCATAGAAATTAACTTCACTCGCCCTTACCGCGACTAAGCCACAAATCGTAGCAATAGCCCCGGCCAAAAGCGAACCTAAGCCAAAATTCTTCAGCTGATGGTTGCCAAACGCCATCTGATTTACAGTTTTCAAACTCTTCATAAATAGTCCTCCTAAAATATAATTTGGGTTTCCATATAACTGTCTGTTATTTTTGCGGAAGGAAGTCCTGTTTCCTTACAAGCAACATGACCGCTTTTCGATCGATGAAGTCTCCGCAATCGGGATAGACTTCCATAAAACAAAAAGGACCATCCTCGTCTGAATGGTCCACTCGCAATTCCCCTATTGTATACTTCTTGGTAAAGTGTTCTCGCATCCAACAACTTCCACCGACAAACCCAACAAGGGCTGCCAGTAAACAGCACACGACCAGTACGATCATATATTCCATAAGAGCCTCCTTAAACTGTTTTCACGAAATTTCCACCCCGGGAATTTTACGATATGACTATAACACGGATTCGCGTCACCTGCGTACCCAAAATTAAAAAGAAAAGACCCCGTGTTATCACGAGGACTATCCTCCAATCAATAAAGTTTTACGAGATACATCTTTCCATCTCTCATAATGGTTGCCATGTTCAGACAATTGCGTTCAATAATCTGCCTAACAATGCCCATGGCCGAGTAGGGATTCGCGTATTCTTCCTTCGTAAAAGTCACTTCAACGACTTTCTCCGGAATCTTCTTGAATTCCTCAACGGCCTTTTGACCTGCTTTCAGATACTCACTACGAGTAGTCTTTTCTGGCACGCCATTAACATGGATAAGTTTCATAACAATTACCTCCAAAATATTTTATTGTTTGCCATATTAGGAGAAGTTATTTTCGCGCAAAAAAAGAAAAGACCCTATGTTGCCATAAGGTCTTTTGTGTCAAACGATGTCTGCTGATTTGTAAGAAATCTCGTTCCAGTTTGTTATTATACCACCAACAATACTAAGTGAATCAGTACCATCCAAGGTGTGCACATGCATTCTATCGTCGATCATATAATCGACAACGCAACGAATACCTTTGTTACCGTGGCATCTTCCGTTTAGTGTTACGATATCCCCAATACTCAAATTTCTGAATTCTTCTTTTGTCATTTTGACATCACCTCCATATAAGAACGTGCATTTTTGGCGAAAACCAAGAGGGTATGTTTCAACCCTCTTTATTTTGTTCGGTTTTCAAACGACAATCTTTACATAATGAATCATCTATCGAAGATTCTGCACATATGAGCGCGCACCGTCCCATCAAAAGCAAAGCTGTTACACAATCGACAGTACAATAGTCGGGAATGTACTCCTTTGAGATGTTAGGCGCCAACTCCATAGCATTCTTGTAATGAATAGCCGATTCACTATTTTCAGATATTGTCATAGTAATCACCTCCATATGACCGGATGTTAATTTCGCGCCTTGCTCAGGTTCCAAAAGAACTTGCGATACCGATCAAAATAGGTTCCCTTCGATGCTGGGATGTCTAACTTAGATTTGAGATAATCGTAACTTAGATTAGAAGTCACCGCTTTCACGATATATGGGGCAAGCACAGGGTCGGCCAACTCAGCGCACCGTTGAACCATATCCATTCTGATTTGATAGTAAAGTTTTGCCTCAGCACAATCGGCAGTGACATTGATTACTTTATTCGTTTTGGAGGTTCTCTCAAATGCATCGCCTCTAGCCATGGCGTCAATTTCAGCATGGGCACGCTTCCAATCGGGATACTGCAAGCAAAAATGTTTAAGCTCATAATATCGATGTTTTGAGATATGATAAGGGTTGTTCTCAGAAAGCGTTGGACGTAATACGGTACTCATACGTGCTCCCCTTTCCAAACATATCCTGTGTCTTCCCATAGTCTTTTTGGTGAAATATAATAATTTATACGGCCTTGTCTCGAATTGATGTCGTCAACACTCGTAACCTGAATCCCATCTCTCGTCGCAACGCCAATAGGCAGCCAACCAGCGATAATCCCAGCGCGAATCCATGAAGCATCTTTGCCGTAAACTCTCGCTGCTACGACAATAGGCACAGAACCTTGTCCAAATTCTTGTATAATCATTTGTACTCCTTCGTAGTTCTATCCATGTAAATTTATCCATTTCGACGCGCATCAATTAGGATGTATCTAATCTAGCATAGAACTACGTCACCTGCGTACCAAACTTTTAGTGTAGGAGTTGATTATTCATATACCTTTGTATATAATAAGGCTGAAGGAGGCGATAACGATGTTAATAGAATGCCCGGAATGCGGCCTTCAAGTAAGTGATAAAGCCATGTCGTGCCCTCACTGTGGCTATCCGATGAAACCTGAAGCCACACGAGTACGAAAACCCCGTAGTAATAAAAGAAAGCGCCTCCCCAATGGATTCGGTCAGATAACCGAACTCAAAGGGAAAGCGCTGCGAAAGCCGTTCCGTGCCATGGTGACTGTTGGCAAGACACCGGAAGGAAAACCTGTTTGTAAATTGCTAAAACCACAGGCCTATTTTGAAACGTACAATGATGCTTACCAGGCGTTAATGGAGTACAACAAGAATCCGTTCGACTTCTCGAAAGATGTCACTGTAAAAGAACTATATGATAGATGGTCAAGTGAATTTTATTCTACCATTGCTAATCCAAAAGCATATAAATCTGCATGGAAGTATTGCTCGAATGTTTACAATCTTCCTATACGAGAGCTAAAAATACATCATATTAAATTTTGTATGTACGAATCGTCCGTTACTGACGGTTACGGAACACGAGGCGCATCAGTGAATGTGCGAAACACAATTAAGACACTGTTTGGTAAATTGTTAGACTACGGAATCGAAAACGAATTACTAGAAAAGAATTGTGCAAGAGCATTCAAATTCAAGGATGACCTTGTCACCAAAAAACATCATATGGATTTTTCTTCCGAAGAAATCGAAAAGCTATGGGCCAATCTTGATACCATTCCCTATTCGGATTTGATTATCTTCCAATGCTATACCGGAATGCGCCCCAGCGAAATTGGAAATATTTTAGTAGAAAATATGCACCTCGACGAACACTACTTTATCGGAGGAATGAAAACAGAAAATGGTAAAAATCGTATCATACCAATACACCACAAAATATATAATATTGTAAAAAAGTATTACGATGATGCGGTTGCCATTAACAGCAAATATGTATTTAACTATATTCCAGAAGGTACTCAGAACAAATGTCAATTGAATTATAACGGTTATCGAGCCATATTCCAAAACGCAGTTTCGATTTTAGGAATGAATCCCGAACACAAGCCGCATGACGGTCGTTTACAATTTGTAACACAGGCTAAGAAAGCAAAGATGGACGAATACGCGCTTAAACGGATTGTCGGGCATAGAATCGATGATATCACAGAATCTATTTACACAAAGCGAGACATCGGGTGGTTCATCGAAGAAGTTGAAAAGATAAAATAAAAATAAAATGGAATGTTAGTTGTGAGCAGTTGTTGTGATTGAGGCTTATACAAATAATGTATGAATAAGCCTCAGAGTATCACTCTTAACCGCTCTTAGCAACTAACATTCCATCGTATTTACGTCAAATTACTCTTATCGAACTTCCAAATGGCGTTTAATGTAAAGAATAATATATGCGTAGATACGTCAATTATTCAACAAAATGTAGGAATAAAATACAACTGGGCTGACTTTACTTACTACTACCGGCTTCGTTCTGCTTGTTATAATTCACATTGCTGATGCCAAGCAGTGCACCGAGAAATGTGTCAATCACACTGATCGTGCCTACAATTTCCTCGCCATACGGCAGGCCCCAAACCTGGGACAGACCAAAGTACAGTGCGCTCGCTGCCGGAAGCATCACCAAAGCAATCCATTTCAGGATATCATAAGTCTTGTTACTCATTTTACACTACTCCTTCCTATTTTTCAATAGAATGTTCATGCATGGGAAGTGCGTCTACCTGTTTCATTGCCTTATCACCTGTGCCGTTACCGTGACATGCGTGATACGGCACATACAGATAATCGTGAAGGTTCTCATACTCATCGCGGGTGACATAACCTCTGGCAATATACTTGTCAGAAAGGCACACGATTCTATCGTGGGCTAGTCCCAAGGTGAGCTTATTCCAATTGTTGGTTTTCTCGCTGCGGTATTGCAGGTAACTCCAAAATCCTCCGGAGGCTAGAACCGTGAGAAGAATGGTTATAAAAGTTTGAATCCAAGGTTCCATTTTGATTCACCTCCCGACTTTTTGTGATGGATTTTTGTTGTTCGTAATTATTGGCAAATGAATGTGACATCTCTCGACGGAATAACAAATAGTTCGCCCCAAACGTCATATCTGTCGTAAGTAATATCGACAGTGAATATATCGCCAGATTTGCTTACAACTATGTTGCTTATGGAAAGATTATTAGAGCCTAACTCGGTCGAGGCATTACTTCCATCATCAATATGCACGACAAGACTATTAAGGCATATGCCAGAACTCTGGCTAGTCGAAATAAGTATAAACGTGCTTCTTAGGCCACCGACAGATTTGTACTTGAAACTTGCACTATTGTTTTCCTCATTTGCTTTATAAATTAAGTAAGATAATGCGGTAGATACCCTTGCCACCGCCGCCGGGCAGCTGATAAAAGGGGTTGCGGGTTGCGTTCATACCCAGCACCTGTG
>ERZ1034804.36-NODE-36-length-34666-cov-10.272081_pt1 | contig 34666 bp, 34 predicted proteins | sample MGYA00520635_ERZ1034804 | MGnify/ENA primary metagenome ERZ1034804 (study PRJEB33766, sample SAMN09781685) | gut metagenome | biome: gut microbiome | host: Homo sapiens | place: Madagascar | study: EMG produced TPA metagenomics assembly of the PRJNA485056 data set...
CCCCCAACCGGGAAACCGCCCGCCTGCTGCTGGACCGTGGCCTGGACCGCACGGCGCTGCTGACCGCCGATGCCGCGGAACCCAAAAGCTGTGCGGACTACCGCGCGGCGGGGCTGCCCTGCCGGGCGGCAGTCAAAGGCCCCGGCAGTGTGGCCGCCGGGATGAAGTGGCTGCAAAGCCTGAACGCTATCATCATTGACCCCGTGCGCTGCCCCGAAACTGCAGCCGAGTTTACCGGCTATGAATACCTGCGGGATGCGCGCACAGGGGAGGTGACCAACGCCTGGCCGGATGCCGACAACCACCACATTGACGCGGTGCGCTATGCGCTGGAAAGCGTGTGGCGGCGGCGCGGCAGCTGAAACCACAGATAGGAAAGAAGGAATGGATTGAAAAGTTACTTGGAACAGGCATTCGGCCGGGGAGATGTGACCTCGGCCCGGATGCAGGCGGCCATCCGGGAATGGCTGAACCTTTATTACGGCACCCAGTCCCCCGGCGAGGACGCCGCCGACCGGCTGGCGGTGCTGGTGGTCAGCAAGCTGTGCCGCACCGTGTTTGCGGAGTATGAAAGCAGGACCACCGAAGCCCTGGCCCCCAGCCTGCAGGCGCTGGATGCCGTGCGGGTGCAGGCCATGCAGTACGCACTGGTTGGCGGTGAATGCCTGCTGAAACCGGTGCTGCATGGCCGCGGGTTTGACTTTGTACCCATCCGGCGGGATTGCTATGCACCCCTTGGCCGCGATGCCCACGGCGCTTTGACCGGCGTGGGCACCATGGAGGTGCTGCGCCACGATGGCCGCGGCTACCTGCTGTTGGAGCGCCGCACCGCCGGGGCGGACGGCCTGACCATCGAAACCCGCTTGTTTGAGCTGGCGGGTGAGGCGTTAGGCCGGGAGGTGCCGCTGGCGGCACTGCCCGCCACCGCCCAGCTGCAGCCCAGCCTGCTGCTGCCGGGGGTGCAGGGCGTTGGCCTGGCTGCACTGCGCACCCCGCTGCTGAACTGTGTGGATGGCGGCCCCGACGCCGTGGCGGTATATGCCCCTGCCGCCGGCTTGATGCACAGCGCCGCCCGGCTGGAATACCAGATGCGGCAGGAGTTTGAAAACGGTGCTTCCCGTGTGTTTGCCTCGGAGGACCTGCTGCGGGAGGATGGCTATGGCCGCCGCACCTTGCAGGATGATCTTTTTATCGGCCTGCCGGACGACCCCGCCAACGTGGGGGTAACGGTCTACAGCCCGCAGCTGCGGGTGGAGCAGTTCCTGGCCCGCAAGCAGGATATCCTGCGTAGCTGCGAAAGCCTGATCGGTTTCAAGCGCGGCATTTTGAGCGAGGTGGAAGCCGCCGAGCGCACCGCAACGGAAATCACCTCCAGCGAGGGCGATTATAACCTGACCATCCAGGAATTGCAGGCTATGTGGCAGAACGGTGCCGGCCAGGCGCTGGAACTGTGCGCCGCGCTGGGCAAGGTGTACGGCATGCCGGGCCTGAGTTTTGAAGGCGGGAAAGACCTGACGATGGACTGGGGCGATGGCGTGCTGTTTGACCGCACCCGCACCTGGAACGAGTACATGAGCATGGTAACATCCGGCCTGCTGCGGCCGGAACTGGCCCTTGCCTGGTACTTTGACCTGCCCCATGCCGATGCCGCCCAGTTGGCAAAGATCCGTAAGGAGCTGATGCCGCAGGCAGCACAAGCGGCCCCCGCAAACAACGAAGAAAAGAAAGGAGAAACCCAGATTGGAGCATGAAGCGACCACCCCCGCCGCACAGCCGGTGCAGCCCGCACCCTATGCCGCCGGGACCGGCAGCGCCCCGCTGCTGAACCGTGAAACCGACTTTGCCCGCATGAGCTACCGGGAGCGCCTTGCCTTGAAGCACAGCGACCCCGACACCTACCGCCGCCTGCGGGAAAAGTAAGCGGGAGCAATAGAACTGTAAAAATTGATTTGATAAAGGAGAAATTCTATGGCAGATACTTATACCAAAATTGCTGATTTGATCGACCCGGAAGTGATGGGGGACATGGTGTCCGCCCGAATCCCCAAAAAGCTGCGCGTGGCACCCTTTGCCAAGGTGGATGATACCCTGGCCGGTGTCCCCGGCGATACCATCACGGTGCCCGCCTATGCCTACATCGGCGATGCCGACATTGTGGCCGAGGGCGAGGCGGTGACCATTGAAAAGATGACGACTTCCACCCGCAAGGCCACCGTGAAAAAGGCCATGAAGGGCATTGGCCTGACCGATGAAGCGGTGCTTTCCGGTTACGGCAACCCGGTGGGGGAGGCCAACACCCAGCTGGCAATGGCCATTGCCGCCAAGATCGATAACGACTGCATGGATGTGCTGCAGACCGCTACCCTGACCTATGACGGCTCGGCGGGCATTATCAGCTATGCGGGCGTTGTGGATGCGGTGGACGCCCTGCAGGAAGAGCAGGCCACCGAAAAGGTAATCTTTGTTCACCCCAAACAGGTGACCCAGCTGCGAAAGGACGCCGAATTCACCAGCACGGACAAGTACCCCGCCAATGTGCGGATGTCCGGCGAGATCGGCTCCATTGCGGGCTGCCGTGTGGTGCCCAGCAAAAAGGTGCCGCTGGTGGAGGTTGGCTCCGGCAAAACCAAGTGCTATGCCTGCCCCATCATCAAGCTGGAAGCCGACCACGACAACGAGGACGAGGTGCCCGCTCTGACCATTTACCGCAAGCGTGCGGTGAATGTGGAAACCGAGCGCAAACCCAAGATCCGCACCACCGAGATCACAGCGGACGAATTTTACGTTGCCGTGCTTTCCAACGAGGCCAAGGTGGTGCTGGCAAAGTTCAAGGCCTAAGGTGTATCTGAAAACAAAGAAAATCCTGTGAGAAGGAGGAATGCCTTTGCCGGATTACGAATTTTATACCGCCAGCTACCTGGGCGAAAAGATCCCGCAGGAAAGCTTTGCGCGCTTTATCACCCGCGCCGACCGCCAGCTGGAGCGCTACAAAAGTATGTTTGATGTGCGCCCGCGCGCGGGCCTGCGGGAACCGGAAGCCTGCGCCCTCTGCGCCATGGCGGATGCAATGTATGCCTTTGCGGAGGAGGACAAGCGCTGCCGCGTGGTGAGCGCCAGCGTGGGCAGCGTGAGCGAAACCTATGCTGCCCCGCCGGAACTCTGCGCCGAAACCATCCAGAGCCGGGAAGGTTACCTGCGTGCCCTGGCGCAGGACTACCTGGTGTTTGGCCGCTATGCCAGCGGCGGGGTGGGCTGATGGCCGCGCCCTTACAGTACCCCCTGTGCTGCCAGACCGTTACCCTCTACCATGCGGACCCGGCGGCACATACCATCACGCGCACCGTTGTGCAGGGCGTACACTTTGATACCCGCCGCCGCGAAACCGCGGCAGGCGGCAGCGGCCCCGCAGGCAGTGCGGCCACGGCGTTTTTGCTGGTTATCCCGGAAAAACATGCGGCGTTTGGCCGGGATTATACGCTGGAACCCCATGACCGCGTGCTTGCAGGCACCGGGCCGGAGGTGAGTTACACCCAATGGCTGGATTTTACCCCCGCCAAAGTGCCGGGGCTGGCCGCTGTGCAGTATGTGGACTGTAAAACAGCGGCCGGGCAGACCGCCCATGTGGAAGCGGGCGGCTGGTGGACCCGCTCCGGCAGCGGCGCGCACAGCCTGAGCAACTGACCGGAAAGGGGGAGACAAAGCGCGTGAACGAAACCTATTTTGAACAGCTGCTGCAATGGCTGGCCAACTGCCCGGCTCTGGCCGGTATTGCCCTGCGTGTGGACGACCTGCCCCCGGCGGCGGGCACCGGGGCGCTGTTCCCCAAAGGGGTGGAGCAGACCGACCGCTGGCAGAACCTGCTGGGGCAGGTGACGGCCCGCCAAAAAATGCAGCTGGTGCTGCGCCTGAACCTGCCCTTTGTGCCGGGGGATGCCGAGCTGACCGCCCAGACCGCCCGCCGCCTGTTGGAACTGCAGGCCTGGGTGGCGGAGCAGAGCGCGGCCGGCCTTGCCCCGCAGCTTGGCAACGCTGACCCCGCGCAGGAGACCCTGACCGCCGGGGCCGCCCGGCTGGAACAGGCCAACGATGAGGGCAGCGCAGTTTACACCGTTACACTGACGGCACACTATACGATGAAATGGAGTGATACATTTGAAGATTGAGCGCAAATATATGGCGCACTTTTTGAACGCGGCGTTTGGTTCCGGTACCGCCAGCTATTGCCGCCTGGGCAACGACCTGGAAGAATATTCCCCGGAACTTTCCGCTAATGTGGAAAAGAAAAATAATATTCTGGGCCAGACTTCGGTCACGATCGACAGCTACCAGAAACAGGGCGAAGTGGCACCCTATTATGCCGAGAAAAACGACCCGCTGTTTGAAAAGCTGCAGGCCATTATCGACGGTGACCTGACGCTGGATGACCTGAAAACCGACATTGTGGAGGTTAAGCTCTGGGGCGAAGCATCCGCCAACGCCTACCCGGCCATCAAGGAGGAATGCTATATTGAGATCGTCAGCTATGGCGGCGATACCACTGGCTACCAGATCCCCTTTAATGTGCATTATACCGGCGTAAAAACCAAGGGCACCTTCAACGTCAGCACCAAAGCCTTTACGGCTGCGTAAGGCAGAACAGGAGGATGGATGATTTTACACAATGGGGATGTTTTGTTTGGCTGGCCGCTGCAAAGCCATGTGATTACCGCTGGGTGGTTTTATAATGACGGCAGCCTGCATCGGGCGCTGGATTTCCGCGCCGCCGTCGGCACGCCGGTGTATGCCGCGGCAGACGGTAAGGTGGAAACCGCATACCGCTGGAATGGCCGCCGCACCCAGGGGGATACCAACAGCTATGGCAATATGCTCAAGCTGCGCCATGCGGATTACCGCGGCGGCCGGCTGGAGACGCTGTACGCCCATTTGAGCAAACTCTGCGTGGCCCAGGGGGAGACGGTATACGAGGGCCAGCTGATCGGCTACAGCGGGGATACCGGCAACTGTTACGGGGCACACCTGCATTTTGAGGTGCGGTACAAAAACCGCCGGGTTCACCCGCTGAACTGGCTGGATGCAGATTTTGCGGCGGCATCCACCGCGGTGCGGCTGGGCGGCTACCAGAGCGTTGCCCGCCCGGCAGCGGAAAAGCCGCAGCCGACCCAGATGCAGACGGTAACGGTGGGGCCGATTTCCAACGGGGACGCTGCCCGGCTGTATGCCCTGTGCGGGGACCTTGGCCTGGTGGAAGCGGGGCTGTACCACGCCGCCTATACGGAGGTGTGAGCAGGATGGAAGCAATTCTGGTGGCGCTGATCACCGGCGGGCTGAGCCTGCTGGGGGTGGTTATCACCAACATGATGGCTGCCCGCCGCGCGGAACAGCGGATGGTAACGGCCCAGGCGGTCACGGATGCCCGCTTGGAGGAGCTGACCCGCGAAGTGCGCGCCCACAACAACTTTGCCCAGCGGGTGCCGGTGCTGGAAGAGCAGCTGCGTGTGGCAAACCACCGCCTGAGCGACCTGGAAAAAGCGCATACCCCCGCAGGACGGGCCATAAGCTAAAAGAAAAGCATAAAATAAAAAGGAGGAGACCATGGATCTGACAACTTTTGGCATGGCAGGGGTGGCGGCGATTACGGTCATCTGCTACCTGGCGGCAACAGCGGTCAAACAGACGCCGCTTGCCAACAAATGGCTGCCCACCATCTGCGGCACATTGGGCGGTGTACTGGGCGTGCTGGCCTGGTGCGGCAGTGTGCCGGACTTCCCGGCAGGCGACCCATTGACAGCGCTGGCTGTGGGCATTGTTTCAGGCCTGGCGGCAACCGGTACCAACCAGCTGATCCGCCAGCTGAAACAGCCGGAATAAAATAATAGGGGGGAATTACCCTATAAATAGTTGAAAATCCCGCCGGGAGCTGCGCATAGGGCTCCCGGCGGGATTTTGCTTGATTTGCTTGCATAATTTGCGCCAACGCCTTATAATGGGTAATATCTATGATGGGAGGGGTGCGCATGGCGCAAATTACGCCGGAACAAACAACAAAAGCCATACACCCGGTATTGGGAATTATGGGGGGCCTTGGCCCGGCGGCGAGCTGCTACCTGTACCAGATGATCACCGACCATACCCCCGCCCAGAAAGATCAGGACCACATTGATATCGTCATCTCCTCGCGCGCGTCCACCCCGGACCGCACAGCCTTTATTGTGGGCAAAAGCAAGGATGACCCCTTTGATGTGATGGAGCAGGACGGCATCAGTTTGGTGCGCTACGGTGCTACCGTGCTGGCCATTGCCTGCAACACCGCGCATTATTTTTATGACCGCCTGGCCGCGGCCCTGCCGGTACCGGTACTGAACATGCCGCGCCTGACCGCGGTGGATGCCAAGGCGGCCGGGTGCCATAAGCTGGGGATTCTGGCAACGGACGGCACCCTGCTGGCGGAAACGTATCAGATCGCCTGCCGGGATATCGGCCTGGAATGGGCTGCCCCCGGCGAACAGGCCCAAAAGGGCATCATGTCCATCATCTATGATGAGATCAAGCAGGGCAAGCGCGTAGATATGCAGCTGTTTAACGCAGCGGTGGATGACCTGCGCGCCCAGGGGTGCGATATGGCGGTGCTTGGCTGCACGGAACTGAGCCTTGTGAAGCGGGACGAACACCTGGGACCGTTTTTCATCGACAGCACCGAGGTTCTTTGCAAGCACGCCATGCGCGCCTGCGGTGTGGAGCCGGTGGGATTTGAGGATTGAGTTAGGAGTTAGGAAGTAGGAGTTAGGAGTTTTTGCGGTAGGGAAAACGGAGCGGCTGAGAGTTGAAAAAGCTCTGTAAAAAACGGCTCGGCTCCGGCCTAAGAGCTGCCTGCGGTGTCAGCCTTACCTCAAATTACGAATTCCGCATTTCTGATTGCTAATTGCGCGTTATCGTTTTTATTCCGGGAAGGAGTTATTATAAATATGGAAAACAAAAAGTTTTACATCACAACACCCATCTATTACCCCAGCGATAAGCTGCACATTGGCCACAGCTATACCACCGTGGCCTGTGATGCACTGGCACGCTACAAGCGGATGCAGGGCTATGACGTTATGTTCCTGACGGGCACCGACGAGCACGGCCAGAAGATCCAGGATAAGGCCGCCGCCAAGGGTGTAACGCCGAAGGAATACGTGGATGCCATCGTGGCTACCGTCAAGGACCTGTGGAAGACCATGGACGTCAGCTATGACCGCTTTATCCGTACCACCGATGACTATCATGTCAAGAGTGTGCAGAAGATCTTTACCAAGCTGCATGACCAGGGTGATATCTACAAGAGCACCTATAAGGGCATGTACTGCAAGCCGTGCGAAAGCTTCTGGACTGAAGCCCAGCTGAAAGACGGCAAGTGCCCCGACTGCGGCGGCCCTGTCTATGAGGCAGAGGAGGAAGCCTACTTCTTTAAGACCAGCAAATACGCTGACCGCCTGCTGAAATATTATGACGAGCACCCGGATTTCATCCAGCCCGCTACCCGCAAAAACGAGATGATCGCCTTCATCAAGCAGGGCCTGCAGGATACCTGTGTATCCCGTACCAGCGTTTCCTGGGGCATCCAGGTTCCGTTTGACCCCAAGCACACCATCTATGTGTGGATCGATGCACTTTCCAACTACATCACCGCACTGGGCTATGATAACGATACCTACCACGACTTTGATAAGTACTGGCCCGCTGACATCCACATGGTCGGCAAGGAGATTCTGCGTTTCCACACCATCATCTGGCCTGCCATGCTGATGGCTCTGGATCTGCCCCTGCCCACCAAGGTGTTTGGCCATGGCTGGCTGCTGCTGAACGGCGGCAAAATGTCCAAGTCCAAGGGCAACGTGGTAGACCCCGTCAAGCTGTGCGACCGTTACGGTGTGGACGCTGTGCGTTACTTCCTGTTGCGTGAAGTTCCGTTCGGCAACGACGGTGCTTTCACCAATGAAGCCCTGATCAACCGCATCAACACCGACCTGGCCAACGATTTGGGCAACCTGCTGTCCCGCTCGGTCGCCATGTGCGAAAAGTACTTTGGCGGTGCTGTGAGCGCCAACGGCCAGGCCGATGCCCTGGACGATGAGCTGAAGAGCCTGACTGCCGCCCTGCCCGGCAAGGTGGATGCCGCCATGGATGCTCTGGATGTACCCACTGCACTGATCGCTATTTTTGAGGTTGTGCAGCGTGCCAACAAGTATATTGACGAGACTGCCCCCTGGGTGCTGGCCAAGAGTGAGGAAACCAAGCCCCGCCTGGAAGCTGTTCTTTACAACCTGTGCGATGCCCTGCGCACCGTTACCGTGCTGATGCAGGCTTACCTGCCCAACACCGCACCCAAGATGGCCGAGCAGCTGGGTTTGAGCGACCTGAACTATGCCGACCTGGCAAACCATCCGGCCGAATACCATGTGCACAAGGGCGAAGCCCTCTTCCCGCGCATTGACGTGAAGAAGGAAATCGAGTACCTGGAAGCCGAGGACGCCAAGCAGAAGGCTGCTGCCGAAGCCGCCGCTGCCCCCAAGGCCGAGGAAAAGAAAGAGGAAGCCGTTGCTGAAATCACCGACCATGAGCCGGAGATCAGCTTTGACGACTTCTGCAAGGTGGAGCTGCGCGTGGCCGAAGTGCGCGCCTGCGAAAACCTGAAAGAGAGCAAGAAGCTGCTGCACCTGACCGTGTTTGACGGCGAGCGCGAACGCTGCATCCTGTCTGGCATTGCCAAGTGGTACAAGCCGGAAGATCTGATCGGCAAAAAGATCGCCATTGTGGCAAATCTGGCACCCCGCCCGATGATGAAGGGCAAGTACACCAGCGAGGGCATGATCGTTGCCGCTGACACCGCTGACGGCGGCTGCGAGATCGCTTTCTACAGCGATAACGTGCCCACCGGAACGAGAGTACACTGAGGAAGGTAGGAGTTAGGAAGCAGGAGTTAGGAGTTTTGAAATTAGCAATTAGAAATGAGTAATTAGAAATTGCGGAAGCGGGGAAATGCCCGCGGATGATTTTGAAACTGCCAGATCGCCTGAATTAGAGGAATGAGAAGCATTTTGGCAGCCCCAAATTACTAATTCCTCATTGCTCATTCCTAATTAACTCCCGCTTCCCAAAAAAATTATGACAAAATCTTCCTCTCCCTCTCGTTTGGATGCCTTTTTTGGCAACCCGGCGGCTGCGGTGGGTATGGCGGTAGTGTGCAATGTGCTGTGGGGGTCGGCGTTCCCGTTTATCAAAATGGGGTACCGGCTGTTTGCTATTGACGCCACCGATACCGCTTCCATTATGTGCTTTGCCGGTGTCCGCTTTATGCTCAGCGCGCTGCTGGTGTATGCCGGGGGTGCGGCGCTGCGGCGCGGGCCGCTGCCCATGCCAAAGGGCAAAAATCTGCTTTCCTGCTGCGGACTGGGCCTGTGGCAGACGGCAGCACAGTATACCTTTTATTATTCTGCCGTTGCCCTGCTGACCGGGGCCATGGGCGGCATTCTGAACAGCACCCAGAGCTTTATGGGGGTTATCCTGGCACACTTTTTGTACGGCAAAGCCGACCGCATGACGCCGCGCAAAGCTATTGGCTGTGCGCTGGGGTTCAGCGGTGTGCTGGTGGCAACTCTTGGCAACCACGGCAGCGGCAGCCCGGCGGGCGTTGCCTATATGCTGATCGCTTCGGTGATTTTTGCACTGGCCGGGCCGTGGAACAAAGCCGTGACCCAAAAGGTGGATTCGTTCACCGTCTCCTGCCTGAACCTTGGGGTCGGCGGTGCGGCGCTGCTGGTCATCGGCCTTGTGCTGGGCGGCAGCCTGCACCCGCAAAGCTTTGGCGCTGTGCCGGTGCTGCTTTTCCTGGCATTTATCTCCGGTGCCGGTTATGTGATCTGGGCACTGCTGATGAAAAACAACCCTGTTTCCCGCATTGCCGTGTTCGGCCTGATCATTCCGATCATGAACGTTCTGCTCTCCGCCATCCTGAACGGCGAACCCCTGTTTGAATGGCAATACCTCGCCGCCCTTGTGCTGGTGTGCGGGGGGATCTATTTGGTGAACCGGCCGGCAGCAGGGAAGAAAAAGGAAAATTAGGAATTAGAAATTAGTAATGAGAAATTAAGAACAATGTTTGGCAATTTCTAATTGCGAATTCCTCATTCAACGTAAGGGCAAAGCTATGACCAACATCTTCGATACCCACGCGCATTATTCGTCCCGGCAGTTTGATGCGGACCGGGATGCGGTGATGCGGGCGCTGGAGGAAGGCGGCGTGGTGGGCGTGCTGGAATGTGCAACGCATTCCGGCGATGCCGCTGCGGTGCTGGAACTGGCCCACAAATATCCCTTTGTGCATGCCGCGCTGGGCATCCACCCCGAAAGCCTTGGCGAGGAGGACGCCGCCACTGTGGCCACTTACCACGGGGACTGGCGGGCCGAACTTGCCGCCATGCGCCCCCTGTTTGATGACCCCGCTGTGATCGCGGTGGGGGAAATCGGGCTGGACCACCATTGGCCGCTGCCTGCGCAGGAACAGTACGACCTGTTTGAAGCGCAGCTGCAGCTGGCGCAGGAGCTGGACCTGCCGGTTTCGGTGCATGACCGCGAAGCTCACGCCGAAATGTATGAGCTGCTGCGCCAGTACCGCCCCCGCGGGGTGCTGCACTGTTACAGCGGCAGCGCTGAGGACGCCGCCTGGCTGACGGCGCAGGGCATGGCTCTTGGATTTGGCGGCGCTGTGACTTATAAAGGAGCCAAGCGCGCGGCCAAGGTGCTGGCCATGGTGCCGCACGAACTGGCTGTGCTGGAAACCGACTGCCCCTATATGTCCCCCGAACCGGTGCGCGGCACCCGCAACGACAGCCGCAACATTGCCCATGTGGCAGCCAGGATCGGCGAGATCTGGCAGATGGATGCCCAGAGCGTCCTGGATTTGACCGCTGAAAATGCAAAACGCATCTTCAATCAATAAGGCAGCGCTGCACCAAGCTGTGCAGCCTTTGCCGCAAACAATTTATCTGGAGGAATCACCATGAAAGCACGCATTCCCAAACACCGCGAATTTATCATCGACTTCCCGAAAGAGGCTTCTCAGGAAAAGGCAGACGAAGGCTGGGAGAAGCTGACCGCCCTGCTGGAAGATTACAAGAAGGCCCATAACGGCCAGAGCGTTTACTCCCCGACCTTCATCGAGGACCTGGAGCCCGCCGTGAAGGAACTGCAGGCAGAGTACGGCTTTACCTACACCGTTGAAACTGCAAAATAATTGCTGAACCCGCTGCGGTCCTTGCTAATTTAAAAATTCAAAATCTATTCCAAGCGGCGGACCTGTGCCGACGTTTGGAATACCTTAAGAGCAAAAAAGCATGTTCGAGTGCCGCTTAAGCATGAGAATGTGCTTTTTTGCGATGGGGTGGTTCCAAAGGAGGGGTGCAGGAGTGTGGCGCAGCCACAGTGCGACGAACCCCTCTTTTGGAGCGTGGCACGTTAGTGACACGCTCATAAGGATCGCATTTTTGTTATAGGGATTTTTCATAGGGACTTTTCTCTTCCTTATGGTTTCTACATAATTCAGCCGTAAACTGAAAGGGTAGCAAACATAAGGAGGATGATAAAATGCTGCAAACAACACACAAAGGTCTGTCTGGCACGGCGCTCAAAACCATTGCGCTGGTACTGATGCTGATGGATCATATCCACTACTTTTTTGAGTTCACCGGATGCATCCCGGAATGGTTCAGCATGCTGGCGCGCCTGTCGGCACCGCTGTTTTTGTTCTGCACGGTGGAAGGCTTTGCCCATACGCATGACCGCAAGCGGTATTTCTTCCGTATCTGGTGCATCGGTGCGGGCATGGCGGCGGTGCAATTTTTCATGATCTATGCCAAGGCGTTCCGCCGCGGGGATGGCTTTTACCCGCAGAACGCGATCTTCCAGGATTTTGTTCTGCTCTGTGTGATCTGGCAGGGCATCGACTGGGTGCGCGCCAAAAAGTATGGGAAGGGCATTGCCGCTATCGCGGCAGTGGTCGGCTGGCCGTTCCTGTTTGTTGCAGTGCTGGGAATGTTCCCGCAGCTTATGCAGAGGCCGATTGTCAGCACCGTGCTGGCGTTTGTCATTACCAGCCCAGTGCCCATGTGGACCAGCATCACGGACGGTGGTTGGAGCTACCTGGTTGGCGGCGTGCTGCTGTATCTGCTGCGGAACCACCGCAAAGCACAGGTAGCTGTGTGGGCGCTGACCAGCTTTTTGTGGGATTTTGTGCTGGTGTACCTGCAGCTGCGCGGTCAGCCGGGGTTTGAACTTTCCCAGATGTTCACCACCTATTACGAATGGTTTGGCGTGGCTGCCGCGGTGCTGATGCTGGCTTACAACGGCACGCGCGGCAGCGGGCACAAACAGCTGTTTTACTGGTTCTACCCGGCCCATGTCTACCTGCTGTATGGGGTGTCCTGCCTGGTGTATCGCCTGATTGCATAAAAAGGAGGAAGATGTTATGGCGCATATTCTTGCGGTTGATGATGACCCGGATCTTTGCACACTGCTGAAAACGGCACTGGAACGGGACGGCCACGCGGTGGAGACCCGTACATCCGGCGCTGCCGTGACGGAAAGCCTGTGCCGCTGGGCGGACTGCATCCTGCTGGATGTGATGATGCCCGGCGAGGATGGCTTTGCCACCTGCCGCCGCATCCGCGCCATAACGCAGGCACCGATTTTATTTTTGACTGCCCGCACCGATGAACAGTCGGTTCTGACCGGCCTTGGCATTGGGGCGGACGATTACCTGACCAAGCCGTTCCGCGTGGCGGAGCTGCGCGCCCGCGTGGCCGCCCACCTGCGGCGGCAGAACCGCGCCCCCGCCAGCCGCATGGTGCGCGGCGGAATCGGGTTCGACCTGGCGGCCAAAACCGCGACGGTGGGGGAGCAACCGCTGCCATTCACCCGGTCGGAATACGCAATCAGCGAGTATCTGGCCCTCCACGCGGGGCAGACGTTCAGCAAAGAACAGATATATGAAGCTGTTTTTGGCTATGATGGCACAGCGGACGATACGGCAGTGACCCAGCACATTAAAAATATCCGCGCCAAACTGCGCACAGCGGGCGTTGCCGCGCCGGAAACCGTACTGAAAACAATATGGGGAGTGGGCTACCAATGGAAAAGCGAAACCTGACCCCGCTGCGCAATGTGCTGGTGCGCTACCTTGTGGTGTGCGGCGGTGGAAGCCTTGTGATCCTGCTGGTGTGGTGGGGGCTGTTTATGTCGCTTATACGCAATGGCTTTTTGCTGCCTCCCGTTACCGGGGCGCAGGTGTGCAGCGAAGCACGGGATTACGCCGCAACCGCCACCGTTGAAACCTTTGACCCCAACGCCATTGACCCACTGTGCCGCTATGCCATATTACAGGCCGGGACAGCGCATGTGCTGCAAACCAACATGACAGCCGGCCAGCTGAAAAAAGCGAGGAACATATTAGCGGGCGGCAGGCAGTGGGTGATGACATCATACCAATACGTGGTGGATATGGCGGATGGCGCACGCTGCATTTTGCAGTATGATTATTCGCCGCCCTATGCGGACCCGGCGCTGCGGGGGAAACTGCCGGACTTCCAGACCATGTACATTCTGCTGCTGGTCCTGCTGGAAGTGGTGTGGCTGGCGCTGTGGACCCACCGCACGGTGAAAGTGCTGGCAGGGGAGACCCGCAAACTGACCAAAGCCACCGCAGCAATCGCCGCCCAGCGCCCGGAAGAAATCGAGGTTTCCGGCGCTAAGGTGAGGGAGTTCGCCGAAACGTTGCGGGCCATGCAGACAATGGGAAGCCAGCTGACAGCCAGCCTGCAAACCCAGTGGAAGCTGGAACAGCAGCGCGCCGAGCAGACCGCCGCCCTGGCCCATGACCTGAAAACCCCGCTGGCGATCATAACCGGCAACGCCGACCTGCTGGCGGAGGATGAGAACCTGACCGAAGCCCAGAAAGCCCAGATTGCCGCCATGCAGCGCGCCGCGGAAAAAGCGGACCGCTACCTGCAAACCCTGCGCGCCGTCAACACCGCCGAAACCAGCCCGCAGGAGCCGATGCAGCAGGTGCAGGTGCAGGAAATTCTGACACGGTGCGCTAATGATGCCAAATTGTTGTGTGAAAATAAAAGTATACAATTTGTACTAAACAACGCAATGGAAAACGCCCGAACCATCCCCGCACAAAGGCAGGCACTGGGCCGGGCACTGGATAATATTTTAGAAAACGCCGTTCGCTTTACCCCCGCTGGCGGAACCATCACGCTGGATGCTGTGGAAGAGGAACAGGAAATTGTTTTCACTGTAACGGATACCGGGCCGGGGTTCAGCCCGGAAGCCCTGCAGAAAGCGGGCCGGGAACTCTTCACCACCGATGCCGCCCGCGGCCAGCACTGGGGCCTTGGCCTTGCCGCCGCCCGCCGCACCGCCCAAACCCACCACGGCACCCTAACCGTAAGCAACGGGGAGAACGGGGGAGGAAAAGTGGAATTGAGAGTTAGGAGGTAGGAGGGAGGAGTTAGGAGTTATTGCGGCGGTTTTAGGTTTTGCAATTAACATTATAAAACATCTGTAGGGAACGGTCTTGACCGTTCCGGAACCTCGAAATCATCTCTCACATGGGATGTTTGCCAAGGCAACGGAACGGTCAAGACCGTTCCCTACGTTTTAATTTATATATTTCGGCCGAGCTTTAACGGTATCGTCAACTCCAAAAACTCCTAACTTACTTTTAACTTACTTTCTCGTTTGCTCCCAATATTCCCCCATGCTTGCTCCCGGCTGGCCGGTGCATTCATTGGAGAGGTAATGGGTCAGGGCATCGTCGGCGGGGGTCCAGGCGCGTGCGGTGGGTTCATCGGGGTATTCTACCTCGGCATACATAAAATGGCTGGGCAGCCCGGCGTCCACATCGTTCACTTCCAGCTTCAGGCCGTTCTTCAGGGCATAGGTACGGCGCTCCTTGGCAATCAGCGGTTTGCCGATCAGGCGTTCCAGCTTTTCAAACAGCTCCGGCGTGATCTCGGTTTCTATCTCTTCCCGCATCAGGCCGGTTTTGTCCGGTGCGCCCTTAAAGCAGAGCACCAGCGCGGTGCGGCCGCCCTGCAATGCTTCGCGCCGGATGCGCACTGTGGGGCGCACGCTGATGTACCCCTGGTCCATGCGGTAAGTCTCCAGCAGGGGAAGCCCCTGGGGCCAGCCCTGCACCATCCATTTGCGTTCAATTTCCATGGTGTTCACCTTGCTCTTTCCTGATTTCTACCCGGAATGTCGTGCCATCCTGCCCGGATTCCGCCCGGATGGCGGCGTGGTGCGCCTGGCAGATGCTTTGTGCAATCGCCAGCCCCAGCCCGGTTCCGCTGCCGGTGCGGGATGGGTCCGCGCGGTAAAATCGCTCAAAAATATGGGGCAGCCGGTCCGGCGGGATGGGCATGCCAGTGTTGTGCACCGTCAAAACCGCCTGGCTGCCCGCTGCGGCCAGCCGCAGGGTCACGGTGCCGCCGGTGCCTGCGTACTTGATGGCATTATCCAGCAGGATCACCGCCAACCGATGCAGGGAGGCGGCATCCCCCTGCACGGTCAGGCCGGGGGTAATCTCGGTCTGCAGGACAATGCCGTGCTCAAAGGCCACGGATTCCATCGTCAGCGCAGCGCCCTGTACAGCGTTGGAAAAATCCACAGCCGAAGGTACCAGCGGGGCGCGGGCGGCATCATTCTTGGCCAAAAACAGCAGATCGTCAATCAGCTGCTTCATCTCAGCACCTTCGTCCCGGATGGCGTTCAGCCACTTGGCCTGGCTGGCCACCGTGCTTTGGGGGTGGGCAGCAATCAGGCTGGCGCTGGTCAGCATTACGGTCAGCGGGGTTTTCAGCTCGTGGCTGGCATCGGCCACAAACTGGCGCTGCTGTTCCCAGGCTTTGGCAACGGGACGCACCGCCATGCGGGCCAGCCAGATGCTGATGCCCAAAAACGCCGCCAGCGCTGCCAGCCCGGCCAAAGCCAGCCGCAGCCCCAGCTGGCGCACGGCGCGCAGCTCGCCGCTGCAATCGGCAAAGGCAATGCGCAGGCCGGAACCCGTGTGCCGCACAATGTAGCGCAGGTCCGGGTTTTGCAGCGTGCCCTCATCCAGGTTGGCGGCAACGACTTCGGCGGTGATGGCGTTCAGCGTGTCGGCATCGATTTCTACCTGCTGCACATCGCTGGCGATAATGCTGCCGTCCTCATCCGTTTCAACCCAAAAGGAAGCGGCAGTGGAAAGCCCGGCTGGGCTGTCCGGCCCATCGGAGGGAGCATCCCCCGGCGGGGTGCGGCTGATGGAGGGCTTGGCGGGAAGATCGCCCGGCTGCTGCTGGACTGCCTGTTCCAAAAGGCGCATGGTCTGCTGCCGCTGCTGCTGCCAGGTGCTGGCCAGCAGCACCCCAAACATCACGGCCAGCACCACGCTGACCAAAACCATATTGATCGCCACAAATTTGCGGCGCAGCTGACGGATCATGGCACTGCCTCCAGAAGATAACCCACCTTGCGGCGCACCGTGATAACGGCATGTGCCCCCAGGAAGCTTAGCTTTTTGCGCAGGAACGAAATGTACGCTTCCACGTTGTTGTCCTCGGCGCTGGATTCATCGCCCCACACGCGGCTGATAAGGGTATCTTTGGGGATGATCACGCCGGGGCTGGACATCAGCAGGCGCAGCACCTCAAATTCCTTGTAGCAAAGATGCACGCTGCGCACCCCGCAGATTAAATCGTTTGTGGAAAGATGCAGCGTCACATCAGCAAATGTCAGTGTTTCCAGCTGAACTTCGCCCTGGCGGCGGCCAAGGGCGCGCACGCGTGCCAGCAGTTCCTCCGGGGCAAAGGGTTTGGTCATGTAGTCATCGGCGCCGCAGTCCAGCCCGGTCACTTTGTCGTGCAGCTCGTCCCGCGCGGTCAGCATCAGCACCGGTACCGCGTTGTGCCCGGCCCGCAGGCGGCGCACGATCTCGAACCCATCCATGCCGGGCAGCATCACATCCAGTACGATCACATCATAACTGCCGTTCTGGGCATAATCCAGCCCATCTGTTCCGGTATATACCACATCGGCCAGGTAGTGCTGTTCCCGCATGATCTCCCCCAGCGCATCGGCCAGGCGGGGTTCGTCCTCTACAATCAGGATATTCACCGGCAAATCTCCTTCGGCTTTCCTCTGTTTATAGGTACAGTATACCACAATTAGCTGAAAATAGGCTGAAAAAATGCGGCAGGTTTTGCGCCTGCCGCATTTGCGTTACTCTTCTTCCAGGATCTCTGCGGCAACCTCTGCACGGTCGCGGCGGGTATCCATGGCGGTCTTTTCAATCATGCGGTGGGCTTCCGCTTCGCTCATGCCCTTGTGCTCGATCAGATAGCACTTGGCACGGTCCACCAGCCGGATCTGGGCAATCTTATCCCGCAGTTTGTCGTTTTCCTGCCGCAGATAATCCAAGCGGCGGCAGCAGGCGGCGGCCATCTGAACGGCCTGGCGGAACTGCACCCCGGTAAAGGGCTTTGCCAACACCAACACACCGTGCTGCTGCAATTTATCGGCAATCTGGTCTGCGGTGCCCGCCTTGGCAAGCAGAATGACACCGGCGTTTGATTTTTCTACCGCATAGGTCGAAAGTTCGTGGCCAAACTCGTCCGGCAGGGGGGTGTTGATGATCACAACCTCAAAATCAATATCCCCCATGCGGCGGCGAGCTTCGCCGCCGCTGGCCACAATGGTGGGGCGCAGGTAACCCAGCTCCGCTACATGCTTTGCCAGGTATTCATTTGCGTTGTTCCCCGCAGAGGCAATCAAAGCTGAAGGCACAAACACATCACCGCCCATCTGTTAAATTACAAAATCTGCCCTGCTTTGGGAAACATCAAATCTTCAAAAAGCAGTTTTCACGCTCCCATGCCTGGGGGTCGGGGGCACTTTCGTAACCATGGCACAGCTGGGTCTGGTATTCAAAGTATTTGTTCATCAGCGGCACAGGCAGCTCTTTGGCGATAAAATCACTCTGTGCGGCAATGGTGATGGCTTCGCGCAGACTTTCGGGCAGGCTTTCCAACCCTTCGGCGGCGCTCTTGTGGAACAGATTGCGGTTGACCGGAGCGGGCAGCGGCATCTTTTTTTCAATGCCGTCGAGCCCGGCGGCCAGAATCAGGCCAATGACCAGATATGGGTTGCAGGAGGGATCGGGGCTGCGCAGCTCCAGGCGGCAGAATTCGCCGGTGGCGGAAGGCAGGCGCACCAGCTGACTGCGGTTCTGGCGGCTCCAGCTCACATACTTGGGGGCTTCGCAGCTGCCAAACCGTGTGTAAGAGTTGGGAATCGGGTTGCAGAAGCAGGTCAGCTCCCGTGCGTGCGCCAGAATACCGGCAATAAAATGTCCGGCCTCGCTGTCAGGGGCAATGTCGCCCTGAAACAGGTTTTTGCCGTCCCGGTGGATGGAAACATTCACATGCATGCCGCTGCCGGCCTGGTCCTGCATGGGCTTGGGCATAAAGCTGGCAAACAGGCCGTTGCGGTCCGCAATAGCTTTGACGGTGCTTTTGAAGGTGTTCAGGTTATCGGCCGATTTGAGCGCGGTGGAATACATAAAGTCCACTTCGTTCTGGCCAAAGCCGCTTTCGTGGTGGCTGTGCTGGGGGCGCAGGCCCATATCCTCCATGGCAAAGCAGATCTCGCGGCGGATGTTCTCGGCCTTGTCCAAAGGGGCAATGTCAAAGTAGCCGCCGTGGTCCATCGGGATGCGGGTGGGGTTGCCGTGCTCGTCGGTCTGGAACAGATAGAACTCACATTCGCAGCCCACATCGCAGCGCAGGCCCATGGCCTTGGCGCGCTTGACCACCGATTGCAGATACCCGCGGCTGTTGCCGGCAAAGGGGCGGCCATTGGGCAGGGTGATATCGCAGTACATGCGCATCACGCGGCCCTCAGTGGGGCGCCAGGGCAGAATGGTCATTGTGTCCGGGTCTGGCCAAAGCACAAGGTCGCTCTCCTCGGTGTTCATAAACCCGGCAATGGAGCTGCCGTCAAAGCAGACGCCCTGCTCGAAGGCATAGGGAAGGTCCCCGGCAAAGACAGAGATGTTTTTTTGATTGCCGAAAATATCGCAGAACGCCAGACGTACAAATTTTACGTCGTTATCTTCGACATAGTTCAGGATATCCTGTGCAGTATGCTTCATGGTGGAATCCTCCAAATTTAGGCTGCAGATTTGGCAGAGAGGGGGGAGAAGTTAGGAGGTAGGAGTGAGGAGTTAGGAGTTGATGCAATTAGGAATTAGCAATTAGAAATTCCGTAGGGGCGCACATTGTGCGCCCGTCACTTTGCGCTTAATCCCATTATAGCATATAAAGCAAAGTTCCGGAACGGTCAAAACCGTTCCCTACGGATATGGAAAAGTTTTGGCTGTCATTTATTAAGCCTGGTACCCAATAAATTCCTAACTCCTAACTCCTACTTCCTACCTAAACTCGAAAGGCCCACCTCGCGGCGGGCCTTTCGAGCTGGTGTAAGAAATAGGAAAAGGAGAATGGCGTGTTAAAAAGCCGTGCCCGGCATTTTGTGCAAAGCACAAACCCTTGCTGCCGGGGGCTTTTTGGGTCACTGCTTACTCAGTGTAAAACAGCATACGGCTGTAGCACGGCAGCGGCCAGTAATCCTCATCGACAAGCTCTTCAGCAGCGTCAGCGGCGGCGCGCAGGGTATCCATGGCGGGCAGAACCTCATCATGGAAAGCATGAGCCTTAGCGGTCTCATCGTCCAGGGCGCTGACCTTATCGGTCACAGCCTTCAGAGCGTCGGTTGCATCAGACATCTCGTCAGTGTATTTGGAAAGTGCAGTCAACAGCTTTGTTTCGGACTTGGTGGAGATGCCTTCCACAGCAGCGGTCTTGGCTGCGGCGGTGCTGGCAACTTCGCCCATATAGCTGGTGGCGGCAGGAATCAGCTGCTTGGATGCGATCTTGAGCATGGTGCGGGCTTCGATGTTGATGATCTTGGAGTAGTGCTCCATCTCAACTTCGTAACGGCTCAGCATTTCGGTCTTGGTCAGAACGCCGAACTCTTCCATCAGGGAGATATTCTTCTCTTCCTTCAGGGCGACCATGGCATCGGGGGTGCACTTGCGGTTGGGCAGGCCACGGCGGGCAGCCTCAGCTTCCCAGGCTTCGGAATAACCGTTGCCGTTGAAGATCACACGGCGATGATCGTTCAGGGTCTTCTTGACCCAGGCAGCAGCAGCGCACTCAAAGTCAGCAGCGCCTTCCACATCGGCAACAAACTGCTTCAGCTCTTTGGCAACAGCAGTGTTCAGGATGGTGTTGGCATCGCTCAGGTTCTCAGCGGAACCGGGCATACGGAACTCGAACTTGTTGCCGGTAAAGGCGAACGGAGAAGTACGGTTACGGTCGGTGGTGTCCTTGCTGAACTTGGGCAGAACATCAACGCCAAGGTCCATCTTCATCTTAACAGGGCCGGCATAGGGGCTGTCGGTGCAGACAGCATCGATAACAGCTTCCAGCTCTTCGCCGACAAAGATGGAGATGATGGCCGGGGGTGCCTCGTTAGCGCCCAGGCGGTGGTCATTGCCGGGGGTGGCAACAGAGGTACGCAGCAGGTCAGCGTATTCATCAACCGCCTTGACGACGGCGCTCAGGAAGACCATGAACTGCAGGTTTTCCATCGGGGTATCGCCGGGATCCAGCAGGTTTTCGCTCTTGGTGCCGATGGACCAGTTGTTGTGCTTGCCGGAACCGTTAACGCCCTCGAACGGCTTTTCGTGCTGCAGGCAGACCAGGCCGTGCTTATCAGCAATCTTCTTCATCATTTCCATGGTCAGAAGGTTGTGGTCGATGGCAACGTTGGTGGTATCGTAAATGGGGGCGAGCTCATGCTGGCAGGGGGCAACTTCGTTGTGCTTGGTCTTTGCGGGGATGCCCAGCTTCCACAGCTCGGTGTCCAGATCCTTCATAAAGTCGGAGACAATGGGGCGGATCACACCAAAGTAGTGCTCTTCCAGTTCCTGGCCTTTGGACGGTGCAGAGCCAAACAGGGTGCGGCCGGTCAGAATCAGGTCCAGGCGCTTGTTGTAATCCTCTTTGCGGACCAGGAAGTACTCCTGCTCCGGGCCAACGGTGGTGGCAACGCGCTCAACATCCTTGCCGAACAGGTGCAGTACCTTGCAGGCCTGGTCGCTGATGGCCTGCATGGAACGCAGCAGCGGGGTCTTTTTATCCAGTGCTTCGCCGGTGTAAGAGCAGAATGCAGTGGGAATGCACAGCACGTCATCTTTTACAAAAGCATAGCTGGTGGGGTCCCATGCGGTGTAGCCGCGGGCTTCACAGGTGGCGCGCAGGCCGCCGGAAGGGAAGGAGGAAGCATCTGGTTCGCCTTTGATGAGCTCCTTGCCGGAAAACTCCATGATGGCGGTGCCGTCCGGCTGGGGGCTGACAAAACCATCGTGCTTTTCACTGGTGATGCCGGTCAGGGGCTGGAACCAGTGGGTGTAATGGGTAGCGCCCTGTTCAATTGCCCAGCGCTTCATCACGCTGGCCACAACATTGGCTACTTCCAGGTCAAGGGCCTGACCCTTTTCAATGGTTGCCTTCAGGCTCTTGTAGGTCGAGCTGGGCAGACGCTCACGCATTTCGTGCTCGTTGAAGACTTTGCTGCCGTACAGTTCCATAACGGTTGCTGCCATACTTACCGAACTCCTTTTCCTCTGTGGTATCATCACGCAAATAAGTCGGACTTTTTATAAAACAAAAGGCACTGCGAACAGGATTTGTGTTCGCAGCGCCCTTGCTGTTTATGTGCTTATTATACGGGCCAAACGCAAAAAAAGCAACTGGCAGAAATGACAAACCGAATTGGCGTTTGCCTTGATGTTTTAGGGAAAATGCTTGTATTGGGGGATGGAGCCATCCAACCCCCAATGCGGCCTAATAAAATAAACCGGGCCGCCAACCCCGCTTGGGGGCGACAAGTCCGGTATAGTCTAGACAGTTAAGCGCGTGCTGCTTTCTTTTGGTTTTTGCGGTACAGCACAACAGTGGCTGCAATGCCCAGCAGGCTGATGCAGTCCGCCGCGCGCCAGAACCACATTCCAGTCCAGCGCACCTGTACGCTGCCCTGCCAGCCGGGAGCCAGGGTAACGGTCAGGTAACCGTTCTTGTGGGTCAGTGCGGCTCCGTCCGCAGCGGTCATATGGTAGCCGGGGTAGTAGAATAGCGGCAGCCGGATGGATGCTTCGGTATCGCCGGTGTTCTGCGCCGCCAGCTGAATGATCAGGCCGTTTTTGGTGTACTCTGTCAACTCTACGCCATCGTCCGCTTCGGGGGTCAGGCGGCCCCAGACGCTGTCATCGGTGGTGGTGTCCTCGGTGGGCAGGTATTCGCCGCCACCCACCTGACCGGGCAGGTCATCCACCGCGGCAAGGCTCATGCAGGTAACGGCTTCGCTGGTGGTGCATTTGTCATACATCAGGTACCCGGCGGGGATGATGGTCAGCGCCAGCAGGGCGGCGGCCATTGCCTTGGCGGCTTCCGGCCGGACTTTGCGGTACAGCACCACCGCACAGCAGGCGCACACGACCAGCAGCATGGTGGCCGGGGTGAAGAACCGCCAGGCAAACTGCAGCTTACCCAGAGTCTTGCTCAGCGCCTGCAACGGTTCGCAACGGAACAGTGCGTACCAGGGGCAAAGGTCGCTGGCGCACCAGGCGGCCAGCAGGCCAAAGCCCAGTGTCAGGCTGCCAATGCGCGCGGCATCGCGGCTGCTTTTGCGCACGGCGGGGTCCAGCACAGCCAGCAGGAAGAAGAATGCACCCGCGGCCAGTGCCAGGCCCAGCGTCTGCGGCATTTCGCCCGCAATGCCGCTCTGGATGCTCTCCGCCACGCCGCTGCTTTGGCCGAACATCAAAAACATCTGGCCCAGGTAAACAGAACTGTCGTACAGGTAGGCGGCATCATACTTGCCGCTGATGCGGCACACCCCCTGCACCATGTATTGCAGCAGCGGCACCATAAACCACAGGTTCCACACAATGGCGGCCCCGGCGGCTTTGCACAGAGCGGGCAGCACCGGGCGGGTGAAGGTCTTTTTGAAATACAGCAGGCAGAAGGCGGCGGTAAAGAACACCGCAAGTTCGGTTGTCAGCAGATGGCTCTGCAGCAGGCCGGTAAAGCCCAGGGCAAAGGGCAGCCAGCACCAGGGCTCGGCCTTTTTGCCATCGGCAGGAGATTGGCGATAAATCTGCCACAGCCCGTACACGACCAGCGGCAGGAACGTCATGGCGGTATATTCGCCCACTGCGGCGCGCACAAACACGTTGGTCAGCCGGTAGAACGAAAGGGTGTACAACGCGGTGCCAAGCAGCGCGGCACAATCGCTGCGGAACATTTTGCGCAGGGCATAAAACGTAATGCCCACGGTGGCCGCTGTGATGGATGCAACGTAAACTTTGTAGCTGGTTTGCAGGCTGAAACCCAGAATGCGCAGCACCGCAGCCGGGTACAGGAACACATCGGAGTACATCAGGCTGAACGGATAGCCTTTTTCGTTGATGAGGGCCGGGTCCATGCGCACGGGGAACTGCTCGGCCAGCAGCCCGGCTTTCAGCCCCTCAATGCGGGAAAGGTGGATGGAAAGGTCGTGCCCGTACGTCAGGTAGCCGAGCCCCAGCGGCAGGCAGGCAAACACGCCGATGCCCACCAGCGCCATGGCGATATACCGCCCGCGCAGGGTATGGATGGGAAATTTGACCCGGCGGGTCAGCAACAGGATCACCCAGTCCAATACGGCGCAGAACACAAGCCCCGTCAGCAGCCGCACATACGCCCACGCGTGGGTGGGTACGATCTGCGCGCCGGTAATGTAGATGACCTGGTTTTTGCCGCAGTCCGCGGTAAACTGCAGCTGTGCGGTTTCGCAGCCGTAGGGCATCCACAGGCTGAACACCGTGCGGGTGCGCTCAGCGGGCAGTTTGGCGGCATCATACTGCGCGGTGGGCATGATCTCATCCAGAAAGCTGGCCTCGCCGTCCTCGCCGTCATTCACATAGTTGATGCAAACCTGGTAGCTGCCGCGCGGCAGGTCGATCCAGCGGGTGGTGGCAAACAGGCCGGTAAAGTTTTCCACGCGGGCGCCGCGGTCATCATTGGTACATTCCTCCGCGTAGGGAATGATCAGGTCCGGCGTAATATCAATCACGCCGCCTGTGCGGAAATCCCCCACAAAACGCAGCGCCAACACCATAAATTCCACCAGAACCAGCAGCAGGACCAACCCGTTCTGGCGGCTGAAAATTTTTTTGAGCTTTTGCAAACAAGCACGCTCCCTTCTCAACATTATCTTATTTATTATAGGGGATTGTACGATGGTGCGCAAGAGAATTTGCACCAAACAGGAAAAAAGACTCTTGCTTTTGGAAATAAAAGTGATGTATAATAAAGCGTCCATTTATTTGTGGTAGTTGTGGAGAGGATGGTATATATGGCGACAAAGTACGTTTTTGTTACTGGCGGCGTGGTCTCCGGCTTGGGCAAGGGCATCACAGCAGCCAGCCTGGGCCGTTTGCTGAAAACCCGCGGCCTGAAGGTGGCTTCTCAAAAGCTGGATCCTTATATCAACGTGGATCCCGGCACCATGAGCCCGCTGCAGCACGGCGAGGTGTTCGTGACTGACGACGGAACCGAAACCGACCTGGATCTGGGGCATTATGAGCGCTTTATTGATGAAAACCTGAACAAGTACTCGAACCTGACGACGGGCAAGGTTTATTGGAACGTGCTGAACAAGGAACGCCAGGGCGCTTATCTGGGCCAGACGGTACAGATCATTCCCCACATTACCAACGAAATCAAGAGCTATATCTACAATCTTGCCAAAAGCACCGAAGCCGATGTTGTCATCACCGAAATCGGCGGTACCACCGGTGATATTGAGAGCCAGCCTTTCCTGGAGGCCATCCGCCAGGTTGGCATTGAGCAGGGCATGGAAAACTGCTGCTACATCCATGTGGTTCTGGTGCCCTATATTTCCGGCTCGGACGAATATAAATCCAAGCCCGCCCAGCATTCCTGCAAGGAACTGCAGGGCATGGGCATCGCCCCCAACGTCATCGTGCTGCGTGCCGATGGCCGCGTTGGCAGCGATATCAAGCGCAAGATCAGCATGTTCTGCAATGTGCGCCCTGATTGCGTGATTGAAAACCTGACCATGCCCAGCCTGTACGAGTGCCCGCTGATGCTGGAAGCTGCCGGCCTGACCAACGTTGTTTGCCGTCAGCTGCACCTGGAAACCCCGGCCAGCGACCTGACCGAGTGGAAAGAGCTGATCTCCCGCATTGCCACCCGCAGCAAGACCTGCACCATTGCCCTGGTTGGCAAATATGTCAAACTGCATGACGCATACCTGAGTGTAATGGAGTCCCTGTATCACGCCGGCTTTGAGAATGAGTCTAAAGTGGAGATTCACTGGGTGGACAGCGAAAACCTGCTGGATCAGGAGCGCTGCGCTGAAGAGCTTTCCGGTGTGGATGGTATCATCCTGCCCGGCGGCTTTGGCGACCGCGGCATTGAGGGCATGATCCAGGCCGCCCGCTATGCACGGGAACAGAACATCCCGTACTTTGGCATCTGCTTGGGTATGCAGATCATGGTTATGGAATATGCCCGCGATGTGCTGGGCTATGCCGATGCCAACTCCAGCGAGTTTACGCCGGACGGCGAGCACAATGTTATTGCTCTGATGCCGGACCAGCAGGGGAACATCCCGAAGGGCGGCACCATGCGCCTGGGCAAGTACCCCTGCATTACCGCCGAGGGCACCAAGCTGCGTGAGTGCTATGGCAAAGAAGAAATTGACGAACGCCACCGCCACCGCTATGAGTTCAACAACGACTACCGTGCAGACATGCAGAACCACGGCCTTGTGATCTCCGGTACCAGCCCGGATGGCCGCCTGGTGGAAGCTGTTGAGCTGCCCGGCCGTGATTTCCATGTGGGCGTACAGTTCCACCCCGAATTCAAGAGCCGCCCCAACCGCGCACATCCCCTGTTCAAGGGCTTTATCGCTGCTGCGCTCAAGTACCAGCAGGAGCACACCATCACGGACCATCAGCCGATGACGGATTGATCGGCATCCTGACACCATAAATACCACAAGGCACCGAACCTGTAATGGCCCGGTGCCTTGTTTTTATATGTTATATTTTGTGTGGATTATGCGGGAACAAAAAACGGATTTTCAGGATTCGGTCTCTTTTTCTCTTTTGTTTACCTCTCTCTCGCTGGCTTCCACCATCGAGATGACGTTCAGCAGCACCAGCCGCACCACAGCGGGGTGCAGGCAGCTGTTGTTGATGGCGTTGATGACGGACTTTTGGAGTTCTTCAATTTTTGCGGTTGTGGTCATTTCATCACCCTTTCTGCCATCGGGGAGCCGGAATATTCCGGGCGCGGATAGCTTGTATCTTCGGTTCGCGTGCCGCCGCAGGCTGCCAGCGTAAGCGGGATGACCAATGCAAGCACCAACAGCAAAGCCAACGTGGCCAAAATCTGCATGAATTTCTGCATTAAATCTCCCTCCCGTTCACGCTCAAAGAACCGCATTCAATTCTGCCGGGAATTTCAAACTTGCTGGCGTTGCAGTGGATGACCTTATCCACCTGGTCAATGGCAATGCCCACAAACTCGCTGGTGGCCCCGCCGGTGGAATAATCAAAGCTGGGGTCGCCGGTGGAGAACCAGCCTAAAAACGTGTAGCGGGAGTTATCGCCAATATAGGATTTGCCATACCGGCTGCTCAACACACCGGTCAGGTTATCTTCCCAGTACCAGCGGATGCGCCCCGTGTCAATGTCCACACGAGTGCCGGCATCTTTGCCCATACGAATCCAGGCATTGTCCAGGTCATAAGTGGTTGTGCGCGCCTTATTGTGAATCTGCCCGGTCGTAATGTTGCCGCCGTTGATGATGGTCTTGTCCTGGTTCCAGGTGCTCAAATCCGAAAATGTCACCACGCCGGATAGGTTGATCTGTGCGCTGGTGATCTCTGTTCCGCTCGCAGTCAGTTTGATGGTGCTGCTGGTTCCGCTTGTGCTGGCCGTCAGCTTGATGGTGTCAAACGTCTGTTTGATCTCGGTCTTGGTTTCGGCAGTGGTCAGATAGTCGCCGGTGCTGGCCGTCCAGGCGGTGGGTGCGTTGCCCATCTGCACCATGGGGTGCATGATGGTCAGGTCATTGGTAACGGTGGTGCCGTCATTTGCAGAGCTGACGAACAGGCCATCTGCATAGCCGTCCGCGGTCGCCGTAAAGGCTGCCCAGCGCAGCTTCCAGCCATTATCCAGCGCAATGTCCTGCTGGGCCTGCTTGAACGCGGAGCCGTAATAACTCTTTGTGCCGCTGGAGGATTTGGTTTCGAACTGCAAAAACAGGCTGTCGGTACCGGAATTAAGTTTGTACAGAACACTTGCGCAGTAGGTCATGCCCTTGGCAATCATCAGTGACTTATCCGCCGCAAAGTGGAAGCGGGTGTTCTGCGCTTTGTTGGTCACTCGGACGGATTCACCGCTGATCGTGTATGTTCCTTTTTTGCTCAGATCGTTGCCGCCCGCATCCAGGGTTGCATTGTTCCAGTCATCGGTGCCGGTAATAATGTTGTTACCGCCGGTGATCCGCTGCGTTACCGTCTGGGTGATGCTGTCGGCTTTCTGGTCAATAGAGGATACCGATTCTTTAACGGTCTTGAACTCCTGCTTCGTGCTGTCCAGGTCATCCGAAATGGTCGTGGTGGTTTCTTCCAGACTGCTGACTTTGGTGCTGATGCTGTCGGCCTTTTGGCTGATGTTGGAGACATCCTCTTTCAGGCTCTCCACCGTTGCTGTGGTGGCGTAGTCCTTCAGCTTGCTGTCAACGGCATCATTGGCAGCGCTGGTGGCAGTGTCCTTCACGTTGGCCGTTACCGTTTCGGTCACTGACTTGGTAACTTCGGTCTTGATCTCGTCAGCGGTCTGCGAAAATAAGCTTTTTGCGCTTTCCTGCGTCAGGTAGTCGCCGCTGCTGGCGTTCCAGGCGGTCGGTGCGTTGCCGTATTGCAGCATGGGGCGCAGCAGCTCAAGCTTATTGGTGCAGTTGCCATTGCTGTCAAACTCGACAGTTTTCAAAACACCGTTTTTGCTGGGGGTCCATGTACCATACCGCAACACCCAGCCGTCTGTCTGCTCAATTTCGAGCTGGTCAGCGGTTTTTATGTAGGCAATGTAATTTTGTCCGTCATCGCTCGTAAACGTAATGCCAAGCCGCAGCGCATCAGTGCCGGAAATGAGTTTGTACATGACGGACAGGCATAGAGTGACGCCCTTGGTGATATGAGCGCCAACGGTGTTGAACTTGAACCCGCGGCATGTGTTCGCATTGGTGATTGTTGCGCTGCCATCGTCGCCATACACAACGCTGCTGTCAATGCCAACATAGGTGGCGTTTTTGAAGCTCTCACTGCCCAGGATCAGGTTGCCGCCGCCGGTGATTTTGGTGTCTTTTTTCACCTCAGAGGAAAGCCCGTCCACCGTTGCTTTCAGGTCGGTATACTTGCCGGTCAGGTCGCTGGCCTTTACTTCCAGGCCGTCCACGCTGGTCTTGATCTCCAGCATTTTGCCGGTCAGGTTCTTGTAGCTCTGGCTGTTCACGGCGCTGGAACTTTCCCGGCTGGCGCTGCCCACGCTTTCAAAGCTGGCTTTGCCGGAAGAGATCGTGGCGCTCATCAGGTAGGTGTCGAACTCCCGCCCGCGTGCGTCCTTAACGTGCACGATCTGCCCGCAGGCAAGGCCGGAGCTGCTGGGCACGGCCACTTTGCAGGGGGTGTAGGTCACGTTTTTCAGCACGTTGTACAGGTTCTGGACAACGGTTTTCAGGTTGGCTTCGGTGCCGGTTGTCAGCAGCAGGTTGCCCTGCACTGCATAAGTGTTGGTGGCAGTGGTGCTGTCAGGGTAGATGACCCCCACGTCACTGTCCGACTGCCGGATCTGGACTTTCTCAATGGCCTTGACGGTGTAGTCCTCGTAGCTCAGGCTGTCGGCATAGTAGGCGGTGCTGCTGCTGGCACCGTCCGGGGTGATTTTGGCCGTGCTGCGCTTATCGGCGTAGGTCAAAAATTGCAGCTTGCCGTCCGCATTCATGTGGGCATAGCAGCCTGCCGCTTCCGCCGCCCAGGAGATAATCTGTCGGCAGGTCAGGTCGTCCGCGTAGAACGCCTGCACGCTGTAGCTGCCGTTGATGGGCAGGCTGCTGCTGGCAAGCGTAACCCCTGCCCGCTGGCAGGCCAGCTGTACCAGCTGCCAGATGGTTTTGGGGAACTGCGCCTGATTGGCCCGCAGCCAGCCGGAGAAGTCCGCATCCAGCTTGGACATGGTGTCGTAGGCCGTGACCTTGTAGCTGTTGCGCTTGGTGCGGGTGGGCTTTTCGGCATAGAAAATGCCCACCTTGGTGCGGTTCCCGGCATCGTCCTGCCGGTAGTAGGTCAGGGCGTCTCCGGCAGTAATTTGTAAGCTGCCGCCCGGATCCGCCCAGATTTCGGCTTCAATGTAGTCCGAAAACGCAGAGCCAATGGTAAATTCCTGCCCCGCGTTTACCGCAGTGTGCAGGGTAAGGGCTTTGATGGTGCTGCCAGCCTCTCCGCCTTTCAGCTCAGTGCCATTTGGCAGCAGCAAAACGGGGTAGTACATGCTTCACCTCCAATCAGCATTCAATAATGTTAAACTTCAAATTCTTCCACTGTTTCGTCTTGGCGTTATGCCAGGCGATGCCGTATTTGCTGCAGTAGCAGGTGGTGGTTTCGGTCTCGGTGGAAGATCCGGCTTTGGGATGGGTGAACTGGAAGGTTGCCTTGCCAGCGAATAACCCGATGGTGTACTTGTATTCATCATCCGTCAGGCAGCTGTAGGCGATGGGCCAGGTGGCAACCTTTTCCCGCACCACTTCCCGGTGCATGTACCCGGCTTCATCGCGGCCGGAATCGCTGGAATCCAGGTCGGAATAGCTCGGTTCAATGTCGCAGTCCGGTGCGTACAGGGATTTGCCATCGATCTGGAACAGATTGGTCAGGGTCACGTTACACACCTCCTGTTGCAATGGCCTGCTTGCGCTGCCAGCGTTGTACGGCGCGGCCCACGTCCTCGTCGGTCAGTTCAATGCCGTACACGGCGGAGAGGATCTCCCGCAGCACGGAAACCACGGCTTCAAAGCCCGCCATCTGGCCCGCCTGCAGGTCCTCCATGACCTCGGCCACGGCCTGCTTGATGGTGTCCAGCGGAGCTTCCACGTTGGTGCCGTGGCTCTGATCGCCCAGCACGGCCAGAAACTCCCGGTTGGCCGGGATGACCGCGCCCTGCGCCAGGTAGGGAATTTGCGGGGCAGTCAGGGTGCTGATGTTAAACCCGACATGCCCGCCGCCGAATATGTCCGGCAGGTCGAACGAAAGGCCGTTCAGCGCGTTGATGACCGCATTGATGCCGGTGACAACGGCGGAGATCATCCGATTGATGAAGCCGATGATGCCATTGACGGCGGTCTTGATGGCGTTCGTCATCTTGTCCCAGACGGTGCTGACCGTGTTGCCGATGGCCTGCCAGGCAGCGTCCCAGTTGCCGCGGAACACGGCGCTTAAAAAGTCCGCCAGGCCACGCAGCACAACAACGGCCAGATCGATGGCATCCGCAATGGCCCCAACGGCCACGCCAACAACGTCCGCAATGGCGTTGAATACCTCAGCAAACGCGGGGCCGAACGTGGCGATAATCCACTTGGCCACCGGGGCAAGCAGGTTGTTCCACAAATCCAGCAGGCAGCTGGCAACGCTTGCCACCAGCAAAAGAATGTCATCCCACAGGGGTTTGAGGTGGGAGGACCAGAGGGTAGATAAAATCTGCATCAGGTTAGTAAGGATCGGCTGCAAAACGTTCTGCCACAGGGTGGTAAAAATGCCTTGCAGGTTTTCCAGCGCCAGGGCGGCACCCTGGGCAATGGGCTGGCCGTACTCGGCCCAGGTCAGCTGAACGCCGCCCAAAAGATCCTGCCAAACGGTCAGGGCAGAGGTTTTCATCTGCTGCCAGGCTGCATCCCACAGCGCGGCGGCGGGGGCAAGCACAGCCTGTAATGTAGCCCAGAAATTTTGCAGCTGCTGGGTTAATAGAGCCGGCGGACTTAACTGCGGCGGTTCGGCATCTGCGGCTTTGACTGTTGCAGCGCTGCTGCTTTTGCGGGTGGTGGAAGCCGCCGCAGCTCCGGTACTTTCGGCAAGAGAAGCCTGCAGCCGATCCAGCTCATCAAATTCCGCAACGCTGCGTTTGGCGGCCTTGGCTGCTTTGGTGGTGCCACTGGCAAGTTTGGCCTGGGCTTTGGCGGCTTTGTTGGCGCTGACTGCTGCTGCGGCGGTTTGCTGCTCAAACTTTGCCACCGGCACGGCGGAGAACGCAGCGTTTACACTGCGGCTTATTTTTTTCAGGGCAGTGCGCAGGCCGTTCAGCGGCTGCTGCGCGGTGCGGGTAGTGGTTTGTGTGGGCAGGGCAACCTGAAGGCTGCCTGCATAAGATTTGGGCAAAAGCATCTACCTCCTTATGAGGGTTTATTGGCCAGCAGCCGCTGCAGCCGTTGGCGTTCCGCTATCTCTGCCGGGGTCAGGCGGGGGCGCAGGTCAACCATGGCTTTGTTTTTGCGATAGTAGTCCTGTTCCCACGGCTGCAATTTTTGGCCGTGGCGCAGCTTGCTGCGCACCCGCAGCAGGGTGGCCAGCTGGCCGTCCCCAATGCTGTTGAACCAGGCCATAAAGGTCCACCAGTGCAGATAAGGCAGGGCGCGCACTTCGCACCCGGCGGCTTTGTTGATGTCGGCGGCAATCAGCGGGGCGTCCTGTTCCCAGTCCAGCAGCGGCGGGGCAGGGGAGCGGGGCAGCGTTTGCCCGCAGTTCAAAAAATCTGCCAGCTTCTGCATGGCCTCCGGATAGTCGCGGCGCGGCAGATCGCCCTCATAAAATAAGGCTAGGGCCACCCGCCAGCGGATGAATTCCGGCTCGCTGGCATCGTTCAACCGATGCAGAATATCCAGAATATCGCGGTAATCCGAATGAATCGGATATGCTTTTCCGCCAACCTCCAGCCGGGTGGGCAGCCGCCAGCTGCTCATACCTGCACCCCGCGCGCGGCGCGCGCTGCCTGGGCCTGCTGCACGGCCAGCGTGGCTTTAGCATCCGCGCACTGGCGGGCACCAGCTTCCAGAATGGGCTGCAATGCCGCAAACAGATTGGTGATGACCCGCTCGCCGTTGCCGGCAACCGCCAGCAGATTGGTGCCGCCCAGCATGGCGTCAAAATCATTGCCGGGGCCAAATACTTCCGCCAGCAGCCCCTTGGCGCGCTGATCCGCCTGGGCCAGCAGCTGTATGGCATCGGTCCCAGTGGGGCTTTGTGCCTGCACCTGCTGTTCCAGCTCTTGCAGCTGATTTTGCAGGGTGCAAAAACGGCTGTAAACATTGGGGTCGCTGGGGTTAAAGCGCAGCACTCCGCCGCCGTGCTCCGGCCCGCCATTGACCGCGTATTCGCGCAGGCCGGTATCAATCGTAAGTTGTTCCATAAAGCCTCCTTCAATGTAACAGAAATCTGTAATCACAATAGCTAAAAAATGGTGAAGCGCTGCTGCACACTTCACGAAGAAAAAAGGTGAACAAGAGAATTTTGGTGTATCCTCTGCCAAGGGAACGCCAAACAAAACTTACAGCGGAAATACCGGAATTCTAGGGTGTATCTGAAAAGTCAAAAATTTAGTCTATTTCTACAAACATAGTGGGATTTTGCCTTAAAAAGCCTTGGAATCCACAAAGGATTCCTGTGACTCTTTGCCTTAAATCCTGCTTGTGTTTGCGAAATATCCATCTTTTTCTTGTTTTCAAATACACTTTAAGGCAGGTGAACGATATTGGGAAAAGAAATCCTAAACGTAAAACACAGCCCGGCAGCCGCCGATTTGGGCATTATACAGAACAATAAAAAGATAGCGAAAAACCTATCATTCCAGTATTCTGTAAAATTCTGGACCTTGTGGCTATCATAACGCAATATTACAGAAATGTCAACAATAAAATTCAGAAAGCTGAAACCACGATGGAATACCGGTACCGTAATACTCCACAAAAGCTCGCAAACATAAAAACTCTCCGCCGCACAGTGCAATGTTGTGGGCGGAGGGGGAGCCGTGTTTAGAGTGATTTGCTGCGTTAGAGCGCGGTAGCAAAACAAAAATGATGCAGACAAAAGTAAACGAGAGGAGATAAGCAGACCGGAAACATCCGGCACAACACAACAAAAAAAGCTCCAGCGCCTTCTACCCTTATGGCGCTGGAGCGAACTTACTTGATTGGAGTCATAGCCTCATACCCGATTGTATTATTTTTCGGACCGTTTGCACATTTTCATGGCAACCTCATCCTTTAACTTTGATCGAATGTTTTTAAACCTGGTTTTCTTTGTTTTGCAAATCGGAAACGGGTTTCATTCGCTGTTGTTCGATGATTTTGCGTTTGCTTGAAATTTCTGATTCCCTTTGGTTCGTTATTTGCTGCCTGGAAACATTTTGCAAGGAAAACGATTCTTGGTGCATCTGTGGAACGGGGAAGTGAACTTCAATAATTTTGTGCAGGGTACCTGAATTTGATGCCAGAGGTTGATTCCTCTTTGCTCTAGTACATCGGAGTTTCTCCTTTTGGGGGCGGTGCGCTTGCACCAGCCAGATCAGGTGAAGCATTATTTGTTCGGCGGAGTTAAATCTTTCATAACAATCACCGGTGATTCTGGGTTTCTATTTACGCTTTTGCGTACCAGGTTTTGAACCTGTAATTTTCTATTTAGAATCCTGTCGTCAGTTCTTCATCTAATCTATGTAAACGCGGGGAACTTTTTCTGACGGGATTTCCTGAGCACTGCATTTTAAGCAAGCTACGAACCTTGCATCTTAACTTTTATATCTTTTACAGGTAATGACCTGCGGCTGTTAATGAGGTTCGTTTGCTTTCAGCAGGCCCAGGCCCGCCGGTGATGAATGGGATCTTTGAAATTAGCCATTGGACTTGAGCCTCCTTCCTTACGAATCCTGCCGGCTTTGCCATCTTACTTTCAAGTCCTTCGGTAGCCTCCCGGTCCCTGCTCTCCCGGAGTTCTTCAAGTGTTCCCATTTAGACCTCTTACTGGAAGCCTTTGCGAAATCTGCTTGAAGCTGTCGGGAAAACCGCCGTGCCTTGTTCCGATGCTATTGAAAGTGGCTTTTGCTTGGAGCTTTTAGCTCCTTATCTCCGGCTGTTTTCTTTCTGTGACTATACTATACAATACCCTAAGGAATTTGTCTATTCGCAGATATCCCAAACAAAATATGAATTATTCGTGCATATTATGGATAGATATTGCCTTGACGAATGTGGTATAATAAATATGTTGGGTGTGCAAAAGCGTGGGCCTGTCGGTTGGCAGGCCCACGCTTTTTCGTTTGTATTGAAGAATCGTTAAAGTAATAGAGAAAAGAAGCTAAGGCAACACCGCACAATTCCCGCCTTACGGCTTAAGCACCGCTCCGGCGGCT